>Ga0102955_1000075_pt1 | contig 20689 bp, 27 predicted proteins | sample SalPonF2_A_D1_MG_FD_78512 | JGI IMG/M metagenome (GOLD analysis project Ga0102955, IMG submission 78512) | Salt pond soil microbial communities from South San Francisco under conditions of wetland restoration - Salt Pond MetaG SF2_A_D1_MG ... | reverse complement strand
TATCACCAATGTCTATTTCAAGTTCACTCCCCGGCTCACCACCTGCCGTACCTTGAATTATTTCAGCCCAATTTCCAATGGTTAGTTCAACCCCTGTACCAAACGCAACATTATTCATAATACCTGTAAAATTTTCCAAATTACCTATAAAACAATCTTCAACTAATATTTCATCACCATTTGTCATTACACCACTAAAATTCAAGTTTCTAAAAGCCGCTTGATGAGCACTTGCACCTGCCGTTAAGGTAACATCTGTTCCCAAAACACCAATGGTATAAAGCTCAAATCTACTAACATCATCTGTAGCTTCAATAGTTATGGATGATTGTATCAATAATCTATCAACTGCTCTATATTGAGCAATAGCAACAGCATCATTGATATTATTAACAGGTCTGATTTGTGACCCTATACCAAGTCCAAGGTCTGTTCCACTCCAAGTACTATTATCATCCACATATATAGAGTCACCATATACGATAGCAATAAACTGTTGACCAAATGAGGATATTGGTAAGTCATATGCTGATGGAGAATCAGACCATACCGCTCTACCTGTATCTTTAAAATAGTTTTCATTACCTGCATAAGTGAATCTTTCTGATGAAGGCAATACAACTCCACCATCACACCTGATAGCATATTCAGATTCAGCATCATAAGCCACAAAATTATATTTGTAATGACCATCTCCTACTTCAGTCATTGCCGCATCTGTAACCAAAAGAGACCCATCAGATACATCTCTTATCCTGATGATAGGTGATAATCCTGTTGCAGGTATTCCCTGATTTGTAAAAAATGCTAATATATCCATTTAGTAAGGCCCACTCCCACTAATCGTAATTGATTCTAATTGCTTTTGAGCATTATAAGCAAATAATTTTGCCAAAGTTTCACCATCCGAAATTCTTGTTAAATCTGTTCTAACCAATTGCTTTTGAGCATTATATGACAGGTCTTTATTGAATAATTTTGCTGTCTTAACAGAATCAGACCATATGCCGATATTAGTCAATTGTTTCTGAACATTATATGTAAATTCCTTATATGCATAGAGATTAAGAGCTTTGAATTCCATCTCCATCTCCATAGAAAGTTTTTCTAAAACAGTATAAGCTCCACTACCTGTAGTAGGTCTTCCTGTTGTCTGTCTTGTTACTATTACACCCATTATACTGTTCCCGGTATCAAGCTTGTATCAGTCTTAATATCTCTTTGTAGTTCACCCATAGTATCTGTTCCACCTGCACTTGTAGGTTCAGTCCAAACACCTGAAGTAATATCTTTTTTGTCCTGTTGTGTAAGAACACCTGCCGTTGTTGTGATTGATGTGGTAATAGATTGTGGTGATACAACCAAAGAAATAACAACCTGATAATTACCTATTGTTGGAATAAATGGACTTCCCCCTTCATCAACAAATAGATTTCCATTGACTGTTAAAAAATGTTGTCCTTCCCATGAACGAACTCTCCATCCATTCAAAAGGAAGAAATATGGGGAAACTGACTGACTTGCTCCAATGGGGTCTCCACCAACTGTTCTAAATGCTTGGAGATATTTTGAGTTATCATTAATTGTAACCCATCTTTTCCATGCAGAATACAAATCCCTTTGAGTATCAATTTCAGTTTCACCATTAACTATGGTTATAATTTTGCTAGGCCCATCAAAGGTTGCTTTCTCTGCCATATTTTACCTCTATGTAAATAATATCAGACCAAAAGAAAGCATAAGAATAGATATATAGAAATGTAATTTTGCTCCTTTCGACAGTCTGATATTCACAATTGAGAGCATTTAGAAGTAGCTCATTTTATTATTTTTTTTACATTCTGATAAAAACAATTTATTGAAAAATGGGGAGTCTTAGGACTCCCCATTATTCATTCTTTGCGGATTAGGATTACTATAGTTCCTTTCAAGAGCCGCAGTCAACGCTATGGTCTGATTAACTGCTTTCTGTATCAAGGAAGTTGTTCTAACGTATTGTGCATTTTGCAATCCTATTGCAACTACTGTTACAGGTGCATCAGTTCCTTTAGTACGTCCACCTTGCTCATTATTATCATAGTCAAATGTCCATGCTATACTTGCCGCAGAAGCAAATCCTGTAATGGTATTTCCATTAACATCCTCAACAAGGATTGCCGCAGAAGTACCGTAAGCTGAAGTTCCGATTGATGTAAAGAACATCCAATATTCAGCATCATTATCATCAACCAAAGTAGCACTAAAATCAAAAGTTCCTGTAGCTGTAAAAGGAAATGTTTGAATATTTTGACTATCATCGGTAAATTCAAGTCTATTGATATCCTGAGTATTGTAATTATCAATAAAAACTCCCCCCCATCCTGCAACATAAAGAGTCCTTAAAGTATCACCGATAAATTGTAACAATGTACCTGCAATATCACCCCTTATAGGATATCCTGCACTTGTAACAGGGTTACTATTTATATTTGTTGTTTGTCTCAATAGATATTGAATTTTTTCATAGATAAGTTCAGCAGTCTTGTTATTACCATCAATGATAATATGGAATGCATAAGAACCTGCACCAATCGTCCTAAACTGTTTTGTTGTATAATAAGAAACATCTATATTTTGGTAATTTGCACCTGAAGCTACTTGAGCATCAGAATGTGTAATCTTAACCGTATCAGCCGCATTTGCCAAAGGCATAGCATACTTCTTATAGGTCAATGCACTCAAATTCTGTTCAGTCAAAAGATTATACCTGTCATATGTCTTTGCGAATTCTCTCAAGTATATAATGAAAAGGTCTCTGTAATCGAAATTTCCATAATTCACTCCACCATAAATCTGAACAGCTTGGTTGACCTCACCTGCAAAAACTGTATCTGTTGGAGTTGCCGCAGAAGCAGGAGTTGATTGAACATAGTATGCTCTATCATTATTCGAATCCAAGAAAGAACCAAGTGTGGTAACATTCATCCATTCTTCCCTTGAATTACCTGCCGCATTTTTTAAGGCCCATCCTGCATCCCTGATAGTGTTTTTTGTTGTTTGATCAGCCCAATTCCATTCATCAATCAATTCAAACTGTTCTTCAGTAATAGCAATAAGTGGAAAAGGAAATTTAATAAGATTTGAGTCTGATTTCCATTCTTCTTTCAAGAATGAATAGACACATTGCCCTGTAACACCGTCTGCATAGATCAAATTACCTGAACCGGGATTCAATTTTATTGTTCCGCTAACCCCCGGCGTAATAGTTACTTCAGTTCCTTGATTTAGATCATCAGGGTCAACTAATTTAGCCATATTTCTATCCTCCTAGAATAATTATCTAATTCTATTTATATATTTTCACCACAAATGATCTAGTTTTTAAACCAAATTGACATATTAGAATTTTTCATTTTGAACCTCTTAGGCCCAACTCTCTTTACTGTATCAAAACCAAAGTAATAGGTATTTTCACCCTTATGCAATTCAACACTCTTATTTTCTAATAAATCCGAATAGTTAATATCAGCACTATAACCTATCAATGATTTTTGTGTGCAATCATAGACAGTAATTTTCATTTTTTTTTTCTCCATGATCATAAACATACTCTTTATATTATATTTATAAAAACTTATGGATTTGAATACCATCTATCTGCAATTTGCTGAATCGGCAATGATGTATTACTTGATGGTAAATCAAAATCATCAATCCTCAAATGAGTATAATATATATTATGTACAATAATATCAATCTTTTGACCCGCAGGAAAATCAGAAAAGTTATAAGCCCATATGACCGAACCACCTGAAGGTGTACTTTCCACATGATATAATTCTGCTCCTGAAGGATTTGCTCCCCTTGCTTCCTGAATTCGAACCTCTGAACCTGAAACTATACCTGTCAAAGTCAATGAAACTGAAAGCTGTACATCCGTCTGTGACCCAATTCCATTTCTTATAGAAGGAACACTTGATGTATCAATCAAAAATACTGTAATCCATCCACCTGAATTATTATAGATAGCTTCATTTCCTGTATTTCCATTAGCAGAAGCATAATTACTGAATGTATTTCCTGTAAAATTTAAAGTTCCATCACCTGAAACTGTTAATTCTATAGCATGTCCAAATCCATTACTAATAAAATCTGTATATGTAACTTTCTCTAAATCATCACATAATAAGAAAGGTTGATAAGCAGAAACAGTAGGAGATTCAAATGTATTTCTTTGAATAGTTGCTCCTGACATTACCATTAATTCAGGATTTACGATTGAACTATCCTCAAGTGTTACTTTACTATTGAAATAGAAATAATTGAAATTCTGAATAGAGCAAGCATCAATTAATAGACTTCCATTTTGTCCTTCAACAGTAAATACAGGTCTTGTATCTCTAAATCTTGCCGCACTTGGTTCTGTTCCCCTTCCAATCAAAGTACATGATGTAAAAGTTATATTATTGGATGAATTTTGAAGTCCAATATTTATTCCACAAAACCCTACTCCAAATCTACCATCAGGGAACACAAGAGTCTTATTACTATCCGAAAATGTTGTTAATGTTGCTGTTCCTATGTTGAGAATTCCAACAACATAAATTATACCCTCTTTAGTACTCACAACACCGTATCTATTAGTTAGTACTCCCTCATCATAATCCACAAAATCATCAAAGTTTTGATTAGAACCTGTCATAGTCAACCCTTGACCATATAATAGATAATCAACTGCATCTATACCCAAGTTTGGAGCTTTTGCTTGAGCATTAGCATCCGATCTAATACCATAAAAATCAATAGCTGTTACATCAGGATTACCAATAGCTTGTGTCCTATACCCATGAATTGTAGGGTCAATAGGAACAATCTGAAAACCACCTAAAGCAGGATAAGACAATGCAGAAAAAATCTCATATCTCCAATGATTAGTAACATCACTTCCTATATAAAGCTGAAGACCATTACCATCAATAGCTGTATAGTTTGTTTGAATTACCTTAAATAACACTACTTTTGGATTTGTGTAATTTCTTGTTGTTGGGTCTGTAAGATATTGACCAACTTCCGCAGTCTTAACCTGACATGATATACAATAATCCCCTTGATATTTGTAATCAGGTTCTTGTGTAGCTGTTGCACCCCAATTAACCCAATTAGTCAAAACTTCAGCCGCATCTATTCTTACACCATCAAAACTAACTGTCATTATTCCTTCCTATGATGATATAGTTTTAAACCACCATCCAATTCTTTTATAAAATCTCCACACATAGATGAATTGTTCAATAGTATATCACAAATATCAATAACAAATTCAGGTAGATATTTTCCATAAGAAGTAAATATCATAGCAGGTAAAGAAAATCTCAAAATTGCATCAACTATTATATTACTTTCTACCTTATTACCTAACTCTATTGAAATTACCCAATTCCTATTTTCTAAATGACTTATAGATACTAAATTTCCAATGATATCAGGTCTATCATTTTCCTCACCACATCCTCTCAACCAAGCACATTGAAAATTTTTACATACTTCAGGTCTTTCAGGTCTATCAAATATATTACATCCATTATCCTGAAACGGACATTTTTCTCCTGCCTTCTTAATAAAATCAGAAAATACAACATCTACATATTCACAACAAACCATACATTCATCACACTTTCTCATACAAAACTCCTTATAATTCATTCGAACAACTTATTAAACTCTCCTTATATACTACTGAATTATCTGATAAAAGAAATGGTTCATACATTTCATATGTATCCATACCATGTTCAGAACATACTATACTTGGTTTATCATAAGAAAGAGAAAATCTAACAATTGGATTCTCACCTTCTTTTTTAACTTCTAATACCGTAATTCTTTTATCTTCTGCCGCAATAACACCAACAGGCCCATAAAAAGCATTGACAACTACAAAAAAAGTACCTTTCGGCATTGTACATGTAACAGGATTTTTTGCAAATGCAACACTACTCACAAGACAAATTAATAACATTGCTGTAAGTAGTTTTTTCACTATTATCTCCCTTGAATCGCTTTTTCGTATTTCCCCTTAGTTCCGATCTCAATCATAGAAATCACTTCAATATCTTCATCATAAACGAATTTTTCACCGAATGCATCAGCCGAATTTTCTTTCTCAATTCTTACAATAACCTTTAGAGTCCTTCCTTTTGGTCGATAATGACTTTTAAAATCCTCAATAAGCTGTAAAACTTTTTCTATTGTTAGATTGTATAGCTTCTCCTTTCTGTCTTCCTCACTTGTATCTTCAGGAATTTGAGGATTCATTATTTCCTCTGTGACCTTTTCAGGGTCAATATCAACCCCTTGTTCTTTAAGTTGCTCTAATCTCTGTCTAAAAACATCTAACTGATTTGACATAATCTATCCCCCTAACATATTATATTTATAAATTAATAGTCCACATATGATGTAAATTGTCCAATTACTCCATGATCTGCATCCCAAACATATGCTTCAGCCGCATGATAGGACTTAATATATCCCTTCTTATAATGCCATTGGTCTGTACCTGCTATTGAAGGTATCATTCTCACTACAGTACCCGGCTGTGTATCCACGTTCACCCAATGAAACTGTTTCTTCCCATGCTTATGACCAATATGAATCTCTCTATATTTAGATTCCCCCCAAAGAGTAGGTTCTTCTGTTGCCATAATTGCAGGAAGGTCTCTTATAGGTTCTTCAACTCCATGAGTATACCCTATCAGACATTTTCCAAATGGATAATATTTTCTCCATTTAGGAGATATATCAACCGTAACATCCTTATCATCTGAAAATATCTCATTTAATGCATCACACATATAATAAGATACATTCGGGTCATGATTGCCGGGAACCCAAGTCACATGAACAGGAGCAACTTCTCTACAATAATTGATTGCCTTAATCACCGACTTTTTAGCACTTTGATAAATCTTAATAAGCCTTGAATCAGCATCCAATAAATTCCTGTTCATTGGAGTCTGATTTGTTGGGTCATCAATATGCAAGAAATCATTACCGAATGGAAATAAAATCTTGGATGGTTTGTATCCTACTGCCTTGCTTAACAGGTCTTGTACAGCAAAAAGAAATAGGTCTTTGGCTATATCAATATCATAATCCATCCCTGTCTCTTTATCCCATGCAAGCATTCCAAAATGAACATCCATTAGAGCTACTTCCAAGAGATAATTTCCATCCAAATCAAAATTTTTCTTAGGTGTCTTCAGCTTTGGTATATCATCAATCAATAACCTAATAGCTTCTACCCACTCCATATTATGAAGTTTTATCAACCATACCTGAATCTTATACATTGTAACCGTCTTTGGTTTATCAACATAAATCTCATTACCCTTTGCATCAAATCTTCCTGTAGGTTCTTTGAGCTTCAATGTGACCTGCCATGAACCAATCGTATAACGGTCAACTTTCCATTGAGTCATATCGACTTCAGCAACTTCTAATGCTTGTTCTAATGTTGTGATTGTTAAAGATTCAAGGTCTAACTTGGCATGATTCTTTGAGGTATGATTAAAATCTATCTTTTCTTCTAGTGGTTTATGACCCTGTTCTATTGTATTTTTCTTTAAAGGTCTTAATACCTTCCGTATATATGCTTGATCTACATTGAGCTTTTTCGCTAATTTCTTCCTGTTAAATTCAGGGTCTTTATAATATTCTTCTCTTATAATTTCGGCTTTATTCATACAATTTCCCCCCTATTATATTTCCACATATTTATATTTTCTTCTATTTTTTCCAAACACTTATTTGTTTGAATATCATTAAATTCTTTTGTAAAGACAAGTATCTCATATTTAGTGCAATATTTAACATCCTGCCAATATCGCTTACATTTATTACAAGGTAAAGTTATGTATCTTGTTGACCAATCTTCTTGTGTGCTCATTCTTCACTTCAGCATCTTTGAAATCACCCTCTTTATCTGTCTTGATATCAACATGAGCTTCTTTATCTACACCTAATTGGTCTTTACCACCTTTTCTCCAAGGTTGACCTGCATCCTTGAATCTTTTAGTAGTTAAAGAATCAGGAACATTCTTCATACGTTTCCACATATTGTTCCATGTTTCTTTAGGGAATAAATCAGACATACTTTTTATTGTATTAGAATAGTTAGCTAAATCTTCCATTCCTTGAGAATGCTCAAACTCATCCCATGACCAATCACCTGTATCAACTTCCCAATTCTGTTGAAAAGAAGTCAACTTATTGAAATATGGAGCTTTTTTATATTTCTCACCATAGACAATATTCCCCGGTGGCCTATCATCATCTCCTGCAACCCCTGTTCCATCATCAGGATATCCCCTGCTATAAGTTGCTTCAGGCATTAATTCAAGTGCTTCCAATAAAGTTTTTTTCATTAGTGGTTTTTCTTACCTCTCCATTTGGTAGTTCCCTTATGGGTATCAATAAGTCTTGCACAAAACCCACTTGCCTTCTCTTTTCCCCATCCTTTCTTTGGAGACATTCTTGAAACACAAGCATCAAAAAATCCTTCCTCTGAAGGACTCTTTCCAATAGTCTTGCCGAACTTTTCAACTGATTTCTTTCCCCATCCTGCCGCTTGAATTGCCATTTCACTTAATTCATCGTCATCAAGATATTCCTTTGTTTCTTGTATAAGATTTTCTATCTCCATCTTATCCAATATATCAACACATTCGGTTTCTTCATTTAGATATTTGTCTACTTTATCCATCATCCCCCCATATAGAAGGCACATAAGCACCTGATTCTTTATCAAATTTCAATGCTTTACGTCCTAAGATATTCGTATCAGTAGGGTCTTCCATCTCTGTCTCAACAGGTTCTTTTCTTGCCAAATCAAATATGTTCCTTCTCCTTTCATCACCCCAAACTCTTGTCTGAGCCGAACCAATAATATTGACAGTAGTTCCACTAACATATGACCCACCAACTACAGAAGATTCAACAATAAATCCCATTTTCTCATATTTGGCTATTAATTTAGGGTCATCAGAAATACGAACTCTCTTATCTTTCTTTTTATTGTAAACATAAACATATCCTTCATTCTTTGAAGGAACACAAACCTTATTAATCTTATCATAAGACATGCCTTTAGGACATTCACCACCAATAACATCTATCTTACCTTGACCTGTATTAGTTGCCACATCTGCCGCAACTGTCGTATCAATCATCAAATCTAATTTATCTAAGATATCCATTAGCCTGTAAACTCCCATGCCTTCAATTTTTGATTAAAGGTATATAGTTTCCCCCATTTACCAATTATGGAATAAAAATTAGATTTTAATTTCTTCAACCCTTGATCAGTCAAATATTCTCCATCTTCTACAGTTCTTCCAATTCTATACCATAATTCATCAGCTAATTTGTTTGATGATTGACTCTTGAATATTTTACCTTGATTATAAGTTCCTGAAGTACCTTTACCGGGATATGTTCCTGAACCTACAATCTTCAAATTAAAATAATGCCAAAGTGACATAGCAACTTGACTCGTTATATCAGAAACATCTTTAAGACCTTTTGCCATTTCCGATCTAATAGCATTTTGAGATGGTACAGTAGCTTCATTTAAAATTTTATCAATCTTATCTGTAACAGACATTATTCCTTATCCCCCATTCTCATTCTCTTTTTTTCTCCACTCCCTACAGGAATGCATTTCTTTTGGACACTTCACCATTTCTGTCCTTCAGGACATTTTTCCTTATCCTGCTCAAGAATAATAGAGAATTTTGATTTTATTTTAGATTTCTTTTCATCCAATGTTCCACCTTCAGTTTTGGTCTTACCCTCATCTTTGGTTTTGGATGCTTTAACAGCTTCATTGGTCTCTTTGACCTTAGATACTTTAATAAAATTATCAGCTTCCTCAAGAAATCCTTTCATGTCTGTCATCTCTGCCTTGACCTCAAGTGGAATTTCTATTTCAAGATTATCTTTCCAAGGTGTGAAAACTTTTCCTTTTGCAACAATATCCAATCTTGCCTTTGCGTTTTTTGTTTTTAATTTGTCCTCTTTTACATACTCTCTAAGTGGTGGAATTTTTACCTGAATTTTCTTACCATCAACCTTGACAGGGAACCCATATTCCATCTCATCAATGGTTATTCGCAATTTTGCAGAAAGATCATCAGCATTTCCACCTTCAATAACTGTATTAAATTCAAGGACTTTTGATTCATTTATTTTAAGTTCCATATATGATCTCCCCAATAATCTAATTATTCATATATATTTATATTTTTTTTATTTTTTAACGTGCTTTCCACCACTTTTCTAACAATTGTTTCTTCTTGGTCTCATCCTTCTCATTATGATACTCTTTTGCCAACTGAACCTTTGCTCTAATATACCGATCATCCATGTATTTAGGTTCAGGTGGGGGAAGTCTATGTCTATGAGCATAGTTCCATTCTGCATGAATATGTCTGAACCCAAGAATATCATACCAAGTTCCCCCCGGTGCATGTACTTGAGTTGAAACAGGATTTTCAGGTACTTTCTTAACTTTCAGACCTAACTCCTTGATTGCAATAGCAAATCTTCCTTCAGTATTACCTAACCTTTCAGCATGTTTCTCATATGTATCTATGCCTATCAAATGGTCTCTGAAATGTACCATGATTGCCCTAATAGCTTCCGATTTGGCAATAAATGATGTTGTATTGAATAATTCACGTCCATTATTATCCTCATAACCACATCCCATGATATCAGCATCCCCAAGCATCTCCATAATCTTAGGAAATCCTTCAGGTTTCCCAAGGATACAATCACCATTCGAACAAAAAATATATGGAAATGCTCCCATTGTATTCAACCCGAAATACAAAAGCCAAAAATAAGGATACAGAACTCCCCCCCAAGTCTGATGATGTGGTATCAAAAACGTATCTGCCATATCATAAACATCCCTTTTTGGCATACATTGTTCATATGAAATATTCTTGTTTTTTGGGTCAAAATAATTATCATATACAACCGTTGTCCAAAAACCAAGCTTCTTATGTGTCTCCAATGATGCTTTAAGAAATGGACGATTACCGGGGTGTGAAGTCAACAAAACACCTACATCCTTAAAAGCCTTCATTGCCCATTTATCATTTTTCATCATATCATTGAGAATATACTCATAATGATCTTTCTTTTGACCTTTTGGTAAACTTTTCACAAATTCTCTTGTAACAGTCATGATTCCCCCTTATATCAATTCGTCTTTCCCTCTTTCTTGAATTATTTTCTTTGTAACTGATAGGTCTTTAGCAATCCAAGCATCCCACATAAAATCATTAATATATCTGTATGGAATACTAAAATAACCGCTTCTCCCCCAAGATTCCCCCCAACTATTCTTAGCATAAATTTTTTGTGTCCTATCATTAAAACCAACAGCACATACAGCATGTCCACCAAGAACCTCATCAGGATTTGCAGGATAAGGAAGTTGACCTTTTGAATCAACAAAAAATATCTCTCTAAAACACGCTATACCGATCACAACAGGCCCACTCACTAAACCTAGTCTAAGGTCATCTATTCCTCTACATCTCCAATATGAATCAATTAGACCCCATTTAGCTATCAATTTGGCCCATTTAGTAGGTTCACCCTTATATTGGTCACTATATGGATATGCTTCCTCACAAGGAACCCCTATCTTCTGAAGAACCTGCATTGCACATCTTATGCTTGTGCCTTCTGAATTAGGCCAAGGGTCTATCTTCTTACTATTCCAATAAACCCATGCTTCAGATAAATCATAATGATCTCTTTCCTTTCTATGATCTCTCTTTCCTGCCGCAACCTCTTTCTCATGTTCAATCTGCTCTTGAAATTCCTTCATTGCCGCAACAGCAAACCCAACACATGAACCCAATCTACCTTGATTTTTAACAGGACTCATTTTACTTGACCAATCAACTTTGTTAGGTAATGTTGTTCTCTCAAGATTAAAAGTTGTCATTGTCAATTTATAATCTCTTTGATCAGGTTCATCTTTCTGTAAATCTAAAATAGGTGATGCTATCTGTTCAATAATTCTATCCTCTACAAAAGCTGATAGTCTCTTTATTCTTTTTCTCATTTGCTCCCCTCTATTACAGCTTTCCATTTGCTGTGATATTCATCATCTTTTAAGACAAAGGAATTGAATTTCCATCTATCGAAATGACCTAACCTTTCTGATGGTGGGCCTAGTTCCTTTCGTCTTGAATCATCTGTTAAAGATTCTTTTCCATAATATTCCAATGGATAATATCTCCTGTTCCAATAAGAATCTTCACCCTCTGCCCAATATTTATATAACCATCTCCTATCTCCCGAAACATAATATTTAAACAGAGTATTTCTTTCATGTTGATTAAGATATTCACCACCATTTCTTAGATCAACATATTTATTTGGAACAGGTTCAAGATGTTCAAGACAAGCCGCTTTATGCTCTCCACCAAGATTCCTATACCCCAAGACTTCCTTCCATGTACAGTCCTGATTATATGCACTATAATGATCAATGCTACCTGCATAGGTATGATTTTGAGGATAGATAGGTTGCTTTGGAGCATCTTTGACTTTGACATTCATTCCTGTCTTCTTTGCCCAATCTCTCAACAGAACTTCAGGTGAATAAGAAGCAGGGATATTGTTATTCAAGTTTTTCTTTATATAATCAACAAAAGTTAGAAATGGTAATGATTTCCATAACATATTGCATGTATGGATAGTTCCACCAAATGAGGATGAACTCATTAGTTCAGCATTGCCCATCATCTCAACTAATTTATCAATATTTTCGGGTTTCTCCCAAATACAATCAGTATTGGTTATAAACACATAATCAACTTGTTCGAAATGATCTACTATTCCTGATGCATAAATGATATCCCATAACCATCCATTCCTTTTTCCTGCTCCATAGGTCTGATGTTTGAACACCCATGCATCAGGTATTTGATATATGTCCTTTGGAATATCTAAAACACCATGAGAATCATATGAGCAGATAACAAACTTACCTGTCATTTTATAAGTCTTCAATGCATACCTCATGAACATTCTGTGACCCTGCCAAGAAGTAGCAATTATAATCATATTAGTATTGTTAAATGGATTGTTCTTTTCGTAATTCTTATTGGTCTGTACCATATCAAATTATTTTCTGTACCATTGTGAGACCAACATCAAAAGCAGATTTCTTGAATGTGAACATTTCTATATTACACCAATCCTCTAATTCCTCTCTTAGTCTAAATACAGTTCCACATTTTTGAGGTACTTTCCATGAATCATCAGGTGGGTATGTGTCATGAAGGAATATGAACCCCCCTCTGACAACATAATTGAAGGTATGCATAAAATCTCTTTTTACTTGGTCATAGATATGATCACCGTCAATAAAAGCCAAAGCTAAACTTGGTTTTCCGATTCCTGCAACTTCAATAGAATCAAAAAAAGCATCTGACTTCATATTGAATACTTGAGAATTCTTACCAAAATAGCCTTTGGTTTTTTTCATATTAGTAACACCACTAATAGAAAACTCACAATGGTAACATCTCCTGTTATATTTTTCTGCTAACTTTGAAAGGTGAATTGAGGACTCTCCACATCCTATCTCAAGAATATCCCCTTGTGTATAATAAAGTACATAATCAGATAGAACACTCAAGAGACCCCATCTCTCCCAATTGAAAACTCCACTAACCACTTGTTTATATAAATTTTTTAATTGTGGATGTTCATTATCACTCATTTTTATCTAATAAATCCTCATCAACTATTTCTCTTAATTTTTCTAAATTCGCTTTTTCTAATCCGAACCCTTTCAACTGTCTTACAGTCTTTCTTTTATTCAATAAAAAATGTGGATAGAAAAGAAACATATGAGGAATATCCAACTGCAAAACCTTTGTCACAAAATCAGCAAAATCAACTTTATATTCATCAAGTTCCAATCTCTTAGGGTCATCATATTGTAGTGGAAGTGCCTTTCTTGAATTATAAACTGATTGAATATCCCTATGGCATATAATCAATTTAAAATCCTGTCTAACCGTCCACCATGCTTCAATCAATTTAGGATTCCAAGTAAGTCTTGGGTCTTTAAAAACTTGACATGGAACACCTTTTTGATTGATCTGTTTTTCGTCTTCAAAAACATTCGCAATTGCTTCTCTATATGTACATTTCCAATAAGGCCCACGATATTCAAAATCCAAATCAATAGGTTTTCCTGCCTTGCAATAAGCATTCCACATTTCCCTTGTAAGAGAATAAGCTGTTGAAAGCTCCATTCCTGCTCTTGCTTCCTTATGCCAATTTATATTCTGACCTAACCCATATCCACATTCGCCTAAATATTTTGTAAAGATACTTGTTCCACATCTACCCAATCCTGTTACTATATACATTTACCATCCCCCTTTAATACAATCCACTATATACTCCCTTGCTTCCTTATCAACCCACCATCCAACAGGGATGCAAATCATCTTATCAATAATAGATTCTAAGCCGGGTAGTTCCTTTCTTGATTCCCTGAAACATGTATGTTTATCATTTCTCTCATGAACCCTTGATACAGCAATTCCTTTACTTGCCATCATTGCACAAAAATCAGACCTCTTTTCCACAAGCATTGTAAAAAGCCAATATGAAGACTCTCTATCCGTTTCCATTTGAGTCAACTCAATACCTGATGTATCAAGATCACATTCATAATGTCTTGCATTATTTTGAGCTTTCGTTTCGTTTTCTAATGCAAGAGAAAGATTATGTAATCCGATAGTTGCATTAACATCATTCATATGATACTTATATCCACCTTCCTTAATATTTTCTTCACATCTGAAATCAGTTCTTTCGGTCTCTCTATCAATTCCATACCATCTCAACAGCTTACCTCTTTTATAATCTTCTAAATCCTCAACACATAAAGCACCACCATCAACCGCAGTCAAATGTTTAATTGCCTGAAATGAGAACATTGCAAACTTAGACCATTTTGTATCACCAATTTGATGATTTTTATAAGTGGCATTGAGAACATGAGCACAATCCTCTACAATTGGAATTCCTGTATCATGAGATATCTGTCCAATCTCTGACATATCACAAGGATATCCCCCCCAATGAACAACAAATATAGCTTTAGTCTTGTCTGTTATATTTTCTTTGATTGATTTAGGGTCAATATTGAAATCTTTCTTCACATCGGCCCATACAATTTTAGCACCTGTATTTAAAATAGGCATATTTGTAGCTGTACATGTCAATGGAGTTGTAATAACCTCATCTCCTTCACCAACACCTATTAGTCTAAGTGCAAGAGATAATCCATGTGTACCTGCCGATAAAGTTAGAACCCTTGGATGATCATAAAGATCAGATAAACGCTTTTCAAACTTATTGACCATCTCCCCTTGCCCAATCCATCCCGAATGAATGACCTTCAATAAATGATCATCTATATCAGGATTCATAGCAACCTTAAACAATGGTATTTGTTTCATTCTACTCTCCTGTATAATTTGTAAAATATTTTTTCAGAAGATATACAGCATCCACAACATCTTGAACCCAAACACTTACAGAACCTTGAACAAATGGATGTTGACAGATATAAGAATCTTGATTTTCGGCAAACGCTATAACAGTTTTTTCAGGTTCAGCAAAATACCATGCCAATTCAAAGAATGAACCCAATAACTGTTTATCAGGGTCATATTGATTCATATTCACAATAGCCATATCTGATTCAAGAACAAATGTATAATCCTTATGTGGTAATACATCAATTCCAAAGCTTCTCTTATGGTTTACCGTATCAACAGCATATCTCTTTTGCTTTAACACTTTTTGATTGAATGGATTTGCACATGGGTCAATGAATCCAATTTCATCATCATAACCCATCATCTCCTTTCTTACATATTCTCTCCATTGATAAGTTTCTTCAAACTTAGGAGAAATCTGACCTACCAAATAACACAATTTTCTTCCACCATTAAACATAATTTACTCCTTTATTTTATTTTGAGACTACATTAATCTCAACAATTTCCTTCACAACCTGATAAGCAGGATTAGAAACAATACCAACAATCCTTCCATCGGTTTTGAAGATTGCATTCCCTCTTGGGTCAATTTCAACATTATCTGCATTAACAGTATAAGTCAAAACTTTCCTTTCAGGATTTGGAAACAACATAATTTGAAATTTTCTTTTACCCATTTTTCTTTCCCCCTTTTCTTTTTAAATATCCTTTCGGATTAAATGTAAGAAGATGTTTCTCACATTCATAATCAGATTCCCAATCATCATTATTTTCTAACCATTCCTCTACCGCTTCATAAGGCCCATCATTCTCATGTTCCCAAGGAACAGGGTGTCCATTAGCATGAGTATCCTCAACAATAATATAGCTGTCCTCATGAACAAACCCACTATATATATCCAATTCTTTAAGAACGTGCTCTTTACTATGCCATGAATCTAAAAGCACTAAACCACCATTCACATAATAAAATCTTTCAAGGTCTTTCCATCCTGTTGTTTCATATACTTTATCTATAACAAGAGGATTAGTACTTCCACCATGTATAAATGTTATCCTATCAGACCATTCATATTCTTTAACTTTTTTATGATCAACTCTAAGTGTTAGATCAATTGTAATGACTCTGCCTTCACCAAGCAACTCACATATTGATGCATAAAACATTGCAGAACCACCACAACCTGTTCCTGTCTCAATGATGAATTCGGGTCTTATATTCACAATCAATTCTTGAATAACAAAAGCATCCATAGGTAGTTTCCACATTGGAACACCGAACCATGAATTCTTCTCCCATATCTTAGCCTTCTCATATAGGATATGGTATTCATCTATTGCTCTCATATCTTTTTCCATAATAGTGTCAATCCGGGAAATGTAGTAAAAATCTGAACAAACCATTTTTTTGTGACATTAGGATTGTTGATAAGTTCTTCCCTTATTGATGGAAAATCATATTTCACCATCCACTCAACTTTATCCCTTTCTTCAGAACCACCTTCAAAAGCAATCATTCCATCATCTGATATTTTATCTCCCCAAACTTTTAAAGTCTTTAACAATTTATCACCGTTATTTGAAATATCCATATGAAGGAAATCAACCGAACCATTTTCAAAAGCATTTGCAACCTCAAATGCATCCCCCTCACCTAACATTACATATTCCCCAAGATTTTGATTCTCAAGCATCTCTCTAACTTCCTCAAACTCACCATGCTTATAATCATATTCTTCCCATAGATCATAAGCATAGAATTCTGCCATAGGAAGACCTCTTGCATGATTGAATCTAATTGCATGAGCTATATGAAATGTTGAATATCCATCAAGAACTCCACACTCAACAACAATCTTTGGTTGATGAGCTAATATCAAAGCTCTGAACACATTACCATAATTGTTTTCCTTATATGAGCTTCTTAGTCCATTCATGTTATTCTCCTATAATATAATCAGCCCATTTAGTAGGAACAAATTCAGCCTTTGCTCTTGCTCTTGCATTCCTACCCTTTTCTTTTAAGACTGCTATATCATTATTTATTTCTTTTATGACCTCAATATAATCACTTACATCCTCACATAACCATCCTGTATCTTCTGTAATCCGATCTTTAGCACCATAACTGTTATCACCGATACAAGGCAACCCACATGCCATAGCTTCAATAATAACCCTTGGGCCTTGATCTTGATACCCCGGCGGTAAATGATACCAAAAACAATTTCCTTGAGCTAAGAACAATGGAACAGGTATCTCATTCACTCTAAACTTATGCACCTTCTCATGATCAAATGTTGTGCTTCTTGGTGGCATATAAAAGAATTCAATTGAATTATCAACCTCATCCCAAATCTGTTGAATAAGCTCATTCGTATATTCGGGATGTTTAGCATCTTTTTGTGAATTATGCCTGATAAGCTTCAAGTTTCCACCACCTTGCCTTGGATAATCAATTTGAATTTTAAAGAAATCATCCAAATCGGTAGGTGGGGGAAGAACTTTGGTTTTTGCGTTGTTTATTCTTTCTAATAGTTCACCTTCTTTGGTGCTATTTAAGAACATGTATAAATCCCAATTAAGAGTCCAAGTTGCTTCCCCTGCCTTACCTAATTGATAGTTCAGAATAAATACTTTTCGTTTACAGTTTAGTTTATCCATTACAGCTAGATACTGTGGTTTATTGTAATTCCAAATAGTATCTGATGCATAGAATGTTAAAATATCTACAGGTTCAACCATGTCATTCCAAGGTCTAATCAATACACCCTTTGGAATGTTCTTAGAATATTCGCCTGAAATATTGCCTGTGGGAATTAGCTCTACTCTGTATCCTCTATTCAACATGTCTTGCATAATAAATAGAGATGATCTTTCTGAACCACCAAAACCTCTACATGTTGTGACCATTCTGAATGATTTTCTATCATCATTCTCAATGATTGCCTTCCTTTCTGCATCCTCTTTCTTTTGTTGTATTTTACAGATTTCTTTCTTTGCCCAAAAATGGCAACGGTGTCCACCTTTGGATACCATTTCATAGTCTTCTGCAAGATATTTTTCCTGCCATTTTCTTTCCCATTGTCTTCCTGCATCATGGACTACAATTAGATCAGCAAGCTTAGAAGCATACATTGTTGACCATTCTCTATTCTGTCCACCTGCCGGGCCATCGACAAAAGCAAAATCAAATTTATCATCCTTAAAATCATCTAAATCAATGGCAATCTTCTTACCATCCCAAAGGAAGAATTCATTCTTTTCACTATCTGCCATAGTATTGATCTTATTAATCCATCCCTGTTGAGTTTCGAATGTAACAACTTTATTGACTTTAGTTGCAAACAATAAACTTGAAAGTCCTGCACCAAATTCCAATATTGTCTTGACTCCATAGGTCTTGAAAATATCACATAAGAATAACCAATCTCTGTCTGTAATGCTTCCACCACCCCATTCAAAACCAAACTTCTTTAAAAGGTCATTATCAACTTTTTCAGGTTCAGGTACAGAGAAAACTTTCTTCTCTCTCACAACATTCTGAAAGAATTTATTTGGAACCTTCTTACCATACTCAAGTCTACCACCTTTGTAATATGATCTAACAGCTTCAGCTATTTGTTCAGGTTCAATTATATCAACACATTTTGGAACCTTAGTTGAATGGTGTCCTTTGGTAGGTTCTACTGTTGGGTCAACAAGATTTCGACAACCCTCAAGTTTACAAGCCCAACATGCTTTAGTCTCTGAACATGACATAGTTCCATTCATATGAACATATTGGTGTCCAAAGTACTGAGTAAACCATGAAGGTTCTCTTGCTCCTGCAACCACAACACAAGGATTATTAAAAGCTGAAGCTAAATGCATATGCATTGAAACTAACCCAAGAGAACCTTGGGAGTGAAGGAAGATGTTGAAAAGGTCTCTTATACCTGTATTCCTATCCTCTGTCTTTCCAATAAAATCTACAACACCATCTAACTTTGGATAGGGATGTTTACTAACACCCAATTGTACAATCTGAATATCGTCCTTAAGCATATCAATAACTTCTTGCCATCTATGATATTGTTTGCTAGGCCATCCCGGCTCTCCACCATAGATGAAAATCCAATAAGGCCCATCAATGATAGGTGGACGTTTATATTCTTCCTCTGTCAACCAAATATCAGGTTTAATTGGCCCTTGACTGATTTTCAAATTCATTTTATTTTGAATATCAAGCCTAAAAGCATTCGCCATATGGTAATCATATTGACCACTTTTATTAGTCAACCATCCCGGCCCAATCTTAACTGTTGCATTGTTAGCTGAAATTGAACCCATTCTAAAAGTATGATCAATATGGGGATTATTATCCCAAAGGTGCATTGCTGTTGTATGAACACCAACTCTTGTCCTTGGGTATGTAGCTTTAAAATCCCGAACAGCACATGTCATCATCAAAATATCACCGATTGCTTGTCTATTATGGAAAATAACTTCCTTTGGTGCTTTTGATTCTTGATCAGTTTGGACAACAGGTGACTCATCTCCTGCTACTAAAGTCTTATTAAAATCCTCTGAAGTATACGCCAATAAATCTTCCACTATTTGATCAGTTACCGCTTGAGCAGGTAGAATATGATGGACATGATCTTCCCCAAACCTTGCTGATATTAATAAATCTGTACAATCGTTTCTTTTGCCAACTTGATCATTCTTGGCAATTGTTTCAGCTTCCCTTCTCAACATCTTCCTCAAATTAGCCATTACACATCTCCATTTTCAATTTTCTTTTTTATTTCATAAGGTACTAAAAAATCATTTCGGCATTGAGATTCACATTCATGAAGTTCCCCAAGGAAATTCTTCAATATGTTATATCTTGTTGCAACATTGTACTTGCAGAATTTATAAAGGATGTAATTTAGATCACCATCAGCTTTAACATCTGCAAGTACCATTGCATCATACACCTTATCAAGTTCCTTACGTCTTTCCTTACTCTCAATAAAAGGCATAATTCCCCCCTTACATATTATCTAATTCTGCCAATAGATCATCATCATCAAGATCATCTTTAGCTTCCTCTTTTGGAGCTTCTT
>Ga0102955_1000074_pt1 | contig 20762 bp, 19 predicted proteins | sample SalPonF2_A_D1_MG_FD_78512 | JGI IMG/M metagenome (GOLD analysis project Ga0102955, IMG submission 78512) | Salt pond soil microbial communities from South San Francisco under conditions of wetland restoration - Salt Pond MetaG SF2_A_D1_MG ... | reverse complement strand
GTCGAATTCTCGAATTCGACCCCGACGTCCGCGGTGGACAGGGTTATGCGATCGCCCGGGATATTCTCGAATCGGGGCGCGCGCTCAACAAAATGGAAGCAATTATCACGGCGCAGGGCCGTCAGCAGCGGTGTTTTTCGAGCGGTCAGTTGCAACGCGACATTCTCGCGACGCGGGCCGGACGGATCACCGCAATTGACAATCTGCAGATGGCGAGAATCGCCCGCTTGTCGGGTGCACCGATGGCGAAGGGCGCAGGGGTGGATCTGTTCTGCAAGCACGGTGCTGAGGTTGAATGCTCGACACCGCTATACCGGATCTACGCGGAATACCCTTCCGAGTTCGAATTTGCCTGCGCCTGCGCGGAACTCGATTGCGGCTTCCGGATCGCCGCGCCCGGTGTGGAGGAACTGCAGCGGGACCTGCATGAAAAGTAACCACGACAAACCGGTGGTACTTGGCTTCGACGGCAACGCCTCCGCCGCCGCGCTTGCGCACCAGCTGGGCTGCAGATTCGAAACCGCCGAACTACACCGCTTTCCGGACGGCGAATCGCGCCTTCGTATCCCCGAACTTCGTTGCGACAGCGTCATTATTTTCCGCAGCCTGGATCGACCCAACGACAAGCTTGTCGAACTGTTGCTGTGCGTGCGCCATTTACGCAACTGCGGAATTGCCACTATCGTTCTGGCCGCGCCGTATCTCTGCTACATGCGCCAGGACGCTGCATTCACTGCCGGGGAGGTCGTCAGCCAGCGCTGGATAGGCTCCTGGCTCGCCACTCTCGTGGACGGATTGGTCACTGTCGACCCGCATCTGCACCGGGCACATCGTCTTCGGGATGTGGTCCCCGGCAGCTGCTGCGAGACGGTAAGCGCGGCACCGCTGGCCGGCGAACTGGCGCGGCAGAGTTTCTCCGACCCGGTTCTGATCGGACCTGACGCAGAATCCGCGCAATGGCTGCAACAGGCCGCTTGCGGATCTCCCCCGCTGGATCAACTGGTGGCGCGAAAGACCCGCAGCGGCGATTGCCAGGTACGGCTGCAATTGCCCGAATTTGGTTTGCGCAATCGCGATGTGGTGCTGATCGACGATATCGCAAGCACCGGTGCGACGCTGGTCGAATGTGCAAGGCTCGCCAGAGACAGGGGCGCACGCAAGGTGACCGCCATTGTCACTCACGCACTGTTCGACGACGGCGCGATCCCGGTTGGCCGGTCACAGTTACTTAGCGATATCTGGAGCACCGACTCGGTTCCGCACCCGAGCAATCGGATCCATCTTGCGGTTCCCGTCGCCGCGGCCTGCAGCTCCGTGCTGGAGGCAATCCACCGCAAACGCCGCGCGGCGGCATCCCCTTGCTAGTGGCGCAATTCGTTGCCGGTGGAGGCAATCAGGTCGATTACCTGATGCGGTTCGGCAACGCTGACATCTGCGTCATTGCGATTTGCCAGCAACTCCTGCAAAGCCGCGGCGGCCCGTGGTTCGCCATGCACCAGCAGCAACGGCGGGCGGCCATCGAAGCCCTCGTACCACTTGCACAGACCAGCCTGGTCGGCATGCGCGGATAGCCCGCCGATGGTATGCACGGTTGCTCCGACCCGGATCGTCTCACCCCACAGTCGAATTGACCGCGCGCCGTCTACCAGCGCCCTGCCCGGCGTGCCCGCGGCCATGAATCCGGTTACCACGATGTGGCATTCCTTGCGCCAGACGTTATTCTTCAGGTGATGCTTGATCCGGCCGCCGGTACACATACCGCTGGATGCCACGATGATTGCGCCGGAGCGGATTGAATTCAGACTCATGGACTGCTGAGTCGTCCGGGTGTAATGCAGGTTCGGCAACAGTTTGCGCCGGGCGGAATTGCGCCACAGGTCGCGCGCCTCCCGATCGTAGAGACTGCCGTACTTCCGATACACACTGGTTGCCTGGATTGCCATGGGACTATCGAGAAAAACCCGCCATCGCTCAAGTCCCCAGTCGCGATGATGACGATTCATCAGGTACAACAACTCCTGGCTGCGGCCGACCGCAAACGCAGGGACCAGAATATTTCCCCGCGCCGCTGCACAGGCCCGGAATATTTCGGCGAATTCGTCAATTGTTTCCGCCCAGCCGCGGTGTTGACGATTTCCATACGTGCTCTCCATCAGTACCAGATCAGCCTCTTTCACCGGGGTGGGGTCGCGAAGAATAGGCGCGCCGTAATGGCCCAGATCGCCACTGAATACGACTTTGCGCTGCTGCCCGCCCTCATCGAGCCAGATTTCTACAATCGCGGAACCAAGGATATGCCCGGCATCGAGTAGCCGTATTTCTACACCCGGGCATATTGACTGGCGCCGCTCGTAGGCGAGGCCGCGGAAAAACTCCAGACTGCGTTCGGCATCGGCCATGCTGTATAGCGGCTCGACCAGATCGAGCCCCTTGCGTTCGCGCTTGCGGTTTTCCCAGCCAGCTTCTTTCTCGTTCAGGAACGCGGCATCGCGCAACATGACCCGGCACAGATCGCGTGTTGCCCGGTGACAATAGATCGGGCCGCGGTAACCGCGCTGCACCAGCAAAGGCAGGCGACCGGAATGGTCGATATGCGCATGGCTGAGGACGACTGCGTCGATCGATTTCGGATCGAACGGAAAATCGGCGCGGTTTGCCTGTTCGTCGCTGCGACTGCCCTGCTTCAGTCCACACTCGAGGAGTACCCGCCGGCCTCCGCTCTCGATCAGGTAGCAGGAGCCGGTGACTTCACCGGCAGCACCCAGGATTTGCAATTGCATAGTCAGCTGGTACCTCGAGTCCCACGTGATAGGTAGATTCCGCGATGGTCAAATGACTCCCCCCGCAGACATCATACTAAGTTAGGTGTCCGCCGCGGAGAAACGTCATGACCGTAGGAAAAGTCTGCAATCGTCAGGTCACCATAGTCGATACCGAGGATTCGATCCTCGATGCAGTCCACCTGATGCGTCGCCATCACGTGGGGGATGTCATCGTAACCCGATCCACGCCCGGCGGACGGAGGCCAGTGGGAATACTGACCGATCGCGATATCGTAATCGAGTTGCTCGGTGAAAATGTCGATCCGAGCGCTGTCGGAATCAAGGACGTGATGAGCGCTGAGTTGCTTACGGCAACCGAGTCGGATTCGATCCGCGACTCGATCAAGCGCATGCGCACCGCGGGGGTACGACGATTGCCGGTCGTAGATGTCAACGGCAAGCTGGTCGGAATATTCACGCTCGACGACGCCATCGACCTGATCTGCGAGCAGCTCGGCGACATCGTCGGCACCATGAAAAGCGGCTTTAATCGCGAACGACGCAAGCTGGACTAGCCACCACGGCAGTGCCATATAGGTTGTAGAATTCGTCCACGATGAAAAACACTTCCGGAGACAGCCGCGCGCTGTTCATACGCGGCACCTTGCTAACGGTTTTTGGCCTTGCAGCGCTGCTGTGGCCGGACGCAACCTGGATTACGCTGGTTCGCCTGATGGGTGTTTTCGCATTGCTGGATGCGGGATTTGCATTGGGGTTTGCGAGCGTCGTCAGAAACAGCGACGGTTTGTACAAGCCGATGCTTTTCTCCGGTATTTTCGGGCTGATATTTGGCGCACTGTTGCTGTTGCTGCCTGAGTTCAGCGCCAGCGTGCTCACCACGCTGATCGGCATCTGGTTATTGATCATGGCGGGTTTTCTACTCGGTATGGCGGGAACCATGCGCGGTCTGGGACTGCAGGACCGGATACTTTTGATTATCGGTATTCTGACAGCGGCGCTTGGCCTCGCTCTACTCATCAAACCGCTGTTTTTCGTCAAGACCCTCGCTTGGATAATCGGTTTTGCCGCACTCGCAAGCGGAGTTTTGATACTGCGCCGGGCACGTTACCTCAGGCTAATGGGTTTCTAGATCCGGATTTTCGACCGCAGAAGACTCAGGCGCGCAGCAGCGTCCAGACTCCGACCAGGATGAACGCGAGACCCGCGGCGTAAGAGAGGATCTTTTCGCTGACGTGTTCTGCGACCAGCGCTCCCGCTGCAACACCGATCGCCGAGCTGGCAACCAGTGCCATCGAAGCGCCGAGAAAAACCGTCAGCCGACTGACCTCCCGGTCGGCCGCAAACAACATCGTGGCCAGTTGAGTCTTGTCCCCGAGTTCCGCAATGAATACCGTCAAAAAGACGGTCGCGAACAACTTCCATTCCATCGTGCGAGCCCCTGTGAGTTCAACATGAGCATAGCATCGGAATCAGGACCGGCTTGCATGACGGTATTTCTCAGAACCAGACAGAAAAGAAAAACTGCACGACATTGGCGGAAAAATTGTATAGCGGTTCGGTACCCGGTGCGTTTCCGTCGTCCCTGAGGTCGCGGAAATTTTCGTAATCGAAGTAAATATAATTGTACCGGACGCTTAGATTGCCCTTTTCAAAAAAGCGCCAGCCCTCGGGAAGGATTTCATAGCTCACACCGATACCGAGCGTGTGCGAATCGAAATCAGACAGCTCTTTGTCGCGCGCCATGTAGTTCTGCGCGTCCTCGCGCGAAAACAGGTCGCTGTAAAAATCCGCCGCAGTCTGGGTGTAATAGCGATAGCTCAGATCCAGCATCCAGCGGCCCCAGACCGGCTGGGTATAGCCAAGCTCACCGGTATGCGCAGCAATCCCCCAGGTATCATCAAAAAACCGGTACTCGCTGTGCAACGCCGCCCGGTATGGGAGTCGATAGCGGCCGCGAACCGAGACCGCCGTGCTAGTGCGGGTATTGGGATAAATCTCCGCCTGGTAGCTGTAGCCCCTTTCGCTATCCGGATCGAGGTATCGCACCGAACGGTAGGGATTATTCAGAAACCCCTCGTCAGTGATTGTCTCCAGCGTCATGCCCATTAGCAGATTACGCGTCAGGATCTGCGATATACCGAGGCGGTAGCTGTGCCGTTCGACATCCTCGGAGAATTCGCTGTCACCGGTACGACTGACATCGTCCCATCCCCGCGCATAACTCATGCTGATATTGGTCAGCGCACCGAACAGATCCTGGCTGACGCCAAAATAGGCGGAGTTTGCCGTGTAGTCGCTCTCGTCGCTGTTCTTGTAACCGGTGCTGAAAATTGTCGAATTGTAAAGATAGTCGGCTCCGACGCTCATCTCGGTACGTTTTTCGCTGTACGCGCTGGCGGTCGTAACTACATCGATCGAGGCGCTGCTGATGCTATCGACATAATAGTTAGCGGCCACGGAAACATTTTTTGCGACCTGTTTGCGCACCAGCAAGGACGGACCGTCGATTGTGACACCGCCACCGTCATAACGATGATAGAGAGCATCGGCCCTGTCCTCCGGCAACACCGCGGCATGACCGCACGACAGCCAGCTCAGGGTGGCCAGCGCCATCAGACAGAGAAATGTTCTGGCCATTGCGTCGTTCCGCCTCAGTTACATCCGCAGCCGCCGCCGGAGCTACCCAGTCCGCCACGCGCGCCCTCACGGGCCTCATAGACGTGGTGGGTATACGCGGAGGACACCGGATCGCGGTCGAAAAACATGATGGGATCAGCAAGCCGATCCCGCTCGTAGGGCTTTACCCACGGTTCGACATTGCTACAACCGGACAGACCGATCAGCGCAAGCACTACCGCTGTCGCAACACATCGTTTCATGCTCATTCCCGCACCAGTTCCCGGATCTGGTTCTGATATTCGTTTTCATAGCCCGGCTGGTAGCCATGGTGCAAAAATCGGACATTGCCTTCACGGTCGACGATGACCGTGCTCGGCATGGCGCTTACACCGTACTGTTTGCTGACCTCATTGCTGGGATCGAACAGAATCGGAAAACTCACCGGCGTTTCGGCAAGAAAGCGATCGGCATCATTGGAATGCTCCTCGACATTCACCCCGAGTAATGTGAATCCAAGCTTGTTGTAGCGCTGGTAGATCTCTTCCAGCAGCGGCATTTCCTGGCGGCACGGGGCACACCAGGTTGCCCAGAAATTGATCATCACCACCTCGCCGCGAAAATCCTCGAGGCTGAGTGTCTGGCCATCGCGTGTCTGCAGCGAAAAGGCCGGCGCAGCACCCTGTGTCGCGACGACCGAACCTGTTGCAAAAACCGATCCCAGAAGCGTTGCTGCCACGATCGCTACAATCTTCCGGGCGCTGTTTCTGTTGCGTTTGCTCACGGTGATCTCCTTCAAAAGAAAAAGGTCAGGCCCAGGATGGCCTCAATGTTGTGATAAGTGTCGTCCTGGCCGAGCAGGTCGCTCTCAAAAATGTGATCGCGAACGTTTAGGTGGAAAGCCAGTGAGTCGGTCGGCAGAACCCGATAACCGAAGCCGAACACCATCGTAAATTCATCGTCCCCGCCGAAATCCGTGCTACCGGCTCCGGCGACGAGATAGAGCGAACTGTCCATGGCCCTGGAGCCACCAAGAAAAACCTCGCCCGGGAATAAGTTGTACCCGAGTACCGCGTTGTAATACGTGAGGTCTCTCTCACTATCGCTTAGCAGTTCCGCTCCTCCGCTCAGGCGCTCGAAACTGGTCTTGTCGGTGGTTGTCATACCGTAGTTCGCTTCGATGAAGAAACTCTCGGTAATGTGGTAGGCCAGACGCGCACCGTAGACTGCATTGGTGCCAAAGTCCTCGACACTCATTATTCCGGCGTAGCCGCCGAGCTCGAAATTTTCGGTATCGATACGCGCGCGGTTAATGTCGCGACGCTCCACCTCTGGTTCGATGACCTGCGGCGACGACGGCCGCTCTTGCTGCGCAAGCGTAGCCTGCATGGGGCCAAGAAGAGCCGCGATCAAAAGAATACTGAAAAGCCTGCCGTCCATTCGTCTACTTCCTCATTGTCGTCACGACTCGTTAGAACCATGTAGTTGCGGTATTCCGCGCGAAAAATGAAGCGCCGGGTCAGATAGGCACGCACGCCGGCGGCGGCGTGTACCGTCTGGTCGGTACGATCCTCGGTCTGTACCAATGTCGACTTGGGTTCGGTATGCACAAGCCCGGTGCCAAGCGAGAAAAACGGCGAGACCCGCCACTTCGGGAAAAATGTATGCGTGAGATTGGCGCTGGCCAGCCAGGTATTGGAGTAGTCACCCAGACCACGAGACCCGCGCAGTTCGGCCGTGAAGTTCGTGGTCAGCGCATATCCCAGATAAGCGGATATAAGGTTCGCCCCGTCGAGATCTCCACCCTGAACACCAAACTCGAACCGATGGGCAAGAACGTCATTCATCACCGGATCGTCAAACTCGACGCCTTCGCCGGTCGGCAATAGCGTGAGTTCCATCTGCTTGCGCTTGACCCATCCTTCCTTGCCTTCCGGCGTGCGTACCTTGAACCAGTCGGTGCGCCGTTTCAGGACTTCGATGCGTTCCCCACGTTCGGTTACGTGAAAAATCGGATACCCGCGGCCCGGGCCGGTGTGCAACTCGATGTATGGATCGTTGACCACTACCTCGAACGCCTCCCTGGCGGCGAATACATCGTCGCAAAACAGACAAAGCAGTACGGCAAGTAATGGCAACAGTCGCATGATCTAGTTCACCGGGGCTTCAAATGGGTTGTTGTAATACTGCGCGCCGAGGTCCAGCCACTCTGACAAAAGCCTGAGTTCGGCCGGGGTAAGAAAACCGGCATGTGAACCACCGGCCTCGAAACGCTCGAAAAACGCAGGGGACAAACGCGCCCCGGCGAGACTCATCGAAGGCGCAACTCCGATCGGCTCGAAGACCGGATCGCCGGTATCCGGATCGACGCCGACTTCAACACGAGCATCCTGGAGCGCTCCGTCGACGAGTTGCTGTGCGTTATCGCCCGACAACAACTCGCGGTAGGCCTTGAAGTGATCCATGTCGATATCCGACAGGCCATCGCTCAGATCGAGCTGCCCCGCCGGTACCTGGGCGGCCGCCATCGCATCGCGGTCGTTGTGACACGACGTACATGTACGGTCTTCCAGAACGGTTACTTCATCGGCATCCAGAATCAGGCGTGGCGTCGACCACAGCGGATGGATATGGGCCTCATAATTGATCGTAATGCGGCAACCGGAATGCCAGTCACCGACACAATTCGGGTCGGTCGGAAACGGCGTTTCGAGTTCCTCATAGGTGTAAACAAACGGTTCGTCTTTTGCGCGCACGGTCTCGTCGGTCCAGACGTCTTCGTATTCGATGTCGACACTGGGGGTCATTGCGGCACAGTCGGTCGCACAGCTGATTCGCATACGTGCCTGTGCCATCGTTTCGCCGAAATCCGCGAAGATCGCCGGATCGGTGTTGGGGAATGGCTCGCCAGTAGTGGGGGAACCGTCGTTGACCGACAGAAATGCATCAGCGCGGCCATGAGAAATGCCGCTGCCCGGGTCGTGACAGCCGTTGCACTCGAGAACCTCGCCAGGCCGGACCTGCAGCCAGTTGCTGTGACGCGGTCCAAACCGGCGGCCGTCCTTGTCGAGCATGCTTATTGCGAACGGAACATTGGCCGGCACCTTCATCATTATCGAGCCGTCGGGCTCGATCGGCTGGTAGGCAAGGATCTCGCGCATCCCCTGCCCTGCGCTAACGCCGAATGCCGAATTATCGAAGTCCAGGATATCGTCATCGGGCATACTCACCGGTTTGACGATCCGGACAAACCGCAGCGGCCGGTCGTCGGCGCTGGTCTGCGCCGGATCCGCCAACGCCGGAATGTCCGCAATCGCTGCGCCGTCGAAGTCGTAGACGCTGCGTATGTGGATGACACCGACATTTTCCTGTACCAGGCCCGAGTCCACATCCAGGCCGGGTACCTTGTCGAGAATAACCGGCGGACGCGGACGCGGCGCCGCGACCACACCTTCCGTCACCATGATTCCCTGTTGCGGCGGAACAATGGGAAGTTGAGTGTCCTCGCTGCGGTCATAAACCCACAGACCATAGGCCGGGCGCGCCGCCTCATACAGCGGATCGGCCAAACGGTCCGGCGTACAGGCATAAATAGTTACCGGCTCCGCGGTAAGCGGATCGGCATCCGGATCGAACGCACCGACCTCCTGCAACCGGCACTGGCTCCAGCTCACGATCATTCGCTCGGTGCCGTCCCACAGCGGATACATCGACATAAATTTCCCGCCGGGCGAAATCTGATCATCGGTGCGGACGTCGTTGACCGTTACTTTTTCCTGCGCCGGCCCGACCATTGCGCCACTGTTCGACGCCGTCGTTTGTTCGTTCTCTATAAAATTCGCGACATCGATCGCCGAGATATCACCGCCGAAGTCGGTGTCGGCAAATGGCCGAATCAGCACCATCACCCGGCCGTCTGGCATCTCACGCGGCTGGGCAAACTGAATAATGCTGCCGTCGACGCCGGTGTCATGACTGTTTGCGCCATACAGCAGTTCGAGGTCACTGCCATCGGGGTTCATTTTGAAAAGATGAATGCCGTCAACACCGGGAGCGTGATCCCAGCGCGAGAACATCACCTGACCATTCGACAGCACGGTTGGATCGCGGTCATGGCTCTGGTTGAACGACACCTGCTGGATATCGCTGCCGTCCGAAGTCATTACATGGAGGACGAATGCGGGCTCATTGCGGTTCTCATCCTGCGCCTCGAATTGCGGCTTGCTCTCGTCGAGAAGCACCGCCTTTGAGGTCCGCTGCCGCGTCGACGTAAATATGATTCGCCCGTCTGGAAGGTAGTGCGGCGCAACGTCCTGGCCTGCCTCGGCAGTAATATCGGAGGCGATAACGCGGCGCAGGACGTCGTTCTCGACTTCATATTCCCAGATGTTCCATGTCGGCTGTTCGTCCTCATCGAGATTCTCGTCGAACGGCCCACGCATCGCGAACACGACCTTTGAGCCGTCGAAAGAAACATCGAGATCGCGAACATCGTACAGACCTTCGGTAAACCCACCGGTGATGTTGTACTCGATGGCACTTGGGGAAGCCCGTTTCTTTAAATAGAGATCGGCACCGATGTTGAACGTGTTCAGTTCGCGAAGGTCACCGTCCTCGAGCGGCACCGGCATTTTGACGTAAGCGATCGGGAAATCCACAACTACCGGATCTTCGTCCTGGTTGCCGCCAAGGTCGAGTCCATTGCTATCCGAACCGCTGTCGCACGCTGAAAGGACAAAGGCCAACGCAGTGCATGCAAGCATACGCCGCAAGCTCTTTTGCAAAGTTCTGATGGTGTTGGTTTCAACGCTTTTCATAACGTCTTCGATTGCTGGCCCAGCCGTGCTCTCACCAGGCATTTGGATAGTCGATTGCGAAGTTAACGTAATCATGGACATGACATATTGTCCTTTCTGTTAAGGGCATCACAGAAATGGTTTCGGCATCGCGATTCACTATGTACGCAGGCACTTTGCGACGCAGTTCACACTTTTCCGATGAACCTGAAACGAATGACCCGAGGTTACTAGAGAAACGCAGCAACACGAACGTGTCGCGGTATTGAGACGTCGCTGATTTTCGACATTACGCAGCGATTTTTTTTTTGCTACTACTAAAAACCAGCTGGGACGGAACCGCGATTTTTGCGGCCAACCGGAAACGGATGAACGATGATCAGGATGCCTTACGATGCCTAGACAACAAACCCGACGCGAGACATTGCGCCTTGCTGCGTTTGCGCTAACCGCTCTGTGTCTGATGGCGGTGAGCCTTGCCCCGGCCTATGCCGGCCCGCGCGAGCAGGCAAGGCGAATACACGATCGGATTGCGGGCGTGCCGCCGACCGATGCGGTTCTGGATTCGATGGCAGCGGATATCGCCGCTGGCGATGCAGAGGGCGCAGCCTACACGGCAATGGAAAACAGCGGGTTTTACAACATCACGCTCAAGAATTGGGCGGCGCCGTGGACCAATCGGGAACAGTCAGTATTCGTTCCGTTGAATGACTATACGGCAACCGTGATCGGGATGGTCCGCGACGAAATCGCATTCAATACACTGCTGTCCGCCGATATCGTCTACGTCGGTAACGACAATCTCGGACTTCCCGGCTACTCGATGGCGAACAACTCGCATTACGAGGAAATGGAAGACCGCGGCATCGATCTCAAAACCGGGCTCAGGAGAACCGAGCAAAGCACGGTGACCAGTCTTACTCCCAATGCCACTGCGGGAATCATGACAAGCAGAGCTGCCGCGGAGGCCTTTTTCATTGCCGGCACAAACCGGGCGATGTTCCGCTTTACGATGATTAATCACTTGTGCCGGGACATGGAAGAGGTGCACGACACCTCCCGCATTCCCGACCGGATTCGCCAGGACGTCTCGCGCAGTCCAGGCGGGGACAGCCGGGTATTCCTGAACAACTGCATTGGCTGTCACAACGGGATGGACCCGATGACGCAGGCCTTTGCTTACTACAATTTCAATCCGGACAGCGGCAGCATCGAGTACACCGCGGGTCAGGTCCAGCCCAAGTACTTCAACAACGCCGACAACTTCCGCCCCGGTTTCTCGACTCCCGATGACAGTTGGGACAACTACTGGCGCGCCGGCAAAAACTCGCTGCTCGGGTGGGACCCCAATCTCGGCGGATCCGGCAGCGGCGCCAAGTCCCTCGGCCAGGAACTCGGCAACAGCGATGCATTCGCGGAATGCCAGGCAACCAAGGTCTTCGAGGCCGTGTGCTTCCGCGGACCGGTTAATGGCGACGATCGTGCCCAGATCGATTCGATGATCGCCTCACTGCGCGGCACGAATTACAAACTGAAACAGACGTTCGCGGAAGCGGCCGTCTACTGCATGGGCGACTAAGAGGAATCCGCAGATGAAAGTGATGAATGGTATTTCGAGCATCACCCCCTCGCGCCGCCTTTTGCTCGCGAGTGGAATACTGACAGTAGCGCTTGGGCTCAGTGCCTGCGGCTCCGGCGTCAGTACCGCGGACAACCCGCAGACGGTGGCCCAGAACGTCGTGGACTATGCCGGACCTCCCCCGAGCACGGATGACGTGCAGTCATTCAAGATCAACCTCTGGGACAACGTCAAGTCAAATAATCGTTGCGGATCCTGCCACACCGTTGGCGGCCAGTCCCCGGCCTTTGCAAGAAACGACGACGTCAACATGGCATACGAGGCCGCCAATGCAATTGTAGACCTCACCGATCCCGCGAATTCGCGGATGGTCGGAAAGGTGGCTGGCGGCCACAACTGCTGGCTGGACAGCGATGCGGCTTGTGGTGAGATTCTGACGACCTGGATCACCGCATGGGCCGGTGAGACGGCTGCTGGCGGCGGCCGCGCTATCGAACTCAAGCCACCCGTGATCAAGGACCCGGGCAACAGCAAGAATTTCCCGGACGACTCAGCGGCGTTTGCCTCGACTGTCTATCCGTTGCTGACCGAATACTGTTCGCGCTGTCATGTCAGCTCGGCCAACTCTCCGCAGTCTCCCTACTTCGCGAGCGCCGATGTCAACGAGGCTTACGCGGCAGTGCAATCCAAGATTGATCTGGACAATCCGGACGACTCGCGACTGGTCATTCGTCTGCTCGACGAATTCCACAACTGCTGGAGCGACTGCTCCGCCAACGGCAATGAAATGCTGGAGGCGATCGAGGCGCTGGCCGGCGGTATCGAGCCTACCCAGATCGATCCGAGCCTCGTTGTCAGCAAAGCCCTGACGTTGTACGACGGTGTCGTCGCCAGCGGAGGCAACCGCTACGAAGCCAATGTCGTCGGCATGTGGGAGTTCAAGACGGGTCAGGGCGCGGTCGCCTACGACACGAGCGGTGTCGAACCCGCGCTGAACCTGAATCTCTCCGGTGACATTTCCTGGTTCGGCGGCTGGGGCATCGAGATCAAGGGCGGTAAAGCGCAGGGCTCGACTTCTACGAGTAAAAAGCTGCATGACATGATCAAGGCTACCGGCGAATACTCGGTTGAAGCCTGGATCGTGCCAGCAAACGTGACTCAGGAAGACGCTCGTATCATCACCTACTCCGCCGGTGACATGGCGCGAAACTTCAGCCTGATGCAACGGCTGTACACCTACGAGCATTACAACCGCTCCAGTATCAGCGACGGCAACGGCGACCCGCGCCTTGCGACTAATGCCGACGACGAAGATCTCCAGGCGTCGCTGCAGCATGTCGTCGCCACCTACGACCCGGTGGAAGGGCGAAAGATTTATGTCAACGGTGCATACACCGAGGACATGGACGGCGCCGGAGGCGGCACCCTCAACGACTGGGACGATACATTCGCGTTCGTGATCGGAAACGAAGCATCGAACGACGGCCAGTGGCAGGGCATCGTGCGCCTTGTTGCGATACACAATCGCACCATGACGGCCGAGCAGGTGGCGCAGAATTTCGAAGCCGGGGTCGGCGAGAAATTCCTGTTGCTGTTCTACGTCGGCGACGTGGTGAACGTTCCCGAGTCGTACATCATGTTCGAGGTGAGCCAGTACGACAACTACAGCTATCTGTTCAACAAACCGGTGTTCCTGAGCCTGGATCCGAATGCTTCCCCGGACGGGATCCCGGTACAGGGAATGCTGCTCGGCATCAATGGCGCCGAAGCCCAGGTGGGACAGGTCTACGGCAACATGGATGAGACCGTGAGCGCAGCGTCATACACCGAGACCGGGCAGGTGCTGTCGCAACTCGGCACGATCGTGGGCCTGCAGAAGGGACCCGATCAGGACGAGTTCTTTTTGAGCTTCGAGCAGCTCGGCGCTTTCAGTAACGTCCGCGTCGAGGCGCTTCCGCTAGCGCCGGCACCGCCGCCGGACGGCGATCCGGAGCCGGCTATCGGTATCCGCACATTCGACGAAATCAACGCGACGATAGCGGCGATAACAACGGTCAGCACGCAGCAGACCGATGTTAAGCAGACCTTTGAAATCGTCAAGCAGCAGCTGCCCGTCGTGGAGAATATCGAGACGTTCTCCTCTGCTCACCAGGTCGGTATCGCGCAACTTGCGATCGAGTATTGCAACGCGCTTGTCGATGACAATGCGCTGCGGTCCGCCTACTTCCCCGGATTCGATTTTACCGCGGCGGCGAACGTGGCTTTCAACGGCGCTGCCCAACGCAGCCTCGTTCTGAACCCGCTGATTACCAGGACGTTGAACTCCAACGTCGGTTCGCAGCCGGACCCGGCCGACACACGAGTCCATCTGGACAGCCTGATCGACACACTGACGAGTTGCGGCGCCGGATGCCCGGCGGGAAGAACCGCAACGGTGGTGAAGGCGGTCTGCGCGGCAGCTGTGGGTAGCGCACCGATGTTGGTGCAATAAACGAACGTTAACGCATCGAGGCGAAAGCGATGTTAAGAAAGCGCAAGCAAAGAAGTATTGACGATCCGATTCTGCATGAGAATCACAAGCGTCCCGTAACCCGACGCGATTTTATCGCCCAGGGTTTCATGGCCGGTACCGGCACGATCCTCGGGCCGTCCATATTCGGAATGTTTGCCAACCCGCGCGCGGCCGAGGCGGCGTTGTCGCCGGACCTGCAGGCATTGCGCAACTCATGCGGGATCGCAGTCCAGGGAGCCGGCAAGGTGCCTTTTATTTGCATCGATCTGGCCGGCGGCGCCAACATCGCGGGCTCGAACGTTCTCGTGGGCCAACAGGGCGGGCAGATGGACTTTCTGAACACCGGAGGCTATGCCAAGCTCGGCCTGCCGGGTGACGTAGTCCCGTCCGTCGCTGATCCCGTTACCGGTGCAACGGATTTCATCAACACCGACCTGGGGATTGCGTTTCATTCCGATAGCGCTTTCCTGCGCGGAATACTCGACAAGGCATCGCCCGCCGCTCTTGCCAACACCAATGGCGCGGTAATTCCGGCGCGCTCCGAGAACGACACGGGAAACAATCCCCACAATCCGATGTACGGCATACACAAGGCCGGCGCGGATGGCGAATTGCTGACTTTGATCGGGTCGCGTAATTCCGAGTCAGGCGGCAACTCAATGGCTCCGGCCGACATGATCGACGTCGGGGTACGCCCGACAAAAGTCGATCGTACCAGTGACGTAACCGGACTGGTCGATACCGGAAAACTGGTCGGGTTGCTCGATCAATCCGACGCGGTAGCCGTGATGGAGGCCGTCCAGCGCATTAGCGACGACAAACTCGACCGGGTCAATACGGCGGTAAATCGCGATGACCTGATCAAGGAACTGGTCCGCTGCGGGTATGTAAAAGCGGCCGACCTGACTGATCGCTATGGCGATCCGTCAACGCTGAACCCGGAACTCGACGCCGAAATACTCGGTCCCGGTGGAATATTCAGTCGCGCTGAGTTCGACAACGACGGAGAGTTCCGCAAGACGTCGGCCGTGATGAAGATGGTTGTCAACGGATTCTCCGGAGCCGGCACTATTACGATGGGAGGTTACGACTATCATGGTGGCATGCGCCGCGAGGGCGAGGTCAAGGACTTTCGCGCCGGCCGCTGCATGGGCGCGTGCCTCGAATACGCGCACCGGATGCAGGTACCGTTGATGCTCTACGTCTTCAGTGATGGCTCGGTATCCGCCAACAGCACGATCGATGACTCTGTCGAGGGCCGCGGAAAATTCGAATGGCAGTCGGATAACCAGTCCACCGCAGCAGCATTTTTCCTTGTCTACAACCCGGGCGGACGGGCCCAGTTGTTCAGCGGAGACAGTCTCGACCCGGAAATGCACCGCCAGATAGGCTGGTTCCGGCCGGACGGATCGGTGGAAACGTCTTCTTCGCCGGCGGCCAACAATGTCAACCTGCTGGTTCAGACCGTAGTGCTGAACTATCTCGCGTTGCACGGCGAACAGAACCGGTTCACCGATGTGTTCCCCAACCACGGTCTTGGCAGCGTCTCGCTGCGCGACCAGTTGACGGCATTCAATCCCATCGTCAACGGTGTAATCGGCGGCTGATACGCTGCCAGCTGACTCGTACGGGCCCGCGAACCCAGCTCGCGGGCCCGTTTCGTTCAGGCACTCGGAACGTTCTCCAGCAAGTGCCACCATTCCCGGAAACAGCAGCATTTACCGTCGCCGTCCCATTCAGCGCTCAACACACCTTCGACCCGGACAGCCACTCGCGTACCGACCCGGTTGAAGCACGCCGACCAAGCCGCAATTCCTCTTTCCTGACCGGCACTGAGGATCTCGTACTCAAACCGGACGTCGCGCTGACTATCGGTTGTGCCACGCAATGCCGCGGCGATCGCCGCATGGCCGACGGAGGGAGGATCGAACGGGGTCCAGTGATAGCTGGCGGCGGCGCTGAACAGCCGTGCCGCGGCAGCACTGTCGCGTTGCTCCCACGCCGTCCCGTAATTTCGCGGCCAGCGATCGAAATGAGCGCTGCCGGAAGTTCGTTGCTTCATCAGAAACCACCAGCAACAGACGATGTGCTAGCGAATGTAATACCCGGCAACGCGCCATTCGTCGCCCTCGCGCATCAGCGTTACACGCTCCTGGGCACGCTCCTTATTGGTAAAGCTGCTGACGAACTGAAGCATCATGTAGTCTCCGTCCGGCGCACCGGGCAACGAAGCCGCGGCAGAACTCGATTGCAGGCGGCGTGATTGCATGGCGCCGATCGGGTCGCGTACCCCGGCCACGAGCCGGCTCCAGTCCTCTGCCGGCATCTGGCCGCGAAACAACTCCGCCGCGGCTTCCCAGCTCTCCCGGTAACGACCGCTATCCACCAGTTCCAGCCAGGCCAGAGCTGCCAGCTGGTCCGGACTCGTCTCTGGTTGTGGTTCTGACGACTGCGCCTCGCCCGGTAGTTGCGGCTCGACGGCGGTCCCGGTCTGGGCCAGTACGATCGCAGCGGGTGCCATTATCGCTAACAACGCGACTAATACTTTCATTTACGTCTCCTCCGGCCAGTTGCGTTTCGGCCCGGCAATCAATGATAGTTCAGGTCGTGCGGAGCGGGGTCACAGACAGAGTTTTCGCCAACCCCTCCCCCGCAATCCCAGGCGCCAGTTTGAGGGCGTCGGCCGCACGCTTCAACCATACCGGTCGATGCGTGCGGAAACGCGCAACAGCGCTGCCCGCGACAACCTCCGCATGTGTTACCTTGCGCGCTGTCCGGGGCAATGCCCGTTTTTCGATCTCCAGCGCCGCGGAAATCCGAGATTGACATCGGGGTCGGACTCGAACGGAGAAACGGTTCAGAGGAATGAGAGAAATTCAGTCATGCGACGAGATTCTCGGTTGCCCGAGATGCGACCGCAGTCCGCTGCAACGCGCAGATGACGGCCTGCATTGCAGCGGTTGCCAAACCCGGTTTCCAGTGTTCGACGGAATTCCGTGGTTATTTGCCGAACCGGCCGCTGCAGTAGCTGAATGGCGCCAGCGTCTGGGGATGGTCGTCGCGAAACGCGAGGACGATGCGAAGGCAATCGAAAAACGGCTGACAGGTCGCGACCTGGGCGCGTTGACGCGCTCCCGCCTGGAACTGCTGGCCCGCTCGTATCGCGAAAACGCGCGCGACCTGGTCGAATTACTCGAACCCGTGCAGGTCTCGGGCGACACGCCCTACGCCACCCAACTTGCACTGCGCACCCGAATGCCCGCACCTCAGGGCATTGCAACCTACTACGCCAATGTGCATCGCGACTGGGGCTGGGGCGCCGAGGAAAACGCGGTGTCCCTCGACCTTGTCAGAACAGCACTCGGCGACGCGGTCGCTCCGGGCCGGGTCCTGACGCTGGGCGCCGGGGCATGCCGTCTTGCCTATGACTTCCACCGTACGCTTGGGGCCACCAGCAGCATCGCGCTGGATATCAACCCGTTCCTGCTGTTGCTGACTGCGCGGCTGTTGCGCGGTGAGACAATCCGGTTGCACGAATTCCCGATTGCGCCACGGAGGCTCGCGGACAACGCCGTATTGCGCGAACTCGCGGCACCGCATACTCCGTGTGACAACTTTCAGCTGGTGCTCGCTGATGCATTGCGGCCGCCGTTTGCGCGCGAGAGTTTCGATACGGTCATCACACCGTGGCTCGTCGACATTGTGTCCGAGGAATTTGCGCTTCTCGCCCGGCGAGTCAACGGCCTGCTGCGCAAAGGCGGACGCTGGGTGATGTTTGGCTCTTTGTCCTTCGCCCACCAGGACGCTGCACTTCGTTACAGCCTCGAAGAGGTGCTCGAACTGACGCAACAGGCCGGTTTCGCGATGCCGCAGGCGCAGGAAACGACGATCCCCTATATGTGTTCGCCGGCCAGCCGTCACGGCCGCAACGAAATGGTGGTGTCTTTCGCCACGGAAAAGCTCAAATCGGTAAAGCGCGCACAACGCCACAGCGCTCTGCCTGACTGGATCGTCGAGCGCGATCAGCCTGTTCCCCTGCTTCCGTCATTCGAAATGCAGGCCATGTCGACCCGCGTCTATGCGATGATCATGGGAATGATTGACGGTCGCCGCTCGATCCGGGACATGGCAGCGATCATGGAGCAGAAAAGACTGATGACCCGCCAGGACGCCGAACCGGCAATACGCGGATTTCTGATCAAGATGTACGATGAGAGCCAGCAGGGCGAAAACAGCTGAGCGATTCAGATCCGGGTCATGATCGTTTCCAGGCGCCGTGACAGACCAACGATCACCGACCAGTTGGAGCCGACAATATCCTGCGAATGGGCAAGATTATTGCGTAACGACTCGATCTCCTTCAGGCGCTGTTTGCCCTCTCGAATCGAAGCGAACCCGACATCTTCGCGGATGTGCGGATCGTTCAGCAGAATCCTTCCTTTTTCGCCAAACTGAAGACAGTCCAGCAGTTGCACACGCTCTTTCCTGCGCTGTCTCTCCTCGAACAATGCCCGCGCCTTTCCCAGCCGGCCGGCACTGACCGTTTGCTGCCAGCTATCATCCGGATATTTTTCACGAATAATCCGGGTGATGTATGTCTCGAGGATCGTAATCATCCCGAATAGCCACATCCTGACCGGTGGCTTGTGCACCTCGCGCAGGGAAACGTACGCACCGACATGCCCCAGCATTGCGATGAAACAATATGGATATTTTTCAAGCATAAGAATCGCATCGGCGAGGTTGCCGGATTCCGGCAAAATCTGGCTTTCGTAAAATGACTCGACGTGATCCAGGCAAGAACCATTTGCAAGATTCTCGCGCCTCGCATAACCGACGACGACACCGTTGCGCCGGACGCCGACGAGATCGAGGCCACTCTCATCCATCCACTTCGCTGCGACTCGCGATTCGCGGACGCCATCGACCGAATACAGCGGTTCGGCGATATCGATCGCTGCGAAGCCTTCGGTAAAAAGGCGCCGCATCCGCGCCTGCCTTGTCAGCCGATCCATGTCAGCTCCATTACGGTTTTTCGATCATTGTGTCGGGTATTCCAGGGCCGCCAGCATCGATTCGAGAGCGGCGTGGTCGAACCACTGACCACGCAGCATGACGCCGTCGATGCTGCGGGTATTGCCAATACTCTCCAATGGGTTGCCGCGCAGCAATATAAAATCGGCGCCGGCTCCGGCTGCAATAATTCCGGATTCGCCGGCCTCTCCAAAAAATTCCGCCGGGTTCGCGGTTCCCGTCAAAAGCGCCTCATACGGACTGAGCCCCGCCGCCACAAGCAATTCCAGTTCCTGGTGGACACTAAATCCGGGCACGTTGAAAACCTGTGGCGCATCGGAGCCAAGCAGCAAACCGGCACCGGCCTTATGCAGGGCCAGGATCAGCTGCGACCTGACTTTGAGAAAATGCGTAGCGAGTTCCGGGGAATATTTTCCGGCGCCGACGATCTGGTTTTTTCGCCTCGCGTATTCAGCACGCAGCTCGGGTGCGACGAACCGCATTTCCGGTCGCAGCAGCAACTGCCGGGACGCCTCGGGACCCGCCCAGTTGACCATCAGCGCCTGGGTCGGGACATTCCAGACACCCGCGCTTGCGGTGCGGGCAGCCCAATCCGTAATGCTGGCGTCCCGGGCGAGAGTTGCAATCGGAAATCCGAAAAATCCCCATTCCGCCGGTACCGGCAGCTCATCGGCCGGCGCCAGTGCCTGCATGTATCCGTCAAGGTGATCGATACTCGCCTGGCCAGCCTCGAGCGTTCTCTCCAACCCGACATCGACCGAGACGTGCCCGGCGAACGGCATGCCCAGTCGCTTCGCCTCGGCGGCTATGGCGTTGAACGCGGCAAGCGAGAGGCCGGGATGGAGTTTCAGGAAATCGTATCCGGCAGCCTCCTGCTCGCGCACCATGCGCGATCCCTCCTCCGGACTGGTCACGGAGCGGCCGTTCAACGACGGACCGGAGGTGATCAGGCGAGGACCGATGCGGGTGTTGGCGGCAAGCTGATCACGCAGGTCGAGATGCTCGGGGCGACCGAGCATGCCGCGAATCAGGGTGATGCCATTAGCAACGTAGAGCTGAAGCACGCGGTCGAGATATTCACCATCCGCGACCGGGTCCGGAACATGCGCATGCATTTCCGCCAGGCCCGGGATCAGATATCGGCCGCCGCCATCGATGGTAATGGCGCCATCGGGTATTCGCACCCCGGAGTCCGGGCCCACACTGGCAATTGCGCCATCTATCACGACCACGGTGTGGTCCGGGAGTATTTCCGCTGAGCGCATCGTTATGACCCGCGCCCCGGTTATTGCGACCGCCTCGGCCGCCGCCGCCAAAGGAGCGCCCGCAAAGACCGCAAGTACCGCCGCCAGTCCGGCCCTTCTGATTATCGCCATCGCTCTGCTCCCTCCAGCCACTGCCGCGGCGCCACAGTTCGCCCGACCGCCACTATCATCGCGCCT
>Ga0102955_1000073_pt1 | contig 20765 bp, 25 predicted proteins | sample SalPonF2_A_D1_MG_FD_78512 | JGI IMG/M metagenome (GOLD analysis project Ga0102955, IMG submission 78512) | Salt pond soil microbial communities from South San Francisco under conditions of wetland restoration - Salt Pond MetaG SF2_A_D1_MG ... | reverse complement strand
TCCCAAATGATGCTGAGTTTTGGTGTCCTTACCATATGGCAACTTAGAATTTGGACTGAAAAAGTTACTATTTTGGCAAGATATTGACTATTGATTGAACCTTCTTATCACTTTCTACGTTGTAGAGTTTCAGACGGTAGTTCACCGAACAGTTTTCGGTAGTCAGCTGCAAACTGTCCCATATGCCAGAACCCCCAGAAAATTGCTATATTATTTACCCTGCTGGTGCCGGGATCACTAATCCATAAGTCACGGCGCGCGCCGTTCAGCCGATAATAAATCAGATAGGTTTTAGGCGAGATACCGTAATGTTCCAGAAAAGCATACTGGAGGGTTCTTGCGCTCACACCGCCAATGGTGCAGAGCTTGGAAATGGTAATCACTTCATTTGGATGTGCGGTAAGAAAGTCTTTAATTTTCTTGATGGCCCGCTTTCCGGATAATGATGAAACATTCTGCACAGGCTGAGAGTTGTTCAGTATTGAAAGGATCAGTCCGAAAATTTCATCCTCATAATAAGTCAGTGCGCTGCTTCCAAGGGTTTCTGGTTCCTCAGCTGTCAGTATCATTTTTCGGATCAGAAAGCGGATAACCGATAGATTTTTTGCACTGACCCATAAATGGTCTACACCATTTGCCAGTTTTTGTACCTCAGGCAGCCCCCTGTGTTGGGCAATCTTTTGTAAATGCTCCTCGGGGCAGGAAAGCGTAAATACTTCAAAACCGGGCTTGGAGACACAGTCGATCTCTGAGCCGGGTTTGTAAATAACAACATAACTGTTGTCGATCTCGTTAACATGCCACACAAGCGAGGGGCATCTCCTGCTAAATATACCAAAAGTCCAGAGACCGGGCGGTGCTGCTCCTCTCTGGTCAAATCTCCGGCTGAATCGTGCATGGCCTATAAGACTATTGGTGCGACTGAACTGTAAAATTTCAGCATGCAGTGGGCCTGTATCAAGCTGGCGAAAATCAAGATCCCAGTCTTGAACGGCATGAGACAAGGCATCAAAATCATTGAAGCTTTCTTTCATAAAAAGATTTTTCATAAAAAAAACAGAATTTTTGCGTATTTTTGATGCGGTTTATTTTTGATAATCGATAAAATATAAAATTACAATTTCATATTTGCTGTATAACAATGATCTAATTTTTAAGACCTGAATTAGGAGGAAGGGATCATGAAAAGAATTTTCATTTCAGCTGTGTTGGTTGGTCTTCTGGTTTTAAGTGGTTCTGCTGCCCTAGCCGAAGAAAAAGCCAAAGATAAGAACTGGGACTTTTCCCTGGCGCCGCTCTACATCTGGATGGTCAACATGGACGGTGACCTGGGCATCGGCCGAATTGATACCGGGGCAAGCATCCCGTTTGAAGACATTTTTGACAACCTGGAGTCAATTTTTACTCTGCATTTTGAAGGTGTACACCGGAGCAACTGGGGATTTCTGCTTGATGTAAGCTATCTTGATGTCAGTGCCTCAAAAACAGCCGGGCCTTTGGCACTCAGCATTGATTTTACCAGTACTCTGGCCGAGGCAGGGGGCTACTACAGGGTAAAAAACGGGCCCCATGACGTTGATTTTCTGGCCGGCGTCCGTTACACCAAGCTGGAGCCGGACATTATTTTTACAACGCCCCCCTTACCGCCATTCAGCAGAACCGAAGACTGGATCGATCCGATGATCGGTCTTCGCTATTTTTATCACTTTAACGATAAATGGCTGCTTGCTCTGCGGGGTGATATCGGCGGCTTCGGAGTTGGCTCGGACTTCACCTGGAACGCTTTAGGTGTTATCCAATGGCAGCCCTGGAAGTACGCTGCCATCCTTGCAGGCTACCGGGTCCTGGACCAGGATTACGAGGACGGTTCAGGTCCAGACCGGTTCAAGTATGACATGCGGCTGTACGGTCCAGTCCTAGCCATAAATTTTGTCTGGTAGAGAATCTTACAAGGAATATTCAGATTGATGAGGTCAAAACTATGAAAGGAATCAGGCTGAGACTATGTTCTGCATTCGTTCTTGCTGTCCTGCTGCTTGTATCTAAAGCAGTAACTGTGCAGTCGGCTGAGATCGTCCACGATGCCGAGTACTATATCTTGGAGGCCCAGAACGGTGAAAAGTGGGCCAAAGAGGATAAGGCACTGGATAAGAAGTTGGCTGAGCTGAGAAAGAAAAACGGCGGCAAGCCACCGAATATTCTCTACATCTTGATCGACGATATCGGTTTCGGCGACCTGGGTGACGAAGCGTTGAATTCAATACGTGGCTACAAGACCCCCGCAATTAACAAGGTCGCCCGTGAAGGCATGCGGCTGTCACGCATGTACACCGAGCCCTCCTGTACCCCGACCCGGGTTGCCTTTATGACCGGACGGCAGCCTTACCGCAATGGGATGGGCAATACCGCTGTAGACATCTCTGGTTTCGGCCTGGCAGAAAAGGAGGTGACCCTCGCTGAGATCCTGTCGGAATCAGGTTATAATACGGTACACATCGGGAAATGGCACATGGGCGATATCAGGGAAGCCTGGCCCAATTTCCAGGGCTTTGACTATGCCGCCTTCCCAATCCACCAGCAGGGTCAACTGACCATCTTTCACGATGATGCTGCGGATGAAGAGGTGTCCATCGGCATTGGCAAGAATAATTACGATGACCGTTATTCACTGGATGGCTGGCTGCGTACCGATGCCTCTGCTATGGTCACAGGAGTGGAAGGCACACGTGGAAAGAACATACGCGAAGTGCATATGAAGCCCGGTGAACGCTGGACCGAAGCCAAGTACCACGAGATGAACGTTCGCTATCAGGAACAGGCCATGGAGCACCTGAGGAAACTGGCCAAGGAAGACAAACCGTTTTTCCTGAATTACTGGCCCCTGTATCCTTTGACCGGCCCCCGGACTACGACCAAACAGTACACCACTCCCAACGGCGGCATCTATGTTGAGAAGATGAAACTAGTTGACCAGTGGATAGGCGAACTCATGGCTGAAATGGAAAAACTTGGCGTTGCCGAAAATACCCTTGTCATCATTATGGGTGATAACGGCCATTTTACCAAGTATTCATCCCAGTCTGGCTATACGCCGATGATCTTCAGGGGGGGCAAGGGGGATACCACGGAAGGCGGTGTACGGGTTGATGCCTTTGTCCGCTGGCCGGGCATGATCGAAGCCGATTCAGTCGTCGGCGACATTATCCATGTAACTGATCTTTTCTCTACCATTGTAAGACTGGCCAATGCGACCGATAAGATCCCCACCGACAGGATCATCGACGGCATTGATCAGACCTCACTGCTGCTGAACGGCGATACCTACGGGCGCCGCGATTATGTATTCATATACAATATCAACTCAATGGAAGCAGTGGTGAAGGACCAATTTAAAATGGCGATTCCCGGAGGCAAAATAGAGAATGCTATTCTGGGAAAATTCTATGATCTATACCGCGACACACGGGAGGAATGGCCGGTTTCCACACAAATAGGCGCCTGGGGTGGTGCCAAGTTCGTGCGGATGGTTCAGCGCCATATGAAACGCAAGGCAACGTACCCTGATGAAGGCCCGGCCATTGGCATGCCCTATGAAGGTATTGACAACCTGCGGCCCGAATCAAAGGCCGCAGTGCAGGAATTCCTGTTCATGATGAAAACTCCTGAGATGTAAGACGGCCTTTCTTGCGAAGGCTGGAATTCACAGGAGACTTTCGCTGGATAGGTTACTTCAGTAAAACCATAAAAAAGGGGACAGATGTCAAAAATTATACTTTCCCCTTTTTTAAATTATGACTTTTCTAAACAAGCTGAATAAGACAATTGATGAGGGTTTGCTCAGCCAAGTTTTCATACACATAAGAAACTATCTTATGTGTATGACAATCATGATTGCAGGATTATTCGCTGTGGAATCAGAATATAAAGCACTTCCAGGCCTAATACCTGATGTGTTTTTTGGTCTTTTGGTTTTCGGTCTCGGGGTTATTCTGGCTCTTTTTAATCTCTATGAAGCAGTTTACAGTCTTTCAAAATTAAGACATCCTATAATTCTCAATTCCCTGCTGATAATCTTTTATGTGATTGTCACATTTCGAATTTTTGAGATAGTCTGGCATTTTACTTCATCAAATTAATCTGCAGGAAACCAGAGAAATAAATTTGTCCCTTTGTGAACATTTTTTAACCAAAAAGGTTATTCATTTTTGTAATATTCATTAAATGACATGGAGGTCTAAAAATGAGAAAAATCAAATATGCAATGGCATATTTTGTCATTGTCCTGATGTCAGTCCCACCTGTATTTGCTCAGGATCCGATAATCTATCCCAACAAGGGCCAGAGTCCCGAGCAGCAGGAGAAGGACAAGTCTGAGTGCTATGCCTGGGCCAAGGGACAGACCGGTTTTGATCCCATGCAGGTGCCGACTGCCACAGCTCCTCCACCGGCGCAGGAGGCTCCTCAGGGAGGAGTTGTCAGGGGTGCGGCTCGCGGTGCAGCAGTTGGGGCCGTTGGAGGAGCCATTGCAGATGATGCGGGTAAAGGCGCAGCAATTGGTGCCGCCTCAGGTGCCCTGATCGGCGGCATGCGCAGGCGCGATCAGCAAAGCCAGCAGCAGCAGGCAGAGCAGCAGTGGGCAAATGAGCAGGCAGCCAACTATACCAACCAGCGCAACAACTATAATCGTGCCTACGGCGCCTGCCTCGAAGGACGGGGCTATACAGTAAAATAGGGAGGTAATACGATGCTGAGAAATAAACTGATATGGATGATTGCTGCAGCTGTTTTTGTTTCCTTCCCCGCATGGAATGTCAAGGCTGCTTCTTTAGACGGTTCACATAATCTGCTTTGTGCTCCCCAAATCGCCATAGAGTGCGGACCTGATGGTCAATGTGAGCAAGCCATGGCGGCCAGTGTCAACCTTCCCAGTTTTTTTCAAATAGACTTTTCCGCCAAGGAACTTATTGCTGTCACTGAATCGGAGGACAAGCGTTCCAGTAAGATCAAATCAATAGAGGCTCTTGATGGAAAACTGTTTCTGCAAGGTGCTGACGATGGTATCGAAGGCATTCGGGACGGTCTTGCCTGGTCCATGTCCATAATGCAGGATACCGGCAGGCTTGTCATCTCTGCCTCTGGTGGGAATGAGGCATTTGTGGTATTTGGCGCCTGTACGCCAAGATAAGAACATAGGGGTTATAAGGAAGGAAGATAATGAGAAAAATCCTTACTTTTCTGATCACTGTTCTTTCTTTATACCTGCTTGGTGCCTGCGCCACCATCCCGGTTGAAAAAAGGGCCGGCCTGCGCGAAGAGATCAACCAGCGGGCGGAGGATGCCATTGCAATTCTAGTCGAAAGAAATCCTGAACTGCAGGATGATCTAGACACGTCGGTGGGCTACTTCGTGGGCCAGCTATCACGCACCAAGGTTCCGGTCGTCGGGGGAGGCAGCGGCCTTGGATTACTCTATGACAGGGAGGCAAAAACCCGCACCTACATGAATATCAAACGCTTTGATGTGGGGATTGGTCTTGGAGCGGGCAAATTCAGGGTGCTTATCATTTTTCATGATCGTGGGATGTTTGAAAAGTTTAAAAGTGGAATCTGGCGCTCTGGCATTGCATTAGAGTCGGCAGTCGGTGAAAAAGGCAGCACAACAATCTCCGGGATAGGCGAAGGGGCGACCCTTTATATTTTACCGGAAACTGGTGTAGCGGTGAAGGCAACCGCCAGGTTTGTTAACATTACGGTCAATGAAGATCTGACCGATACAGGTGTATCTTCAGTCAGCCTGCCCAATACCGGGTTTTCCGTTAGAGATCGGCAGGGAGAAGACGCCCCGAGGGTCTGGGACTATAAGCTGCCCTTCATGGCCCAGAAGGTCGTGGACATGGGCTATGACCTGCCCCTGCCTTACGGCATCGGCATTATCTATGCCAAGGTTGACCAGGACCAACTCATAGACAATTTGAGGGCAGGGATCAACGGCCGTGAAAAGGAGCCGTTTGAATTCGTCTCCTTTACCAATGCAAGCTCCGATAGCGACACTTTGCAACTCAAACTCGATGCCTGGCTCTTCCCATTCATGAACGTTTTTGCCATGCTTGGCAAGGTTGACGGCAATGCCCCAGTTGATATTGACTTGGACGGCAATGGCATGCTCGACCATCTCGGGATAACCTGTGGGGGCATACCTCCCAATCCCAATCCATTGTGTCCCTTGCTGCAGGATAAAACTTTCACCCTGCCAACCATTAATGCAAGTTTTTCCGGCAATATATACGGGATCGGCATGGTACTAGCCGGTGGCTGGAACAACTGGTTTGTTACCATACCCTTCAACTTCACCTATGCGGATATGGACGGTAATGACACCGAAGGACTGGCATATACAGTAACACCCAGGTTCGGACGGGTCCTCAACCTGGGCAGCCGGGGGAATTTGGCTTTGTTTGCAGGAGGCAACTGGCTGAAGACCGAACTGACTGTTGAAGGGCAGGTTTCAACCCCTGACGGTCTGATTGTCATTGACTACACTATAGACCAGAGTAACAAGGACCGCTGGAACTTGCTGCTCGGCTACAACTGGGATATCAACAAGCGCTGGTCCTGGTCCCTGGAGTACAATGGTTTCATCGGATCGCGCGAGGCCTTTATCACTTCGGTTACCTGGAGGTTCTAAAGTAACTGCAAGCAAAAGACATAATGAAATTTGAAATTTCAGGAACAATGAGAATACTTGCGGGCTGGATTATAGTTTTTCTGTTAATGGGAACCAGCTTCGGCTGCACCGGATTACCTGCACGCAATCCTGTTCCTGTTGCGCTGGTCAACGATGCTGCTGTTGCCGGCATCCCCAATGCTCGATTTTGGGCTGATGAATTGCCGGAAGAATTATATATGCAATTCAAGACGTCCTCTGAAGCGGATGTTAAGCACAATTTTTTCGGCGTATACCAAAAAGCTCACAACTATCTGGCAATATCCGGAGGAGGCGCCAATGGAGCATTTGGTGCCGGGTTGCTGGCAGGCTGGACAGTTTCCGGCTCAAGACCTGAATTTACCATGGTTACAGGGATAAGCACCGGGGCCTTGACAGCTCCTTTCGCCTTTCTCGGGCCTGAATATGACGAAGTGTTGGAAGAAGTTTATACCGGCATTTCTACCAACAATATTGGGAGGCGTCGTAATTTTTTAACGCGTATTTTTAGTGTTTCTATTGTAGATACACAGCCATTACGGACTTTAATTGAACACTACATTGATACCGATATCATTGCCGCGATAGCCCGTGAAGATCGAAAGGGGCGGCGTCTCTTCATTGGAACCGTGAATCTGGACGCAGGCAGGCCGGTAATATGGAACATTGGCGCCATAGCTGCCAGCGAACATCCCGGTAAACTGGAACTGATTCACGACGTACTGCAGGCATCGTCCGCCCTACCAATTGTTTTCCCGCCACAAGTGATAACCGTCAATGCCAAAGCCAAGACCTACGATGAAATGCACGTGGACGGCGGTATAGGTGCACAGGTCTTTGTTTATCCTGCGACAATTAATTGGAAATTAATCACTGAAAAACTCAAGGTGCCGGGCACACCAAATGTTTTCGTTATCCGAAATGGTTCCATTTACCCTGATTTTGCAAGCATAGAGCAACGCAAGCTGCCTATGCTGCCTATAGGAATACGCTCCATAGATTCGCTGCTCAGAAGCCAGGGATTGGGTGATATATTCCGGATATATGCACTCTGCTTACGCGACGGCTATGACTTTAACCTGGCTTTTATCCCTGCTGATTTCAAAGAGGAATCCAATGAGAGATTTGATCCAGTATATATGGGAAAACTTTTTGACCTCGGTTATCAGATGGCCAAGTCAGGCTTTCCATGGATGAAGTCACCGCCAGGTGTAACCAGTTCATACAGCAATTGAATGGATTGCCGATTTATTGATCTCTTTATTAATGGGCAGAACTGAAATGCCAGACTATCTCGAACATTCGGAGAGTGGAAATGATTTAGAAGCCGATCAGGTAATTTCTTATATGCGTGAAAACGAGGGAGATCAATCCGTTACCAATCTCGTTATTCAGATTGACAATAAAACTCATTATACCAACCTGATAATGCAGATAACCCTTTTAGATTTTTTTTGGGGGGGCAAAGTCTCTGAAATACTGATCGGCTAAATACTTGATTATATCTTTGTATATTCATATGTTGTGTTAGTCAATGTTTTCCCACTAAAACTAAAAAAGGAGAAAGAGATGTTTATGTCGAGTGCGAGTAAGAAGAATTCTCGGGTGGCGATTCTAAATATCCTGCCATTATTTTTTATGGCTTCGCTGTTGATTCTCCCGGTTTCAGCCTTTGCTGAGGAAGAAGGCTACGGTCCTGGACAGGATAAGTGGAAGTTTGCCATAGGCGGTTATTTCCCGTCCATCGATACGACAATTAAGATTGATGGAACAGAGGTTGGTGATAATCTAGATCTGGAAGGCTTGGGCTTAAGCGATGATGACTCATTATGGCGGCTGGATGGATACTGGCGCTTTGCCCAAAAGCATCGCCTAGCATTCGGTTACTACGGATTTGAACGGGATGGCAGTATAGGGATTAGTGAGCAGATTAAAATTGGCGATATAGTAATTCCAGTTAATGCGTTTGTCTCCACAGAATTGAATCTTGATTATTACACAATACAATACACGTATTCCTATTTTCAGGGAGAAAAATGGGAACTGTCAGCTGGGCTGGGAGCCTACTGGATTGATCTTGAATTTTCTATTGGAGCATCTGCAGACATAAACGGTACTCCTATTGGCGGAGGACCGGTTTTTGAAAGCACTGACTTTAACGGTCCACTCCCTTTCCTGGCACTGGGTTTTGAGTACTATATTACTGAGAAATGGCTGGCTATTATTAACGGGGGGTATTTCCAGCTGGAAGTGGGTGATGTTGATGGTAAGATGACAACCCTGGCTGCGAAGCTGGAATATCAATTTACCAAACGGTGGGGTATTGGTGCCGGCTACAGTGGCTTTCATATAGATGTCGATATTGAGGATGGTAATCTGCGGAGCAACATAGAATACACTTACCACGGAGTGCAGCTTTATGGAATTTTGAGGTTTTAGATTATATAAAGCAGCAATACCTCGTTTTAACTTAGACGAAAATAGATAATCTGGTAAGGATTATTAGTTGGGCAACATTAACATCAAAAACTATATGAAAGGAGTCAATTATGAAAAAGAGATTTTTTTTGTTAGCAGTTGTGGCAATTTTTTTTGTGTCTAATTCATCTGCTTGGGCAGCAGACAAAATAGTAGAGACTGTGGCTAAAGGGTGCGAGAAAGAACTTACCAGTTATTGCAAAGATGTTACCCCTGGAGAAGGCCGTATTCTGGCTTGCCTTTATGCCCACTCAGACAAATTGACGGGTCAGTGTGAGTATGCCCTTTATGATGCAGCTGTGCAGCTTGAGAGATTTGTTGCTGCACTCACTTACGTAGCAAATGAATGCGATGCTGACATGGAGAAATTCTGTGCAGACATTGCTGTTGGTGAAGGCCGTGTTCTGAAATGTCTGGATGATAATGCTGAAAAGATCAGTGCACGATGCACCCAGGCACTGAAAGATGTTGGTTCTAAATAATATTTTAATAAATGATTTTGAGGCAGGGTCAGAAATGGCTCTGCCTTTTTTTATCCCATAAGGTTTTATTTCTGCTGATATGTCTGACAGTATCAAGTAGAAAAGACATATCCATTGCCCCACTGTTTTATTGGGGATTTTCATTTCATATGCAGGGTATTACCCAATTGTAAGATCTGCTATAAATCGCAACTCGAGAATCATTCTTAAAGGGTCAAGGTGTACATGGGATATGTTGAGTTTTTAGCACTATTCCCAAAGCTCATATACCGATATTTAATAACCTTTTATCTTGCCAGGCCAGATGATAGTGTGCAGCTGGAGCCTGAGCCGCACCGGTAGACGGTCTTCAAGTATCCATGCAGCCAGCTTCTCAGGGGGCAAACTGCCAATCACCGGAGAAAATGTAACGGTTGTCTTCTTGTGCAGATCGTAGGAGCTGACAAGCTGTGTCGCCCAGTTGTAATCTTCCCTGGAGGAGATGACAAACTTGATCTCATCCTTCGGGGCCATGAATCTGAAGTTGTCAAAATTCATTTTTTCGTGCATGCCACTGTCAGGGCATTTCATGTCCATGATCTTGACCACACCTTCAGGGACACTTTCCAGGCTCAGACTGCCGTTTGTTTCAAGCAGAACGGATCTTTCCGTTGTCAGGAGTTGCTCAAAAAGAGGATAAACACTTTCCTGCAGCAGGGGTTCTCCTCCGGTGATCTCTACCAGAACCCCGGGATATTTTTGCAGCTCAGCAAGTATCTGGCTGATAGAGTAAGACTTCTGTTTTCCTTCGTATGCATAGTGGGTATCACAATAGGTACAGCGCAGGTTGCAGCCTGCTACACGAATAAAAAAACAGGGAAACCCGGCAAATGAGGATTCTCCCTGGATACTATAAAAAAGCTCGCAAATTTCTAGCAGCGCTTCACGGCCCAAAATATGTTACACCGGTGTTGTCTGTTTCGCATACTGTGACACTGTGGATACCGTAGCGGTCTGCAGAAAGAACATTTTGCAGGTTGTTGAAGATGTAGGCAGCAATATTTTCCGAGGATGGATTGATGGACTGGAAATCAGAGTGCTCGTTGAGATCGTGGTGGTCGAGGGTACCTAGGACCTTGTTGACAGACTCTTTTAGCGTCCTGAAATCAATTCCCATGCCGAGGCTGTCCAATTCAGTTGCCTTAACGGTAACCTCGACCTTCCAGTTGTGTCCGTGAGGCCTTTCGCAGTTCCCGGGATAATTGCGTAAATGGTGCCCGGCTGAAAAATGACTTTTGATAAAAATGTGAAACATGGTCAGTGTACCTCGCAGTTTTATAATTTGAAAATATAATTATACTTTAAAAGTATAGTTGAAAACAAATCGCTTTTTTAATAGGGTGCAGAACCAAGTTTTTAAAATATTTACCCAAAGTAATCAACCTTGCCCGGGAGAGCAAGAGAGAGTTTAGCAACAATATTTTTTTGCGAATCTTCCGGGGTTTGGATAATAGATCAAGGAGTGTTTCACTATGGCCATAGTGGCGCCATTTAGGGCTCTGCACTTCAATCCCCGGAAGCTTGAACGTCTGGAGGATGTTGTAACGCCGCCCTATGACATAATTGATGAAAAAAATCAGGCCGCTTTTCAGTCCAGAAACCAATATAACATGATATACCTGGACATCAGTAAGTCCCCTGGGAAGGGTGACAACTCTGAAGAACGGTACAATTCGGCCCGGAAATATTTCACGAAATGGCAGGAAGAAAAGGTGCTTATCCGCGACGAAACACCGGCCATTTATCTCTATTACATTGATTTTACTCTGCCCTCCGGCATCCGTTTGACCCGGAAAGGGTTGGTTGCCCTTGTAGGTCTTTCTGAGTACTCTGAAGGCACAGTCAAGCCCCACGAGGAGACCTTTGCCACTGTTACTGCTGACCGCTTGCGGCTCATGGATACATGCCAGGCGCAATTCAGCCAGATATTCTCCCTTTATGCGGAAGATGGGGCAAATATCATACCCACGCTTGAAAGAGGGCTCCCGGAAAAACCGCTTTATGAGGTCAGGGATACAGACGGCGGCAAACATTCCATATGGCCCATTGTGGATAAAGAAATTCTAGACAAAGTGCAGGAACTTTTTCGCGACAAGGCCGTCTATATCGCTGATGGTCATCACCGTTATTCCACTGCATTACAGTATAGAAAGCAGCTGCAAGAAAAGCTGGGGCAACTCTCAGCCCGGAGCCCCTATAATTTTTCTATGATGTACCTCTGCCCCATGGAAGACCCTGGGCTTACTGTGCTGCCTACCCACAGGCTTGTGACACTGCCAGATGATATAATTCCCGGCCTGCCCACCATGGATGAACTTGCCGGAATGATGGCAGGGGCCTTTGAACTGGAGGAAATAAAAGGGGGCGCACGGGAAATCCTGGTTGCTGAAGTCCTGGCAAGGATGAACGATAGACTGGCTGAGGGCAAAAAAGACCAGACCATGTTCGGGCTCTATCATGCAGCCGAAGACCGCTGCTTTTTGTTGACCTTGAATGAGGCAGCTTTGCAGAATGAGACCCTGGCTGCCAGACCTGCGGCGTTGCGTGAACTTGATGTGGTAATCCTGTCAGACCTGTTGGTGGGGGATATATTGGGCCTTCATTGTGATAGGTGTGAGCATGATAACCTTGTGCGTTATTTTGCCGACCCGGACGAGGCCCTGGATGTAGCAGTTAAAGAAAGCATAGAGAATGAAAATGCACTGCCCCTTCTTTTCCTTATGAATAATACCAAGGTGCTGCAGGTAAAAAGAGTAGCTGACGAACACCTGATCATGCCCCATAAATCCACGTATTTCTATCCCAAAATCCTTACCGGTTTGCTTTTAAACAAGCTGAATCCGGATGAAAAAATCGATCTTAAATAACCTGAATTTATTTTGCTGCTGAGAAAGCCCTTTCAGGGAATGGCACGGTATCAAGTGATGCCAAGACATGATGAGTATACAGATGACTCCATTTTTGACGGACGTATCCGCTGTCTGCAGCATAGCAGCGGCTATCGTTTTTCTCTGGACGCAGTTCTGCTGGCGAACTTTATTTTCATACGGCCGGCAGAAAAGATCCTTGATTTGGGATGCGGCAATGGGATTGTCGCGCTCATCCTGGCTTACAGGTGGCCTTCCTGTCAACTCACCGGCCTTGAGATCCAGCCGGAACTAGTAAAACTGGCCCGGGAAAATGTGGCGCAAAACAATTGGCAGGAAAGAATAAAAATACTGCAGGGAGATTTGCGTCAGATAGATAAGAGTATAACCGCCGGCCAATTTGACTGGGTTGTCAGTAACCCACCATATCGAAAAGCAGGTACGGGCCGCATGAATATAGCACCGGAACAGATGGTGGCCCGGCACGAGACCATGGCCGATGTTGCCAGCGTGGTCAGAGCTGCTGTGTGGGCCCTGAAAACCAGGGGGCGGGCAGCCTTTATTTATCCGGCAGTAAGGGGGGCGACGGTCCTGTATGAATTAAAGAAACAGGGACTGGAACCCAAAAAAATGCAGACGGTATACAGTTATCCCGGAAGTTCTGCGACGCTGCTGTTAATTGAAACAGTCAAGGGCGGCGGCGAGGAGTTGTCAATACTCCCGCCTTTTTATATTTATCGGACGCCGGGAGGAGAATATTCACCGGAAATGGCTGCCTATTACAGGCCGTAGGTCAAATTACTACTGTAGGAATTTTCGTTGCTTGCAAAAATCAAAAGCTCAGCAGTTGTTGGAGTCGATGCACTGCCGGTAACAGTAGAGGTGGACATTTCCTATGGTCTTCCGGCTTTCTCGACAGTGGGATTAGCCGAGGGTGCGGTACGCGAGAGCCGTGAACGGGTCAAGGCGGCCATTAAAAACTCCGGCTACGATTTTCCCAATCGCAGGATTACAGTCAATCTGGCCCCAGCTGATGTGAAAAAGGAGGGGGCAGGTTATGATCTTCCCATGGCCCTTGGCATCCTGACCGCTTCTGAGATTCTCAGGAGTGAGAAACTTGAGAACTATGGAGTCATTGGCGAGCTTTCTCTGGACGGCTCAATCCGCCCGGCCAAGGGTATTTTACCCATGGCCCTAGCAGCTCAAAATGCCGGGTTGGAAGGGATACTGGTGCCAATTGCCAATGCGGAAGAAGCTGCAGTCGTTGCCGGCATTAAAATTATTGGTGTAAAAACATTGTATGAGGCGGTTGAATTTCTTGTCGGTATCAGGGAACTGTCCCCTACAACCATTGATCTGCGTACAATTTTTCAGAATAATGCTAATTACGCGGTCGATTTTGATGAAGTCAAAGGTCAGGAACATGTAAAAAGGGCAATGGAAATTGCCGCAGCTGGAGGTCATAATATTCTCATGAAAGGCCCGCCCGGCTCTGGAAAAACAATGATGGCCAGGAGACTTCCCACCATTTTACCTGACCTGACATTTGCGGAGGCGCTGGAAACCACAAAAATATACAGCGTCATGGGATTGCTCAAAAACAGCAATCCACTTCTGGCCGCCAGGCCGTTTAGGGCGCCACACCATACCATATCAGATGCAGGGCTTATCGGCGGCGGGCAGACACCCAAGCCCGGCGAGGTTTCCCTGGCCCATAATGGTGTGCTCTTCCTTGATGAATCTCCTGAATTTAAAAAGAATGTCCTTGAAGTCCTGCGCCAGCCCCTTGAGGATGGCACTGTCACAATTTCCAGGGCCACTGGGTCGCTCAGTTTTCCCTCCCGCTTTATCCTGGTCATAGCATTTAACCCTTGTCCCTGCGGTTATCTTGGAGATATGAAACACAACTGCAGGTGCACTCCTGCCCAGGTTCAGCGTTATGAAGGCAGGCTTTCGGGACCTCTACTGGACAGGATAGATATGCACCTTGAGGTGCCAGCTGTCCCCTATAAAGAAATGGCATCTGGAAATACCGGAGAATCCTCTTCTGTCATTAAAGAAAGGGTTGAGCAGGCCAGAGCGGTTCAGAAAAAGAGATTTGCCAATCGCATAAATTTTTATTGTAATGGACAGATGACCCCAAAGGATCTCAAAAAGTTTTGCACCCTTGACAAAACTTCTGAAAAACTTATTGCAGATGCAGTGGAACGGTTGGGCCTTTCGGCACGTTCCTATCATCGGATTCTGAAAATAGGCAGAACCATTGCAGATCTTGATAGAAATGAACAACTTCAGGCAAAACATATTGCCGAAGCAATTCAATACCGCAGACTTGACCGCGGCAATAGGTATTAACCGGAAAGAGTAATGGATAACATAATCAAGGATTTGAAAAAACTTGTGCCCTTCAAGGATACACTTGAAGCTGGGGATATCGTATTGATAGCTGCCAAAAAGCCGCAGCTGCTCGTATACGGAGTAGTAAGTGACATTGTCCGCGACGATACCAAGCATGATGAATGGTGGTTTGTCAACATGCACATCCTGTCTTTACCGCCGCGAGAGGTTTCCTGGATCCTGAGAACATCTCAGATGACAGGCCGTGAGATATTTACCATGGATGGAGAAGAACGCTTTATGAAGGCTGTTGATTTCGGCCCAAAATTTTCTCGCACAGGAATGAAGAAACAGCAAAAAAACAAGGAAAAATCCTCTCTGCGCAGGGTAAAGTGATAAGAGTCGGCCCCTCGTGATGAAAAAGAAATCAACAAAAAAATCTGAGCTTGCTATTATAAAACATATTAGTAACATCTTTGGATTTCCTGCGGACAGCCCTGTTATTAAAGGAATCGGCGATGATTGTGCAGTGCTCCGTAAAGATGACAAAAGTTGTTTTCTGGTAACCACCGATACACTGGTAGAAGGTGTGCATTTTGACCTTGGCTGGCATCCCCCGTTTTTACTGGGCAGAAAAACTGGAGCAGTAAATATAAGTGATATAGCGGCAATGGGCGGACACCCACGTTTTGCCCTGTTAAGCATGGCATTTCCCGGGTCAGCCCCTGCGTGGTTGGATGATTTCCTGGCTGGATTCTATGCGATACTGCAGCAATATGGTACCCTTCTGGTGGGTGGGGACACGGTTAAAAGCTCCAATGATCTCAGCATAAGCGTAACCATCATAGGTGAGGCTGCCGAGAATAGTATCTGTTATCGTTCCGGTGCAGTAAAAGGTGATCTTGTATTTGTCAGCGGTTTCCTCGGAGATGCTGCAGCAGGACTGGCTTTATGCCAGTCTGGTTTATCGAATCAGGGTTTAGGGCAGTGGCAGCAATTGTTCAAGGCCCACCTCGATCCGGAGCCTCATGTGCAGCTTGGTAAAATGCTGGCAGAAAGTGGTCTGGTTCATGCGATGATAGATATTTCTGACGGCCTGGCAACCGACCTGGCCCATATTTGTGCAGAAAGCGGGACAGGTGCAGAGATTTTCAAAAAAGACCTCCCTGTTTCTGAACAATTGACTGCCGCAGCAGGGAAGTTAGAAAAACCGGTTCTCGATTGGGTTTTGAAAGGCGGGGAGGACTACCAACTGCTATTCACTGTTTCTCCTGATCATGAAGAAGATCTGTATAATCTGGTCATTGAAAAAAATAAACCGGGAATTTTTTGCATTGGAAAAATAATCGAAGACCCGGGAGTTTTTTTGTTAGATAGTTTGAACAGGGAAGAAGTCTCATTTCAGGGATACGACCATTTCACTGCCGCGAAAAGTTAAAATAGCTAAGGTGATCTTTAACCGTTCCCAATTTTTCACAAAAAGTTATTAATTGCTTTTTTGCAATAGTTTTAAATTATGTTGAAATGAAAAAGTATATGCTATTAAGTAAAACTTTTATATATTAATTATTTATTAACGTAATTCTTTTGGATACAGATATGGATGCAGAGGGCATTCAAGAAAAATGTGTAGTGGTATATATTATTCAAGCCCGGAAGAAAGCAACTCTCATAAAATAAAACGGATAAAGATTATGAACATTATAAAATATTTATTAATATTTTTTGTTCTTTTCATTTTTATCGCATCGTATGAGCAAAATTCCAAATTTATTGAAAGCAGAATATATAAGGGCACTTTAATTGAATTTAGTAAATGTCTTGAAAATAACAGAAAACAAGGACTAAACGACTCTGTACTACAAAAATTATGTCTAATAAAACATCAACAAGATATTGCCGGTGCAATTGATTTAGGCGTGAAAGTAGCCTATGAATATGATTCCTATACTGAAAAATATGCTTTTGCGGGTTATCTTGAAAATAAATCGCTGGATTATGTAGTAACGTATGTGCAATTATTTGTTGATCATAAGGAAAATCCTGGAATAGAAATAATAGAATTAGAATGGTTGTTGATTCAACCTGGCGGAAAGGAGGATTTTTCGTTTTCAGAACTGAAATATCCACCAAGTAGCTATGCGAAAGAGGATAAATTTTCTTGGTCTATTGCTGGGGTTAAGGGTTTAAAGATCACATTAAAATAAGGGGCTAACTGAGTGGAGCCCCTTATTTTGTTCTTACAGCAGCCGGTAAGGATAAGCTCTCTTTGTCCATTCACTGTTAGGAAACTGGGAGCTAAGCGTTTCGTAAGCCTCTTTTAAAGGTTTAGGGGCGCCACTGTTCTTATAAAGTGAGACACCCCGGAGAAAAAGTGCTTCTGCAACGCTATCACTTTGAGATTGCTCAGAAATTATTTTTTCAAAAAACGTGAGGGCCTCCACATATTGATCGTTATCAAAATGGTACTTGCCGATTCCGAGCAGTGAACTGGCAATAAAGGCATCGGGGTCCAGAAAGCCTACTGTTCGATGGTGTTCTCTCTTGTCACTCCCAAGAGTGATTAAAGTTGGAGTCCATTTGACATTAAAGTCCGAGGACAGGGGCTTTGCGTCAAATGGAATCTGCAGGGGAATATAAAAATCCTGCACAAAAGCTATAACCTTTTCATCTGGATACGTAACTGCATCCATCTGCTGGCAGCCTATTCAGCCGGGATTATGGAAAAAAAGCAGGACCGGCAGTTTTTGTGTACGAGCCCGTGCAATTGCACTATCCATATTTTTTTCCCAAACAATTTCATTTGTCATTGGATATCTCCGGCTATTTTTTGTTGATTGCCTTCAGCGTCAGCTTATAGCTGATGGTTTTGCCTGCCAGTGGATGGTTGAAATCAATGGTTACATCCTCGCCGTTAACAGCGGTCACCAGTGCAGGAATTTTCTCGTTTTTGCCTTCATTTTCAAGAGACATTCCAAGCACCATGCCGGGTTTGGGCTCGATGTTTTTTCCAAAAACATCTCGCCTGACCGTGTGGAGCAGTTTGTTATCCTTGTAACCGAAAGCTTCGGCAGGCGGCAGAATTACAGACTTTTCTTCACCCTCAACCATGCCGATGAGTGCCTTTTCAAAGCCTGGCGGCATGAAGCCCGCACCGACTTCAAATTCGCACGGACCGTTATCTGAAGAGCTTTCGACTATGACGTCATCCTCAAGCATACCCTCATACTCTATGATGACATGATCACCAGCCTGTACTTTTTTCATGGCATTATCCTTACTTGCATATCTGTTTTGTAATCCGACAAGATCCAATGATAAAAGTATCATTTACAGCATCTGGAGAAAGTAGTACCGACCAGGTCTAGGAAATTATGAAAAACGTTCTGTGTCAAGCAGTATTTTATGATCCATTTTATTTGTTGGTCTCAGACAATGTTTTCATATTGGATACTGCCAAGGTAATGGTAGAGATTTCATGGGAAATATGCTACCGTGTCGCCCTCGGAAGAACGGGCAGGTTCTGGGTCGCAAACCCCAGGCTGAAATATGGGAATAATTTCAGTTAAATGGCGCTTTGCAAGGCAAGAATATCATAGTATAAAATAATGGAGCTTTTTTGCGAGAAATATAACGAAAAGGTGAGTGAGAAGAATGCTCAATGCAACCACCCGCAGGAGTACTGTAAATTCCGGACAGCATGTATTATTTATTTCATGGGTGGAGAAAAGGACAGCAGTGATTCAGAAGAAGTAAACAAAGAAGGGGGTACTATGCCGACTTTGCAATTTGAAAAGGGTAACGGATTATTGCCGGCAATAGCACAGGACTTTGCGACGAAGGAGGTACTGATGCTGGCCTACATAAACAAGCTTGCCTGGGAACAGACCCTGAAATCAGGCAAGGCCCATTATTGGAGCCGCTCCAGAAACAAACTGTGGCTAAAGGGAGAAACCTCCGGACATCATCAGCTTGTAAAAAAAATACTTGTCGACTGTGATGCTGATACCGTCATATACCTGGTTGAACAACTTGGCGGGGCAGCCTGTCATACGGGGCACCGCAGTTGTTTTTTTAAGCAGGTGTCAGGGGCAGGATTTGAAACATTTGACAAACCCGTATTTGATCCTGAAGAGGTATATAAAAAATGAGCATATTGAAATTAGGAATTCCAAAAGGAAGCCTTGAAAAAGCCACGATTGAACTATTTGAGAAATCAGGCTGGCGTATAAAGCTTTCCAAGCGCAGCTATTTCCCGGAGATTGATGATGAAGAGCTGGCCTGTTCTATCTGCCGGGCCCAGGAAATGTCACGCTATGTTGAGCAGGGCGTAATTGATGCCGGTATTACCGGCAAGGACTGGATTCTTGAAAACGAATCCGATGTTATTGTCGTTGCCGATCTGGTCTATTCAAAAGTCAGCAAGAGACCGACCCGCTGGGTTATTGCGGTTCCAGGTGATTCCCCGATTGAAAAACTTGAAGATCTTGAAGGGAAAAAGGTCGCCACAGAACTTGTGAATTATACACGTAAGTTCTTTAGGGGAAAAAACATAAACGTAGAGATTGAATTTTCATGGGGAGCCACAGAGGCAAAGGTTGTTTCAGGCTTGGCGGATGCCATTGTTGAGGTGACGGAAACGGAAAGTACTATCCGGGCGCATGGCTTACGCATCATCTATGAGATGATGACATCAAACACACAATTTATTGCCAACAAAAATGCCTGGGAAGACCCATGGAAAAGGGAAAAAATAGAGAATATAGTTCTTCTCCTGCAGGGCGCACTCAGGGCTGACAAGATAGTAGGTCTAAAGATGAATGTTCCGGCCGGCCTGCTTGATCAGATTATCTCAATTCTACCGAGCCTGAATGCGCCGACTATAGCCAATCTCTACAATAAGGACTGGTATTCGGTCGAGACGGTTATTTCCGAGCATCAGGTGCGTGAGTTGATACCAAAGCTCATTAAAGGCGGAGTCGAGGGTATTATAGAATATGGACTGAATAAGGTCATATAGAATATTTTGCGGCGACCATTTTAATCTTTCCTGCTCTCACAAGGAATTTATAACAGTGACGGTTATTTCCAGTCAGAGTTTTTCAGATATCAGGTTTCTCATAAGCGTTTTTGATCTCAAGCAGCTTCCAGCGCCGGAGATTCCGGAAATTGCCTTTGCCGGCCGTTCCAATGTCGGCAAATCAAGTCTGCTAAACCGGCTCATCAAGCGCAGGAATCTGGTCAAGATCAGCGCCAAACCTGGGAAGACCCAGAGTCTTAATTTTTTCCTGCTGGATAACTGTATCTATCTCGTGGATCTGCCAGGGTATGGCTATGCCAGGGTTTCCAAAAAAACGCAGGCGGCCTGGCAGGACCTGATAACCGCGTACCTTGAAACCAGGAAAAATTTGAAATGCGTGGTTGTCATTGTCGATCTGCGCCATGAACTCAAGATTGTCGACCTGCAGTTGGTAGATTGGCTGCGAAGCGTTGGAGTGCCCTTTTTGCTTGTCTATACCAAGGCGGATAAACTTTCAGCCAACCAGCGCAGTAAAAACGCAGCACTCCTTGATGCCGGTTTTGGGGTGACAAAGTCCGACAGACTGATGTTTTCAGCTAAAACGGGGATGGGTCGGGATAATCTTTTACAAGCGCTTGACAGCTTTCTTGTTTAGTGGTTAATTGTTTTTTCGCCGAAATTTCAGAAAAATCAGGTTAGACAATTTACAAGGTTAGACTTCAATTTGGTTGTTACTTTAAGCAAGGGGGATTGTAAATGGTAACAAATAGCGACTTGCCCTGTTGGGAAATCATGAAATGTGAGGGCACGGATGATTGTCCAGCGAGAAAACATCCCGAC
>Ga0102955_1000072_pt1 | contig 21087 bp, 12 predicted proteins | sample SalPonF2_A_D1_MG_FD_78512 | JGI IMG/M metagenome (GOLD analysis project Ga0102955, IMG submission 78512) | Salt pond soil microbial communities from South San Francisco under conditions of wetland restoration - Salt Pond MetaG SF2_A_D1_MG ... | reverse complement strand
CATGTCAATAACATCCTGGGTAAAAACATCACCTTTGAGCAAAAACTCGTGATCTTCTTCCAATGCAGCCAACGCTTCTTCCAATGATCCCGGTGCCGATGGAATATCCGCCAACTCTTCGGGTGGGAGGCCATAGATGTCTTTATCCAGCGGATCGCCCGGATCGATCTTGTTTTCAATACCGTCGATGACGGCCATCAGCATGGCGGAAAACGCCATATACCCGTTGCACGAGGGGTCCGGGGTCCGGAACTCGATGCGCTTGGCTTTCGGAGAAGGAGAATACATGGGAATCCGGACGGCTGCACTTCGGTTCCGACTGGAATACGCCAGATTCACCGGAGCCTCAAAGCCGGGAACCAGGCGTTTGTAGGAGTTGGTGGTCGGGTTGGTAAAAGCGCAGAGCGCCCGACAGTGTTTCAGTATTCCACCGATGGCATAAAGGGCTTCCTGGGATACGCCGGCATATTTGTCGCCGGCAAAAAGGGGTTGGTCTCCTTTCCAAATGCTGCAATGGGTATGCATACCGGTCCCGTTGTCATTATACAACGGCTTTGGCATAAATGTCACGGTATGACCATACTTGTAAGCCACATTTTTAAGAACATACTTAAACCACATGAGTTGATCGCCCATTTCAAGCAGGGGCTTAAATCGCATGTCGATCTCTGCCTGACCGGCGGTGGCCACCTCATGATGCTGGCATTCAACGTCAATTCCCAGGTCTTCTAACGTCAAAAGCATTTCCGTACGCATATCCTGGAATTTGTCCATGGGCGGGACCGGAAAGTAGCCTTGCTTGTGTCTCGGCTTGTATCCCAGGTTGGGGCCTTCTTCCCGTCCGCTGTTCCAGATACCTTCAACGGAATCGATCTCATAAAAGGCCCGATGATTGGAAGACTCGAAACGGATATCGTCAAAGATAAAAAATTCAGCCTCGGGTCCGAAATAAGAGGTGTCGCCGATTCCGGTACTCTTGAGATATGCTTCTGCTTTTCTGGCAATATTTCTCGGATCCCGGGTATAGGCCTCACGGGTAATGGGGTCCACAATGTTGCCGATTAAAACCAGGGTCGGGACTTCAAAGAAAGGATCCATTTTGGCAGTGGCGGCGTCCGGCACCACCAGCATGTCGCTGGCGTGGATGGGCTGCCACCCCCGGATGCTGGAGCCGTCAAAACCGAAACCATCCTCGAAACTCGATTCTGTTAGTTCACTCATGGGCACCGTAAAATGCTGCCACAGGCCCGGAAAATCCAGAAAGCGAAGATCAACCACTTTGGCCTTATTCTCTTTTGCAAATTCAAATACTTCTTTGGGTGTCATAATAAAAAATCCTCCTTGTGGTATAAAAAATTAGCTTTATTTAGATAATCTCTATAGTTCTTATCACATGCATTAGGTCTCAATTGACCGGGTCTATATAGCATCTTCTCCTTTTTCTCCGGTTCGCACCCGAATCACTTCTTCCATGGGCAGAATAAAGATTTTACCGTCTCCGATTTTTCCGGTATAAGCGGCCTTTTGTATGGTCTCCATCACCTGTTTGACTCTGTCGGACTTTACGATGATTTCGAGTTTTATCTTGGGTATAAAATCCACCACATATTCAGCCCCCCGGTAAATCTCCTTATGCCCCTTCTGGCGCCCGTATCCCTTGACTTCTGAAATCGTCATCCCCTGAATCCCGATTTCATTGAGAGCCTCTTTGACATCATCCAGTTTGAACGGCTTGATGATCGCCTCTACTTTTTTCATAACGCTTCCTCCTTATGTCGTTAAACCTTGGGACGGATCGGCGGTTTCAGTTGCCGCCCCAATCACAGTTCATATGACGTTTATCAGACTTTCAATTCTTTGTGATTTTTTAGCATTTCACTTGAACCCTTGAACCCTTTAGGATCACACCTGCTCACTTTGAGATGACCCATGCATTTTACCCTGATTAACTGCTACTCGGAAGATGATCCTTAAGTCTTAAAACCCGGCAAAACTTCTTTAACGGATATTTTAATCTTCTCTACCTGATCCGGCAAATCAACTTTTTGTCCATCAAAATCCCTGACATAAAAAACGTCCACAACTTGGTCCACCTTTGTTGCGATCTTAGCCACCCAAATATCGAGACCGCATCTGAAAAGTGCATCGGTAATATTGTAAAGAAGTCCGGGAAAATCATAAGTAAATACTTCAACAATTGTAAAAAAACTCGAGCTGTCATTGTCCACGTTGATTTGATGGGGCCTGCCATTTACGTAACGTCTATCAGGTCGGTAGACGGTTGTTTTTTCTTCTAGCGCCGTCTTTAGATCCAGATCGCCGGACAGCGAAGATTTGAGATGGGCTTCAGCCTGTTGCCACCTTTCCTTTTCAAAAATCTGATCCAACGGCGGGTTGACTTCAAAAATATCGAGGGCAATATTATTCCGCCATGTGAAGATCTGCGCATCGAGGATGTCCAGACCATTCAGGGTAAATGTCCCCGCAATCTTTGAAAAAAGACCGGGACGATCCTGTGCGCAAATGGTGACCGTTCGGGTATTGGAATCCGGAGTTTTTGTAACGCTCCAGATAACGTCCGCTGATCTCATATTTTTGTACAGTTCGATATGTTCCATGATACTATCAGACGGCATATAAAGAAGGTATCGAGGAGACATGACATTGAAAAGTGTCTCCAAATCATTCTTGGCATAGTGCTTTATTGCGGACCCGAAGACTTCGGCTTTTTTCTTCTCAACAGCTTCAACAGCCTCTCTGGATGCAAGTTCTCCCTTTTCAAGGACATTTGACACTTTAAAGAAAAGATCTCTTAACAGTGTGGCGGTCCAGTCACTCCAGGCTTTTGGACCGGTGGCCATGGAATCGGCCACAGTCAATAGATAAAGCATTTTTAGGCGATCGATATCTTTTATCTTTCTTGCACACGAGATGGCGGTCTCTTCATCATTGAGATCTCTTCTGGTGGCGGTCTTAATCAATAACAGGTACTCTTTTATCAAAAAAGAGACCGTTTCAATATCCTCGGCGGGGTAGCCTTTCTTACGCAGTATCGACGCTGCAATCTCGGCACCGCTAATGGAATGACTCACACCGGTTTCACCTTTACCGATGTCGTGCAACAGTGCCGCCCACAACAAAAGATTACGTTTTTTAAGCCTGTTATAAATATCACTGCATAAGGGATATTCTGAAATTCCTTCGGATGTGCCGAATCTCTTTATATTCTGGACCGTTCTCAGTAAATGTCGATCAACCGGATAAAGGTGGTACTCATCATATTGAATTCTATCGGAGATTCCTTTAAATTCCGGAATAAATCGGGCCAAAAAACCGGTATTTAGCATTTCGTTGAGCACATTAAATGTTGATGACGGTTTAGCTAAAATCCGTTCGAATGATTCAAGATTTAACACCGAAGAAGAAAATTTGTTGTCAACAAGAAAGGAAAATTCCCTGACCAGCCTCTTGGCCTCTGCACTTAATGGAATTTTCAGCGTCGCGCTTTCTTCAAATATCTTTATCAAAAGGTTCGGATCGCCCAAGATGTCTTCGGAAGAAACAAAGTTGATCATCCCGTTTTCCGTAATTTCGAGCCCCTTAATAAGCGTGTGTTTTAGGGCCTTTCTCGAGCGTTTAATATTCTTAAACACCCCCAGCTCGTATAAAAACATCAGGTGCTGCTGCTTTATAAATTCCATTTGGCTATGAAGCTTGCCTAAAAATCGTTCCACCGGCTGCTGCCCGTTCTTTTTGCCAAACTTCAAGGCATCAGCCATTTTGATCTGGTATTCAAAATAGAGTCGATCACATTTCCTGCCGGACAAATGATGCAGGCAGTTTCTCACGTTACCTATAAACTCAAGCGCCTGCCTCATGGCCTGAAATTCATCATGGGACAGGATGCCATAATACTCGAGGTCCCTGAATTGTTTGAGATTCGATTTCATCCTGGCGATCCAGAGCATGGTGTGATAGTCTCTCAATCCACCCTGGCCTTCCTTGAGATTGGGTTCGAGCAGATACGACGAATCTCCGAAACATTCATGCCTGCCTTGGCTGATGTCCACCAGTTTTTTTATGACTTTAGTTGAATGCCTCTTTTTAAACCGTTTTCGAAGATGCGCCATCAAAGACGAATACAACAGCGACATGCCGCATACGAAACGTGCGTCCAGAAGGGACGTCAAAACCTCGATGTCATCAATAGCTAATTTAACACATTCTTTAAGAGATCGTGTGGCATGACCCACTTCAAGACCGATGTCCCATAACGGGTAGACAATTTCCTGGATAAGAACCTCGGCATTGTCGGGAACATACTTTTCAAAAAGAAAAAGAAGATCCACATCCGAATGAATGAACTGCTCTTTTCGTCCATAACCCCCAAGCGCAATGATCGCATAGGGATTCTTTTCCATCCCCATTTTGGGTCCCACACGAGAGCTTTCGAAACTTTCAAAAAAATAGTCGTCCAGAACTTGTGCATGTCGCTTCATAAAGTCCGGCGATTTTTTTTTTATAAAACCGGAAATCAGATGGCCGGTGTTTTCCCGCAGCCGTTCTGCGGCCGGCTCAAGCCTTTCTATTTTTTTTGAATTTGACGGTGTCATTTCAACCCAAGCGATTTCATTTATCTAATAATTTAATCATACCTGAAGCGATAATGTTTTCAAAAGGCTAACGTGTTATGACTTGTTTATATAGCAACAGGTGTGCCATAACACCAAATATTCATAAGTATCTATTAATACAAATACTTATTCGTCAGGACGGGCGCAAATATAACAATAAGCGATTACAATTTTGTTACAATCAAGGTCCATTAATTACAAAAATGTAACCTTTATTCAATTTCCATAATATCTTTCCAGATTTGTCTAACATTTTCTCGCATACCAAAAAATTTATTTTCAGGTACTATGGCAGGTTTCTCCTGAAGGCTGAACTGGTGTACAGCTGATCGGTAGGTTAGATAGGCAACTTTTAAGATGTGAGCGGTCTGGTCGTTGATGATACCGGTTTCTTTCAATGTTTCAAGGAGTCTTACAATATCGGTCCACTTTAATAATTCTTTGTATTCGCCAGATCTTAATAGAACCAGATACTGCACCAAAAATTCTATATCAACGATGCCCCCTGTATCCTGCTTGAGGTCGAAAAGCCCTGGATCCGAACTTGAGAGTTCCTTTCGCAACCGTTCGCGCATGTCGATAACCTCTTTTTTTAATTGGGTCTCGATCCTGGGCCGTGCAAGAACATCGTTTCGAATTTGTTCAAAGCGTTTGGCCATATTGATATCACCACTGATGGGTCTTGCTTTGATAAGGGCCTGATGTTCCCATGTCCAGGCTTTGTTTGTCTGATAATCCTTAAACCCGTCTATGTGGCTCACCAGGATGCCCGAACTTCCGCTGGGTCGAAGGCGCATATCCGGCTCGTAGAGCTTTCCAACAGCGGTATGTGTGGTTAAAATATGTATGACTCTTTGCCCCAGGCGGGCAAAGAATTGTTGATTATCAATAGGATGTTCCCCGCCGAGGGTTACGCCTCCGGTTCCGGCGTGGAGAAAAACCATATCCAGATCCGATACATAACCGAGTTCAATCCCACCCAGCTTTCCATAGGCAATGACAGAAAATCCCCTGCCGATCTCCAGTCCGTCCATTTGACATATGGGAGCCCCGTGCTTTTCAACCAGATGGTTCCATGACAGTTCAACAACTTCATTTAAAACCGTCTCGGCAATTTCGGTAAGATGGTCGCTGGTTCGCATCAATGTCAGGGCGCCGGTGACATCTGCTGCGGCCACCCGCAGGGTATTCACCTGTTTAAAAATACACAATTCCTGAATCTGATGCTCGAAATCCTGATTGGATAACAAGTCAAGCCGCTTACGGATTTCTTTTTGGAGTTCCGGCTTGTCCGGAGGACGATAGAGTGTGCGAGGATCAAGAAATTCATCCAAAAGGACCGGATGGCGAGATAAAAATGAAACGATCCAGGGGCTGGCACTGACCAGGTTCACCATGTGAACGATAGCCGTAGGGTTTTCCAGCAACAATGCCAGGTAATTGGTGCGCTGCTCGATGGTTTTGATCAGATCGACGATTCGATTCAATACAACTATAGGGTGTTCAGATCGTCCGATTTCTTTAAGCATGAGCGGCATCAGCCTGTCGAGACGTTGACGGCCGTCGCTGCTGAGTGATCGCGTTGCCGGGTGGTTACGAAGATGATCCAACAAACGCTCGACTTCATCGAAATTCTCATATCCAGCGGCAAGAAGTATCTTTTGGCGATTTTTATCTTCCAAAAAATTTTCCCATATTGCCTCCAAACCGGTTTGAATTTCTTTGGTTCGATCATCAACAGGCTCTGAATCTTTGGCTTCGAGTAATTTTTCGAAATGAGAATGAACGATTTTCCTGTGTTTTTCCATCTGGAGATCGAAGGCTTCCGGGGTATCAAATCCCATGGACGCGGCCAGGCGCATTTTTGCAACAGAATCTGACGGGATGACATGGGTTTGTTGATCTGAAAATTCCTGCAAGCGGTGTTCTGTATTTCGTAAAAATACGTATGCTACAGTGAGTTCATCACAGACTTTTTTGGAAATATAATTTTCACTGGTAAGGACTTTTAGTGTCTTTTGAATGGGCCGCTCCTGAAGCGAAGGCGTAACGCCTCCCCGTATGAGCTGGAATATCTGCCCAAAAAACTCAATCTCACGAATGCCTCCCGGGCCGAGTTTGATGTTGTTCGCCATACCCTTGCGTTTCACCTCAAGAGAGATCTTTTGTTTCATCTTCCTTAAAGATTCAAATACGCCAAAATCAAGATACCTTCGAAAAACAAAGGGTTTAAGGCTTTTTAAAAGTGTTTCGCCGGTATCTTTATCACCCGCCACAACCCGTGCCTTTATCCAGGCGTATCGCTCCCACTCCCGTCCCTGCTTCTGGTAATATTCTTCAATGGCATCAAAGCTCATCACCACGGGCCCGCTTTCACCATAGGGTCTGAGGTCCATGTCGACCCGAAATACAACGCCGTCAGGAATAGTAGCGCCGATAATTTTTATTAATTGCCGACAAAGCCGAACAAAAAATTCTTCGTTGTTTATCGATTCCAAACCCCCTTGGGTTATTCCGGTTTCAGGGTAAGCGAAAATCAAGTCAACATCCGAAGAAAAATTTAACTCCTGTCCGCCAAGCTTTCCCATTCCAAAAACGACCAGCCGTTGATGAGATCCGTCGTTTGCAGTTGGAATGCCGTACTTTAAACATTGCCATTGATAAAGAAAAAATACTGCCTGATCGATGCATGTATCGGCCAGGGCTGAGAGATCGTCCATGGTTTCCGAAAGATTTGCCCAGCCGGCAAGGTCCCGCCAGGCGATTCGGACCATGTGATGCCGTCTAAACCGGCGAAGCTGCCTTGAAAGCTGTACATCGTCTTTAACATCAATCAGATAGGATATCAGTTTTTCATGAAATTCGCCGGTTCCAAATGTTCTTTGAAGATCACCGCTTTCATGCAAATCTTTAAAAAACTCAGGATCGCGCGTACAGTTTTTGAATACAAAATCACTAAAGGTGAAAACTCTTTTTAGAGCATTAATGAATTCAGAATCATCGGGCAGGGATACCGCTGCATTTTTTGCTGCAGCAAGGAATGCTTCGTATTTTCGTGCCGTATCTTCTTTCAGCAAATGGGGAATTTTAACATCGAGATTCATTATCGAATGATAAACATAATGGGTTGATGAATAACAATAGTACTTAAGTTTCGTACATTTAATTTCCGGATTAGCATACGAAACTATAGTATTATTATCGAAGAACAGATCGATTTTCAATACAATTTTCTTGCTTCATATATTTATGGGTTGTTGCCCAAACAAAAATCTTTTTGAGCACTAATTTCAGGGCCAACGAAAAGTGATTTGGACAGCAGCTCGTTTAGAAGTCATTTCAAACATTTCCGGGGACGATTTTTTGTTATTTTTATCTAATAAAGCCTTCGTATTTATTGAACATTTGATGACAATCCGGCAATACCCCTTGACATATTTCTAAATTTACAATAATTTTAAGTCTTCATTAGTTTCACCCAAGCTAATGTCAGAAGACTTTCCCATAAGGAAAGCCTCTTGTTTGATGCTTGGCCCAAAAAGAATTATATCCTTTCTTCGAAGCCATATCTTCCAATTTAAGGCAAGGAAATATTATAGCCTGTTCCATAATCTTGATTTGTCTTAATGTGGTAATTCATAATAGCATAATTCATAATAGGATAATTCATAAGGAGAAATGACCAATGGCCCCAAAAATTGATTTAGATACCCTCATGGAGGTGCTTCCCTACCAGAGGAAAAGAGGAAAATGGAAAAGCCTTCAACTGGACTGGAAAAAAGAGTGGGAGCGTTTCGATGCCAAAAATCTTTTTAAGTTTGACCTTGCTGACATTCCAAAAGACAAATTGAACGCGGCTCGAGAGCGTAAAGAATCCATCCTGGACGGCAATCACGCCGCGCTTTCCGTCCTCACCCGACTGGTGGACGGACTCTGCGGCTATCCCATAACACCATCTACCCCCATTGCCGAGGATTTTGCCAAGGCTGCCTCCCAGGGACAAAAAAATTTGTTCGGCACCGAACTGATGTACTTTCAGCCCAGTGACGAGCTTTCAGCCATTGCAGCGGTGGAGGCCATGGCGTGTCAGGGGGGGAGATATGTGGACAACACCTCTTCACAGGGGCTGGTGTTAAAGACCAAAAACCTCTATTCAGTAGCAGGTAAACGGCTGCCGGCAATTATGACGGTGATGTCCCGGGAAGTGAATAAGGGATCGTTGAGCATTCACTGCGGCCACAACGATTTTTACGGTGTTCGCAATACCGGTTGGGCTCAGCTTATTTCTGAAAACAATCAGGAACTCCATGATTTGCTGCCGATAGCCTTTAAAACCGCCGAGCTGAGGCAAGTCATGCTGCCGTTCATGGTTATCGGCGACGGTTTTATCAAATCCCATGCCCTTGAAAACATAAAACTTCTTTCAGACGACTTTCTGAAATATTTTGTCGGGCCACCGAACCGCCTTTATCAGCCCGATTTTGAACAAAGATACCTCACCGGAACTTTTACCGATACTGACCTGACCATGGAAGGTCAGGTGGCCCAAGATCTTGCCTACCGTTTTGTCAAACGAGGTGTTATCGCTGCCATGAACGTGATGAACCAGATTTTAGGTACCAACCTCAAGATCGTGGAATGCTACCGCACCGAAGATGCCGAAATGGTCGTCGTGGTTCTGGGGTCGGCAGCCGGTGTGCTCAAGGATGTGGTTGATTATTACCGGGATGTGCAAGGCTTGAAAATAGGGGTCGTGCGACCGGTATTGTTCAACCCGCCCTGCTATGAAGAAATCGCCTATGGTGTTCGCAACGCCAAGGTCATTACTGTAATGGAACGAACGGGCATGGTTCACAATCAGCTTCTTTTGGCCGATTTGCAAGTGGCGCTGCAACTGTCTCAACGAGCCTATCGCGAGGGCAAGGATGAGCATAAACTCTACGCCCGAGACGATATGCCCACCCTTTTGCATGGGGTTTACGGATTGGGCAGCAAAGATTTCAACAAGTACGATGCTGCTGCTGTCATTGAGAACATGCGGGCCTGTTTGGAAAGCAGTAGGGACGATTTTACCCGGGACTTTTATTCCGGTGTCGAAGGCCCTTACACCCTGAAACCTGCACCACTTCCGGATTACAAGGACCGGGAGCTGGGCCTGACCTTTATCGGTATCGGTGCCGAAGGCGTTAAAACAGCCCTGGAAACCGCTGCCGTGATCTATGCCGAAGAAAGCTGCGACGGCCGACGATATATCGAGTCCGGCGCCCGTTACGGTGCAGCCAGAAAGGGTGCTCCGGTATTTATGAATCTTCGAATCAGCGCCAGTCCGATTCGAAATGCCTCGGAACTCACCGAACACGATGTATTGGCCTTTTTCAATGAAAAGTTTCTATCCGGCGAAATTTTAAGAGATTACGTCGGAGGGCTGAACCAAAACGGGCTCCTTGTGATCAACAGCTCCAGAACCGAAGATGAAATTCTCAAGACTTTCCCCGTTGAAATGCATCAGCGTATTACCGATAAAAATATCAAGGTGATTGCTGTAAACGCCACTAAGGCCGCCTTGAAACATCTTCAGAAAAATTTGCCCGGTGCAGTAATGCTGGGTCTTATCAACAAAGAGACGGGAATTTTTACGCCCGAGGATTTTGAAGCGAGATTTACAAGCATCATGAAAGAAAAACTGGGGGCCAAAAAAGGATTTGAGATTATCGATTCCAATGTCGCCCTTTTAAGGGAAGGTGTTGAGAAGGCTTCAACCGACCCCATCGAGGGAATCTGTTCGTTTGCCGCAGCATCCGAAAGTCAGGGTCTGTCGGCGGCGATTAAACCCGAAGATTTCGACCAAGCTACGGGTGCCGCCGGTCTTCCGTTTATCATGACTGAAAAGGACGAGATGGGAACCATTAAACCGGTAAATCTGATAGACGATTTTCAGGAAACCTTTCGTCAGGAAATGGTTAAACCGATTATGGAGGGAAAAAGGGTTCCCTGGGACCGGTTTATTCCCGTAGTGCCCTCCGGAACCAGTCAATATAAGGATGTGAGCTTCATCGGGTCCCAGCTTCCGATCTGGGATGCCACTAAATGTATCGCCTGCGGCATGTGCGCAGTATCGTGTCCGGATTCGGCAATTCATTCCACGATCACGGACAAGCCTGTCCCCGAAGGAGCGGCTGCCTATTTTAAGGTCTTCAAGAAACCTCCCAAGGGAATTCCCTGGAAACGGTTTGCATTAAACATTAACGCAGTTGTTGATCGATGCAAAGGCTGCGGGGTCTGTGCTCAGGTCTGTCCGGTGGACGCCTTTAAAATGGTTGCCAAGACACAGATAACTGAAACGGATTTTTTCCCCGAAGTGTACCATTCTCTGGACAATACCTATGATGCGGCCCAGTATGTGGACCGGATGCCGCTCAATCACCAGGTACTTTTTGTCTTTTCAAAACTGTATCCTGGCAAGCACACCCTTTGTCCCGGCTGCGGTGAAGGAACCATCAATCTTTTAACCTTCTATGCTCTGGAAAGTCTGCGCAACAGCCCCAAGGGAATCGAAACGTTTTACCAGGGACTCAAGGTTCTCTCGGATAAGAACCGGCGGGCCATAGAGCATATGATCGATCGCGGATTTACCATTTACACCATCAATGCCACCGGCTGCAATGAGGTCTCGGAACTGGTCAATCCTTTCAACGCCCGGATTTATCAGGCAGGCCACTACGGTTTTGGCACCGCGTCGGCTGCGGCCCTGGGAGCCAAATTTGCCTTGGATCAGTCATATACCAACGGTTTCAACGATGTGTTGACCAAAATCATTGTGTTTGCAGGTGATGGCGCCATTTACGACATCGGAAACGGACCCTTCAATTATGCCCTGGGCGAAAATTTCGATATTACCTGGGTGATTTACAACAACGAAGGTTACATGAACACCGGTGCCCAGAAATCCGGTGCCACACGCTTTGGGTGTGACCGTTCGACGTCACCCATAGGTTCCAGATATGCAGGCAAAACAACACTCCATCGGCGTATTGTGAGTCAGGCCACAGCCATTTCACATGTCTATTCAGCCAAACTTACCGTGGACAACCCCTTTTACGCCATTAAAATACTGAAAGAGGCTATCGCCTACTGCGGTCCCTCGGTGGTAGAATTTTTCTCTTATTGCTCACAGGGTCAACAGAGCCATGACTGGGCGGGCCCATTGGTATCCAGGATGATGAACGAGGCCAGAAACTGGCAGATCCAGGTGAGAAGACCGTTTCAAAAACTCGACATCTCCGCCAACCCGGATCCGGACCAGGTGTTTCCAACAAAAGGTAAATCCTTTAAAAAAGGTGTCAAACGAGAACCGGCGACCTTCCACGATGTGGTCGGCATGTTGGGCCAGTATCGCCGACATATCCTGTCCCAAGAGGAGGATGTCATTCCCGAACTGATTGAAGTAAATGAAATGGTATCCCTTTTCAGGTGGATTCGTAACCAATGCTTGGCTGGTTACCGGGATACCATGCCCACGGAAGAGGAGGTTGAACGCATTATTACAGAACAATACAAGTTATAAAACCAAACTTAAGTGGTGGCTTTTATCGTTTATTTTTTCAGGTAGGGTGTCGGTTGTAACCATCTGTTCTGATTGGCATCATAAAACCATTTGTCCGGAAACCCTCGGCGTCTCCGAAAGGAAGGATTTTCCGCCCACCGGATGAGTTCCAGGTATGCCTGGTGAATTTTTCTAAATGTATCATTATCTCCACCTAAATCGGGATGGTGTCTCTTTGCCTGCAGCCGGTAGGCACTTTTAATGATTTTTTCCAGTTCAGGAGAATTCAATTGTGATTTGCCAAGCTTAAGACATGTTAACGACGATTCTTTTATAACGGGGATCTTAAACTCTACGGGTATGACTGGACGATTTAATATCTTTTGACGTTTGGCGTTTTCAAGTAGATACCGCGTGGCCAGGTAGTGACGATTCGTCTTTTTTTTCTCTGCCCACCACTCATTCCCCAATATATCCGACATACTGTTGTAATCTTCGGCAGGCTTTTTACCTGAAGAACGCGGATAGATGAAGCTGAAAATTTCTTTGGTATCATAGGGAAGAACATCCATTACAATTAACACGTCTGTAAAATAAAAGGACCCATAGCGCGTATTTAGTGCTTTGAGTAATCCTGTTCTCATATCAAGCGTATAGCGCAATTTCTGACGGCAGCCGATAGAACAATACTTTCGCTTGCCGATATCTTCAATAGTACCGCATGACAGGCATCCGTTATTTTTCCAGAAATCTGAACCGGATCTATTGTTATGTTTTGAGTGTCTGATCATAAAATTAATAATTATTTTTTGGTTCTTCTCCCAAATAGTTTAGAGAAAGGGTTCGAGTGTATGTTTTCTAATTATTTTATCAGGGCATTTGCATTCTTTTAATCTCACCGATAGTCTTCTGAAGTTCTGTAAGGCTTTTTATTTCTTTAAATTTTTTTCAGTATTTCACTTGGCCCCTTGAACCCTTGACCCCTTGAATCCTTTTAGGATCACCTACTCTATTGGAAATGATCCTTATTTAACATATCCCCATTCAACCAGCCGCCGATATGCATATTTTGCCTTATCTCCCTGATTGACGACTTTGATGTATCGATAATACTTATCGGCCGATTCTGAAACTCGATTCATCTTTTCTAACGACAGCCCCTGATAAAACGTAATATTCGGATTTCCGGGTAATATTTTTTCATACATTTTAAAATCTTCATAGGCTGAATCAAACTGTTTTTGATTCATGTTGACAAATCCGGCAAGATAATGGGCTTGAGCCTCTTGCGGATATACATTTTTGGCTTTTTTGACAAACCGGCCGGCTTCTGAATACTTTTCCCGGACCATTTGGCATTTGGCCATCATGACAAGTCCGGCATAATCGTCCGGCACCTGCTTCAATGCTTTTTCAAAATAGGTTTCAGCCTCATCATATTTTTTTTGTGCCATAGCGTGTTCACCCTTTTGCATGGCTTTGATGGCCCCTTTCATTGTCCGAAGTTTTACGGTGTGATCCATGTAACGTTCACGATAAAAGGGAAGGTTTTGAGCCTGTCGGTATTTTGTCTGGACGGTTTGCACGGCAGTACTGTAACGTTCATCGCTCATGGGATGCGTTGAAAACATCAGTTCTATAGCGCTGGGTTCATGTTTTGACGTGCTTCTTAGCAGATCCATCAACCCCACGAACCCGTTGGGATTATAGCCGGCTTTAACCATATATTCCAATCCCAGTGCATCTGCCTGACGTTCATTGTCACGACTGTAATGCGCAAGAAATGCACCAGCAGTAAACATCCCCAGTTGAGACGCCAGGCTGCCAAGGCCGGGAACTTGGGTTCCCGCAATAGTGGCAATTCCGCCGATCAAGGTGCTTGTGAGTCCACTTTTTGACATCTGTGCAGCAGTGTGGCGTGCGTTGACATGTCCTATCTCATGTCCTAAGAGCGCTGAAAGTTCCGCCTCATTTCTAAGTTCGATAAGGATTCCTCGGGTTGCAGCGATGCTGCCGCCGGGAAAAGCATAAGCATTTACGTAGGCCGCGTTAACCCCCTGAAACGAATACGGCATATGGGGTCGATGGGTCAGCCCTGAAATTTTTTTTCCGGTCTGATTGATATAATTGTTCAGGATTTTATCCTGAATCAGACCATAATCTGTAGAAAATTGATAGGGAGAGTATTGTCTGTCTATCTCTATTTCCTCGTCTTCAGATACCAGCATGAGTTGAGATTTTCCGGTAACAGGATTGGCCGCACAGCCAAGCAAAAATCCGGCACCAGACGCTGAAGTGATCCACAAGAACTTTCGACGGGTTATTCCATATGTCTTTGGGATATGTGTCAATCTGTTTTTCATATCTGTTCTCTTTATGCTTATATAGTGTCCATCCATGATTTCAAAATGAACACAATGGGTGTCTAATTCAGAAATGAGCAATTTTTGTTCTGATCAAGGCCGCACAAGAGTTTGCGGTCCCCGCAAAGCGGGACAGGAAGGCGTACGTCTGTACGCCGCAGCCGGAAACCCGCGGAGAACGCCGAGCAGGACAAAAAGGGCCATTTATGGATGGACACTACCTAATGTTTCTTTCCTTCTTTATGGTTTCATAGGCTTCCTGAATCTCACGGAATTTGTCATTTGCAAATTTTGTAAACTCTTCAGGAAGACCCTTTGATGCAATCTTGTCAGGATGATAATCTGATACAAGATTCCGGTATTGTTTCTTTATATGTTCATTTGAATCATTACTGTTACATCCGAGAATCGCATAATATTTTTCAACATCCTGAATATATTTCGATTTGAATCTTCTGTATTTTTCATCATCGAAATTGAATATCCTCACGGCAGATAAAATGAGTTTTTCTTCACTCGGACTCAGCGCACCATCGGCCACGGATACTCTGAATAACATATCGATCATCAGGTCGAGCATCTGGTACTGTTCTCTAAACTGGCTGTAAAACTGTGTGGCAAAATCATCGAAGTTGTCCGGAGATTCAATGGCTGTATGAAAAATGTTGGTTGCCAGACTTCTGCTTTCAGGATTCAGATTCAAATCGTATATCATGAATTTTTCAACTGCGTCTATCTCCTCTCTGGATACCTGGCCGTCTGCCTTGGCAAGTTTTGCAAGCATCGAGAACGCTGCAACGAAAAAGGTAAACTGGGCCTCTTCTCCGGCTGAAAGACGGGCTCGTTCGTCAATGTAAACCGTCTGAGCGTTGGAATCAAATGCATGCCCCAGCGCTGCACCTGCAATTGCACCTAAAGGACCGGCCATGGCGAAGCCGATGGTTCCTCCAACGATTTTACCAAGCATACCCATCAATATCTCCTTTATTATTCTTATGGAATCTGTTTCAAATGTTTACGAAAGAAAGATTATATAACATTTTAGATCATACGAAACAACACCGCCGTCAACTTTTTCGGGTGTTCGGCCTCTCAGGCACCGCCAAACTCAGGTATCGATGGTTTTCTCTGAACATCAGTTTTTTGTCCACCATCATCTTTAAAAACGGCTCGATCCTGTCTGACGGTATAGCGGAAAAACGGTCAATGATTCTTTTTAATGCACGGTGTTTTTGACAATAAAGGTAGATGGCTCTGCTTGTTCCTTCCAAACGGTGTGTCAAGGCTTCGCCATCAAGCCGTCTCTGGCGTATGATCAAAAAGCTTCTGCCATCCCTAAAACTTAAAATGTTTTCATGTTTTGGCCTCTGATGAAGTTTGGCATACGCCTTTTCCCAGGCTTTCAGCTTTTTTTTAACCGGCTGCCAGAGCCTTTTCTGATAACCAAGGTCTCCTCTATAAGTCTGAATGGCAAACTGCATCGATTCAACAACATTCGGTGGGAATATACCGGCGTAATTTTTATGGTTAAACACAGCTTTGATTCCAAAAGTTTCCGGATCCTGCCATACAGGACTCCCGAGACCGAGCCAAAAATGAACCATCCGGAGCGGTCGAAACGACAAGGTAAATTCAAGATTTTGAAGTGTCTCGGCCACGTCCTCCTCATCACTGCCCGGAAATTGGACAATAAGGTTCGAAGAATTTTGAATCCCTAACATTTCACAGTGTTTCATAATTTCGATATTCTGAATGGCTGTCGTCCCTTTGTTCAGTTTATTAAGAAGCCGTGTACTTAATGCCTCGATGCCGATCTGAACCTCCTGCATGCCGGCTGCATGCATTTCGCGAAGATCTCGTAATGGCGTCGTGGCCCGGATCTCTCCAAACAGGTGAACGTCTTTTTTTAATGTTTTAATCTGTTTGAAAATGGACCGAGATGTTTTCAAAGGCAGCAAATTATCCGTAAATGCCACGGAAAGTGTCTTGTACGTTGTAGTAAGATCATCAATCTCTAAAACCACCTGTTCGGGTTTTTTTGTCCGGTATCCGTCCCACTGAAGGTTGAGATTGCAAAAAGCACATCCTTTAGATTTTCGGCCTTTATTTTTACTCTGCCACCAGCACCCTCTGGATATCTCCATGGGCAGTGTGGGAAAAAAGTTTTTTTCAGGACCCAATGATGCCAAAAGCTCAAAGTAATCGCTGTAATCCGGGGGGACAAGATTGGATAAATCTTTCATCTGATTAAAAGAAATCCGAGTCTCTTTTTCAGCGGCTTCCGGCATGACGATCCCTTTTACGAAAGGTATTCTTTTTTTCTCCTCAACGTCTGTAAGGCAAGAAACCAAACGGCTTAAAGGGATTTCGCCCTCACCGTTCACTATAATATCGATTTCCGGAAACACCTTAAATATATTTCGGATGGCTTCTCCTGTGAACATCGATCCGCCCACAACGATGAAAAGAGTTGGAAAACGTTCTTTAATCTTCTTTATAAAATAAAGAGACGCCGTTAACTGACATAGACATATCGAAAAACCAACCAAACCATATCCTCGCCAGTCAGTGCTTTGTATAAATTTTTCAGAGACCTCCTGAACCTGCCTTGTTAGGGAATCAAAACCAATGTCCCGCAGCAAAGTTTTACCCCTGGCCTTTTTATAAAAAACTTTTTTAATGCCCTCTAAATTTTCAGGATATAACAGTGCGGCGTAAACGGTTTCAGCCAGCCATGTTCGCTCAGATATGGCGTGATAGTGGCTGTATCCAACAGCCTCGGCCACCTTTAAATAGAGGTGATGTGCGTCAACTTTCAGTTCCGGAAATTTTTTTATTAAATGGGCTTTCAGTGTTCCGATTTGAATTGAGGGTCTGTTGTAAAGCGGCCAGGGTGCTGAAATGAGAGCCACTTTCTGAAATGGGGTTGTCTTGTTTAATTTCATCTGTATTCACCCGATCCGGACAAACCGTTGATCATAATATGATGTGCTTTGGGCCCGCAATTTAAAATAAGATCGAGGGCGGAAAGATTGGGGATGAAGTCTCCCCAGAGTTGCGGGTAAACCGGTGCTGGTGGTCTAAAATCGCTGAGCTTGATCCCTGCTGCTGATAAGCGGTCAGAATTAATATATTTTCTCGCTGCCTTTTGCACCAGAAATTGCGAAACTCCCAATTTGCTGCAGATCTCTAAAAGGAGTTTCTCCCCTTTCGCATGAATCCCGAGTTCGGACGATAAGATGACATTTGTGTCAACTTGAAGTTGTTGCATCAGATAACGGATAATCTTCAGGTTTAAATGAATAAGTTTTTCAAATTTTGTTGAAAAAAGATCTTCCAAAAAAATTAGATGTTCCTTGAAATATGGCGCTCTGACATACGCATTTTTCAAACTTTGCAAATGTTTTTTAGCCCATCGGCCGTTATGATATATCCTAACGGCATTGATTTTTTGAAGTCCCAAACCTTTCTTTATCACAGGCACGGTCATCCACAGGCTTCCCTGGGCGTTTTTAAATCTGTTCCTGGTTATCCATGTGGTTCCCCTTGGAAACTGAACGTCATCCAATATTACAAAATTGTCAGAAAGATATGCTTTGTAAAAGAAACCGACAAAGGGGAAATAATAAGGCTGATTGACGGATATTATCATTTTTTCAGTTGACATTTTTTGACATCCCGCGCCATATAACAAAGTGCTCTAATTCATAAATACGATGACGCATTTTTATCCGGGCACTACGCCGTATAAGCTGAAGTCTAAAAGTTTGAAGTTTGAAGTGCCTAAAGTGAGCTAAAGTTGAGGAACGCGCTTTCAGCGCAATCAATTATAATTAAAATTGTTAGAATACCTTAACTTTAGGCACTTTAGTTCACTTTAGGCACTTTACACTTTTGCATACATAGAATGAATAAACCAAGTTATAAATACGTTATCGTATTTAAGAATACATGTACTAAGCTTTCCCAAATCCAGGAACCTTGAACCTTTCTTTAATTTTTTGCAGAACGAACGAGGCCATGGTCACCAGAACCAGATAATAAAACCCGATGACCAGAAAAACCTCTGTATACCGAAAGGTGCGGGTGGCAATGATCTTGCCTTCACCGGTCAGCTCGATACAGGTAATGATATAGGCCAGAGATGAATATTTGATCAAATATATGATCTCGTTTCCGCAGCCGGGCAAGGCCCGTCGAACCGCCTGTGGAACGATGATATTGAACATGGTTTTAAATGTGGAAAATCCCATGGATTGTGCTGCCAAAAATTGTCCTTTTTTGATGGACAAAAGGCTGCCCCGAATATATTCGGAATGGTAAGCGCCGCTGCACAAAATAAAGCCGATGACGGCTGCTGTATAAGCGTCTAAATAAATGCCAAGGTTGGGGAGTCCGAAATAGAGTAAAAAGAGTTGTACCACCAAGGGGGTTCCCCTGAAAATGATGGCATATCCGTTGGCTGCTTTTCGAACGGCAGAGTGGCCGAATGTTCGCAGTGTTCCGATGACAATTCCGAGCATCAGACCGATCAATGCCGATGGGATGATGAGCTTTATGGACATGATTAATCCCCGGTTCAGGGCCGGGATCAACTGATCTGTAAAAAAGATGGTGTCCATTTATACACCCTCTTCATAGAGTTCATTGAGTCGGCTGCAGAAATCTCTGGAACGGGTACATGCGTCCGGAGAAAGGAGATCTTCGGGTGTTCCCTGTTCAATAATACTGCCGTTTTCCATGAAAAGCACTTCATCGGCCAAAGATCGGGTAAAACCGATCTGATGGGTGGCCAGAATCATGGTCATTCCCCCTTGGGCCAGATTCCGGATAACCGACAACACTTCGCCGATTAGTTCCGGATCGAGGGCGGATGTGGGTTCGTCCAGAAGCATGATTTTGGGTTCCATGGCAAGGGCTCTGGCAATGGAAACCCGTTGCTTCTGACCGCCGGACAGCTCAGCCGGATACAGCGTGGTTTTATCCCCCAGTCCCACTCGTTCAAGTTCGGCAACAGCGCAATCCCGGGCCGCCTGCCGGCTCATCTTTTTAACTTTTCGAAGTGCAATGGCGACATTTTCCAGTGCATTCAAATGATCGAAAAGGTTGAAGTCCTGAAAGATCATGCCGACCTGCTGCCGAAATGTATAAAGTTCACGTTTTTTGTGGCTTTGGATTTCAGTCTCTTCCAGCCACACACGCCCTTTATCCGGGGGTATAAGGAAATTGATGCATTGCAAAAGGGTGCTTTTGCCGGCGCCCGAGGGTCCAATGAGCACCTTTAATTCCCCCTTGTAAAGACTCAAAGATACGGATTTGAGGATTTCTTTTCCCCCGAGAATCTTACAGATATTTTCGACACGCAGAATCGGTTTTTTGGGCTTTGTCATATTTTTCCTTTACTGAGAATACCCTGGTATACGTACCTTTGCTTCCAGTTTCAATAACGCCCGAACCCCAAGCCAGGTCAGAAGAAAATAAATGCATCCTGCCGTTATGTAAAGGGGCAGGTGGTGATACGTCCGTGAGGCAACAAAATGGCTACGCGCCATGATTTCAGAAGTTCCGAGAACAAATGCAAGGGCGGAATCCTTGAGGATAATGGAATACTCGTTGGACCAGGCGGGTATGGAAAACCTCAAAGCCTGGGGCAAAATAATGCTGATAATGGCTTTGATATCGCTCATTCCCAATGCCCTGGCAGCTTGAAGCTGCCCTTTGGGCAACGAGAGAATTGCGCCTCTGAAAATTTGAGACTGGTACGCTGCCGTTGTCATGCCCAGAACAAGGATAGATGCAGCAAAGGCGCTCAGATTCAGTCCGATAAGGGCGAACAATCCAAAGTAAAAAAGAAACAAAAGCACCAGAACCGGTACTCCCCTGAAAAACCAAACGTAAAGACCCACGAACCAACGGGTGGGGCGATTGCCGTATACCTGTCCAACGGCCATGTGAACCCCCATAACCAGACCGAGCCCCATGGCGCCGATAACGATGCCTGAGGTGGCCAGAGCACCTTTCAACAGGTAGGGGAGCGCTTCAAAAATGGCGATAAGTGCATCAATCATTGTTGGGTAGAAACCTTCAAAAACGGGAACTGTTTTGATTTTTGGAACAAAACGATGTTAAAGGAGTTTCAGGTAGAAACAATTGACGATTTTCAATTTGGTTCAAGTTCTTTCATCAAAAATTTAGTCCTATCTGAAGCGACAAATTTTCAAAAAGCTAAATTCTTACGAAAAAAAGGAAGGCGCAGGTTAACCTGACGCCTTCCCAGTCTATCCTTTGTTTCCGGGCAATGATTTGGACCGGCTATTTCCTGAGGTATTTTTTAACCAGCTCATCCCAATAAGGATCCGCCATGAGCATTTTCAGCCCTTTGTTGAGCGTGTCCAGCAGTTCGGTATCCTGCTTGCGAACCGCATAACCGAATTCTTCGTCATGCATACCGAAGGTGCCGAGAATCTTGACGGGTTTTTTACTTGCTGCGTCCATTGCCGGTGCATCGTCCATTGCGGCAGCAGCAATACGACCGTTGACAACGTCT
>Ga0102955_1000066_pt1 | contig 21615 bp, 19 predicted proteins | sample SalPonF2_A_D1_MG_FD_78512 | JGI IMG/M metagenome (GOLD analysis project Ga0102955, IMG submission 78512) | Salt pond soil microbial communities from South San Francisco under conditions of wetland restoration - Salt Pond MetaG SF2_A_D1_MG ... | reverse complement strand
TCCCTAAGCCACTCAGACAGCATCCGATTTAAAAAAAGATCACCCATTCCGCTATATTCAAGGATTTAAGAGAAAAACTCCCCGACCCCTCAATTAACTACAACTAATCGGGAGCTGATCCTAATTTATTAACTGTGGGCAAGTCAACCATAACCTTTGCCTTTTTTCCATCCTCAGCTTCCATCGAAATTGCAACAAAAAGAGGCCGGAGTGTTGTGGTTCAGTGGCAATTATTCCGGGTTTTTTTGGGAAAGATCCTGTTCAATAATGGAGTCAGGTTTTGGTATATCGGTTTCTTTGGATGATGAAGAACTGGGCACCGATGTTGTTTTCGTCTGATTTGACGTCATGGATTTTTCAGGTTTGGTCTGGCTTTGTTTTTTGGCAGGCGCATTAGTCTTTCCCTGTTCTTTTAACATATTTTCGACAGATTTTATTCTGTCTTCAAGATTGGTAGTTAATTGGCGCAGCGCTAACTGGTAGACTTTCTGTTGATCTTTCAAATCGGTACGATCAGACTTGGAAGATTTTAGTGATGATATATCCGAACGTATTGTTAAAAGGTCATTTTTAGAGCTATTCATGAATTGAGAAAAAATTTCCAATTTTGCAGAAGATGTTTTGTCGATGGCCTTCAAGTCTGATAAAATTTTCTCAAGGTCTTTGGGAATAGAAGCCAATGTTTTTTCGATTTTGTTAAGGGCACTTGCGGTGTTTTCATTGTCTTTTTTCCTTGCAGATCTGATGTACCTTATGGCTGTTGTCGCTTCTTTTGTGGCTGTCTGCAACGAAGCGGTTGTCTTTTCAAGGGCCGCAATCTTTTTGCCCAGGGTCTCTTCAAGGTTTGCCTCCTTAATGGAAAGAGAAGAGAATCTGGATTCAAGTTCTTTGGAAAGGGTTTGAACCCCCGTGCTGCCTTTGATGTTTACACTGGAGAGATTATTTTTCAAATCAAAATAAGCTGCAAGAATAATAATTACAACCAAACAGGGGATAATGATCGAGATACGGGTAATTCGCTTGTGTAACTTTTCAACTTTCAGATCGTCTAAATCTTCTTGAACCTGGAATTCCGGAGTTTCATCATCCATTGGCATCTTAAATTTTTTGGATTTTTTTTCAGTCATTTCTAATTATTCCCATTCGATTGTACTGGGCGGTTTTGAGCTAATGTCGTAGACCACTCTATTAACGCCCTTAACTTCATTAATGATACGGTTTGAAATTTTTCCAAGTAATTTGTGCGGCAGTTTTGCCCAGTCGGCAGTCATTGCATCTTTGCTTGTCACCGCCCGAATGGCAACTATGTTTTCATATGTTCGCTTGTCTCCCATGACGCCGACACTTTTTATGGGCAATAGAACGGCAAAGGACTGCCATAATTTCCGATAATAACCACTGTTTTTTATTTCATCAAGCAAAATATCATCAACATTTCTCAATATCAAAAGGCGCTTGTTGTTTATTTCTCCGATGATTCTAATGGCAAGGCCCGGGCCAGGAAAAGGTTGCCGCCATATCAGATCTTCATCCAGGTCCAATGCCTTGCCCAAAAGGCGAACTTCATCCTTAAATAAATATTTTAAAGGTTCAACAAGCTTTAATTTCATTTTTTTGGGAAGTCCGCCGACATTGTGATGGGATTTAATTACCGATGTCGGACCGCCGAAAGCCGATTGTGATTCAATAATATCCGGATATAAGGTTCCCTGGGCTAAAAATTCCGCACCTTTTATCCTTTTGGCTTCGGATTCAAAAACATCCATAAATACCTTGCCGATAATTTTCCTCTTTTTTTCCGGATCGGTGATTTCAGAAAGTGCTTTTAAAAATTTAGTTTTGGCATTTACAAACCGGATGTTAATTTTTAGGTGTTGCTTAAAGGTTTTTTTGAGCTTTTGAGCTTCATTCTTTCTAAGGAGGCCGTTATCAACGAATATGCAGGTCAGGTTTTTCCCCACGGCATGGTGAAGTAACAGGGCGGTGACCGATGAATCGACACCGCCGCTTAAACCGAGAATGACTTTTTTGTCTCCAACGACATCTCTGATTTGAGAAACCGAGTCCTTGGCAAAGGATTTCATGGTCCACGTCCGTTTGCAGCCGCATACATCAAAAAGAAAGTTGCGCAACATGGTTTTACCCTTGGCCGTATGGTGAACTTCAGGGTGGAACTGAAGGCCGTAAAGATGTTTTTTAGTATGAACCGTTGCAGCAATCTTTGTGTTTTCAGTGGATGCCGTTATTTTAAAACCACGTGGCAGTTTAGTGATGGAATCACCATGGCTCATCCAGGTTTTTGTTTTTCCACCCACAGTGTTAAACAAACCCGCCCCTTCTTTAACTTTAAGTTCTGCAAAACCATATTCCCGCTTTCTGGCTTTTTTAACGGTTCCCCCCAGAGCGTTGATCATAAATTGCATGCCGTAGCAGATGCCAAGAACAGGAATGTTAAGATTAAAGATGGCCTCATCACATTTAGGGCTATTTTTTTCATAAATGCTTGATGGCCCTCCTGAAAGGATAATTCCCTTGGGGTTCAGTTGCTTGATATAGTCTATATCGACATTCGGCGGATCGATCTGACAGTATACATGGAACTCTCTGACCCGACGGGCAATAAGCTGGTTATATTGTGAACCAAAATCGATAATCAGTATCATGGGCTTCCTCTTTTTGCTCTTTTCGGCAGGATTCAAGCTGGAATTTGTCAACAGTGTACCCTAACAAACAGCTGAAGTAAACAATTTGCAGAAACATGCTGAATATGTTAGAAACGGCCTGAAAAGTCAACTTTTATGTTAAGAGGATAAAAACGTTAACTTGTTGATGTGCTTAGCCGTTGGGCTGTAAATGTGACGCCTGTGAAAACGACCAATGAATAAAATAATTGTTCAGATTTATGAGGTCCAAACACCTTCTGAGGCTGAGAAACTGATGGCCCTCGGCGTGGATCATATCGGCAGTGTTATTGTATCACAGGAATTATGGAAAGTTCCTTCCATCAAGGATACCCTAAATTTGGTTCAGGGGAGGGATGGCAGGAGCAGCTTGATACCACTGTTTGATGATTTTGAGACCATATGTTTCATGCTTGATTACTACAAACCCGATATTATTCATTTTTGTGAAGCGATAACCCTTGAAAATGGCGCCGGCGCATCCTGTACAAAACTTGTATTGTTGCAGAAAAACATTAAAAAAAAATTCCCTGAAATTAAAATTATGCGATCGATCCCAATTCCTCAACCCAAAGTGCCGAACCAAGGAGAAACCCTTGAGTTGGCGCGCATGTTCGAGACGGTCAGTGATTATTTTTTGACAGATACTCTGATTGTAAAATCATCCGGATCTGTTTTTGATCTTCAGCCGGTCAAAGGTTTCGTGGGCATTACCGGCAAGACCTGCAACTGGGACATTGCAGCGCAACTGGTTCAGTCAAGTCCTATCCCTGTGATATTGGCAGGGGGTATCACCCCTGACAATGTTTTTGACGGCATTATGCAGGTTATGCCCGCAGGTGTCGACAGTTGCACCGGAACCAATGTGTTGGACTCTAAAGGGCGTTCGATACGGTTCAAAAAAGACCTCGAAAAAGTAAAACATATGGTTGATGAGGCGCGCAGGGCGGAGGGGATGTTGGACACAGATGATCAGGATATTAAATAAAGGAGTAACAAACTTATGTATAATAGCAGTGATTTGAGAAAAGGTCTAAAAATAGAGATCGACGGAGACCCTTTTGTGGTGGTTCAGTATGAATTTTCAAAACCCGGCAAAGGCAAAGCCTATTACAAATGCAAGCTCAAGAATCTTTTGACCGGTGCTCAGTTCGATCGAACCTTTAGATCCAGCGATAAATTCGACGAGCCTCACCTGGAAGATCATGAAATGGAATATTTATATTCAGACGGTGAAAAGTACTGTTTTATGAACACAACAACCTATGATCAGATCTTTCTCACCGAAGATCAGGTGGGCGATGCCATCAATTTCTTAAAAGAAAATACGGTGTGTAATGTTCTTTTATTTAGAGAAAATCCCATTGAAATATCGTTGCCTATTTTTGTAGACTTAAGGATTGAAAAAGCAGATCCCTGGGCAAAGGGAGACACCGCCTCGGGTAGCACAAAGCCGGCAACCCTTGAAACCGGTTATGAAATTCAGGTTCCACCGTTTATTGAAGAGGGGGAAATGGTTCGGATTGACACCAGGACCGGAGAATATGTAGAGCGCGTAAAAAGTTAAGGGTTAAAACCTGGAATTTGCCCTTCAATCGGCAATTATCAATCATCAATCATCAATCATAAAAGGCTTTCCCCATTTTTCAGAAAAAGCTATTTTTTCCGCAGGTTTTCTTTTTCTTTTTTTTCCGGGCGCATCTTTTGGATACCCAACCGCCAGTAAGGCGGAGACCTTTATTTTATTGGGTATTCCAAGGATGTCTTTGATGTTTGTTTCATCAAACCAGCCGATCCAACAGGTCCCAAGGCCAAGTTCCGTGGCTTTTAACACCATATGTTCCATGGCGATGCCAATATCAATCTGGTAATATTCGATGCCGGTGACACGGCCGCCGATACGATTTGCAATAACATCCAGCTGGGAGCATCCCACAATGACCAGTGGCGCCTGTTCGAGCCATTTGTTCGGGATAATGGGTCGCATGGCTTCATGACAAATTTTTCGAATAATTTCACGGTGGGTTACGAAAACAAAACGCCAGGTTTGGCTGTTGCAGGCAGACGGGGAAAGACGCGCGGCCTCGATGATGGAGAGGATATCTTTTTCGTTTACGGGTCTTGAGTCAAAAGATCTTACGGACCTCCGGGTGTTGAGTATCTGATCGAGCTTCATGTTTGTTGCTTGATACTGTATTTGTTTATTCTGTTTCCATCCATCTCTTCCACGGTGACAATATATTTTCCAATGGTGATTTTTTCCTTTTCAGCGGGAATTCTTCCAATGGTATTTAGGACATACCCGGAAAACGTGTCATAATCTTTTGAATCCGGAATATTCATCCCTACGATTTCATTGACTTCGTCGATATCCGATTTTCCAAGAACGCCCCATTCCTTATTGTCTTTGTGTTTTACAATATGGGGTTCTTCTTTATCGCTTTCATCCCTGATTTCTCCCACGATCTCTTCCAGGGCGTCCTCAAGGGTGATCAAGCCGGATACCCCGCCATGTTCGTCCACAACGATGGCCATATGGTGTTTTCTTTTTTTGAACTGATGAAGCAGCTTGTCGAGCTTTTTGTGTTCCGGAACAAAATAGGGGGGCGTCATAACTTTACGGACATCGATTACTTCACCGGAGGTAATTTTATGCAAAAAGAGATCTTTTATGTTTACAATGCCGATGACATGGTCAATATTGCCCTCTATCACCGGAATTCTGGTAAAACCCGACGCGACAATGGCTTCCAGGTTCAATTCTTCATCGGCTTCAATGACAAACATGTCCGCCCTTGGCGCCATGATTTCCGAAGCGTTGGTATCATCGAACTCAAAAATATTGTGTATCAGTTCCTTTTCTTCCTCTTTAATTTCACCTTCTTCTTCAACCACTTCAAGAAACGTCAACAATTCCGCTTCGGTTGCAGAGGGTGTTTTTTTGATTTTGCCGGTTATTTTTGGAATAAAATTCATCAGAAAAACAAACGGATAGAACGCGATGGACAACCAGTATATCGGATATATGGTGGCCCTTGCGATCATGATATTATTTCGTGTGGCCACGGATTTAGGCAGCACCTCACCAAAAACCAGAATCAGAAAGGTCATGACACCCGTGGCTATACCCACCGCATAATTTGGAAAATATTGAATGGTAATAGACGTCGCCAGAGCGGCTGCACCGACATTGACGATATTGTTTCCGATAAGAACGGTAGAAAGGAGCTTATGAGGATTGTCCTTCATCTGTTTGATCAGCGAATAGGTCCTATCTTTTTTCTTGGCCAGATGCCGTGCTTTTGTTTTGCTAATGGAGAAAAGGGCGGTTTCCGCGGAGGAGAAAAAACCGGACAGAAACAGCAACACAATCAATACAATAATTTGGTTTACCATGATACCAATTGGTTTTTACAAAAAATTCGAGAACAAACGGTTAAATTTATTTTAAGGTGCGGTTCCTGAAATTTTCCATTAAGAACAGGTCACGTATTTCTCTTGCAAAGAGAAAATTGTCATGCAATATGACACTATATCTTATTTGTTGATCAGTTTAAACCACTATGTCTGGTAGTGGCGGCACAAAATTGTTCAACAGACACTTAAACACGTACGCTATAAATCCTTATCAGATTTTCGGATCAAAAAATAAACTGCCTTGTTTATGATTGTAAGCAATACCCTATAATATAGTCAGCTTTGCATTTTTTCAAGTCAATAAACATAGATAAGTGTAATTTGTCGAGTTAATGCAACAAAAAAATGATATAAAAGAATATATCCAATCTCTCCTTTCGTCCAAACGCATGGGAAACCTGGTAGTTTATCATACCGTATTGCCGGATCACCCTGCCCAGGTATCAAAACCCGAGAAGCCTTGGCCCAAAATAATAGATCGTATAATTCAATCTGCAGGCATACGAGATCTTTACCGGCATCAGGCGGACGCCATTGATTTGATCCGATCCGGACGCCATGTGGTGGTCGCTACCCCCACAGCTAGCGGCAAAACGCTGATTTACAACCTCCCTGTAGTGGAAAACATATTGAATAATCCGGATTCAAAAGCACTGTATATTTTCCCGTTAAAGGCCCTTGCTCAGGATCAAATTCGTACATTTAAAACGCTAATGAAATACAGCAAAGGAGAAACGCCCAAAATTGAAATTTATGATGGAGATACCTCTGCCTGGCATAGAAAACGAATCAGAGAAGCCCCACCCAATATTCTTTTGACCAACCCAGAAATGATTCATCTTTCACTGTTGCCCCATCATCAAAAGTGGGCTGATTTTTTTTGTGGTCTGGACATGGTGGTGGTAGATGAAGTGCATACCTATCGGGGGATCATGGGATCGCACATGGCCCAGGTTTTCAGGCGGTTTCAAAGGATCTGTTCGTTTTACGGTGCGGATCCGACATTTGTTTTTTGTTCGGCCACCGTGTCCAATCCCGACCAGCTTGCCGAGCAGCTCACAGGCCTGAAGGTTGAAACCATCACAAAAAGCGGTGCGCCTTTGGGCAAAAAACACGTTGTCTTTATCAACCCGGTTCAGGGCCCCGCACAGACCGCCATACTGCTTTTGAAAGCCGCCCTTCACAGAGAGCTGCGCACCATTGTTTATGCCCAGTCGAGAAAACTGACCGAGTTAATCGCCATCTGGGCCGGGAGTCAATCCGGTCCATATGCACAACGGATCAGTGCCTATCGGGCTGGATTTCTTCCTGAAGAAAGAAGGGAGATCGAAGCAAAACTTGCCAAGGGCGACCTTTTGGCGGTGATATCCACCAGTGCCCTTGAACTCGGCATCGATATTGGCGATCTGGATCTTTGCCTGCTGGTGGGGTATCCTGGTTCGGTTGTGGCAACTTGGCAACGTGGCGGCAGGGTCGGACGCAGCGGACAGGAGTCCACCCTGGTGCTGATTGCCGGAGAAGATGCCCTGGATCAATATTTTATGCGCCATCCGGAAGATTTTCTGAATCGGGAACCCGAATCCGCTGTGATCAACCCGCACAATGCCGAGATTATGTCCAGGCACATTATCTGTGCAGCCGCCGAACTGCCGCTAAAATCGGATGAACCGTTCCTGTTGGACGAACATGTTGAAAAGGCCGTACTTGGCCTCGAGGAAAACGGCGAACTTTTAAGAAGTGCCGATGGTATGGAAATCTATTCCAGCCGCCTGGCTCCTCAACGGCATGTGGATCTCAGAGGAACCGGGAATCGGTTTCAAATTGTCAGCAAAAACACCGGGAAAAGCAAAGGAGAGATCGATGAATTCAGGGCTTTTAAAGAAACCCATCCCGGAGCCATTTATCTTCATAAGGGCGACACGTTCCTGGTCAACATCCTGGATTTGGACACAAAAACTGTAAAAGTATCCAGGGCAAAAGTCGATTATTATACCCGGGTGCGGTCTGAAAAAAATACGGAGATACTCGAAATATACGAAACTAAAAACGTATTGAATACAGATGTATATTTAGGACGACTTAAAGTTACAGATCAGGTAATGGGGTATGAAAAATGGCGGATACGTGCCAAAAAAAAATTGAGCATCACTCCGCTGACGCTTCCGCCGCTGATATTTGAGACCGAAGGCCTGTGGTTTAAAATTCCTATCCAGATTCAAAGACAGGCTGAAGCGCAGTATTTACATTTTATGGGAGGGATTCACGCCATTGAACATGCGGCCATCGGTATTTTTCCCCTTTTGGTGATGGCGGATCGAAATGACCTCGGCGGCATTTCAACCCCCCTTCATCCCCAGGTGGGGAGTGCTTCAGTATTTATTTACGACGGGGTTCCAGGGGGCGCAGGTCTGAGCAGACAAGCCTTTAAAAAAGCAATGGAACTTCTTGAGAATACCTTTAAAGTGATCCTCGAATGCCCGTGTGAAACCGGTTGTCCGTCGTGTGTGCATTCCCCAAAATGCGGTTCCGGAAACCGGCCAATTGACAAGGCTTCAGCCCTTTTTTTGCTGAACAAGCTCATATCAGTGCAAGATGCTGAAACGACGAAAACATATCCAGCAGATACACGGTCTAAAGAAAAAGAACTTCGTTTCCCTGAAAAGATCGTATCGTTTCAGAAAAAAAAAGCGGTAATGGATCGAGTCAAAAGATCTGCCGGCCACAAGGGTAGGCTGCGAAAAAGAATGCTCGCAAGACGCAGGGCATTCAAAGACGCTTGTAAAACCCCTTCAATAGCCGCCCAGGCTTCAGTCAACGCATCGGATATCAGATTTTGTATCTTCGACATCGAGACACAGCGATCTGCCCAGGAAGTGGGCGGCTGGCATCGAGCCGATTTAATGAAAATGAGCTGTGCCGTATTGTATGACTCAATAAAAGATCAATATCTCGAATTTTTAGATGATCAGGTGGATCAGCTCATCGAACACTTTAAAAAATGCGATCTGGTGGTGGGGTTCAATATCAAACGATTTGATTTCAGGGTGCTTGCCGGGTATTCGGATTTTAATTTTGAACAGCTTCCCACGTTAGATATTCTCGAAGACGTCCACAATCGCCTCGGTTACAGGCTGTCTCTGGATCACCTTGCCAAAGTGACCCTGGGCAAAAAAAAGACGGCGGACGGGCTTCAGGCCCTTCGCTGGTGGAAACAAGGGCGGATACGTGAGATCATCGATTACTGCAAAAAAGATGTAGAGATCACCAGGGATCTTTTTCTGTACGGCCAAAAAAACGGACATCTGCTTTTTACAAACAAGGCCAAAAAAACGGTTCGTATTCCTGTTAAATGGTAATCCCTGATGGATGGAAAGCCGATGACACCCATGGCCTTCGGCCTGACTCCTACGGCGTCTTCGTTATCAAGGGTTCGCAGTAGACGACGGAGGTCTATCCCGCTTTATTAGCGGGGCTTCACCCTTGATGCCTTTCGTAGTGAAACGAAGATCCCGCTATCGGGAGAATCTGGGGCATCCTCAACTTTCCATCCATCAGGGTAATAATAAACTTGCCAAGATAACTGGATGAAAAAAAATCCTGTCAATCCTGTTTATCCTGTCTGACAATATCGGATTTCGGATAAACAATTAGCCGGTCTCCCGGATGGATTGGCTTGTTCAAGTCTATACGGTTCCAGATAATAAGGGCCGGCAGGGGCACATCGAATTTATCGGCAATGGATGACAGGTTATCCCCGTCTTTAATGATGTAGATCCGATCCGTCCGCTTTCCCTCATATTCCTTAACCAGCTTCTTATAACGCGCGTTAAATCCTTTATTTGCCCCTTTGGGAATCAGAATCGAATGGGTGCCTTCGGTGAGATAATGTCCCCGAATTTCGGGATTGAGATCCTTGATGACTTTAAAGTCTGTTTTAGACGCCCTTGCAACAAGGCTCAGCGGAATTTCTTGAAAACAGTCGATGCTGATTCGATCGAATTCAAGAGGCGGATAATAATCTGCATCCTTGAGATAAAAGCCGAATCGATCAGGTTCCGAAAGAATCAGTTTGGCCGAAAGAATGCGGAATATAAATCGCTGGGTTTCAAGGGGCAAATAGAGACGATAATAATCCCGGGTGTGTTGTACCATGATCTCGGCTTCCAGACCTTCTTCACCCATGTTGTAGGCAGCGGCTGAAAGGGTCCAGGACCCCATCAATTCATAGAGGGTCTTTAAATGCGCTATTGCAGCCCGGGTAGAGGCAAAAATATTTCGTCTCTCATCTATAGTATCATCAATAATCAGCCCGTACCTGCGGCCTGTATCGGGTAGAATTTGCCAGAATCCAATGGCCCCTTTTTTAGAGCCGGCATGGGGGAGAAGGGCGCTTTCGGCAATGGCCATATATTTGAGATCCTCCGATATATTGTTTTCCTTCAACATTTTTTCAATATACGGCAGATATCGTCGGGAGCGTTTCAACCAGAGAATCACCTGGGGGCGATCTCCAAGGGATAGCAAAAGCTCCTTTTCCAGCCGTTCCAGAACCTCCTGATTTTCAATGGGAACCCGTTCTCCGCAAAAGGAGAGGGTCTCCATATTTTTAACAGTTGTCAGCAAAGAAGGAAGATCCAGAGGATTGGGTGAAGCACCAAAAACCTCAAACGTCAAAACCAGTATTATTGCCAAAGTCAGAAAAATCGTTTTTGTCATATATTGTTCGTCTTTCTCACAAAACAGCCGGTTAAAAAAATTATGTCACCTGAATTTTGAACTTTCCTCCGGAGGGCCCGCCTGCGGGAGTTTTATTAATTCGCCTAACTCGGGCGGGTAAAATCGGTACACAATTTTATTAGCAAATCATTTTAGGCCTCGAAAGTCAAATCGACCACCAAAATTTTCGTATATATAGGGTTGTCATAAACATGCGCCGTCGTGTAACAGTTTAACTTTATTTAGATTATAATGCGTTTGCCCTCTTGCCGATCGCTATAATACTTGACTTCGTCTTCCAAATGTTCTATCATATTTCTCAATAAATTTACAAACGAAAGGGCAAAGCTGTCGAAAGGCAGTGACGCAAAGCCACGGGTCCAAAGCTCCAAAGGCCGTGATCGCCGGGCTACCGAAATTACCAGCAAACGCCTTTATACAATTGTTGCTAAGGCGTTTTCTATTTTTAGAAGTTCATCGGCAAATGATCTGACCTCCCGTGGTGTATAACCCAAACAAGAGGGAGGTGTCCCATGACAACCGCCGGACTTTTACCAACGATTACCGACAGTCCCTTTCTTTCCACCTTTATATGGATCATTTTAATTATTGCAGCAATGTATTTGGCGCGTAAACCGAGTCATCGCTGCCTGGCATCTTTTAGCTTGATTGTTCGAAATAGCATGCGGCTTTTTGCTGCTTCGGTTAAACTGGCTGAAAAGCGCCTGAACGATCGCAACCGGGATGTATTACTCAGTGCCGGGCGGCAACATGCCGAACGTTGTGTGGAAAGGGAGTTTGAACGTATCTCCACTGCCGTACAACGAGAATTGGAGGGATATTCTCAGCTTCAACGACAGCTGAACGAGAACCTCGTCAAGCTGGACGAAGACCATCAAAATAGCGTTGAAATTCCTCAGTCGCTGCCTGACTGGGTTAAGGTCATTAAAGCGATTGCGAGTATTCGACCCAGCAATGACCCTATCGTAGGCAATATGCTGGAAGACATTCATCGGACCTTATCCGAACAGCACATAAAAGCGCTCGAACAGCAGCGAATGGATGCTTCCAATCGTCATGCGATCCTCAATCGAATGCTGCCCCTATGGCGCGGCATAAAAAAGACCCTCGGCGGTTTGAATAAATCCTTATCGGATTTGAATTTTCGGGCCAAGCGGATCGATCGTTATATGGACGACTATGAACAGATCCGCGAACAGACCGACACGGCCATGGGAACGCTTTCTTCTTCCTCGCTGACTCAGTTTTTCATTTCCGGCGCGGTTCTTCTGATCGCTCTCGGCGGCGCCATAATTAATTTTAATCTCATCGCTTTGCCGATGTCCGAAATGGTGGGCGGCGCCAGCTATATCGGCCCGTACAAGACGTCAAATATAGCTGGTTTGGTCATCATCTGCCTCGAGATCTGTACCGGTATTTTTTTGATGGAGTCGCTGCGTATCACGCGATTGTTCCCAATCATTGGCAGTATGGACGATCGCATGCGTATGATGCTGTTCTGGATCGCTTTGAGCCTTCTGGCTATTTTAGCCGGTGTGGAATCGGCACTGGCCTTTATGCGTGACCGGATTGCAGGCGATATGGAGGCATTGCGTCAAAGCCTGGCAGGTGTAGCGCCCAGTACCGTAGCCAGCAGTGTGATCCCAACAGTTGGTCAGATGGTGATGGGCTTTATCTTGCCGTTTATTCTCACCTTTGTGGCCATACCTTTGGAATCCTTTGTGGCATCTTCCCGAACCATTTTGGGCATAATCACTGCCTGGATGCTTCGTTCTTTGGCCTTTGCATCACGACTGATCGGCCAACTCGGGTACTACACCGGGCGGTTGATGATAAACTTTTACGATCTGGTTATTTTTCCGGCGCTTTGGCTGGAGGGGGTTCTGACCCAAAGCCTGTTTCGGACTCAAACCAAAGGCGAAACAGCAGATAAAGAGAAGACGATCGGTTCGGGGACCATGTCCGCTGTGGATCCACTGGCCGAGAATAAGGAGATGGCAAAATGAAATATTTTCGATTTTGGCTCATCGGTTTTTTAATCCTTTTGACCGGCTGCTCACAACAATCGAACCGTGCAAAAGGGGTCTACATGCTTCTGGATACTTCGGGAACCTATGCTGTGGAGTTGAAGAAAGCCCGTTTGATCATCAACTATCTCCTGGGCACGTTACAGCCCGGAGACACCATGGCTGTGGGACGCATCGATACCGGCAGTTTCAGTGAAAAAGACATTGTCGCCAAGGTCACATTTGATGTCAGACCATCGGTTGCCAACAACCAGAAGCGTGCTTTTCAAAATAGTGTCAATACGTTTGTAACCGGTGTTCGAAAAAGCAGCTACACCGATATCTCCGGTGGCATGCTCCAGGCCATTGAGTATCTGAATGAATCCGGATCGGCTAATAAATACATTCTGATATTTTCAGATCTTCAGGAAGAACTGGCCAAAGGGTATGTAAGGGATGTTCCGTTTGAACTGTCCGGATTCCATATCATTGCACTTAACGTGACCAAACTGCGCGCCGACAATCAGGATCCGAAGAAATATATTGCACGTGTCAAGCAGTGGCGTGAAAAGACAGTAAAGGAGGGGGGGGGCACGTGGCGGGTAATAAATGACCTGGAGCGGCTCGATAACATCTTAGCAAAAGGATAGGATTACTTTACATAAAACTGGTATCCCGTTGCGATAGGGCGGGGAATGACACGCGTTGGTCAGCAGAATGTAATGATCATTTGACCGGACGCTTTCATCCCCGCCCTTTCGCATGAAATATGTGCCATAGTGTATTTTTAAAGTATCGTTGATAATAGCAAGCTGTATTTTTTATGATTTAAGTTATAAATTCGTAATTGTTCGGTAGGTTAAGTTCATTCACGAAAGTGAGCATACTGTCAGGAATATTTAAAGGCTTCAGATGACCTCCAATCAGTGACCACGTCCTTATGGCGTGGTCACTGATGAAGTTAACTGGCCTTCGTTTGGTTTTTTCACACGTAATTTGGAATGAATTGATCAATCACAACGATAATTCTTAAGCAAAAACCGGATTAATTTTCCGGTCAAACTATTGACTTATTATTGCGGATGAATTAATTTAAGCCCTAACTGATTTTACCATTCACTACTTGTGTATATTTCTGGTATATATTTTGAGGCCTGTCCAAAGAACCTATCTTTTTTGGCCTTCCTTCAAATTGGCCTCCTGAGCATTTGCACAAGACAAGATACAAGGAAAGGAAAAATATTAGATGGAGGGTTATGTCAAATCATACAGTGAAAAAAAAGGTTATGGTTTTATAGACACTGAAGAACATGGGGTTGTTTTTGTTCATAAATCGGGCATCAAGGATTTTGGGCATTTCGGTTTACAAAAGGGTGACCCTGTATCTTTTGAATTAAAAGAAACCTCTAAAGGCAGACAAGCCGTCAACCTACAGCCCCTCAAATCCTATTAATTTGGAAAAGGACAACACTTTTCCCTCTTAATACTTGCCATTAGCAATAAGGAGTGCACCATCTTACGAATAAAGATAGATCGCTTTCTTACATCGGAGGCGTTCATTTCTTTCTTTTATATGTTAGTTTTATTTTATTCGTGTACATTTCGTTTAAAGATTGAAAATGATAAAGACTGGATGGATTATAGAAGAAATGGCGGTGTCGTTTTGCTTTGCATCTGGCATCAACAGTTTTTCTCTACTGTTCGTCCTTTTAAAAAATATAAAACCTTCGACCCAAGTATCATGATTAGTCAGAGCAAAGACGGTGAAATAGTAGCCAAGATGGCTTTGCGTAATGGCTGGAATCCAGTTCGGGGTTCTTCTTCAAATGGTGGGATGGAGGCTTTAAAGAAAATGATTACTAATTTAAAGGAGAAAAAACTTGCAGCCCATATTGTAGATGGACCTAAAGGGCCTTCAGGTATTGTTAAGGCTGGCGTAATCCTTTTAGCACATGCTTCCAATGCCGTAATCGTTCCTCTTTCTGTTTCTGCAGAAAAAGCTTGGTATTTCAAGAGTTGGGATAAATTTCTTTTGCCAAAACCCTTTAGCAAGGTGATTCTTCGTTTTGGGGAAATGATCAAATTTGATAGAGTAAAAGACAGAGAGACCTTTGAAAAACAAAGAATAAGACTTGAAGAAATTATGCTTCCTGCGTTAATAGTTTAAGAATCCCTACGAGAAATATTGTAAGATGATTTATTGACTTCCACATTATCTTGGAGAACTCGAAAGCCAAAATACTTACCATTCACCAACCTAATTTGCTATTATATTTAATCGATATCGGCTTTAAATGCCAAAAAATAAATCTTAAAATTATCTTTATTAGAAGGAGAACAGAATGAATATTTATGTAGGGAATCTATCGTATGAGGTGACCGAAGAGGATTTAAAAGAAGCTTTTGGGGTCTTTGGAGAGGTCGATACCGTCAAGGTTATAAAAGACAATTACACTGGCAGATCAAAAGGGTTTGGATTTGTGGAGATGTCCGATAAATCTGAAGCACAGTCTGCAATCGAAGGCCTGGATGGGAAGGATTTGAAAGGCCGAAGCCTTAAAGTCAATGAAGCTCGCCCTCGCGCTGATAACCGTCGAGGTGGCGCAAGACCTGGAGGACCAAGGCGTGGCGGAGGAGGACGTGGCGGAGGAATACGAGGCGGAGGAGGGGGTGGCGGAGGTCGACGCTATTAGTAAACGAAACTCGGACAAAAGAACCGTGGTGATCATCGATGTCTCACGGTTTCCTCTTCGACAATATCGATGAGCATTGGGGCCTCCCCAGCGTATTCGATAAACGAGGCTTAACCGTGCGTTCACGAAAATGATCAGGTTTTAAAGAAACCGTTTAATCTTTGCCGATTTTTTCAGAGTTTCGATGTAACCTTGGATTTCAGTTCTTTCCTTTTCTTTTTTTAAATGTTGTTCGAGCCTCAGTTGGACTTCTTTATAGGGGATGGTTCTGGCCGGTTTTTTGTCGGTTACCTTGATCAGATGGTAACCGAATTGGGTCTCGACAATTTCGCTGACCTCACCGACGTTCAACGCAAAGGCCGCATCTTCAAACGGTTTTACCATCTGTCCTCGACTGAAATAGCCCAGATCACCCTCACGTTGGGCTGTGGGCCCTTCGGAGTTGGCCTTGGCCAGTGAACCAAAGTCCTCACCTTGGCGGACTTTTTTTTGAACTGTTTCAATTTTCTTGAGGGCTTGTTTTTTTTTGGATTCTTCGGCGTCGGGCGTCACTTTTATCAGAATGTGGCTGGCCTTTGCCTGCTCCGGTTGCTTAAATAAATTCGGGTTGTCGTTATAATATTTTTTGCTCTCTTCCTCGGTTACCGTGATTTTTTGGCGCAGGTTGGTATCGAGCAACTGGTTTATGGCCAAGCCGCGTTGAATCTGGGCTCGAATTTCTTTTTCGGAAACATCCATCCCTTTCAGCGCTTTTTTATACGCCGCTTCATCAGGAAAGCGCTTTTTAATCGTCTCAAATTGCTCGTTGACGGCCTGGTCGTCGACTTTAATTTTCTCCTTTTGACTCTGTTGATACAGCACTTCACCATCAATCAAGTTTTCCAAAATTCGTTTTTTAACGGCCGTTAGATCTGCATCTTTCAACTGCCGGCCTTTCTGCGCGGCCCGTTTCTGAAAACCAGTCAACTCGCGTTCAAACTGGCTTTTAAAAATGGGTTTGCCGTTGACGGAGGCGGCCTCTTTATCGGAAGATGCTGATTTATCTGCTGACCATGCCGGCACGGTGAGAAAACAGATGGCAACGGCGGCAATGATTAATCGGTTGGTCCATTGAGAACATAATTGCATTCTGATACTCCTTTCAAAAACACTCGATGTGTTGAAAAAAAATGACACTTTCCATGGGATGGCCACGAATTACTTTTTGTCCCAATAGAGGGTTGGTCGTATACGCAAGGATTCTTAATTAAAGGAAAGGATAAGAATTCCCTTTTTATAGCAAAAAGCTGAGGTTGTTATTAGTGTTTGACGGCTGGGGATAAGTAACAACATAATTGTGCTGCCGTTTATGCGGAAACAAGTCTCAACCGGCTTCAGACAATCGAAGTTCGAATACCAAATGAAGATTGTATTGTCAAGACGGCATTTAGTTCCAAATCGGCTGAAAATCGAACTGTTAGGTATAGGTTGGGCCAACACCCCACCCAAGACCCCAAGTATTGAACCCTGAATGGGTGAAAGTTCTCCAGGGGCGGGCGTGTAATCATGGATATTCCAGTCCGGTTTTTGTCAATGATGCCGACCACGACGATAGGCGTAAGGACGATGCCGGTAATGATGAGGCCGATAATGACGATGATAATATGATTGCCCGAAGTAAAAGGAAAATCGAGAAACAACCGGCCATCCCCACCATCCGTAGTAATAAGCAGGAGGCGGTGGAGGTGGATAATACCGGACCACCGGAGACGGAGAACTACAGACTTCTTCAACAGTCTCCTTTATCAACTTTCCGTTTTCCCAAACCCGCTTTCGCACTTGCTGGCAATTGGCGTTGTTCGAGCCTTCGGGAATGGCTTCAACGGCATGTCCGTTTTTATCATAATAAATGACAGGTTTGCCATACTGGGCTGCGTCTCTGGCTGCCTGATAATCCTGATCGATTGCATTGCCGACCAGGGCGCCAAGAATGGTTCCTGCGGCCAGTCCGATGAGGGTACCCTGAGTATTGCCCCCAATCGCCTGGCCTATTAGAGCACCCATACCGGCACCTGTTACAGCCCCTGCCTGGGTATTGTATCGGTCAGGAGGATAGTGGGCGCATGAGAAAAGCAAAAAAGATAAAATAAGTGTGAATATAACCATATGATATTTCATCAGTAAATCCTTATGTTGCGTTAACATAACAATCAGTTCACTATTGCAAAATCCCTTTCATCTCACTTCTTTGTTTCTTACACTTTCTCTCATTTAGACGGTCAACGGCAAAAATAGTTTACAGCTCATGCATGAGAACCATTTGAAATTTTCATGAGAAAATCAGGTAATATCTCACCTAAGAATTCAGATGGTTGAACATCAAACGGTGCACGCTATGCACATAAAAATGTGCATGATTTCATCCCTCCTTTAAAAAGTCCAATAAAATCAATATAAAAAAATGGCACTGTTATTGCTTTTTTAATTTAAGTTTAACTGGTTTTTTTTAGAGATATCAGGTTAACAACGGAAAATGCATATGTGTCGTTCATTAAAGGTGTGGCACAATGTGGCACCTTTGGTCTGTAAATAAACCCCATGAAATTAATTTATATTCGTGATATAGGAAAAATAATCGCTACTCTTTTGAGTTTTATTCTCTAAACACTGACAAGGAACACAATTTGAAAAAAAATAGACTTAAATTTTTCATTAATGTCACGCTTTTTATCGACATCACGTCAATAGCGGTCTTGGGTTTTCTTTTGGGTTTTGTAATTCCAAAAGGACAGGGCCATCTATCTCAAAAATATTTTCTTGGATTGCACCGTCACGACTGGGCGGACATCCATCTTTATCTGGCACTTTTACTTCTGCCGCTTTTAGTCTTTCATGTCTGGTTTAACTGGACATGGGTCATTCAATCAACCAAACGTTATTTGGGAGATCATTGGAAGAATTTCCTCTGGGCCATTTCTTTTGCCTGGATCATCGTATTGATTGTCGGATGGTTTGCCGTAAAATTTTGAAGACGTTCAAATTATCTCAACAGATCTTTTTTTGGCACTAAAAGGCTATCTAACTGAAATATCTGATGAGTAATGGGAATGGACCCTGAAAGCGAAGAGCGAAAAAAAAACAGCTGGCCCCTTAAATCCTCGAACCCTTTAATCATATGATTGAAATATTATGCGAAAATCTCACACAAGACCAGGCCGACACCTATGGATTGGTTCTGGATGCATACGGTCTGCCGTATTCAACAAGAAGATCCGGCAGCAGTTGGGAAATTTGGGTTGATGAGACGATTCACGACAGAGCCCTGGAACTTATCGAGCAATATATTGAGGAGAATCCACACATTTCGCTGCCGGATGCGCAGGAAACAGAAACGCATCATAGGACTTTCACAGGCATATGGGCAAGCCTGATGTTAATGGCATGCAGTATCGCCGTGAACATGTCCGGTAGCGTGGATAAAATTGTCAGAGAATATGGCGCGTCTGCCTCTGATATTCTAAATGGAGAATTTTACAGGACTGTTACTGCTTTAATGCTGCATTCGAGCTACCCACACTTGGCAGGCAATATGGCTGGAATTGCCATATTCGGCACTGCTGTTTGCAGCATCACCGGGGCCGGTGTCGGCTGGTTGATGATACTGTTAACCGGGATTTTAGGCAACCTGGCCAATGCTATCCTGTTTCAATACGGTCATATCTCAATCGGCGCATCCACTGCTGTATTCGGTGCTATCGGTATTCTGGCCGCATATCAGCTAAGCAAAAAGATAAAAATCGCCGGCCAGCGGATGAAAGCATGGATTCCTTTTGCCGGAGGTTTGGCCCTGCTCGGATTGTTGGGTTCAAGCAAACACTCGGACCTTACGGCACATCTGTTCGGCTTTATGGCGGGTATCTGTCTCGGGCTTCTCTATGCCCTGTATCTTTGTTATCTTCTGGAAAAAAAACATCAGATCTACTGTATGGGCGTTACAATCGGTACAGTTGTTTTATCATGGGCTCGGATACTCTTTTCAACAAAACTATAAAAAGGCTTTATCGTTTTTAGTTATGTGGGTGTTTCTTACACGTGATATATTCGGGTTGCAAACATATAACCATAAAGGAAAAAAACATGACCGCCGGAAAAATTGAAAAATTGGCAGTATTAATCGATGCAGATAATGCCCAACCTTCTATTATTGAAGGGCTATTGTCGGAAATTGCAAAATACGGAACAGCCAATGTAAAAAGAATTTACGGTGACTGGACGGTGCCCGGTCTCAAGGGATGGAAAGAAGTTCTATTACAGTATTCAATTCAACCCATACAGCAGTTTAGATATACCTTGGGAAAAAATGCTACCGATAGTGCAATGATAATCGACGCAATGGACTTGCTTTACGCTGGCAAATTCGACGGATTCTGCATTGTATCCAGCGATAGTGACTTCACTAAGTTGGCTTCAAGGATAAGAGAGGCCGGTCTTGTTGTTTATGGATTCGGGGAGAAAAAAACGCCTGAAGCATTCGTTTCCGCATGTGACAAGTTTATATTCACTGAAGTGCTGCGATCCAAGGATGACGATACCGAGACGATCCGTCGCAAAACAAGCAAGGAGCTTAAACAAGATACGAAACTCGTTAATTTGTTTAGAAACGCTGTTGAGGCTTCTTCGGATGACAGTGGCTGGGCCCATCTTGGAGCTGTCGGCAGCAACATTGCCAAACAGTCGCCAGGGTTTGATCCGCGAAACTATGGTTACAAAAAATTAGGGGAACTGGTGACCGCCACAAAACTTTTTCAGATCGAAGAAAGATCAGTGGGTGACGGTTTCTCTAAAGCAATTTATTTAAAAGACAAAAGAAAGAAGGAAATAGATAAAACCTGATATTTATAGAAAGGAAATCAATATATTACTGTAATTATGTCGAACAACATCGACCACCGGTGATGAAAATAGTGGTTCTTTATCGATAACTTTTATATCGTCTTCGCTTGTCAGGAACCGTGATATGTTTCAATTAAGAAATAACCAATATAATGAAAGGAAAGCCCTATGCCAGAATTTACCAATGTAACAATCGTTAAAGAAGCAAATATCTATTTTGACGGCAAGGTTACGAGTCGTTCCATTCTATTTTTGGATGGGTCTAAAAAGACGCTCGGGATTATGCTCCCGGGCGAATATGAATTTAATACCGATCAAAAGGAAATCATAGAGATTATCAGTGGCGGCCTGGAAGTGTTGCTTCCGGGATCTGAAAAATGGGAAGGGGTTGAGGAAGGCGAGACGTTTGAAGTGCCGGCCCAATCCAAATTCGGACTGAAGGTTAAAAGAATAACGGATTACTGCTGTTCTTTTATGGGTTAAATGAAGCCAAAAGATACCAATGCAAATGCGCTTTGATCCTGTAAAACCTTGGTAGTTTTACAATCTGGAGTCAGTTGATTTGCAACTATCGGATTAATACCTGAATTTTGCACAGATAATCTCGAAGTAAAATTGGCAGTATTTTGAAAACACCAGCCAGGTAACAACTGGGAGACAGGTTATGTTTATCGACACAGATGAAACCAGGAAATTGAGACAGAAGTATAACTTGCAAATGCAAAAGAGCGGAATCAAAACATTTCAAGACATGGATAGAATTGAAATGGAGGCTCTTGAAAGCGGCGATCTTGCACAGAAATACAAAGAACTTATCGCCTTGGGAATTAGTATATCAAAAGCCTGCTATGGTTGAATTGAGTATCATGTCAGCAGTGCTGTTGGCTTAGGTGTAAGTCGTCAGGAAATATTAGAAGCCACTGCAGTTTCAGTCGCATTATCCGGGGCTGTTGCAGATTGGCCTGCAAGATATGTTTTTAAAATATTGGAAGACATTGAGAAGGATGAAATAGAAATGAAATAATGATTATCTCCCGATTCGTTTTAGATAATTGAGGGGTCGGGGAGTTTTTCTAAACACCCGCTCCATGGATAATCTTTTTTTAAACCGCATGAACTCGCGGCAAGGGATCATAAAGAAAAAACAGGAAACTATCTAGTAAATATCAATAGGTTCTCTGCATTATTTTAAAATTCTTTTAAAGCTAC
>Ga0102955_1000065_pt1 | contig 21760 bp, 17 predicted proteins | sample SalPonF2_A_D1_MG_FD_78512 | JGI IMG/M metagenome (GOLD analysis project Ga0102955, IMG submission 78512) | Salt pond soil microbial communities from South San Francisco under conditions of wetland restoration - Salt Pond MetaG SF2_A_D1_MG ... | reverse complement strand
TTCCCGATGGCTTTCAAGTTTAACCCCATATGAGTATAACGCAGTAACAGTGCGGTTAAAACCAGGGCTGACAAAGCAAGAACCAGCCCCACAGGGGAAAGCCGAAAGGCCGGAAAAATGGGAAGCCATAACTCCTGAGGAAATAGTTCGGTTCCGCTCATGGAAGCGATTCCGGGACGCCGCCAAGGTCCGAATATCAGCCAAAGGATAATCCCCTGGCCGACAAAATTAAGCCCCAGTCCTGCAAAAATTTCATTAACTCCCCCTTTTGTTTTTAAAACCCCTGCAACGATCGCCCATATCGCACCGCCGGAGATGCCGGCCAGAAACGACAGCCCAATAAAAAGCATCGGCATGCTCTTTGCCGCGTCAATCCTAAGAACTGCTGTCGTGAACACGGCGCCCAGCATGACCTGCCCTTCAACACCGATGTTCCAAAGACCGATTCTGAATGTATATAAAAGGCCTGCAGCACAAAGCGTCAGCGGTATCCAGACTTGTATGACCTGGCCCAATTTAATCCAGGATCCCAGAGATCCTTTAAAGATATGATAATAGGCAGCAAAAGGCGGGGCGCCGGAAACAAGTAGAATTATTGTGGTGAAAAACAACACCGCAAACAGTGTCAGAACGCCTTCAAATACGTATCTATATAATATTTTCATAATGACTTTAACCAACCTAAGTTTTGCCCGCAATAGCCCGTCCAAGTTCATGGACATCCGTTCGGTCTGTCCGTGTATCCTTAATAACAACACCATTAAAAAAGACCAGCACTCGATCCGCATTCATCAGGATTTCATCGAGTTCCGAAGATGAAAAAACAATACACGCCTTGTGTGCACAATATTGATGGAGGTGTTGCCAAACCCAAAGAACAGATTCCATGTCTAGCCCTCTTGTTGGATTCCCCAATAGAAGCAAAATCGGATCGGCGGGCAGAAAAGAAAGAAGCAGGCGTTGTTGATTCCCTCCGGAAAGAGATTCTACAAAAGATTCGGGTTCGGCTTTGATTCGAAACCGGGTTATGCTCTCTTTCGCTTTTCGAAAGGCGTGAAAACTTTTTACAAAAAACCCTTTTTGTATGTCCTGAAGTAAAAGATGCTGGGTTATGCTCAATCCTGATATCAATCCCTCTTCAAGGCGAGAGCCCGGCAAGTAGGTTACTCTTTGGTTTTTGTATGTATGATAATCCTTGCCGTTCATCTTCACGCCCTGAAGACGTATGGACCCTTTGGACGGTTGCTTCAGACCTGCTGCGATTCTGAGAAAAACGTCCTGGCCGCTTCCTTCAAGGCCGGCCAAACCGATCACCTCTCCCTGGCGAACGGTGATGTCACAGTTTTTTAAACCTGTGCGACCACCTGGAGCAGATACCTGATTCATCTCAAGGATGATTTCCCCGGTTTTTATTTGCGTCCGTGTGGGTGGGAGAGGAGGTGAACCGAACATCATTTCCAGCAAAACGTTTATACTAAAAGGTCTTTCCATTTCCCCGGCTACGGTTCCCTGTCGCAGCACCGTTATTCTTTCGCACAAGGATTCCACATCTTCCAGCTTGTGAGACACCAAGATGACGCTTTTACCCTCTGAAGCGAGTTTTTTAAGGGCCTGAAAAAGGGTCTCCTTCTGCAAAGTGGATATGCCGGTGGTGGGTTCATCAAGAATCAGGACCTGAATTCCACGGGCCAAAAGCCTCAGAATCTCAAGTTGCTGTCTTTCACCGATCGTAAGGAATTTAACAGAGGCATCCGGTTGGAGGGAAAAGTTTAAGGCATCTGCACTCTTTTTAAAAATCTTTCTAAATGTTTTTTTCTTGTTTACTAGTCCGGTGGTTTGTCCCAACATGAAGTTGTCCAACACCGACAGAAGGGGAAAATCGAGAGGGTCCTGGTAAAGCATACCGATACCCAGTTCCGAGGCTTGGGACGGTGTCTTGTAATTTACAGAAGAATGATTAACAAGAATGTTGCCACTGGTTTTTTCGCTGTAACCGGCAAGAATTTTCATTAATGTGGTCTTGCCCGCACCATTCTCACCGAGAATGCCATGGATAACCCCTGGCTCAATGGTAAGATCAACTCCGCAATTGGCCTTTACCGGCCCATAATACTTGTGGATTTTCCGAAGTTCTATCAACATCTTAGGGAATATCCAAAAAATTTCATTTGAACTATTCAGCGCCTATCCACGTTAGGGGAAAACACGTTTAAGTGTCCAACTCATAAATGAGGATTTTTTTCGCTGCGCAAGTTGATTTCCTTTATTGTTTTAAATCAGACACGAAATCCCGTTTGTTTTAACGGGGGCCGAACAAGGGTTTTCGTTCCCCGCATAGCGGGACGGAAAGGCTTACACAAAGTACGCCGCAGCCGGAAACCCGCGGAGAACGAAGTCCAGCGGTAAAAAGACCATTTATGAATGGACACTATTTAGCGCCGCTTTGCCCGTCCATCCCCTTTAAAAGCTGTTTCATGTACCAAACCTTTTTATCAGTCGCAACTTCACCGTCTTTAAGAAATAAAGTGCCGTCCTGATAGTAAAGGGGACCTTTGAAAAGTTCTGCTTTGCCTGTTCCGAGATCCTTGATAAATTTATTCAGAGTTGCTTTGGCTGATGAAGACAATGCAGATCCGGCCACAAAACCGACCGTACTGGTATCAGGGTTGTTGATATCCTTCCAGTCAGGCCCCAACCAGATCCATTTGGACGTCCATTTTCCTGCCATCGATGCTTTTACAAAAGGAACATATCCCGGACCCCAGTTGTAATAGGGAACTCCCAAGCAAACATTAGGCCCGCCTTTGCACGCCCCGATATAATCATAGGGTACTGCCCAAACCTCTTTTCCCTCTTTTCGTTTTTGTGTCGCAACAACGACAGCTTCAGTGGTGTCTATCCCGGAAAGAACAACATCATATCCGGTGTTGAAAAAGTTTAGGGCAACTTGAGTTGGATCAGCCGTTACACCTGGTATGTTGAACCAAAAGCCGATCCAGGTTGCCTGAAACTTCAACTTTGCCGGATCTTTTTTCAGAACCTTTTCCCAGGCATATTTAGCACCAAGATAACAAGATGCGGCCAATCGCCGGGTTTCATCATTTACAAGAGGACCGAGATATCCGATTTTACCGGTTTTTGTGGTCATGGCGGCGGCAAATCCGGCCATCATTTTTCCGTATTCCATTCGCCCCATCAGGTTGCTAAGATTTTTTGGCGCCTTAGCGGTGAGAACATCGTCACCGGAGATATGAAGAAAATGTATTTCAGGATGCATCCGGGCTGCTTCTCTGGCTCCGTCTTTCATGTCATCAGAATTTGCGATGATTAATTTAGCCCCTTTTTCCACCATATCATCTACGAGCTGGGGAATTGTAATGCCGGGCCGATCGGCCGGATTGACCTTGTCGATATATATCATTTTCACCCCGGGAATCATCTTTTCCACATATTTCCCACCCTCAAAGTGTGCCTGGCTCCATCCGTGATCATTATAGGGGCCAACTAAAAGCAAACCAAACGTAAACGTCTTGTCGCCCCCCATGGCTGTTCCCGAAATTAAAAATGACGAAGAAAAGAAAAAAAATGCTGCCGTTACTCCCAGTACAAGTTTTTTAAACATAAAGTCCTCCTTACACGCCAGTTGAACGGTAACATTCAATCGATGGCCAAGTCTGTCCATTTTTCAACTTGAAATTTAATTTGATTGGATGTGGTCTGTAACTTATAGAAACATGAGTCAATAATTGCTATCCCATTCTATATACGGTTAAAGGTGTCCGTCAGTCAAGTGAAAGGTCGAATAAGATTAGGTGGTTGGAGATATTGGCCAAAACGTTCTAAAATTAAGGTCCATCTTCTTGCCCGACTTTGATATCGGACGAGAATCTCATTCTGATGAATTGACGAATATCTTCAATAATAAGATAAAGAGACGGCACCAGAACCAAGGTAATCACGGTTGCGAACAAAATACCGTATCCCAAAGAAAGGGCCATGGGAATCAAAAACCGGGCCTGCCGGGACGTTTCAAAGATCATCGGTGACAGGCCGCCAAAAGTGGTCAGGGTGGTTAAAATAATCGGCCGAAAACGGTGAATACCTGCCTGATGAATCGCGTCTCGCCGATTCATTCCGGACCGCTCCTTGCGGTTGGCAAAATCAATCAGCACCAGCGAATCATTGACCACCACACCGGAAAGCGCCACCACGCCGAACATGCTGAGCACGCTCAGGCTGTAACCCATGATTAGATGACCGATTACGGCTCCCACGATGCCAAAGGGAATGGCCGTCATAATAATCACCGGCTGGATATAACTGTTCAGTGGAACAGCCAGCATGGCAAAAATAATCACAAGGGCCACCAAAAGTCCTCGCATCAGGCTCTGCATGCTTTCTCGCCGGTCGGCCTGCCGTCCCTCAAAACTAAAGGTCAAACCGGGATATTTGTTTTGCAATGCCGGCAGGGTTTCAGCTTTAAGTGACTGCGAGATCTCGCCCGCCTTGCTTCTGGGCCGAACGTCGGCTCCCACCGTCACGATCCGGCGGCCGTCCCGGCGGTTAATGTCAGTATAGGCCCGCCCCCGGTGTATGGTGACGGCAGATCGCAATGGAATTTCACTACCGGCCGGCGTCCGCAATATCATTTCTTCAAGATTATACTCGGAAATCCGTTCTCCCTTGGGGAGTCTGACCATGACTTTGACTTCATTACGACCTCGCTGTTGCCGCAATGCCTCGGCACCGTAGTAAGCATGCCGGACTTGCCTGGCCACTTCCTTGGACCTTAATCCAAGACTGCGGGCTTCCGGTTTGATCTGAAAATCGATCTGCTGTTTGCCGGGAGCAAAACCATCATCGATATCTTTTACAATCGGATAAAAACCCAGGGCTTTGGCAACATCGGCAGCGGCCTTCTCCAGCAGACCAATATCTTTGTGGCTGAGTTCTACGGTAATTGCCGGTCCGCGACCGGGTCCACCGGCATCGGATTCAAATAAAATTGATTCCAATCCCGGAATAATCCCCACCCGTTCCCGCCAGCGTTCCGTTATTTGCGCAGTCGAGATCGGGCGTTTTTTCGGCGGAGTCAAGTAGATGCGAACATCGGCCTGGTTGCCATTGATCCTGGCGAAAATTCCTTCCATGAGTGTTTTTCCACCATTTTCAGCGACAGCCTCCTGGGCCGCTTTGACCAGCATCTGCTGCACCTTTTCGGTTTTTTGAAAGGCGGTCCCGAACGGCAGTGTGGCCGTCACTTTAGCATAATCGGATTCGATCTTGGGAAAAAGCTCAAATCCCATGCGCCCGCTCTTCGCATAACCGACCACAATCAGCAAAACAGCAACACCCAAAGACATCGTCACATATCGCCAACGAAGGGCCAATCCCAAAAATGGGCCGTATCTTTGGTTAACAAAACGGACGAAGGCATTGCTGAATCTTTGCTGCCAAGCATGTATCCGGCTGAAAAACCCTTTACGCAACGGTTTCTGATGGCCAACATGGGCAGGAAGAATCAAATAGCATTCGATCAGTGAAATCGCAAACACACTGATCACGACGACGGGAATTTGCTTGAAAACCTTTCCTAAGATTCCGGGAATGAAAAACATGGGTGCGAAAGCAATCATGTTGGTCAAAACGCTGAACGTCACCGGCATAGCAATCTCTCTGGTCCCTGAGACGGCGGCGTTAAACCAGGGAACACCGCGTTGGTGGTGATGATAGACGTTTTCCCCAACCACGATGGCATCGTCCACCACGATGCCGAGGGTGACAATAAACGCGAACATAGAGACCATGTTGATGCTGACACCCATTGCCGGCAAAACTAAAAGGGACCCCATAAAAGAGATGGGAATACCCAGAGCCACCCAGAAAGCCAGACGGATTTCCAAAAACAATGCCAGCAAAATAAACACCAGCCCCAGGCCCATACATCCGTTTTTAATCAACAGCCCCATGCGCTGCCGATAGATATCCGACCGATCATTGCGAAGAACAACCGCCAGACCCGGAGGCAGTTCCTGGTTTACCGCCTCCACCACCCGTTTGGCGCCATTAGATACTGAAACAGGGGTTTGATCGCCGATCCGGTAGACCTCGACCATTACGGAGGGTTTGCCGTTGTATGTAGCGGCATTATCGGTTTCTTCGAATCCGTCCTTAATATCGGCAATATCTTCAAGCAGAACCTGGGTTCCGTCGCTGGCTGTAATAATCGGAATCTTTCCGAATTCATGCCCGTAATCCTTACGCTCCTTCACGCGAATGAGAATATCGCCGCCGGGAGTTTTCACGGCGCCGCCGGGAAGCTCAACGGATGTCCTGCCGATCCGTTGGGCAACTTCCTCTATAGTAAGGTTATAAGTTCGTAATTTGTCCTGGGAGATATCGACGCTGATCTCATAGTTACGCACCCCTACCAGTTCCACCTGGGTGATATCCGGGTCCTGGAGCAATCGGTCCCGCACATACTCAGCATATTCACGTAACACCCCTTCGCTTTGATCGCCGTAAAGCGCCAGAGAAACAACAAAACGCTTTCTGGAAACAATCACCACCCGGGGCTCTTCTGCTTCTTCGGGGAAAGACGTAATCCGATCAACTTCACTCTGGATGTCCTGACCCAGCTTTTGCAGATTTTCGCCTTCTATCATCTCTACGATAACCGTACCAACCCCTTCTTTTGCAGATGACCGAACTTCATCGACACCTTCCAACCCTTGTACGGCTTCCTCTATGGCCAATATGATACCCCTCTCCACTTCCTGAGGGCTGGCACCGGGATAGGGAACGGTAATTTGGACCCGATCCAGTTCAAAATAAGGAAATACTTCCTTCTTGATGCGGTATCCCATAAAGAACCCTCCCACAATAAGCACCAGCATGAGAAGGTTGGCTGTCACGGAATGACCAGCCATCCAGGCAATGGGCCCTTTTTTTTTGGAATCATCTTGTGGAAGGCTTTTCATACTAAGAATTTCCATCCTTTGCTGCTTTTTCTTTCACAGGTTGGTCGCTCTTCATTTCAGATTTCAATGGTTCGACTCGCACTGTCATTCCTTCCACAGGTGCAGGCAAATCCGAAACGATCAACCGTTCCCCGGGTTTCAGGCCGTCTTGCAGCAAGACGACGTCGGCATCACGCCAGACCGCACGTACCTTTCGAATTTCCAATGTTTGGTTTTCACCGACGATCCAGATACTTGAATTATCTTTCAAGGCCGTACGCGGAATTTGAAATACGTTGTCAAGTTTGCGGCCTATGATTTTTACCCTGACGTACTCGCCGATTAAAAGGGGTGTACGATTCTGATTGGAAGCGTTCAAGCCGAGCGGATCAGCAACCTCCACCAGGATCCGGGCCATGCGCCCTTCGGCTGCCAAATCCCCCAACAACCGGATAACCTTCCCGCTGCATTCATTGCCCCGGCCATAAATGATTCGGGCTTTGGAACCGTGATCGCCGGTTTGAACCGGGACGTCAATCCATTCGAGGCGATCCACCGGTAAGGATGCCTGGACTCTGTAAGCATCGGTACCCACCAGTTCGGCCAGCGGTTCCTGAGGTGTTACCTGGGAGCCGCGATCCACTGACTTTGAACGCACCATGGCATTGAAGGGCAGCGTGATATGGGTTCGCTCAAGATCAAGCATTGCCGCTTTTAGTTCGGCTTCTGCTGCTGATAGATCTGCTCTGACCTTGTCTAAGTGAGGCTGGCGTAACGCCAGTTCCTTTTCCATATCTAGCGCTGCTTTGCCCTGGTTTAAAAGCTCCCATTCTCGCTTGGCCACTGCTTGATGCCCCAATTCCAGTTTCAGCGCATACTCGGCATCGGTCACCGTACTTCGCTTTCGAGCCAAAGCCAGCTCGTAATCCTGAGGATCGATCTGGAGTATTCTCGTGTCCTTTTTTAAAAACCCGCCTTCCGTGAATTCAGGATGAATCTCTACAATTTCTCCGGACACACGGGATTTTAGCACCACTTCCCGGGCAGGAATAACGGTTCCCATGGCTGTTACGATAATCTGATAGCCGGAAGGTTTTACCGTTTGAATCAGAACCGTCGGGCTTAACTTAACCGGCGGCCGCTTTTTGGTTCGGGGTGCGCTGTTTTTAAGGTAAGATGCTGCGCCTATACCGGCACCGAGTATAACAAGCGATAGAACAATTCTGATGATGGGTCGCGGACTTCTGGCAGGGTTCGACTGTTTCTCCGGCAACATATTATTTTGTTTATCATCTCCCATTTTCATTCCTGTATTTTATCGTTTCCTTATTTCAAAAGTTTGCGCTGTTATTGGTAAAAACTTTTTATTTTTCCACAAAACCACTAGGACAAGAAGATAAAAAAATGTTTTTTTTGTCTTTTGGCGTCTACACGGCAAATATTTTTTGGTTCCAGACGGTCCTGATTCCAGGGGTTTTATGCCTTAGGTTTTTATACCTCAAGGGGTTAGCGAATCCGTCCAAGTTCCGCCCAGCGAGCGATAGAGACTGACGCGTGCATTAAGCAGGGTCGCCTGCTGTCGAATTAAGTTCCTTTCGAGTCCCTGAACCGCCAACAATTGGGTCAGCACCGGCAGGTAATCGGTAAGCCCGTTACGATACCGAATCCCTGCCTCCTCTAATGCCTTACGGGCAGAAAGCACCACATTTTCGAGGGCCCTGATGTGTTCCCGCTGCTTGGCCTCAACGACCAGCGCATCTTCAACTTCTTTGATGGCCGTTAAAACCGCCTGCCGGTATGCAAACAAATTTTCATCCACGAGAGCCTTTCTGCGGTCCACTTCCGAAGCCCGTCGGCCCCCATCAAATATTGGTGCAGTCAAATTACCCGCCAGACTGAGCAGCCAGTTGTTGAAAAGTACATCCATATCGCCTTTCCCATATTGGGCCCCGGCAGTCAGGCGAATTGCCGGCAAGCGATTTGCCCGAGCGGCTGCCACTTGCCAGTCCGCAGCCTGAAGACGCATTCCGGCCCTTCGCAAATCCGGACGTGATGAAAGAAGGTCGGCCGGCAGTCCGGTTGCCGGAATTTCGGCCGGTTCCAGCAAGTCTTCCCGGCTGATCTTTAATGATGTTCCCGGAGGCTTTCCCAGCAAAAGAGCCAGTTCATGCCTCAGCACCTGTTCCTCGGCCTCAACCAGCGGGATTTCAGCCATGATGTCTTCAACAACTTGTTTTTGTTGATAAACATCCACTGCCGATACCATAGACATTCGAAACCTGAGTTCAATGAGCTCAAGTAATGTCAAGTTGGTTTGAAGCTGACGTTCCAGAAGCCGTTTTTGCATCCGCTGGGATATAATGTTAACCCAGCGATTGGCCACTTCAGCCGCCAGGGTCATCGCCGCTGTGTTTAAGTCTTCCCGGGCGGCGGTCACTTCCAGCAGAGCGGATTCTCGCCCGGCCCGAATACGCCCCCAGAGATCCAGTTCGTAGCTGCTGATAACGCCCAGGGAGTAGTCTTCATTCGATATGGTTTTCCGGGAACCGTTGTCTGACCGCTGACGCGCATAATCAGCCTCGGCGGTTCCTGTCAGATCCGGATAAAGTGCTGCACCGGCCTGAACGGCCAAAGCCCGGGTTTGAACGAGTCGGGACCAGGCCTCTTTCAAAGTTAAGTTGTCGGAGAGCGCTTCAGTGATAAGCACATTGAGATCAGGATCATTAAATTCTTCCCACCACCGTGCTTCTGGTTCGGATTCTGACGTATAGAGCGAAAAAAAGTGCGGCAATTCACCTTCCGGTGACTGCCTTTCCTGAGGTTTGAACGGAGCACAAGATGCGACCAGCAAAAAAATGATCGTCAATATAAACCTATTTACATGATTCTTCATAGATCGATGTCGGTTTTATATTTTGGAAACTTAATTTGTGTCTAATATATGTTTATAGATGGTCACTAACTACGATTTATCGGTTTAAATATCAAGAAATAATGTATTAAATTAAATCATTGTCGATTTTTTATAAAGATGCAAGTCGAGCTTGCAAAACCCTGCTATAGAAAGTGATCCAGAAGGGTTATAAACTGTGACACTTTTTTAGATGTATTACCATTCAATTGGTTTACATAAACCTAAGCTGAGCGTTTCAAATTTTTGAAATGGTTAATTTAACAATATTTTTAAGGTATTCTGACATTTTGAATTTCAAAATTTTGAAACCCTATGGGATTTCCAATTTCACCGCATCTACTGCGTCAGATGCCGTTCCGCATAGACGACTATAGCGAAACGACATCTTCCTTGTATCTGCAGCAAACTTGAAAATCGCTCAACTTAGGATAAAAATATAGGTGCAAAACGATAAATTTTACAGGTAAACACTGCCAAAAAACGACACAAAAATTGCCGAATATTGTCGCAAGCTCTTGATTCGGCGATGTGGCCATCCAAGCCAACCTATCGATATTTTTTAATTTTATAGCTTTTTTATTATTTTGCATAATTTTTGCATAAACTTTATCGAAAAAGTTCCGATATTTAAAATAAAGGGCGGCTTATGAAATCCAAGACTTTCGTGTTATCTCTGCTGTTGATGGCGTTGGTGTTCATTATTTCAGGATGCATGGAGAAAATGCCATACAATTTCAATGGCAAGGTATCCCGCTATCCAAACGCTAAGATTGTGAACATCATGCGGCTGAATGGCGGATGCTATGCCGAACTCGAAACCATCGACTCTGGGAAAAAAGTCTTGGAATATTATAAAAATCATATGGCCCGGACAGGTTGGTACATCCGGATTGAACGGGGATTTGAGCCGTGGCGTATGAATGACCCGGAAACCACCGCATTCTTGGCGCTTTTTAAAGGCAGTGAAGGTTTAATGATTGACACATATACGCCGGTTAACGGCGGAAAAACACAGATCGCTTTGTTCTTGGGAGATACTGATGTATAAAAAAAGATCGTTTTGTTTTTGGAAGACACCTAAAAATAGAAAAGGTTTCACGTTAACTGAAGTTATCGTAACCCTGAGTGTCCTCGGTATAATGACGGCCATTTCAGTACCCAGTTATTTCTCCTGGTTGCCCAGGCATAGACTCCAAACATCGGTAAGGCAGATATACGATGACTTGAATCTGGCGAAAATGCAGGCGGTAAAAGACAACAGAAATGCATGTATTGAGTTTTTTTCAGCAACTGAAACTTATACTGTATATTTTGACGTAGACGGAATTACGGGCTATCTAAACGGAACAGACATCCCTATAAAAAGCAACGTCACGTTGGAAAATGACGTAGATATTACTGCGGATAATACCTGTGAATTCAACAATAGAGGGATGTCCACCACCGGTGCGCACCAAGTCCGCTTGACAAACCCAACCGGTCTTATTATGCGTGTTAATGTGAATGTTGCCGGCGGCATCTCAATTTTAACCAGCAAAGATGGCGGCGTGACCTGGATTTAAATTATAGAAAGTTTAGCTTTTCTTTTTAATCCGAGCGGTCATCCTTGCGCAACACGTGGAAGCTATGAACCAAATCCTCCAATTTGTATCCAATACCCCTCTTTTTATAACCACAGAACAGTTTGAAAACCTCTATTATACAGCTCTGCTAAAACACTGCGAGTTAGGTATTTACGAATTCCCAATGATGTGATCAACTATAAACTGGACACTATTCCACTTAAAGCCCTTCTTTTGCTAATTACCGCAGCTTTTTCTTGTCAAATCTCAATCTGCGAAATATTATGCGGTGTTATCCCTAACGTTGCAAAAGTTGAGGATACCGTAGATCCGAGTCGTCAAGGGTGAAGCTGTAGTCGTCTACCGCGAACCCTTGACAACAAAGAAGATGTGGTATCATCGACTTTCCCAACGGGTTAATAAGACGGCGAATTTAAAACCCTTTGAGAAATACACTATATGGGAATTTCAGCCAATCGGTTCGGAAACAGCCAAGACCCTTGAATAATAATGTTTTTATCAATACTCGGCGTGTTATTTATGCAACGATAGGGTTATGTTTGTGGCGCAATAGCACCGGTCTTAAATAAAATTCTAATGGCTCACAAAGGAAAACCAATGAAAGCTTGTTCACATAAATATGTTCATGGATATTCAGAAAGAGAAAATGAAAGGCTTGTTGATCAGGCGACCACCCTGACGGAATTGCTGCACAAAGACACAAGGTATCCACCCGGGGCTATTGTATTAGAGGTCGGGTGCGGCGTTGGCGCTCAGACGATCACTTTGGTAACTCATAGTCCTGAAACATGCTTTACATGTATGGATATAACAGAAACGTCTCTTAATACTGCAAAAGCTCGAATAAAATCATCAGGATATGAGAATGCAGCTTTTCTTAATGCCGACATCTTCGATTTGCCTTTTTTAGACAGCAGTTTTGATCACATATTTGTCTGTTTTGTGCTGGAGCACCTAAAAAACCCGATAGAGGCATTATTTCATCTAAAAGCAAAATTGAAAGATAATGGAACAATAACGATAATTGAAGGAGATCACGGTTCTACTTTTTTTCATCCGTACAGTAAGGAAGCATGGCAGACGATACAGTGTCTGATTGATCTACAGGCCAAAGGAGGCGCTAATTCTCTTATCGGTCGCCAACTTTTTCCTCTAATGACCCAGGCAGGGTTTAAAAATATCACGGTTTCTCCACGGATGGTATACGTTGACTCGAACTTCCCGGATTATGTCGAAGGTTTTACAAAAAATACCTTCATTGCTATGGTAGAAGGTGTCCGAGATCCGTCTTTGGGTTCCGGCATGATTGACGAAGCCACATGGGAAAAAGGAATTGATGACCTTTATCGAACGACAGAATCAGACGGGACTTTTTGTTATACATTCTTTAAAGGCATCGCCTATAAATAGATAGACCTTTGAAAAATAAATATTTTTATTCGAGTTCAAGGAAGACGAAAATTTTAACTACATGAATATATTGAGTATTTCTAGGATTAATCCGCCAAAATTCGGTGGCGGGTTAAAATTTGAGTCTGACCCCGGAGAAATAGGCTTCACATTTCACAGGGCAGGCACAGAAATCGGATAAAAAGGGCTGTTTTGCAAAGGTCTCATAGCGTCATTCAACCCGGCATTAAAAGTCATTGACAACCCTGTCTGAAGTTCTTAGTTTTCACCTAATCATGATAAAACTTGTTGAAGCAAATACAAAAGAATTTGTTGAAAAAGCAAAGGAATTAATTCGGGAATATGCCCAATCGCTGGAATTTGATTTGGGCTTTCAGGATTTTGATAAAGAGATGGAGAATTTTCCCGGACAATACGCTTTCCCTGAGGGCCGTTTATATGTTGCGCTGGATGCAAATCAGCCCATCGGCTGTGTAGCCCTTCGAGAATTAGGACAAAGTATTTGTGAAATGAAGCGTCTTTACGTAAAGCCGTATTACAGAGGTCAAAAGGTCGGCAAGTTATTGGCTGAGGTTGTCATCAAAGCCGCCAGAGATATGGGATATAATTATATGAGACTCGATACGATTCCTTCAATGAAACAGGCAAATATGTTATACAAGGCTTTGGGGTTCAAAAAAATAGCGCCGTATCGGTTCAATCCTATTGAAGACGCAACTTTCTTTGAATTAAATTTAAAAAAAGGGTAACTCTTTAGCCTTTTTGAAAACATTACCGCTTCAGGTATAATTAAATTTTTGCTGAAAGAACTCGTGAATAAGGGCTTGTAATGAAAGAACCTGATCCAGGCTATTTATAAAGGTCTATGCTTTAACAAGGGGTTTTATCCATAAAGTTAAATTTTCTTATGGTTCTTTCAAAACGATCCCTAATTCGCTCAAACAGCTTCCAGCCAAAAATTCAATCATACCTGAAGCCCCTTTGAAATTGATTTGTTTCAAAGGATTAAGATATTACAAATAAGGAAATCGTTCATGCTAAAGCTAAAAATAAGGATTTTTAAAAACAATGATACCGCACCGGACACAACCATGACGGTTCCCCTTGCGATCATTAAAGTAGCGTCAAAATTGGTACCGCGTAAAGCCGTAAAGGTTCTTGACGATTTGGGTATCGACCTTGACCAAATTATTGAAATCTCAAAAACCGAAGAACCATTGGGAACCCTTGCCGAAATCGAGGAACACAAAAAAAACAGAAAAATCATCATCTCCATTGAGTAGATGACATCCTTTGACAACCCTGAACCAGGTTAGGTAATTCATGGAACATTCAGAAGAAAAGAAATCAGAAATTGAAAAAGTCCGAGATGTTCTGTTCAATTTCGCCATTGACCGGGAAGATATCAAATGGCTGATGGAACGGCTCCCAAAAGAGGCAAACATAAAGCGCAGCACGGTTGAATACGAACTTCAAATATTAAAGATTATCAGTGTAGGGTGGAGCATATCGTATTATCTGGAAAACAATCCCCATAAAAACGCGCTTTTAGAGCTTTTCTGGATGGAGATTTATGAATTTTCACAGCAACTGTCAACAACAACCGAACTTATGATCGGTCAAGACATCGATTATTTTCAAATTTTAAAGGAACGTCTCGACATGTATGTGAATACCATGGCCCAAAAACCAGAGGCACCGGAGCCTTCCACCGTCATCGGCCCGGAATTTGCCAGGACCTGCGGGAATGAAGATGATATCTCCACATTTATGACCGGCTCAAAAATGTTCCTTTCAATCACCGGCCAAGTTAAGGAATATTTTGAAACGATCAAACTGAGATAACCCGGACGCTTTCGGGAAATGAACGATCTGATGCATGGAACCATGCTCAAGACGAACCTGAAGCTCTTTGAAGAAGAACGCAGCCGTTAAATATATATTAGGAGAAAAAAACAGATGAAAATAGCTATCGCTGGAATCGGCGGTGTGGGTGGATATTATGGCGGACTGTTGGCAAAACGGTATTCAGACGATGAGGATGTCGAGATTGTATTCATCGCCCGGGGGGATCATCTCGAACAAATAAAGAAAAATGGATTGAACCTCATCACAGAAAAAGGGACATTTACCGTCAAGGCCGATTTGGCCACTGACAATCCAGCCGCCTGCGGAATATTTGATTGTGTCATCTTCTGTGTGAAAGCCTATGGTCTCGAAGAAAGCGCAAAACTGCTTTCGCCTTCCATCGATGAGAATACCGTCGTTATCTCTTTGCTTAACGGCGTGGACAATGCCGACCGGCTGAGTGCTGTCCTGAATAAAGGAAAAATATTTAACGGATGTGTTTACATCGGCGCGCATATCGTTGGCCCCGGTGTGGTTCAACAGGCAGGTTCGATGAACAAACTGTTCTTTGGAAATGAATCCGATGATAAAATAGAAGCAAACCATATAGAAAATATTTTAAAAAACGCAAATATCGATGCCGAATACCGAACAGATATTGAAAATATTGTATGGGAAAAGTACGTTCTCATCTCTGCATTTGCCACTGCAACCACTTTTCTGGATACGACAATGCGTGGCGTTATCGATAGTGAAAAAGGAAAAGAGCTGTTGGATGACCTTCTTACAGAAGTATTTCGTGTATCCGAAGCAAAGCGGATTGAACTTCCGAAAAATATCAGAAAAGAAATCATCTCGAAAGTCAGTACCTTCCCCCCTGAAATCAAAACTTCAATGCATATGGATTTCGAAAAAGGAAACAAAACGGAACTTGAGACGTTCACCGGTTACATCGTCCGTGAAGCCGGGAAGCATGGTTTATCTGTTCCCACCTATAAAAGAATTTATTCCGCTTTAAAAAAACAAACTCACGTATAGCTAAATTCTAACATACAGGTTTTTATTCGGCTGCGTCTGAATACCGTTTTTGACCCTGCCATATATGATCCATTTCGTCCAACGCTTCAGTCACCGACCAAAGGGCGCTCTTTGTCCACTTTAAAATATACCAGAAACGTTGCTTCTTTGCTGTTTTCATCCGCCGAATAATTTCTTCGACTAAGGCGTTTAATGAGTTCAGCGTCTTCTTCCTCTCTGACTTTGGTCAAATACAGACGTTTTCCCTTGTATCCCGAACCTTCTTCTTTAAAGAGAAACGTTGCATGGGGATTGGCCTGGGTGTTGGCGTGGGTAGTTCGATCCCGCATGATAAATGCCAGTAATCCATCTTCCATGACGTGGGGTCTTGCATAAACCGCCGCATCGACTCGGCCGTCTGTGTCGGCAGTGGCCATAACGCCAAGACCTCTTGTATTTTCAAAGTATTCCTTTAAATCCATATCTTTCTCCTTTTCAGCCCGTATGTTTGACTAAGTACAACTACTTTTAATGCTTATTTTTTTCTTCATCTTAAATATAAGCGTGAAAATCCAATGGTCAATACGATAATAAATATCAATTCATAACAGGTAAAACCTACCATTAATGAAAAAACAGGGCCGATTTTATCATTAATATCGACTCAAACTTCAAATATCATGTTACCATTTTTTTTTAGGTTGATGTAAAATTAAATAATTGAGCCCTCGGGGAGTTTTTCTTCTCAATCCTTGAGTGTCAGCGGAATGGATGATCTTTTTTTAAAGCGGGTGCTGTTTGAGTGGCTTTTAGATTCAAATATTTGTTTTTATTTAACATTAAATTAAATAGCATGACGTATTTTTAATAGCACAATTGACAGCAGAATGTGTTTCTGACATATTTTATTTAATTTGCCCTTTCAAAATTTTAGCCATAGGAGGACGTTATGAAAATAATTGGAATAGCCGGCAGCACACGTAAAGAAAAACAATCCGGTGTATACACGCTGGTTCAAACCATACTTGAAAATACCGGATGTGAATATGAATTGATTTCTTTAAAAGGAAAAAAAATATCCGGGTGCATTGCGTGTCTGGGATGCGTAAAAGACAATATATGCAAAGTAGAAGACGATTTGACTGAACTGCGTGTCAAAGTGATTGAAGCGGATGCCTATGTGATGGGCGCCCCCAATTACTATTCGACCCTGAACGCCATCACCCATGCATTTTTGGAACGCTGGTTTCAATTTCGGCACCAGGAAGGCGATGCCCTTTGGGGAAAACTAGGGGTTGCCGTGGGTGTCGGCGGTACCTCTGGTCAGTTTCCGGCGGATGAGATCGAAAAGTTTTTCGCGTATAACTTTATCGAAACTGTGGCAAAGGTCTCCGGTCAGGGGGCTGCGTCCTGTTTCTCTTGCGGATACGGTGAAACCTGCAAGGTGGGTGTGCCATATATGCTCTACGGAGAAGGCTCAAAAATCACCGATGAAATGATTCCCAACGTAGCCAAACAACCGGAAGTGATGAAGGCTGCGGTCGATGCAGGGAAACTTCTCGGACAACGGCTGGGTGACGGACATGATCGGACACAGGTTACCCAAAAAATGCAGCAGAAATTTATGGAAATGCTTGAAGGATCGGCTTAAACAACGTTGTGATTGTCTGGTTTTGTAGTACACTAAAGCCCTATGCTCTGCTCCCCCGATAGCAGAATTTCGCAAGCTCAACTTGCATATGAGGCGAAATCGACGCTATCAAAATTCAGGTTTTATATTTTTTTGCCAGCATTTCATATTTCGCTTTTACGATATCAAATCCATTTTTTTCTTTGATTTTTTTTAGATATAGATAGGGTAGATACCATTCTTTATTATATGTCCCGATTCTTTTGAATATATCAAGATGTTCTGAAACCAGAAAGTCGAAGGCGGTTTTACTCATCCCCAAAAAATATCCTGCTTTATTAAGACTTATCAATCCATGCTCGTTCGTATTGTATTTTTCATGATAATATGCGGGCATTAATATGAATCTTTCAATGTCATTTATGTCTTTTATTACTTTCGAAATTGAATACGATTTTAAAACCGTCAACAGTTTTTTTAGCTTTGTTCTTCTATGAGAATTTGGAAGAGATTTAAGAGTGATTTCGGGTTGATCATCAATGAGTTTACAACACGCGTTTTTTATTTTCAGAGCCCTCCAGGAAGCGATTCTTTTTAGTCTTGATTTTTTATAATGACTGATACTTCTTCCCAAATATTGTCTTGGGTTTTTCCCTCCAAATTTTCTTAAAAATTCCAATTCCTCTTCGATCTCGGAAAACAATATATACCCCGTTTTTTTTCCATAGATTTCTTCCCGGATTTTTTCAACTTCGTATCTTGACCCTGAACGCAGGGCACTCTCTATTCTTTTTTCAAGTTCCAGAGCATCATCATATACTTTTTTACTTACCGTTTTCAACTCACCTTCTTCATAGCGAACAAACCACTGATTTAATATGCGTGTCGGATTAATTTTCAATGTTTCTGCTACAAAGCGTAATATTGGCTTTATATCATTATAAAAAACGCGCTCTTGTTTCCCGATTAAAGAAAGCTCTCTTATCAGTTCTATTATGTCAGACCTGTCAAATCCCTGGTAGATAAATTTTTGTTCCATCGCTTGTTCTATTTTTTTCTCAACGGTCTGAGTCACTTCGCTGAAAATTCTATAGTCGACCTTCTTAACATTTTTATCTCGGTAGAATTCCCTGTAAAGATCCGCTTCTGACACATCACCATTCAAAAACAACCACAACCGCACCATTTCTCTAAAATATGCGCTATCGACTCTTTTTACAGCCTGTTTCGGCGGCGCTTCGCCAAAAATCAATTTATAATTCTTTGCTGAAAGAGAGTTAATCCTTCCGTGCAACAGATTATAGACAAGATCGTACGGCAGACCGATATCATCAGCCACCTCAGATATCCGACCACTGGAAATTCTTTTAAGAACTTTTTTTAATATCTCTTCATTTAATTCAACCCGTTGTTGTCCGGATGATTTTATTTTTGGGTACATTTCAAGCACCTCTAATAATATAGGATATACGTTTAAATCTCTAAACCGATGTTTAATAATTTAATCCTTAAATGCGACATAAAGAAAACGTTTTTCGCCTCCTATGAGGTTCTGGATTTTGGAAAAAATATATGAGACCGGATGAAAATTGCACGATTGAATGCAACAGCAAATACCACCATGTAGTATTAAAATGCTCACTCAAGAAAAATTGTCAACAATGGAGGTTAGAGGATCCTATAATCTCATGATATGATATATTTTAATGATTCTTCACGGCACATCATTTTTGTGCATTAATTGGAATTTAATTTGCAGAAATAGATATATGCTAAAGTGTCGCACCCTTTTTTTTCAGCAACACCAATACGGCGTAGCAGGCCGGAAAAATTTTTTAATTGAACTGAATTGATGCACGTGATGTTTTAAAATGATGCTTGATCATTGGGCACAGTTATTTTAAGCTGAAGCGGAATAGATTTTGTGACCGAATCCAAAAAAAATATAAGACCTAAGTTGAGCGATTTTCAAGTTTGCCACAAATTAGCCCCGCGTGGCGCGATCTCCGCTTCGCTACGACAAGTCTTGAGCGTAGCGAAATCCCGCTTCGCGGGGGAAGATGTTGTTTCGCTATAGTCGTCTATGCGGAACGGCATCTGACGCAGTAAATGCGGTGAAATTGGAAATCCCAAAGGGTTCCAAATTATTGAAATTCAAAATGTCAGAATACCTTAAAAATATTGTTAAATTACCCATTTCAAAAATTTGAAACGCTCAGCTTAGGTAGGAATTTCCCATGATTACACTTTTAGATTACGGCGCCGGCAATGTTCGAAGCGTCATCAATGCCATTGAAAGTATTGGAGAAACCGTTAAAGTTGTCTCTGATGTGGATGATATTTTGTCTGCTGATAAATTGGTTTTTCCCGGTGTCGGTAATTTCGGCAGTATGATGAGGATCCTGAATCAAAAACAATATGTGGTTCCATTAATAGATTACCTTCACTCCGGCAGGCCGTTCTTTGGCATTTGCTTGGGATTGCATGCACTGTTTGAAAAAAGTGAAGAAGCCCCGGATATAAGTGGTTTGGGCTTTTTTTCAGGACAAGTTAAAAAATTCGACATTGATCTTTCGGTTCCACATATAGGATGGAATGGCGTCAACATAAAAAAACCGAGTCAGACTTTTAACGGTCTGCGGGGTGATGAAAAGTTTTATTTTGTGCATTCATTCTTCGTTGAACCCGAAGACAACCCCATTGTTTTGACCACAACCAACTATGGTCTGGAGTTTGTAAGCAGTATTCAAAAAGAAAACATCACCGCAACACAGTTCCATCCGGAAAAAAGTGGAAGTTCAGGAATAAAACTGCTAAACAATTTTATCCAATCTCCCCGCGAACAAATAGCATTGAGTTATGTTTCCCATGAAACCCTTCTGGCTAAAAGGATCATCGCCTGTCTAGATGTCCGATCCAACGACCAGGGGGATCTAGTGGTGACAAAGGGTGATCAATACGATGTCAGAGAAAACGGCGATGTCAGGAACCTCGGTAAGCCGGTTGAACTTGCCGAAAGGTATTACAGAGAAGGGGCCGACGAGATTACTTTTCTGAACATTACAGGATTCAGGGATTTCCCTTTGGAAGACATCCCCATGTTATCAGTATTAAAACGGACGTCCGAACACGTCTTTGTTCCATTAACTATCGGGGGGGGTATTCGAGATTATACCGATCAAAAGGGAAGGACATATACCGCTCTGGAGGTTGCTTCGGCCTATTTTCGTTCAGGTGCAGACAAAATTTCCATTGGAAGTGATGCGGTCTTAATTGCTGAAGATTATTTAAAGACAGGCAAAATGACAGGCAAAAGTTCCATCGAACAAATATCCGAAGTCTATGGTGCCCAAGCCGTTGTTGTATCTATCGATCCCCGAAGAGTTTATCTATCGTCACCGGATAACGTCGGCCATCATGTGATTGAAACAGATATCAAGGGGCCCAATGGAGAAGGGTATTGCTGGTATCAGTGTACCATCAAAGGGGGTAGAGAGGGCAGAGATCTGGATGCCGTAACCCTTGCACAGGTGTGTGAAAAGCTGGGAGCCGGCGAAATATTGTTAAACTGTATCGATAAAGACGGAACGAATTCGGGTTATGACATCGAGCTTGTCAATGCGGTCAAAAACGCCGTGACCATTCCGGTCATTGCATCCAGCGGTGCTGGATGTGTGGAGCATTTTTATGATGTGTTTACAAAAACAAAAGCAGAATCCGCATTGTCGGCCGGAATCTTTCACAGAAAAGAAGTGCCTATAACGGCTGTAAAAGATTATCTGAAAGATAAAGTGGAAATCCGGTTGACAAATAACAATTTAGAGAATTTTATTGTTTAATTTAAAGTTGTTTTGACATATTCTATTATATCTTAAAGTATCAAATAAAATAAATTATATGCCCACAACCAACGTTCCTAAGATCGACAGTATTAAAATCATAACCATAAAAACAAAATCCAAAAAACCATCAATAATTCTATCGAACATGGTATCCTCCGTAATCACCAACCCAGATGTTTCCTGAAGCATTTATCCGAGTTCAAATAAATAGGTTTTTAAATGTTCGTGTCAAACTTGTTAGAGGTGTTCTCTTAAATATGTTTAAATTTATCCGACTTTGGGGGATTGATCAACGGCTTAATGTTTAGAATCACTATAGAAAATCAGCCTCATTGTTTTCATAAAAAAAATCTTGAGCTTCCTGAACAGAATCAAAAAATATCCAATCTCGTTTGATGGTAACCCCGTTCTTTTTCAAATTTACCTCAACCGCAGTGTTTCCATGATATTCAAAGCTTTCATGATAATCTGAATAATAGTTTTGTAGTGTCATTGTTGTTCTCCTTTTTAAGGTATTTTTGTTTATGTTTATTATCTTAAGTTTATTTATATAAACA
>Ga0102955_1000063_pt1 | contig 21831 bp, 16 predicted proteins | sample SalPonF2_A_D1_MG_FD_78512 | JGI IMG/M metagenome (GOLD analysis project Ga0102955, IMG submission 78512) | Salt pond soil microbial communities from South San Francisco under conditions of wetland restoration - Salt Pond MetaG SF2_A_D1_MG ... | reverse complement strand
TACGTCGTCGGGCCGGGCGCTCTCCTTCTCGCAGAAGGCCTCCAGCACGGTCTTCAGTTGTGTGTTCATCTAAGACAATATAGTCGAATATGCGGCCGTTGCCTGGGTCAGAATGTCGGTGGCGTGCTCGCGCTGAAAATCTCGCAGTTCTCGTCGCCGTTGTTGCGAAACCGGTGCGGCAGGCAGGTATCGAAACAACAGGCCTCGCCGGGCCCCGGTGCATGCGTCTGGCCGCCCACCGAAATCTCGATTTTACCGCCTGTCACGACCCCACCCTAAACGCCGCTGTGGGTGACCGTTTCCGGCCCGGTATCGGCGCCCGGCGGCAATGCACGGCAGCAATCAAAACCGGTCGCGCAACGCGTAGTACAACATTCCGAGTACCAGTCCCGGATAACGCAACAGCGTTCCGCCGGGGAATTTTGGCTGCGGAATACCCGCCATTAAATCGAATCGTTCAGCGCTTCCCGCCAGCGCCTCGGCAATGAGCTGGCCGGCCAGCGTTGCCATCGGCACACCATGCCCGGAATACCCCTGTGCGTAGAACACGTTAGGCGGAAGCCGGCCGATACACGGCAGCCGGTTTAGCGTAATCGCCAGGGTACCGCCCCACGCATACTCAATCGCAGCGGGCTCGAGCTGAGGGAAAATACGTAACAGGTAGGGGCGGACAAAAGCGGCGATATCGGAGGGAAACCGGCGGCTGTAGTTTTCGCCTCCGCCGAAAATCAGGCGGTTGTCCGCAGACAGGCGAAAGTAGTTGACCACGAAGCGAGTGTCGTGGACACAGGCTCGGTTACGAATCAACCCAGCCGCGAGGTCACCGAGCGGCTCCGTCGCGACCACGAAATTGTTGATCGGCATGATCCTGCCGGCGAGGCGCGGCTCCAGCGCGCCGAGATACCCATTACAACCCAGCACCACAAAACGCGCAGTCACGTTGCCTTTTATCGTGCTCAGCGTCGCCGGGTCCGCACCATCCATCGCAACGACTTCGGACTGCTCGAAGATTTTCGCTCCCGCCTTTTCCGCGGCCGCTGCCAGCCCGAGACAGTAATTCAGCGGGTGCAGGTGTGAAGCCCCCGTGTCGAGACAGCCGCCGTGAAATACCGGGCTGGCCAGTTGCTCCTCGAGCTCGGTGCGGCTCAACATGCCGATATCCGCATAGCCGAACTGCCCGTTCAGCAATTCAATCTCTGCGGCCATTTCCTCCATATGCGACGGCTTTGCGGCAGCGACCATCTGCCGCGGCGACAGATTGCAGTCGATGGCGTGTTCGCGAACCAGGCTCTTGACCAGCTCCGCGGCGTCGCGGCCAAGTCCCCATAATTCGCGCGCACGCGCCAAACCGAACATCTTGACCAGTTCTGTCGCGCCACGGCGCTGGCCGACGCCGACGTGACCGCCATTGCGTCCGGAAGCACCCCACCCGGCCCGATGCGCCTCGAGCACGACTACGTCGTAGCCGCGCTGGGCCAGGTGCAGTGCTGCCGCCAGGCCGGTGTAGCCGCCGCCTACGACGCAGACATCGGCATCAATGGCACCGGTCAGGGGCGGCCGGGCGACGACGCCGCGGGCGGTGGCGGCGTAGTAGGAAGCAGGATATTCAGAGGACATGCTCTGCCGTAATGTCGAGACTGCGCCGGGCGAGCGCAACCAGCTCGTCGATCTGAGACGTGTCGATGATCAGCGGCGGCGAGATGATCATGGTGTCGCCAACCGCGCGCATCACCAGGCCGTTATTAACAGCGGTGTCGCGGCATAGCGTACCGATTCGCCCAGCCGGCTCGAACCGCGCTCGCGTCGCCTTGTCACGCACAAGTTCCAACGCGCCGACCAGGCCGCAGCTGCGCGTCTCGCCCACCAGCGGATGATCGGCAAGGGTCGCCCACTGCCGTGCCAGGTAAGGACCGCTCTTCTCGCGAACCCGCTCCACCAGTGCGTCGCGTTTGATCAGCTCGATGTTTGCCAATGCAACCGCGCAGCAGGCCGGATGCCCGGAATAGGTGAAGCCATGAAAAAACTCCTTGCCGTCGTTGATCACCACGTCGGCGACCCGATCGCCGACCAGTACGCCGCCCATCGGCAGGTACCCGGAGGTCATCCCCTTTGCGATCGGCATCAGGTCAGGCCGGATTGCGTAGTGTTCGGAACCGAACCAGTGACCGAGCCGGCCAAATCCGCAAATGACCTCATCGGCAACCAGCAGAATGTCGTACTGGTCACAGATGCGCTGCACTTCGGGCCAGTAGGTATCGGGAGGGATAATCACACCTCCTGCGCCCTGAATCGGTTCGGCGATAAACGCCGCTACCCGGTCGACGCCGACCTCGAGAATCTTCCGCTCGAGCGCCAGCGCACATTCGACGCCGAACTCGGTTTTTCCCAGATCGCCCTGGTACCCGAAGTAATACGGCTGCTCTATATGCTCGATACCGGGAATCGGCAGACAACCCTGGCCATGCATCGGCTTCATCCCGCCAAGACTGGCAGCGGCCACGGTGCTGCCGTGATAGGCATTGTGGCGGCTGATGAAAACCCGTTTCTGCGGCTGACCTCGCAGCTGCCAGTAGTACCGCGCCAGCCGCAGCACGGTATCGTTACTTTCCGAGCCGGAACCAGTAAAGAAAACGTGGTTGAACGATGCCGGGCTGAGCTGCGTCAACACGTCGGACAGCTCGATCGCGGGCGGGTGCGTGCACTGGAAGAAACTGTTGTAGTACGGCAGTTCGCGCATTTGCCGGCGCGCCGCTTCTACCAGTTCCTCGCGTCCGTAGCCGACGTTGACGCACCACAGACCGGCCATGCCGTCGAGAATCCTGTGGCCGTCCGAATCCCACAGGTAGATCCCCTCCGCGCGGGTGATAATGCGGCTGCCCTTGCGGCTCAAGTCGCCATAGTCGGTGAACGGGTGCAAATAATGGGCGCTGTCGAGCGCCTGCCACTGCGCCGTCGTTCGTTCTGTTGCCGTTGCCAAGTCTGTCTCCCGAAAAACGTCGCGCCGCGCAAACCGCGCTTACACGTTTAGCAAAAGGTGCTCGCGCTCCCACGCGCTTATTACCTGGAAGTGCGCTTCATATTCGGTACGCTTGACCGCCGTATACACATCGATGAAACGCTCCCCCAGGTATGGCCGGATATCGATGCACTCACGGAGCCGCTGCACCGCCATCGTCAGGTCGCGCGGGAAAATGAATGGCAGGTCGTAGGCGCTGCCCGAAATCGGGTCGCTGGGGCGCAAACGCTGTTCTATTCCCAGCAGGCCGCTCGCGAGCGATGCTGCTATGGCCAGGTACGGGTTTACGTCTGCGCCGGCCACCCGGTTCTCGATCCGGCGGTTCTCCGGCCCGCTGCGCGGCACTCGCAAACCGACAGTACGATTGTCGACCGCCCACTGCACATTGATCGGCGCAGAGAGATATCGGGCGAACCGCCGGTACGAATTGACGAAGGGCGCGTAAAGGAGCACGCAGTCGGGTGTGTAGCGTTGCAGGCCCCCGACGAACCCGTAGAACTCCTCGGTAGGCTCGCCGTTCTCATCCGAAAAAATGTTCGCGCCGGTCGCGGTATCGACAATGCTGTGATGGATGTGGAGCGAACTGCCCGGCTCGCTCTCCATCGGCTTGGCCATAAACGTTGCGTAGACGTTGTGGCGCAAGGCCGCCTCGCGAACGACGCGTTTGAACAAAAATACCTGGTCAGCCAGCGCCAGCGGATCGCCGTGCAGGAAGTTGATTTCGATCTGCGCGGCGCCAGCCTCGTGGATCAGCGTATCGACCTCGATTTTCATCGCTTCGCAATAGTCGTAAACCGTCTCGATCAGCGGGTCGAATTCGTTCAGCGCATCAATACTGAATGGCTGGCGCGCCGCTTCGGGGCGCCCCGAGCGGCCAATGGGAGGTTCGAGCGGAAAGTCCGGGTCGGTGTTGGGCTTGACCAGGTAGAACTCCACCTCCGGCGCCACGACCGGTTGCCAGCCCTTCTGCCGATAGAGGTCGAGCACATGGCGCAGTACGTGACGCGGCGATATGTCGACCGGTGCGCCGTCGTGAAAAAAACAATCATGGATAATAATGGCCGTCGGCTCGGTGGCCCACGGCACCAGTCGTATTGTGTCCGGGTCGGGACGCAGTTCGATGTCCTGATCGGCGTCGCTGACAACATCGGTTTCGGCATAGGTACCCGTCACGGTCTGGATAAACAGTGATTCCGGCAGCCGCATGCCGTCATGGCTACAGAATTTATCGGCGGGAACGAACTTGCCGCGGGCGATTCCGGCCATATCCGCGACGATACCCTCGACCTCGTCGATACCGTTTTTCTTCAGCCACTCCTCGATCGTTTCCATGCCTGCTACTCCCCGGCCCGCGCGCGGCAGGCCGCGCCAAATGCGCGAAAAATTGCCAGTGAAACGGGGTTTTCTAGAACCCGCCATTCCGGGTGCCATTGCACCGCCAGCGCAAACGCTGGCGCATCTTCAACCCGGAATGCTTCCACCAGCCCGTCCCTGGCCACCGCCTCGATGCCGAGTCCCTCACCGAGCCGGTCGATACCCTGATAGTGCACGGAGTTTACCGTTGCCTCCGAGCGGCCGGTCAGTTTTTGCAGCAAGCCTCCCGCGGCGAAGCGTACGCTATGCAACGGCCCGTACTGCTCCTCGATCGGCAGTCGCTCGTCAGCGTGGTGATCATCCCGATCCGGATGATCTCGCAGTTCCTGATGCAGGCTGCCGCCGTATGCGACGTTCATTTCCTGGAAGCCGCGACAAATCGCGAACACCGGCAGTCCGGCGGCCACTGCAGCCGGAATCAGCTTTAGCGTGGTCCGATCGCGCGCCGGATCATGCGATGTACCGGGCTTGCTGGGCTCACCGCCGTAATTGCCGGGCTCGATATTGGAAGGGCTTCCGGTAACCAGCAGCCCGTCCAGGGCGCCGAGCAGTTCCGCTACTGCGGTTCGCTCGGCGAGCGCCGGCAATTGCAGCGGAACACCCTCGGCGCCATCGACGATGGCGTCGATGTACTTTTCCCCCACCACGTGAAAGTAATGGGATTCGATGATTTGCCGGCAGGCAGTAACGCCGATCAGCGGTCGCTTGCTCATATCAACACCACTACTGCGGCGTTCACGATGGTCGTCCAACCTCCCAAAAACACTCGTTGCCCGGGCCACGCAAGACCATCGCGGATGCGGACCGGCGCGAAGGCCGCAACCGGTCGCCGCCCCCCGGACCCGTTTCGGCGGCCGTCAGAAACGGAAGATAATCTCGCCCCCGAAAGTACGCGGCCGCCCCGGGCCAAAGAAGTGTTCCGGGATGATCTCTTCCTCGGCAGCCGCGCCGTCCCAGTAGAACTCGTCAAACGCGTTCTCCAGATACAATGTCGCGACCCACTTCCCGGTCGACTCTTCGAGCCCGACCCGGAACGCGGTGAGACCGTAGCTGTCCACTTGAATCGCGCTGGTGTTGTCGAAATCGGTGTAGTAATCATCCTGCCAGGTGTATTCGGCTGTGAAGAACGCATCTCCGAACCGGCCGACCGGATAACGGAACGTGCCGATGCCGGCAAATGACCATTCCGGCGCCCACACCAGGCTGTTACCGTCACAATCCTCGCAGACTTCGCCAGGGATATCGTCGATCTCGGTATCGAGATACGAGATGCCGGCATAGAAATCGAGATAGCGGTTGGGCAGGTAACGCAGGTCGGCCTCGAAACCCAGGCCCTCGGCAGAGCCGACGTTTTCTACTTCGGTATTGTTGGAGTCGCCATTGAAGAACGTAATCTGCAGATCGTCGTAGTCGTAGTAGAACGCGCTGACATTGGCCTGCAGGCGATTCTCGAGCCAGCGGCTCTTCATGCCGACTTCGTAACTCCAGACGGTTTCGGGATCGAACGGATCGGGCCTGGTCCCATCCGGGGCCGGGTCGAAAGACTCGTATGGAACGAAATCGGTGCCCTCCGGCAACAACACGTTGAACGTGCCGAAGCCGCCGGACTTGTACCCTTTCACCACTGTTCCATAAACCCGGACGTCGTCGAGGATGTCATAGGTGAGCGCGAAACGCGGCGTCCATTCGTCCCAGTCCCGGGTGTCCTTGACGGCGCCGTCGGTCCACAGGCCAAACACGTAAAAAGGTCCGAGCGCGCTTTCCGGCAAAAAGATTTCGTTCGAGAACTCTTTTTCGTCGTAGGTGTAGCGCAAGCCGGCACTCGCGCTGAGACGATCGGTGAAGTCATAGCTCAGCTCGCCATAAACCGCCCAGCCGTTGTAGTTGCCTTCCGCGCTGTTCGCCTCGAACAGGCCTTCCGGGGTGTAGCCCGGCCACGGTTCTTCGTACTCAGGCTCGTAAGACACGTCGCAGGTGTCGCCGAGGAAGAAAATGCACTGAACGTCTTCGTCCGACTGCTGGTAAAAATCGGCCTGGACATCCTCGTTGTAATAGCTGGCACCGGCAAACCACTGCAGTGGCCCAGCGCCGTTCGAGACCAGTTTGAACTCCTGGCTCCAGTAATCGCCGTCCTGATCCTGGCTGTAGGTATTGATCTCGAGCGGGGTGCCGTCGAAATCCTCGAGATAATCGAAATCGTAATCGCGGTAGGCCGAGATCGATGTCAGCCGCGCGAAATCGAATTCGTAATTGAGTTCGAGAGTCAGGCTGAGAATCTGCGACTCGTCCTTGTCGTTATCGAGCAGATCGGAAGCGACGTCTTCATCGTCGACACCAAAGTCGTCGAGCAGGGGCGCCCGGTAAATCGTCGCCGACTGATCGCGATCCTCGTATTCCGCCATGAAGAATCCGCTGAGCCGATCGCCCTCGTAGCCCAGCATCGCGCGCCCGGCCGTGCGATCGTAATCGATCAGGTCGTCGCCACCCTCGACGTTTTTGGTATACCCGTCCTCTTCGGCGTGGAAGCCGGCAAAACGCAGCGCCCAGCTGTCGTTCAGCGGAATGTTGACCGCGCCTTCCAGTTCGTAGTGACTGCGCTCTCCGGCGCCGGCCCGGACGTAACCTTCGAGGTCATCGGTATTCGGCCTGGCCGTCAAAATCGACATTGCGCCGGACGCGGCATTGCGTCCGAACAACAGACCCTGCGGCCCCTTCAGTACCTCGACCCGGTCGAGATCGTAGAAACTGGTCATCACCATGCCGTTGCGGCCCTGGTAGACCCCGTCCTTGTAAATTCCCACCGACGGGTCACCGCCGATGCCGAAGTCGTTGGTAATGATGCCGCGCACCGACACGTAATCGATGTAGCTGTCCTTGGTGCGCCCGGAGACGCCCGGCGTCAGCTCGATCAGATCCTTGACGTCCTGTATCCGCGCGCGCTCGAGAAACTCGGCGCTATAGGCCGAGACGCTGATCGGCACGTCCTGCAGAGATTCCTCGCGTTTCTGCGCGGTGACAACAATCTCTTCGATCGCGACCGAGTCGCTGCTCTGCTGCGCCTGCACGACGCCCGTTGTCGCCACGATGCTTCCGACCGCAACAAAAAACGCCCGGCGCAGTGCGCCAGAATTAATCTGCCGATTCATTTCGACATTCCCCTTCGAGACAAGTGGTAAGGGCCTGGGCCCGGGAAACGGACACATTTACAACAGATGGCTCGGGACGCCTAGCCCGAGCCGGACACGTTCCATCGCCAGTAGCGAAGACGATTAAAAAATCACGCACAAAATACTGTTTTGCAACATCTTTTTTGTTAATGTGCGGAAAAGTACCCAACCCCGCCTGGCCTGCAGTGGCTGATGCGACGCGGCAAGCAGTATGTTGTCTCCGCGCAACGGATGGCCGCGCGACTGGTATCCGCGGTTACAACCGGCGAGCCGTCTCGGCATCGCGCATCTGGTGCCGCCACTGCTGGGTGAAGGCTTGCAGACAGACCTCTCGCGCCGAAATCGGCCCAGGCTGGTAATCGCCGCTCGCGAGTCCGGCCCAGACCCGTTCAATCAATGTCGTGTCCTCGGCATTGACCTGGCGGTTGATCCGCCAGTTGAGGTACCGGGTGACCCGCATTTCGCGCGTATCGTCGGCGAGACCGTAGGAGACTTCGCGGATCAGCGTCTGCCCTCCGCTCAGCGGCAACATCTGCATGAAATCGATCTGATCCGGATAAATGTCGAGCGCGGTATTCGGCCACAAAAGGTAGTAGCGCCAGCTCCTGCGGTAATGCTCGGGCAGGTGGTGCTGCTCCGGCAAAGTTGCGCAATAAAGCCGTTCAGACGGCGCCGCGCTCACACCAGCCGCAACCTCGGCCTGCATCCGATAAATTCCGTCGCCAACCATGTCGACCCGATAGCGATCGCCAGTCAGCGCCGCAAGCCCGGGATGCGCTACCGGCACGTGCAGCGAATCGAGATAGTTTTCGACGATCACTTTCCAGTTCATCGCGCGCGGCCGCAGCGTGATTCGCCCGAGCGCCTGCATCTCGGCAATGCGATAGGGTCCAATCTCCTGATCGAGCGGTGCAAGCCAGTCCCCGAGACCGAGCTCCGGGGCATCCAATGCGACAAAAACGAATCCCTGCCAGACGCCGGCATGAACCGGTTTCAGGCCGAGCCCGGCGAGGTCCGTATCGCCATATCCCGAGGAATCAGGCAAATTCCGCAACCGGCCGTCGAGGCCATAGCACCAGGCATGGTAGGGACAGATAATCCGCTTCGCGCGAAAAGCGCCAAACGGCTGTTCCGGAGTCGTATCCACCAGGCGCGAGCCGCGATGGCGGCAGACATTGTGAAATGCACGAATCTCGTCGGCCTCGTCGCGCACTATCAGGATGGAGTCTCCGAGCAACTCGAATACGTAATGGCTGCCGGGCGCAGGGAGTTCGCTGACATGGCAGACGAGTTGCCATGTTCGGCGAAAAATACGTTCGCGCTCAGCCTCGAGGACCGCTTCGCTGCGATAGGCTTCCACACCGAGTCCGGGCACGACAGTCACGCCGTCGCCTGCTCCGATCTGCGCATCGCTCATAAATCTTTCTCCGGGACGTTCGCCGCGCCACAGCGGAGCCTATAATGAAGGCGAAAACAAAGGAATATCCAGCATGGCCGGTTCCTCGAAAAAAGTCATCTTTGCGGAACTGGCCGGAAACTCACAGATTGCCATTACCAAGTTTGGTGCCGCGGCAATAACCGGCAGCGCGGCGCTGACCTCCGAAGGGGTTCACAGCCTGGTCGACACCGGAAACCAGGGCTTGCTGTTGCTCGGACTCAAAAGAGCCGAAAGGCCGGCCGGTGAAAACCACCCTTTCGGCTACGGCAAGGAAGTCACAAGCGCTCGAGCGCTCCGTTTCGCGCCTGGACCGCGAGATCAAGGCGCTGGATCCCCGCAACAAACGCGTATTCATCGAGGCCCAGGCGGTCGCGGCGCATGCGGATTCGGTTGCGGAAGACAGCGCACCTCCGTCACCCGCCTGAGCACCCCGGGGCAGCGCCGCCTAGTCGCCTTGTTCCTCGATGGCCTTGCGCCGTTTCTGCTCCGCTTCGTCAAGCGTCTGCTGCACGGCGGCGGCACGGTCAAGCGCCTCCAGCGATTGCGCTGAGTCTGAATTCTGCGCGGCCTCGACTTCGACCGCGGTATCTGTCCGGTCTTCAGCTGCCGGACCGCAACCTGCGGCGAAACACGCCATTATCGCAACAATCAATATTTTCCCTGTCACCGTCGTTTCTCCCGTGTCGCCAACCCGTGCCGCGATGTTGCCGATGGTACTACAGGGTCCCGACCGCCATGTGGCATCCGATCTCGCACGCGCCGGACAAAGCGGTTAAGCTGAGCCAGCGCCGTGCTGCAGTGCAATGTGAGTGAATCGCGATCAATGCAAGACCATTACATCGAAAGAATCCTGACCGCCCGCGTCTACGACGTAGCGCGCGAGTCGCCGCTAGAACGGGCGGCCGAACTGTCACGCCGGCTCGGTAACGACGTCTTCCTCAAACGGGAGGACTTGCAGCCAATCTTCTCGTTCAAACTGCGCGGCGCCTACAACAGAATCTCGCGTATGGATCCCGCCGAACGGGCGGCCGGCGTCGTTTGCGCGTCGGCCGGCAACCACGCCCAGGGGGTCGCCCTGGCCGGCAATCGGCTCGGCATAAGGGCCGTTATCGTAATGCCACGCACCACACCGGCCATCAAAGTCGACGCGGTTCGTGCGCTCGGCGCCGAGGTCGTGATCCATGGAGAGGGCTACGACGACGCTTTCTCCCATGCAACCGAACTCGGCGCCAGCAGCGGACTCGCATTCATCCACCCGTTCGACGATCCCGACGTCATCGCCGGGCAGGGCACCATCGGCATGGAAATTCTGCGCCAGGCTCATGGTCCGGTTCACGCAATCTTTTTACCCATCGGTGGCGGCGGGCTTGCCGCGGGTGTCTCGGCCTACGTCAAATACCTGTCGCCTTCCACTCGCCTGATCGGTGTCGAGGCAGAAGAGTCACCGTCGATGCACGCCGCGCTGGCGGCCGGAGAGCCGGTGACCCTGGATCAGGTCGGAATCTTTGCGGACGGCGTGTCGGTACGCCGGGTCGGGGACGAGACCTTCAGGCTGTGCCAGCACCATCTCGATGAGATCGTACTGGTTAGCACCGACGAGATCTGCGCCGCGATCAAGGATGTATTCACCGACACTCGCTCGATTGCCGAACCCGCGGGAGCCATGGCGGTTGCCGGTATGAAGCGCTGGCTCGAGGACAACCCGGTCGGGCAATCCACGCTGATAGCGATCAACAGCGGCGCCAACATGAATTTCGATCGCCTGGTACACGTCGCCGAAAGAGCCAATATCGGCGAACAGACCGAGGCGTTGCTCGGGGTGGAAATCCCCGAACTGCCCGGCAGCTTTATGCACTTTTGCGAGCTACTCGGGCGCCGCGTCGTCACCGAATTCAACTATCGTTATGCCGATGCGGAACAGGCCCATATATTCGTCGGCTTGCGGCTGCAGGACGGACGCAAAGAGCGCGACGAACTCGTCCGCCTGCTGCAAGATCACGATTATCCGGCGGTCGACCTGTCCGATGACGAAATGGCCAAGGTGCATATCCGCCACATGGTCGGCGGCTACGCGCCGCCGATAGAAAACGAGCGGCTGTTCCGGTTCCGGTTTCCGGAGCGGCCCGGCGCCCTGATGGATTTCCTCACTGCGATTGGCAGCCGCTGGAACATCAGCCTGTTTCACTACCGCAATCACGGATCGGACTTCGGCCGGGTCCTCGCGGGGGTGCAGGTCGTCCCGCGGGGCGAGGCCGAGTTCCTCGAACATCTCGCCGAACTCGGTTACGCCTACTGGGACGAAAGTGGCAACCGCGCCTATCGCATGTTCCTCGGACCGCGCCAGGCCTGAATCGCCGGCCTGTACTGCGGTGCCGGTCAGGTTGCCAGTGCATCCTCCGGGGTGACGAAATCGTAGCCCAGGTCCTGTGCGACGGCCTCGTAGGTGACCTGTCCGCAATGCACATTGAGTCCGGCCATCAGGTCGGGGTCGTCGCGCAGCGCCTGTTTGTAGCCCTTGTCGGCAAGCGCCAGCGCAAACGGCAACGTGGCATTGTTGAGCGCTACCGTTGACGTTTTTGCCACCGCGCCGGGCATGTTCGCCACGCAATAGTGAACGATGTCGTCAACGATATAGGTCGGATCGGAATGGGTGGTTGCCTTGCTTGTTTCGAAGCAGCCACCCTGATCGATGGCGACATCGACCAGAACCGAGCCCGGCCGCATCCGGCCGATCATCTCGCGGGTCACAAGCTTCGGCGCCGCGGCACCCGGCACCAGTACCGCGCCCACCACGAGATCGGCATCGAGCACATATTCCTCCAGCGCATGCCGGGTCGAGTAGATCGTATTGAGACGCCCGCCGTACTGGAAATCCAACGCGGTCAGCCGCTCCAATGAGCGATCGAGAACCGTGACTTGAGCCTCCATACCCATCGCCATACGGATCGCATTGGTCCCGACAACTCCGCCGCCGATTACGACGACTTTTGCGGGCGCCACACCTGGAACCCCGCCCAGCAGCACGCCGGCGCCGCCATGAATCTTCTCGAGTGCCTGCGCACCGGCCTGGATCGACATCCGGCCGGCAACCTCGCTCATCGGGGCCAGCAGCGGTAAAGCGCCCCCGCGGCCGGTAACGGTCTCATAGGCAACGGCAACACAGCCCGACTCGACCAGCGCCGCGGTCTGTTGCGGATCCGGCGCGAGATGCAGATAGGTGAAAAGCACCTGGCCCTCTCGCAGCAACGGATATTCCGACGGCTGCGGTTCCTTGACCTTCACGATCATGTCGGCGCGAGCGAAAACTTCTTCGGCGCTTGCGCCAATTTCGGCGCCTACGCCGCGAAACACGTCATCGCTAAAACCAATACTTGTACCGGCGTTCGTCTCTACGATCACCTCGTGCCCATGCACCACAAGCTCATGGACGCTCGCTGGCGCCAGCCCAACACGATGCTCGTCTTTTTTTATTTCTTTCGGGACACCGATAAGCATGTCCGTTTACCCCCTGAGTGTGCACCGTGCGCCGGCCACGCCCGATGTTGTTATTGCCGTTACTTCTGCCGCGGCAGCTTCTGGCTGCGGCAATTATCCACCAATCATCACGGCAAACACAGCCTTCGGGACCGACTTACGGCTGCCCATTCTTAAGCGCATGCGCCCGCGAAAGCACATAGGCATGTACCGCCTCCGAATCCTGCACCGACAGGACCTGGGCGAACGACACCATGCCGCGTTCCCGATGCAGCCCGCCCAGCACGATCGCCTGCCACGCGTCGTGGCCTTCCTTGTCGAGGTAGCGCAAATCCGGCAGCACTCCGCCGCTGACCACGCCATCGCCATGACAAACGCTGCAGCGATCGGTATAGAGTTTCCTGCCGCTCTGGAGCATGGCTGCATCGGCGGTCAATTCGGGCAACTCGGGCAACAGCCGTTCGATCGGCGGCAACGGCGGCAGCTCGGCCTCGCCGCCGAGGCGAAACGTAAGAACGCGGCTGACGTTGCGCACGCCCGAGCGCGCGGTGATTTCGCCACCGGCCAGTGCCGCTACTCCGCCCCACCCCACCATAACGGTGACGTACTGCTCGCCATCGGCAAGATAAGTGACCGGCGCGGCAACGACGCCGGTCTGGACCGGCATCGACCACAGTTTCTCGCCGTTGTCAGCGCGATAAACGGCAAACTCGCCGTGAGCGTTACCCTGCATCACGAGGTTCCCTGCGGTGCTGAGCAGGCCGCCGTTCCAGATTCCGGGATGCTGTACCCGCCATACCTCTGTCTGGGCCACCGGATCCCATGCCGCGATATGACCACGGGTCATCGCCAGCACCGCCTTGCGATTGTCGGCATCTTCCGGCAACGCGGCGAGAACCATTTCCGTACCGGTATTCCAGAAACCCGGTTGATACTCGAAATCTTCCGCCTGGCCATAAACCCACGGCATCTCCTGGACCGGGATATAGACCAGCCCGGTCAGCGGGCTGTACGACATCGGATGCCAGTTGTGCGCGCCCAGCGGCGACGGCAGCGTGAAAACCGGTTTCTCGCTGTAGCGCGCACCCTCTGTTTCGACCGGGCGCCCGGTCTCCGGATCGACATGCGTGGCCCAGGTGATCTCGACAAATTTCTCGGCCGAGATCAACTCGCCGGTGGCCCGGTCGAGGACATAGAAAAACCCGTTCTTGGGTGCCTGCATCAATACTTCGCGGCGCTGGCCATCGATCTCGACGTCGGCGAGAATCATGTGCTGGGTCGCCGTGTAGTCCCAGGACTCGCCGGGGGTGGTCTGGTAATGCCAGACGTACTCGCCACTGTCCGGGCGCAGGGCAACGATTGACGAAAGGAACAGATTGTCGCCGCCGCCGGGACTGCGAATATGCCGGTTCCATGGCGAGCCGTTGCCGACGCCGATGTACAGCAGATCGAGATCCGGGTCGTAGGCCATCGAATCCCAGACCGTGCCGCCGCCGCCGATTTTCCACCACTCGCCGCCCTTCCAGGTTGCGGCCGCCATCTCCAGCGCGGGCGATTCAAATGGCTCCGAGGGATCGCCAGGCACGGTATAGAAACGCCAGTCCAGTTCACCGCTGGCGGCATCGTAGGCGGAGACATATCCGCGCACGCCCAACTCGCTGCCGCCATTGCCAATAATCACCCTGCCCTTGACGACGCGCGGCGCTCCGGTGATCGAATAGGGTCGCGAGCGATCCGTTGTCTGCACCGACCAGACTGGCTCGCCGGTTCCGCCATCCAGCGCGATCAATCGGCCGTCCAGCGTGCCGACGTAGACCTTGTCCTCCCACAGCGCCACGCCGCGGTTTACCGCGTCGCAGCACAGGTGGACCGCCCACTCCTTCGGCACTTCCGGATCGAATTTCCACAACAGCTTGCCGCTGATCGCATCGAATGCGTAGACGATACTCCACGTGCCGGTGGTATAAATCGTGCCGTCCACTACCAGCGGCGTTGCTTCGAGTCCACGGTCCGTTTCGAGGTCGTAATACCAGGCAAGACTCATGCCGCCGACGTTGTCGGCATTGATCAGATCGAGAGGACTAAATCTTTGCTCGTCATAGCCGCGGCCGTGGCTGAACCAGTTACCCGGCTCACTGTCCGCGGCGATAATCCGCGCACCGGTGACATCGAGCACGGCTGGTGCGGATGTGGCGGCACTTGCCGGCTTTTGCGCAGCGTCGGCCGGCTGACTCGCCTTGTCACCGGCCGTCATGGAGGCCGGCGGAGGATCGTTGCGGCCACAACCGGCGAGCACAAACAAAACCGCCGCCAGCAGTACGCAGGGCAAAGGCCTCTTCGACATGTTCATATGCTTATCCCTGGCATCGCAATGTGCCGGTCATCCCGGCGTTACAGCGCTGCCTATCAAGTCAGTCCCAAAACGTTTCAGCGATCCCGAGGCGTGCCGCAGCGGATCGGGCCAATCGGGCGTCCGCCTCCACGGCGACACCTCCCGCCAATCGGGCAAGCGACCAGGCCAGCGTCTGACAGTCAACCAGTACACATAACCCATCCAGACGCTCCGCCCGCATGGCGCTGCCACCATGACGGCGATAGGCATCGACCAGGCAGTGGCGCGCTTCCGCTCCCATATCGTGATAGCAGATCAGGGTTGCGATATCGAACCACGGATCGCCACCGCCGGCGTACTCCCAGTCGAGCAACCGCAGCTTCGTTCCTTTATGGATGTTGCCCGACAACAGGTCGTTATGGCAAAGCACCGGGAATCCGGCCGACTCGAAACAACCGGAAACGGCGCTCAGCCGCCGCCGCATCGCAGCCACGGGCCCCCGGAATCGCGACGATCGATCCAGCATCCCCAGATACCTTTTGGTTGCCGCCACCGGGTCGGCCAGTTTCCTGTCCCAGGCATGGCGATGGACCCGCGCCAGTACCGTCGCAAGCGGCTCGAGGTAGTCCGGCAGCTGCAGGTCCGCGGGCGACAAAACCCGCCCATCCAGGTAACAAACGAGCAGAATCCCGCGCCCCGGGTCGGCATAGACCGGCCGCGGCGCCAGGTCCTCGGCCGACAGCAAAGACAGCACCGCATACTCATGATCGATATCCGGCGCCGCGGCCAGCGCCGCCGCGGGCCCGGCAAGGCGCAAAACGAATTTGGTGTCCGCGGTCTCGACCAGGAAGCTCGAATGATTGCCACCGTGCAGCAAGTCGATATGAACGTCGCGGGACGCAGCGAGCTGCGGAACCCGGTGCAGCGCTTTACGCGCCGCGAGAAGCAGGTCCGGTCCGGCGCCAATCACGCGGCTACCGCAACCCGGGCGGCGCGATAGTGACGGCGCCAGCGCCGGTAACCGAATACGACAAGCACCACATACAGCACGAACAACAATGCGGTCAGATACATGCCGCGGCTCGAATAAAGATAAATCGAGACGCCGTCGATGACGAACCAGTAGATCCAGTTCTCGAGAATCTTGCGTGTCACCATGTAGGTTGTCACAACTGCCGACCAGGTCGTGAACGAATCGAGATACGGGAACGCCGCCGCGGTTCTGGTGTCGAGCAACCAACCGCTTGTCATGCTCAGTACAGCAATTGCGGCGATAATTCCGGCGTGGACCGTGACCGGCCACGTGCTGATCTTCAGTTCGCCACCGCCGCTGCCACCGCTGCGCCATTGCCACCAGCCGTACACCGCCATGGCAAGGTAGAAAACCTGCAACGCCGATTCCATGTACAGGCGCACGTCGAAAAACAAAACGAGGTAAATGCTGGTGCTGACAAACGCCGCGCCCCAGCACCAGATGTTCTCGCGCACGACCAGCAACAGGTAAACGATGGCAAGTATCACGGCTGCCAGTTCAGCCGTATCCATCGCCGCGAACGACGCAGCAACGGCGCTCCAGAACCCGGCCATTCTCAGTCAGGAGATGGCGCGCACAGCACCTTCAATACAAAAACCACGGTCGCCTCGGCCGCCGCATGCACCCTTCGCATCTCTGCGTTGACGACCGTCATGACCTGGTCGTAATCGCCCGACACCCGGGTGCTCGTGGCACTGGTCTCTACCTCCACGCCATCATGCTTATGCAGGCGCTCGATGAATTTCCGGATCGGCCCGACATAGGACTCGTCGAGCGGATACATGCTGATCTCGATGGTTCCACGCATCTGGGCTCCTCAGTATCTGTAGGTAAATGTCAGGCCGAACTGGGCGGGATCGGCCTGTTGTTCGTAGAGCTTTTCCTGCCAGTCCGGAGGCTCATTGGCAAAAAAGAACCCGTGCAGGCTGTACTCCTCATCGAATACATTGCGCCCCCATACGAACGCCGACCAGCGCAACGCCTCGAAACCGACTTTGGCGTTCACCACGGTATACGAATCCGACTTCTGATCGTGACTGTCGGAGTAATAGAACGCATCTTTTCCGGATACATCGACCCGGCCGAAGAAACCGCGCTGATCGCGGTATGTGATACCCAGGTCGTACATGTAGTGCGGCGCATGGGCCTGGTCGCGACCGTCCAGGCTGCGGTTCGGGGTCTGGTAATCGTCGAATTCGGTTTGCAGCAGTCCGAGCGATCCCTGCACGGTCCAGTTGCGATGTATGCGCCAGCGCGCCTCGCCTTCCAACCCGAAGTTGTGGCCTTCCGCCGCGTTGTCGGTCAGGAATACAAAGCTGAGCGGGTCGTTTGGGTCGAGCTGGAATGACGTGCTGACCTGCGCATCGTCGCGATCCTGGTAGAACAGCGCGAGACTCGCGAAGACCCCTCTCTCGGGCCACAGGCCCTTGAATCCGACTTCATAGTTCCATAAATACTCGGGATCGTATTCGCGCCGCTCCTCGGGAACCACGGCACCGATATTGAACCCGCCGGCCTTGTATCCCCGCGATACCGAGCCATACAGATTGACGTTTTCGCGCGGCGTGAAACTCAACGTCACATGGCCGCCGGGCATCGTGTCGGTCGGGTCGAAATCGGCGCCGTCGCTATCCTGGTAGTCAGCCCACCGGCGTTCCCCGCGAATGCCCGCCGAAAGACTGGTACGCGCGGCAAGCCGGGTATCGAGCTGAACGAAAACCGCAGCATTGGTTGCGTCATAGTCACTGTCCAGCTCGCGAAACACCGCGCCATTGAATTCATCGAGGATGGCGTTGTTCTCATCGAGATAACCGGTGTAAACCCCCACCAGCCATTCGCTGCGGCCGGCGAAAAATCCGTGGCCCGGCCGCGACTGCAAACGCAACTCCTGGGTAATCGTCGTCCGGTCACGCTCGGTATCGGAGAAAAAATCGTAGGGGCCGAATTCACCCCAGCTCTGATCATTGCCCCAGTCGCCGTCGAAGCTGAAACGGATGTCGTTGTCGGCCGCGCTCGAAATGCTGACCAGTTCGATGACCTCGCCGATATCGGCGACCAGGCGAAGCGATCCGGCCAGCGACTGCTGGCTGTCCTCGCCGGGATCGTCGGACAACGTATCGCGGCTGGAGTCGATCGCCCAGGCATCGTAGCCATTGTCGATATCGACATACATGGCCGTCAGGTCGGCGCGCAACCCGTTGCCGACAAAACGCCACTTGTTGCGCAGCGTCGTCTCGTCGCGCTGGTTGGTATCCGCGTCGCCATAGAAGCGATTATTGCGTTGCCCGTCCGACTGATAGCGATGGGCCACCAAACGGTATCCAAGCGAGTCGGTCACCGGCCCACCGAATGCAACGCCGGCCGAACGCGCGGAATCGCTGCCGGCGAGCGCTTCGGCGGTGAGATCGAATTCAGGGGTGGGGTCAACCGACTTGACGTAAATCATCCCCGCCAGCGCGTTTGCCCCGTAACGCGTCCCCTGCGGCCCGCGCAACACGTCGATCTGCTCCGTGTCGAAAAGGGTTGCCACTCCACCCACGCCGCTGAAATCGATATCGTCAATCAGGAATCCGACCGACGGATTTGGCGCGCCCTGGTACTGCTCGAGTTCGCCAATGCCGCGAATCTGGAAATAGCGCGCCCTTGAAGTGCCGCCAGCGGTATTCAGATTCGGCACGAGCCGGGTCAGCGACTCGAAATGCTGCTGCCCGGCATCCTGAATCGCGGTCTGGTCCAGCACGGTGACACTGGCGCTCGAATCGAGAATATCGGCCTGGCGAAAGTCCGCGCGGACCCGCATTGGGGACAAAACCTGTGGCGCTTCGGCCATCTCTGCGTCGGCTGCGAGGACTGCTGGCGCATGCGCCAGCGCAACGGCAATTGCCGCGGCAACAACGGGAATGTGTCTGGAAACTTGCATCGGGTCCTCTTCTGGAAATCCAAAGAGACCCGGTCGACGACGTGGTGGGCAATCCTGGCTCTGAGCCAAACGCCTATCCCTCCGCCGGCACTAACCGGATCAGGTTCGAAGGGTCTCCGGCGCGCGCAATGCGGATACCGGACTCTCAGGTCTGTCGCGACCTCCCCCAAGGCAGCCGTTACTATAAGCGAAAACGGCGAGTCGCGGCGATTCCGGTCCGGTGACGATGCGCTCAGACCGAAATCCGCATCATCCTCGCCCGTTGCCAGCCAATGACGACCTCGACGTAGCCGGCCAGCTCTTCGTCCAGCGATTCGTCGCCGGTGTCGACATGCAGGCTGCCAATCCCGCGCAGCTTGCTAGCAATCGCGACAATGATGACGTTATCGATACCCACCTTTCGTATAACGGCCGGCGTAAACTGACGATTGCCGCGCCCGAACACGAATCCGTTGCCGCCGAGCGGCGTCACGACGATCCGCGCGACCTGATACCGCTCCAGCAAATCCAGCAACTGGCGCTCGCTGAGATCGCGGCCGACGAGTTCGCCATTGCGCAGCGCATCGACACCGAGCAGGGACTTCTCGACACTGACCGCATCGGCCACCGCCCTGACCGTCGTTCCGGGACCGAGCAGGTACAACACGTCCTGTTGCAGCAGACCGGCAACGTACTCGCCTACTTCCCGCTTGGCTGCCTGTCCCGAGACGCCGCTGTCGGACGCCTCCTTGCCTCCCTGCAGGTCTCCGGCAACCTCGGGAACGCGCATCGCCCCGTACAGCCGGGCATCGAGGCGGCCCTCGCGAAACGCCTCCTCGTCGATATCGAGCACCTCTTCCTCGCCGGTCTCTGCGCCATGGAAAAATGCCTCGAGCAGCCGCGCCGCGGCGCGCGCGCTGACCGCAAAGACCGCACTATAGACTTTTACCCCGGCGGGAACGCCAATGACCGCCGGCCCGGTTCCGACCGCGTCGCAGACATCTCGAGCGGTACCGTCACCGCCGACGAAAACGAGCAGATCGATACCCTGGCGCAACATCTCCGTTGCGATACGGCGGGTATCCCCGGCGTCGGTGTTCGCCGCCGTCTCGCCCACTACCTGGCACTGAAGCCCGGCGTCGCGCAGCCAGCGCTCGCCCATCTCGGCGGGACCAGCCAGCCACCGGACCGGCAACGTTGGCGGAATATGTGCGAGAAAATCACGGCTGCGATCGGGAGTCACCGGTTGCGCGCCGAGTGCTCTCGCCCGCTCGGCCATAACGCCGTCTGTGCCTTTCAGACCGACGCTTCCCCCCATCCCGGCGACCGGGTTGACCAGCAAACCGACCCGCAACTGGTCCGCGCCCATACGGCGCCCGCTAGAGCGCGCCGACGCGCGCGAATCCGCAGCCAATTCCCACTTCAGGCCGGCTCCGCACCCGGATCACCGACAACGATGCGAAAAGTGCCGCTTGCCGACAGGCCCTCAACGTCCGTCGCGGTCACTTCTATCTCGATATCGTCGCCAATCCCGGTCGGCAAAGTCCCGCGGAAAAGGCGACGGCTGGAGTCGAAGCTGATCCATCCGGGCAGCGCCTGACCTCCGGCGAGCCGCGCCGAGAACGTCATGATGTCGCCGGGATCGGTGTCGACAAACGCATCGTGGTCGAATCTGTGGCTGATGTTGCCCCCCGCGGCGGCAAGCAGATCCGGTAAAGGCTTCATCAGTTTTGGCGCGACATTGTGGACATTGGTCTTGACCTGGTGCCGGTATTGCTTGCCGAGCTTGTAGGCGATGAACAGCCACACCAGCGCGAGTACCGCGTTCAGCATCGCAAACTGCACGATGGTCATCTTGAAGTAGTTGAGACCGACGAAGAATGCGCCTGCCTGGATCATATCGCCGAGGCGCCAGAAAAACGTGTCGATCGCAGTCTTGCCTTCGTATTTCTCAGCCTGACTCAACGGCAGGAACAGCGCCTGCCGGGTGGTGTTCATGACCGAATAGTCGACGCTGTTTTCCATGATCTTGACGATCCGGATAATACTGAAAATCGGTACGAACGCGATCGCAAACGCGATCAGACCGTAACCGATCGCGGCAATCGTCGGCAGAATCAACAGCGCCCCCGATACCCCTATGCGGCGGTAGATGCGCGACACCAGAAACGCCTGGATCAGGAAACCGATGAGATTTACCGTGAAGAAGAAGTCGCTGAAAAACCCGCCGATCAGAACCCCCACGTCCTCGGCGGCGCCGGACTCGACCTGGGCAACCGCCCAGTTCTGCACAAAGTCTTTCAGTATCACCTCGCCGGTACTGTTTACCCAGTTGAGCAGGACAACCAGCGCGACAATCATCAGCAGATAGCGATTGCGCATCACCAGGGCAAAACCGCCAAGTGCCTGGCCGATCTTGTCCTGCTCGGGCTCGGTCTCGGGCTCCTTGTAGGAACTTCGCGCCGAATCGGGAATCGTGCGCCGGGCAACCTCGCCGAGCACCAGAGTCAGCAGCAATATGCCGCCGGCGACCAGCAGCATCTCGATCTGCTCGACGCCCATCGCGGAGAGCACCTTGGGCACCTTGGCACCGAGAATCGCCCCGGCCGACCCGCCGATCATGATGACCGGGAACAGGCGCTGGCCACTCTTTACGTTGTAACAGTCGGCGGCAAACGCCCAGAACTGGGCGATCAGCATGACCCCGAAAATGCCGACAAACACGTAATAGACGAAGCCGATTTCCATCCCGGCATTGCCCATCAGGTAGAAAATCCCGATGTTGACGGCGAAAAAGAGCGTTACCCATCGAATCAGGTATTTCTTTTCGCTGGCGCGGAACAGCAGGCCGTATAGCGGCACGACAAAGAACAGCAGTAATGCCTGCGCTGCTATCGCGTAACTGGCAATCTCCGCGTCGTAGTCGGTAAGAATAAATACTTCACGGGTTGTCTTGAGGATGTAATAGCAACAAAGCAACAGGAAGACATAGAGCGCAAACCACAACACGCTCGGACCCTCTCCCGGTCCCATTTTCGTAAACAGCGACAGAAATCTGTCGACGGGCGAAAGCCGGCCCGCAGGTCTGTTCATGATGT
>Ga0102955_1000062_pt1 | contig 21969 bp, 17 predicted proteins | sample SalPonF2_A_D1_MG_FD_78512 | JGI IMG/M metagenome (GOLD analysis project Ga0102955, IMG submission 78512) | Salt pond soil microbial communities from South San Francisco under conditions of wetland restoration - Salt Pond MetaG SF2_A_D1_MG ... | reverse complement strand
GGGAGCGTTGCTGAGATCGAGCTTCGGGATCGCCGCGAGCGCGCCGACAAGCGCTCCGGGACAGTCACCGATTACTCTGACCTTAAGCGCGGCACTCGCGCTGGCGGGCAATATCAGCGAGTCGTCCATCGGCAACGGGTCCGGCGGATCTAGCCTCGCCTCGATATTGCGCCCGCGCAGTGCCGTTGCGGTGATAATCCGCGATGCGCCGGGCGCCAGTTCGAAACGTTGCTCGCCCGGATCTTTCACGCCGGTGATGTTGACGGTCCGGTAACCGGCAGAAGTTCCCGAGTAGCCGATATGAACCCTGACATCCAGGACATTCATATCGCTCGCCGACGCCCGCGCCGTGATCGCGGTAACGGCGGCATTATTCTTTTCCGAGCCGATCTGGACGACGCCGGATAGCGGCGCGCTGGACGACCATTCCGCAATGTCTGGGTCGGCGCCGTCGCTGATCAGCCAGTGCCGGCGACCGCGATCCATCAGCGCGGGCGGAGGAGGAGTGAGCGCGTTGCCCGCAAGCGGCCAGGTTCTCAGGCTTTGCAACAAGGCGTTGGCATTGTCCGCCTGGCTCGACTTCGTCGGGTCTCCCAGCGAGCGCAACATCAAACCGCCGCCAAAATCCTCGCCAATTCGGCGTGCCAGTTCGTCTGCGGCAAGCGCCAGCCGGGTCGCTCCGGATTCGGCCACGAACATGCTGGGCGAGTCATCGACCCAGACTGTGATCGCCGGCTTGCTCGTCAGATACAACGGACCGGCCATTGCCATACAGGCGCAGACGACTACCGAAACACGCCTCCGCCAGGCGGGATCTGCCGCGGCGAGCCGTATGCCTTGGGACATGTCCGTCGCTGACGTCTGCCACAGGAACAGCGCGGCCACCGGCTGATCGATGCCGCGGTCGTGGAGACGATGCAGCCACCATAGCGCCGGCGCCACGGCGAGCAACGCCAGCAACTCGGGCTGTCGCAGTTCAAACATGCCGCCCCGCGGACGGAAGGAGGTGGTCGAGCAATGCATCGCGCCAGTGCGTTGCGGCGTTCACCCGCGTGTAGGGGATGGCGCGCGCAAGGCAATGCCCGCGCAGCGTTTCTGCAATGTTGCGCTGTGCTGCACGGGCCGCGCCGGAAAGCGCCTCAGACGAAGCAACGCTGAGCGTCCGCCGGGTTTCGACGTCGACGAGGCGAAGACTCAGCGACGACGGTAGTGTCGTATCCAGTGGGTCTTCGAGATGCAGGACCTGAACATGTGCACACTGGGCTGCGAGCAGCGCGATGTCGGCCTGCATACCTTCCGCGGAAAGACCGTCGGTAATCACGATCGTTGCGTCACCGCGTCGCGCAAGCGGGGCGCAGGCGCCGGGTTTGGAGGCGTTGCCACGCGGCTGCCGCGACAGATCCCGGAGCACCATCAACAATCGCGTGTAATGGCCAGCGCCCCGACCCGGCCTGCACACTGCATCGAGGGCCTCGCTGAAACCGGCGAGGGCGACGCGATCCCCCAGGTAGAGCAGCAGATAACTGATCGCCGCGGCAAGTTGCAGGCCGAGCGTCCACTTCTGTTGTCCGGCGCTTTGCATCGATGCGCTGCAGTCGAGACAGACGAGCCAGTCGGTGGACGCTTCATGAACGAAGCGGCGGACCATCGGCGTGTCGCGCCTCGCGGTCTGGCGCCAGTCGACATGTCGGACTTCGTCACCGGCGACATACGGGCGGTGATCGAAGAACTCGAGTCCGCGGCCAGGCTGGCGCCGATGCGGGCGCCCGCCGCCCATTGTCGAACTGCGGCCGGCAAGCCACTTGCCTGCGACGCCTGCCAGGCGTTTCAGCTCGGTTTGATCGAGTGCCGCGAGCGGCTCGGTCAGCGCGAGTTCAGCCATGATCCGATAATGTCCCGGAGCACCCGATCGGGACCGAGCCCATCGAGTTCGCTCTCGACTTTCAGAAGCACTCTGTGGCGCAGGGCGGGCAACGCAACCCGATTCAAATCCTCGATCGCGACGTGCGCCCGGCCTTCGAGCAGAGCGTTGATCCGGGCGGCCCTGACGATCGCCTGCAGGCCGCGCGGGCTCGCCCCGTAACGCAAATGCCGGGATGCTGGCGAGTGATCGTCATGTGCAGGTTGGGTTGCGAGTATCAGATCGACGGCGGCGCGTTTGACCGGCCCGGCGACGATGACTTTTGTCCCCCAGCTCCTCAGCCCTTCGAGTTCCGATGCCGACAGGATCGCGCTGAGATTGTCGGCCGGCTCACTGTCGAGCGCTTCTTCGAGAATCGACTCCAGCGCATCCGCGTCCGGGTACGGCACATGGACCTTGAACATGAACCGGTCGAGCTGAGCTTCAGGCAGCGGGTAAGTGCCTTCGAGTTCGATCGGGTTCTGAGTGGCCAGCACCCAGAACGGTGAGGGCAGGACATGGCGGCGGCCACCGGCAGTGACCTGGCCTTCCTGCATTGCCTCGAGCAGCGCCGCTTGTGTCCGCGGCGTCGCACGGTTGATCTCGTCGACGAGTACAAGCGACGCGAAAATCGGACCGGGCAGAAACTCCATTTGTACCTGACCGCCAGCGGTTCGCTGCAGCACCTCGCTGCCAGTGATATCCGATGGCATCAGATCCGGCGTGCACTGTACTCGCCCTAGCGATACGCCGAGAGCGTTCGCGAGGCCCTTGGCGAGATGAGTTTTGCCGAGGCCGGGCAGTCCCTCCAGCAGTACATGTCCGCCGGCGACGATGGCCGTCAGGAGTTCGCGCACAAGCGTCCGCTGTCCCAGCAGAACGCTCTCCAGCGCCTCCTGCAATCGCAGCAGCCGATCGCGGGCGATGTCAGGCGAAGATTCATCGCGAACTACTTCAGTCATGGCTTTGCTTCCTGGTAACGGCGGTAGCGTTCGTAGTAGCCGCGCTCGGCCGGTGTCAGTTCGAAATCGGTTGCGCCGGTAGCCAACGCAGCAGCGGGCATCGCACCGCCGGCGCTGGCCGGGGCAAGGACGCTGCCCACTGCAAACCCGGTGGAATCGCTTCCCGTCGTGTTCGCGACCGTCGCTCCGCTCCGCTCTATTTCCGTCTCGATGATATCCAGTTTGACGTCCTCGCGGAGCGGGGCGCCGCCCGTGTCGGCGCCTGCAGCAAAACCCGCACGCGAGCCGTTGCCGCTTACAGCGGCCGTCTGCGTGGACCTGGAGTCGGAGCGATCTCCAGTCCGCCTTATCTCTGCCAATTGCTCTCCGGTTGCGGCAGCGTTGCGATGCTGCCCGCCCCCGACCGGCTCACGTCTGTGTTCCAGCTCGGACCTATTGGCCCGGGTGTCGGGGTTTGCAGTAACGGGCTGCGGCGAACGCAGTGATTCGCGCAATGCACCGACTTGCTCCGAAACTTGCGAATCCAGGCCGGCAGCGGGCGGATTTTCCGATTCGGACATTGCACCGCCCGGGTGCAGCGCGAGCAACGCACTGCCGGCAACAATGAACGCAAGGGGTAGCAGGAACGCGCGTGCCGCGGGGAGGCGCACGACATCCGGAATCGCGGTCTCCCAGCTCGGGAGCGCCGTCCGCGCAAGCTGCATCGTGTGCAGACCGGCGGCCGGGTCGTGGTGGCCCGGATGTTGTTCGATTTCCACCGCGCTGACCAGCAACGATCCGGCGTCAAGTGCGGTGTCCGCGGCAACCGTGATTTCGCGGCGCTGTGAGCGGTCGAGGATGCTCGCTACGAGCGTCCAGGCAAACGCGAGCAACGCTGCCGCGATCGGAATCTGCGCGGGTATTACCGGCCACACCAGGCCAAGACAAGCCGCGGCCACCAGTGCAATCGCGCCGCGCCGTGACGCCGTCAGCACCGCGGCCAGAACGGTTCGCATCGTCAGGCGGCGGCGGTAGGCGCTGACCAGGCCCAAGAATGGCGAAGACGTGTCGACCGTCATCCGATCCACCCGATCCAGCGACTCCGAAACAGGATGACCGAAACCGCCGCGAGACCGAATGCCAGGGGTGTCAATGCAGACGAAAGCCGCGGCGGCAGCCATTTCTCGAGCAATCCTCGCAGGATCGTGCACAGCACGGCAGCCCCGATCAGCATGATCTCCGCGGTAATCACGGCGCTCGCGTCGAGCGTACCGGCAAGCCAGAAAATCGCGGCGAAAGGCAGACCCGCGAGCACCGGAAAGACGACCGCAACAGTAATCCCTGTCGGGCTCTGCTGAGCCGTGCCGGCGGCCAACAAAGGGATAACGAAAGCCTGTGCTGTAATCAGCGCGCGGAGTGCAATATCTGCGCTCGCCGTCAGGTCAGCTCCTTGAAAAATCGCCAGCCGCGCAGTCAGAAGAAACCAGATGGCGACCGGGAGAAGCGCCGCGAGACTCCAGAGAAAGGTGCCGCTGTTCGCGGGTACCCTCTTCATCCGGATTCGTCCTCGTCGGTTGACGGTGCCACCATCAACCAGCCGACGCCCGAAGTCCGGTCCGAGCCGATTCTTTCGATCTGTTCCAGCGGCAACAATATCGCGCCGCGCTCGCCGGCGCGGGCCCTCAGCAAACTGCCGACCCGGTGGTCGGGCGGTAATGGTGAATCCGTATCGATCTGCACCGTCTGTCCGGGCTGCATCGCAGGCAGCGGGAAAATGTCGCCTGCGAGACTCAGCATGCCCTCGGGTGTCGGCCGGTTCCCACCGTGGATCACGGCCGGCTGCCCGCCGCCCTGCGCAAGCGCGAGCGCCGGGTTGACGGGGAACGTACCTTCCAGCAGGAAAAGCGACCTTGACATCAGGGACACCGGAATTTCCACGCGGTGCGCATTTGGCCGGTCCGGTTCGATCGAAAAGGTTGCAGCCTTGTGCGGGGCGACCGCATACGGTTGCCCGCCGCCGATCGGCCAAGTCAGGCGGCGCACACCTCTGCCGCTGCCGGTGACGCGAATCAATCCCCGGTATCGGGCGAACTGCGTTCCCTGGCTGGTTTCCGACCAGACGATCAGCTCTTCGCGCAACCCCGGCGTCCAGACCAGCAACGCAACGACCGTCGCAACAATCGGTATGGCGGCTATTGCAACGCGACCGCGGCCGGATGCTGCCAGCAACGCGATCACGATGACATAGGCCAGCACGAAGATCGTGACGCGCCACCAGATCTGCATGCGTTCGGATTCCGGCTGCATCGTTGCGAGCTGCGACGCCGGAGGCAACGTATTGCTTTTGACTGTGAGCAATCGGTCCGCGGCCGCACCGGCCTCGGTCGCGTGAGCTGCGGCCAGATAAAGACCGTTGCATCCGGCCTGAGCGCGCAAAAGCCGCAAGGTTGCCGCCGGTATATCGATCGTCAGCAAACGGCCACAGTTGCCAAGAAAGGCGAGAAGCGTCGAGATCTGTGACTCGGAAAGTCGCTCGAATCCGGATCGCGCAAGCACCAGCGCGTCGAGTGTCGAGTAGATGCCCACGTCGTCGGGCAGCAGCGCGGGGTCGACAGCAACGACCTCATGTTGTCGCGATTCGGGTAGAGGCACTTCGCCCATCGACACATACGCGACGATTGGCCGGCTGGCAACGCGCAGCGGAATCTGCTCGCGGTAGTCCGGATTTTCCGGTTCGTCGATGCGGATAAAGAGCGATCGCTCGGCGGCAGGAACGACCGCCAGCCATTGCCGGTGCAGTGTACCGGGCTCGAGACGCGCAGGGCTGGTGTATCGTTGCCCGCCGCTCGCTACCGTGATCAGCGCCTCGCCACCAGACTGTGCCTGTATTTCCAGAAACACTCCGGTGGCGCGTCCGGGGTGGAAGAAACCGGCCCATGCCGGCTGCGCCGAGACCGCAGCCGTTGCGTCGGTAGACGCGGCGGTCAGCGCGACCGCCGCGACGAACAAACGCAACGCATGATTCGGCAACCGCAAAAAGACACCTCAGTCCCGCAACGCCGCGTTCAGCGCAATTACGCTCCAGGCGGTAACGAGATCCTTGTTGCCTTCCCACCACCGCGGCGAGTCCGGGTTGTACCAGGAACCGTCCTTTTGTTGCAGGCTGATCAGTTTCCGCGCGAGATCCTCGCGCCAGTTGTGCGCCACACCATTGGTGTCGACGATCTCGGTCTCACCATAGACATACATGCATTTGGCGAACACGTTGTAATAGTAAAAAAGCCCTTGCTTGCCCGCGCCCGGATTCTCCTCGAGCGTGTAGTTTGCCCGTATCCAGTCGTATGCCGCTTTGACCCGCGGGTCGGACTTGTCGGCGCCGGCGAACAACAGGCTCAGCAGCCCTGCCGAGGTCATGCCGCCGTAAGACTCTAGTCCCTCGTGCGGGCTGTAACCCGGCATGTAGACGAACCCACCGTCATTGCCCGCCCATTCCTGGTCGTTCGTCTCGCTGTAGTTCTGGGCGCGGCTGACAAATGTCAGCGCCTTGTCCCAGACCGGGTCATCCTCGTCGGCGGCGGTCGCCTTCAGCGCCTCGAGCGCCATGTACTGGTTCGACAGGTCGGGCCGCTCATCGCCGCCGTAGCCGATTCCGCCGTAGTATTTATGATCGGGTTCGTAGCCGTCCGGCTCGTCGAGCTGGAGACCCGTCAGAAATTTCTGACCGTTTGCGATTGTCGTTGCATAGTCGGGATTCTTCGTCGCCGCCAGCGCGGTCAGCGACACGGCGGTGTTGTAGTTCTTCTTTTGCGCGATCTCGCTGATCGAACCGTCTTCGCGGACGTTGGCCATGATGAAGCCGATCGGACGCGTGATGAATGCGCCGTCACTTTCATTGTAGCCACGGTGACTTTCGATAAATGCCCGAAGCGCGAGTGCTGTCACGCCCACGGATTCGGACCAGGAGCCGTCCTCGGACTGATGCGCGCGCAGGTAGCGCAAGCCGGCGTCTACGGCGCGGCCGGCCTTCTCTCGCAGCTCCGGGTCCATCGTGTCCGCGGCTTGAGCGCTTCCGCAGACAAAAAGTGCTACCGACAGCGCGGTCAGGTGTTTCGCGAGTTTCATGTATTCTTCCTCCATCCGTCTGGCGCGGTTCGCCCGACGTCTCTTCGATTTGAAACTGTCAGATAAATAACAGAAAACAACATAATTGCGAGGCACGAGATCACAAATATCGCGGGCGGCCAGAATTCGTAGCGCAGGCTGCCGAAAGCGGTGCGCTGATAGAACCAGGTAGCGAGCAGGTAATCGTAGTCCGCGGCGGTCGCGAGAAAGGAGACCGGATTCAGGTTGACGATCAGCGTGGCGATCCACGGCTCTGCAGCAGCGAGTTCGGCCGCCGGTCCGAGCCAAAGACAGCTGGTCGCGCTGACTGCGAGCAACAGCAACAGCCGGGTGCGGGTATCCTGCCAGCCGCGCCTGTCCGCCAGCGTAATGATCATTGATGCCGCGCCGATCATCAGTACCGCCGCCGTACCCGGTGCGGCGAAGCGTGAGACCGGAAAACCGGAAAACGCCGCGGTCAGTATCCCGACGACGAGCGGAACGAGGACGGACCAGGCGGTCATCGTGGTGATCTGCATGCCGGCGCTGCGAGCGACGACTGGACAGAACCAGACTGCGGCAAAGAGCGCGACAGCCGCGACGAGGATGCCCTGCGCAGCCACCGGCACGTCGAATACGCGCAGCGCGAGGCAGGCGGTGAATACCCCGAACACGGCGGCGGCTACGGTTCCCTGCAACAGGGCCGTGGCTGGGGCCAGGCCTGTTCGCCGGCTTGTCGGTGTCATTCCGCCAACTCCCTGGTGGAGATTGTTATTTTTCTGGCTACCAGCACGACACGGCAGACGCATCCTTTCAGACGCGTCTGCCGTTCGCTCGTCACACGGCAGCACGCTGCCGACTTTTCCGGCACCCATGGTCACAGGGGCGATGTGGCCAAGGTGCCTGACGCACCAGAGTTAAAGTGGGGGCCCCGGTACGCCTCGAAATCCCTGAGGATTCCCTGCCAAGGGCGAAGCAATGATCGTGCCAATGCGACCACCCGGTTTTGATTCGGCAGAGAGCGAGGGAAAACAATGCGTTACGGAATCCACGGAAGGACGCTGGACGGCTGCTCGGGCCCGCGATGTGCGGATATGCGTCAACAGGACTATGCGAATGTACAGATTCTGTTCATTCCCCTGATGTGCGGATCTTGCTCCGCAGCGTCGTCCGGCTCAGTCCGAGAAATTTCGACGCGGCCACCTGGTTGCCACCGGTTCTCGCGAGTGCGGCGGCGACAACTTCTTCCTCAACGCACCGGAGGATTTCCTGGTAGGAGGCGTTGTCATCGGGGCTGGGGTCATCGCCGATAAAGGATGCGAAAGCGCGATCTGCCCAGGCCCTGACCATCGATCGAAGTTCGTCGCTGGTTGCGACACCCGGGACAGAATCGCTGTCGGCAAATTCGGTATCGATGTCGTGGACCGAAATTGCGGCGCCACGCGCCACCAATGCGGCACGTTTGATCGTATGCTCGAGTTCGCGGACATTTCCGGGCCAGGCGTATGCCTCGAGTCGCTCTAACGCTTCCCGGTCAATCCCGGAAATACTCTTTCCGACCTCTTCGTTGGCCACCCGCAGGAAGTGGCCGGCGAGAATCGCCACGTCCGTCTTCCTCTCCCGCAAGGGCGGAATCGTCAGCGTCGCCAGGTTGAGCCGGTGGTAGAGATCCTCGCGGAACCGGCCGGCCCGCGTCTCGTCTTCGAGATCGCGGTTACTCGCCGCGATCAGCCGCGCACGGAACGGGTGAGTTGCGCCGCTGCCAACACGCTCGAAATTGCGTTCCTGCAACACTCGCAGCAACTTGCTTTGCAGGTGCAACGGCAGTTCCGAGACCTCGTCGAGGAACAACGTGCCATTGCCCGCAGCCTCGAACCGGCCGACGCGCATGTCATGCGCGCTGGTGAAAGCCCCTTTCTCGTGGCCGAACAGTTCGGTCTCGATCAGACCATCCGGGATCGCTGCGCAATTGACTGCGATGAAGGGCTGATCGGCGCGCTGGCTGTTGTCGTGGATACCGTGCGCGACCAGTTCCTTGCCAACACCGCTTTCACCGGTTATCAAAACGGACAGATCATTCGCGCAAAGGAGGCCCATCATTTTGAAGACTTCCTGCATCGCCGGGCTCTGGCCGACCAATCGTGGCAGCCCGTCGCCATCGGGCAATTCGATAATCGTGCTGGCGACTGCGTCGGGCTGGCTCAGATGCAGCGCCCGGCGGAGTAACTCGCGTGCACGGGACAATTCGACAGGTTTGCCGATGTAGTCGAACGCCTGCAGTCGCATCGCCTCGAGCGCGGTGTCGAGCGTGCCGTGAGCAGTCATGACGATGACCGGCAATTCCGGATGCAGCTTCTTGATTTCACGTAACGCCTCGAGATTTTCGTTGCCGGGCATGCGGACGTCGAGAAACATAGCGTCCGGGCTTTGCTCCGAGACCAGCGTTATGGCCTCGGCACCGGTCGAAGCGGTCAGCGCGGTATGCCCCTCGTGGGCCAGGAAAGCGCTGAACGCATCGCAGATCGATTGCTCGTCATCGGCGACCAGGATCTTTGCCATCGTCATCTACTCCGTTTCAATGGCGTCGTCGCATGGAAACTCGAGACAAAATTTTGCGCCGCCCAGCAACTCGCTGTCCATCACGAGCAGTCGTCCCCGGTGCGCCTCGGCAATTTGCCTCGCAACAACCAGCCCAAGCCCGAGGCCGAATTTCTTGTTGCTTGTCGGGTTTTCCAAAATCTCGCGCCTCTTGTCGACGGCGACGCCACGGCCGTTGTCCTCGACGCAAATCGTTGCCGCGTTACCGTCGCAATGGGTGCCGACCCGCACTTCACCGCCCTGCGCCAGTTCGTCCGCCGCATTGACCAGGAGGTTCAGCAACGCCTGTTTCGCCCGGTCGGCGTCGAGCGCAACGCTCAGAGCGCAGCCGGGTTCGAAGCGCAGACGAATATGCTGGTGACGGAGCTGAGGCTCTAACAGCTCGATGACTTCGGCGGCAACGTCATCGAGTACTGCCGGCTTTTTCTGAATCGTCAGATCGTTTCCCGGGGAAAGCGTATTCGCGGTGATCAGTTCCAGCCGAGTCGCTTCGTTCAACACCCGTTGCAGACTCTCGCGGACCGACGGTTCCACTGATTCCTGGAGCAGCTGCAACTGCATCTTGATGGCCGTGAGCGGGTTTCGGATTTCGTGCGCGACGCGCGCTGCCATCTCGCCAAGCGTTTTATAGCGGTTTTGCCGCATCATTTCGGCCTCGTAATCGTCAATACGCACGGCCATGCTGGACATAAGGCTACCGAGGCGCTGCAATTCCGCAGGACCATCCAGCTGCTGGTCAATGTTTCGTTCGCCCGAAGAGATGCGTTCGGCGAGATTGCCCAGCTTGCCGATCGGCCGTGAAATCGCGGTGCTGACCCGCTTGCCGACCAGGTAAAACATCAGACCGGCTCCGAGCAGTGTCAGCGCGAACCATAGAGCCGCCTTTCGAACGGATTCGCGGACATCGTCCAACGACGCCGAGGCCACCAGGTGCCTCTGTTCGGGCACCGCAAGGCCGGCAACCGGTTTCGAAACCAGACGACGTCCGGCAATAGTCTCGCCGGAAAACGCCGCCGCCGGGTTCGACCGAATCCGGCTGATCGCGTCGTCCGCAAGCCTCCGCGAGGCGAAATTCTCATCGCTATCCGTGCTCGAAATCGTCTGTCCTGAGGGGCCGAGCAACAGGAAGTCCAGACCCGTCACGAGGCTCGCTCTTCTCAACAATTCTGGCGTCAGCGGCAACGTTCCGCTCGCGAGTACCGAGACCGAATACTCGAGCCGGCGATCCAGCGTATCGATCAATGCGCTGCGCAGAATCAACACAGCGGCAAGCCAGGCGGATGTCATTGCGAGGAACAGCAGCAGCATGAACGGCCGCGAAATCCTCTCCTGCAAGGTCCGTACCCGCGCTGTCACGTCGAAAAATCCTTTCCTGTAAACAAATCCGACACCCTGATCAGCCGGCGGCCACACTAACGCATTCTCAAAGGGAGCATAAGTCTGCGTGAGGTAAATTTGTCGGTTCCGAGACAAGTCGATGTTTTTCCAACATTGTTGCGAAGCCACAATCGTTCTTATGTGAACAGAATCTGGACGCACCGACGACGGTTATGCCAAGAAATTGTACAGCATGCCGACGAATGTTATTTAAATGATTGTTTTATATGAAAAAAATTCGCGATCCGTCAGTTCGTCTTACGCTTTTGGTTTCGGATCCAGTCGGATGAGTTGCCAGAAATAATAATAAAAATAGAGACTTACCTCCAGACACGATGGTCTGGCATGAGCTTTGCATGATTATTTCGTGACCACGCGTCGATATCGGCAGCGCGTGGGGGGCAATTACGAAAGTGCGGGTCTAATCAGAAAAAACAACTGGACTCGACTTGGGTGTACTCCAGAGCACGTTTCGCCGAAACGAGAGACCTGAGGAGCAGGACATGATTAAAAAGTGGGGACCGGGACGTCTTTTACTCCCTCTACTTCTTGCGCTGGGCGTGGGTAGCGCCCAGGCGCAGGTGACAAATTTCAGCAACGACGTCAACGCATCGATCGATCTGGGCCTGGGATGGCTGGACACCGTCGGTGCTTATAATAATCCGTCTTCCGCCGGCAACGCCGCCGGACTGACTTTACTTGCGCTGCTCGAAAAACGCGCAAGCGCCGATCAGGATTCCGCTGCGCAGGGCTATGAGAATGCAAGCCCGGCGGACCAGGCGCGTATGCGCCGTTCCGCCGCCTTCATCATCAGCCGCGCTTTTGGGGCCAGTTTCTACGCCTATCGCGACGGCGGCGATGCAATGGCGTTGGCGGTGTATCTGCTTTCCGGTGGTCCCGATCGCGGTGAGCATCCCGATTTGCCGGCAGGATTGCCGTCGGATGTGATTGGCACGATCAACGCGATATTCGATCGGATCGCAGCCAACCAGAATAAGACGGGCGGCGCTGACGACGGCTACTGGTGCTATTTCAACCCTAATTGTCCGGATTCGTCGACGACGCAGCTGGTGATGGCCGGTTTGGCCGCGATTCGTTCCGTTTACTCGGACGCGACCTATTCGGACGCCGCGAGACTTGCCCAGCTCAATGCGCTGGCGGATCGCGCCGAAGCCGCGTATATCGCCAATGCGATCACGTCGTCGGATGTCTGCAACGGCATCGCGGCTGACGACGCAGGTCACGGCTACAACCGTGGCAACGCTGCGACGCATCAGCAGACCGCGTCTGGTACCTGGATTCAGCTGGTGGGTGGCTCGAACGTCAATTCCGCCGGCGTGCAGGAGTACCTGACATGGGCGAAGAACCGGTATCGCTACACCAATATCGTCGGCAACGCCTTTAGCGGCCAGAGTTATTACTACTACCTGTGGTCGTCGTCGAAGGCGTATGACTTTATTGAAGGGTCCGGTATCGACCCCAACCCGGGTAATACCAGCGTCGAGGATATCGGCACGCTGGATCCTGCCGCAGCACCGGTCTGCAACGTGCGCGAGGTTCATCGCGATCCGGCCACCGTGCCGCGGGTTCCGTTGTTCGGTGCAGGGGGGGCAGGCTACTACAATGACCCGAACGAGCAGCCGCGCATCTACTTCGATTACGCCTACTCGCTGCTCGGCTACCAGGCAGCCGACGGCCAGTACGACGCCAATGGCGCGCCCGGGCGCTGGGACCAGTATGCGTCGCAGGCCTACGCGATCCTGGTGCTGTCCCGCTCCACTGGCGGCGGCTGTGTCGATTCCGACGGCGACGGTATCTGCGATGCCGACGACAACTGTCCGACCGAGCCGAATCCGGATCAATCCGACCGCGACCAGGACGGTGTCGGCGATGTTTGCGACAACTGTCCTGACGTCTTCAACCCGGATCAGGAAGACTCCAACGGCAATGGCATCGGTGACGCCTGCGAAGACGACATGCTGATGTGCGACATGGACGGTGACGAGGATGTCGACCGGGCTGACCTGCGCCTTGTAGGTGCCCTGCGCGGCGAGTCGGTGCCGCCGGCCGATCCGGCTGCCGATTTCGATGGCGACGGGACGATCACCGTTAACGACGCCCGCTGGTGTGCACAGCAGTGCACGCGGAAGAACTGTGCCGAGGACGAAGTCCAACAGGTCTTCCAGAAGAGCGGCACCTGACCGGCTAGCAATCGGGCGGCGGGTTCCAGACCGGACCTGCCGCCCGGAATCGAATCCTGAGTCAGGTACAGAAAAACAGAAACAGCTCGAAGGACCTAAGGAGACACACATGAAACGCACGAGCTTTTTGAACAAGACCCTGCTTCTGGCGGCGTCCCTGTGGGGCAGCAGTGCGCTGGCGGTGAACATTTCGCTGGACCCCAGCGATGTCGGACCGATCAGAGCTGGCGACACGATTAACGTCAATATCGTGGCGTCGGACCTCGGCGAAAACGAGGTCATCACCGCATTCGACATGGCGGTTGCCTACGACGACGGACTGTTGACGCTTGACAGCATCGACTATTCGACCGCTTTGGGCGATCCGGCTTGCGACGTGCTGGATTTCGCGCCGCCGTGTGATGACGCACAAGCGTTATTCGATTCGGAGAATATCGAGGGCCCGGGGTTCGCCGACCCGAACCTGTTCTCGTTGCTGACTGACCTGACCGACATTCTTGCACTGCAGGGTGCGGGTTGGGACGGCGTGCTGGCGACACTGATGTTCACGGCGAACGCCGACGCTGATAGCACGAGCTTCGCATTGGACTGGGGCGGCATCAACGATGTGAAGTGCAACAATGCCCGGAATCCTGAGGGTCTGGACTATGTCTGTTTCCCGCAGGACACCCCGGTGCCTGAGCCGGGTACGATGCTGTTGTTGAGCCTCGGTATCCTGGGGCTGGGCGCGACACGCAGAAGGCTGCGGAACCGCTCGTAGGTCTCAAGACGCACAGCGACGGTCGCGAGGCAGGCGGGACTATGGTCATTAACACCATGGTGATCGCAGTAAGTTGCGCAATTCGCTGTGAGTGACTCGTGTGTTGTATGAGTACAGGCGGTGCGGCGGGATGCCGCGCCGCCTGCTTTTTTGCAGCTGGGACGGAGAAAGATGAAGCGTTCGCTCCTGATTCTGGTTCTCATTTGTGCGCTCTGTCGTGCCGGTATCGCGGCGACGCTGGATGGCTATACGCTGACCGGTATCGTCCATGATCCGGAGCGCGTGTCGGTCGCGATCCTCGAGCACGAAAACGGCACGTTTATAGTCGTCCGCGAGGGCGAGACCGTTGAACTCGGCAAGGTCCGCGAGGTTGACCGCCACTCGGTGATTTTTGACCGTTCGCAAGAACTTGTCTCAATGTCGCTGGAATACGGCGTCCAGCGTTTTTCACCCGATGGCGCGAGACGATTGAATGCCGCAGACGTCGCGGCACCAAAGTCGACGCCCGCAGATGACAGAGAGTCCCCCGCAATTACCACCAGCTACAAACCGGGGACACATGCGGTTGCGGTCCGGGGGTCGGCCGAGTCGCTAAGCGCATTGATCCAGAGCGCTGCAGCCGGCACCGGTTTCGCTGGGCTGAGTGGCGGCGCGGACGGCGGCTCCGCGACGGCCGGAGGTTCTTCGGAGTCAACTGCGGGTGACAGTTCGCGAGGGAACGGCAACTCCGGTGGTGCGGCGAATAACAGAGCGCCGCAGGAGTTGGGGATAAAACTGGCGGAGGTTTTTGATCTGCCTCAGACCATGGAAGTGGTCCGCGTCAATGCCGATACGGTCGAGTCGGTTGGCGAATCCTTCAATTACATCCAGTCGCAGATCGAAGTCGGCAATACCGTGACCCTGTTTACTCACGGAATCCCACCCTCGAACCGGATCTACATTCAGCCCGACTCGCCGGGCGGCTAGCGGTCTGACGCTGCTTGCAAGCGAGCATGCAGCGGCATCTTTCACGGCCGCTCGGGTGTTCGATGGCGACTACCGCGGTATTTCGGACTCGTGACCCCGACCGTTGCCGCGGGTTGTTGCGAGCCGGGTCCTGTGCCGCCACCACAACCACAGACCCGCCGCCGGCAACAGCATTGGAATCACGAGAACCGGCCCGACCAGTCCGCCCGGAATCAGCGCGGCGCCGTTGGCGGCAAGCAGAAAAGCATAAACAAAATTTCCGATCAGGCAGGCGCCGGTAAAACCGGCAAAAGACATGCGCGTAGCACCTGCCGTCAGGGTCAGCGCTTCGGCCAGGATCGGCAACGAGCGCGAGACCAGGACCGCAAGCAGCGTCGGAGTCTCGGGAAGATGGGCGCGTGCACCGGAGAGTAACGCTCGGCCCACGCCATAACCAATGACGTGTCCGATACAGAGTCCGCTCCAGGTCCAGAGAAACCCGCTGATAAAACCCAGACGGCCGGCCAGCAACGTGCCGACGATACTCGATGGAACAGGAAGCAGAACATCGGCAACGAGCAGACTGGCGCCGGTTGCGCCGAATGCGAAGGCGTCGTCGTCGGCGCTGGACAACCACTGCTCGCCGGGTAGCTCGCCGATTATGACATATGGCACGATAGGCACTAGCAGCGCGACTATAATGACAAATGTGGTGCGTAACGGGCCGGACATTGGCTTAGCTGGGTTTTCTGTTTTTGTGGTTCACAGCCGGAACGACTATAACACCAGTGTTTGAGAAATGTACGGCATAAAATAACAAGATCGTTTGCAGCAAACCGGGGCGGTGATCATGGAAAGACTCGATGCTTCGACGCGGCTCAAAGTCGACGTAATGTTCGAAGGCATTCGCTACAGCGAAGCGCTCGGCAACGCGGTGGAACATGCGTTGCCCAATTACTATCCCTACAGATTCAAGCCGGACGAACCCAATCCAACGGGTAAGCCGCAGGTTGCGATTCCGTACCTGATTCGTACGCCGGACGGTACGATGATCAGGGTAAAAGGCAATGGCGAGTCGGATTGGGTCGTCGAGGGCGACAAGGCTGCCGGTTATCGCTTGCGTAATGCCTCGGCCGGCGACGATATCGAGATCCGTTTCGAGCCGATGCCCGAGTGGATGCGGGGCCAGACCAGCGACGGGTTCCCGATGGCGCAGGCCGGGGTCAGTCTGCACAGCGACATGATGGTGATCAATGTCGCACCTGGCTGCGAATATTTCCTGCACAAGCACGATGGCGAATCGATGCGTTGCCGGTTCTGTTCATACGGAGCACCGGACGAGCGTACCGCGCACCTCGGCCAGGTAGCAGGGCAGTTGGCCATTCCGGGAATCACGCTCAGCCGAATGCAGGAGACGGTAACCGCGGCGCTTGGCGAAACCCCGATCAGGCACATCTACCTGGTGGGCGGCTCGCTGACCGACTGGCGCGAGGAGGGCGAGCGCTTTCTGCAGCTGGCGCGCGCGGTAAAGGAGATCAATCGCGAAAACGTGCCGGTTACGCTGGGTTCCGGCGCGCTGCCGGACGACCTGCTGCAGCAGTTTCACGATGAGGCGCTGGTCGATAATGTCTGCTTCAATCTCGAGGTCTGGTCGGAGCCACTTTTTGCCAAGGTCTGTCCCGGCAAGAATCGTTACGTCGGCTATGACCGGTGGATCGCCTCGCTGGAGACAGCCGTTTCCCTGTGGGGCCGTGGCCGGGTCTACTCCGCAATGGTCGCCGGCATCGAACTCGAGCCCGAACACGAGATGGATTGGTTGCAGGCCGCGGATCTGTGTATTGCCGGTGCGGAGGATCTTTGCAGCCGTGGGATCATTCCGATTTACTCCCTTTACTGGCCGATCGGCGGCAAGAACCATCCCGACTACATGAGCCGGCTGCGAAGTTTTTTCGAGCGCCTGAACATTGCGTATGCAGGTATTCGCGAGAAAAACGGGCTGGCAATCTCGGACAAGTTCATGTGTCACCGGTGCGCTTACATGCAGCTGGAATGCGACATCGACCGGAACCATGAGGATGCGGCCTGATGAGCAGGCCCGACGCCGACGCGATTCCCGATCCCACCCCGATCGTCGAACTGACCACGTCCTACTGGGCGTCGCAGACGTTGTTTGCCGCCAATCGAATCGGGCTTTTCGAGGCCATTGGCGATGCTGCGGTCAGCGCGAACGAGATTGCGGAGAAACTGGGCATCGCCGGACGCTCAACCGAATTGTTAATGAATGCCTGCGCCTCGCTGGATTTGCTGGAAAAGCAAGCCGGGTTGTACCGTTGCAGCGATCTCGGGGCAGCATACCTGCTGCCTGGAACACAGTCCTACATGGGCGATGCAATCCGGTACTGCGACGATCTCTATTCGACCTGGGGGCGGCTCGAGCATTCCGTGCGCGCGGGCGAACCTGCACTGACCGCGTCGAGCTACCTTGGCGACGACGAGCAGCGCACGCGCAATTTCGTATATGGCATGCACAATCGCGCGCTCGGTATCGGGCAGGCGCTGGTAGGTCTCGCCGACCTGGGCGAGTGTCGCAGCCTGCTGGATGTCGGTGGTGGCCCCGGGACCTACTCCGCGCTATTCGCAGCGCGCTATCCTGGCCTCAGTGCCCAGGTGATGGAGCTGCCCGGGGTCATTCCGATCGCTCGTGAGATTCTCGCGACAATGCCCGCCGGTGACCGCGTCACAATGGTCGAGGGTAATTACAAGACGTCAGCGTTCCCGGCGCCGGTAGAAGCGGTACTGATGTCCGGTATGTTTCACCGCGAAACCGAGCAGCAATGTCGTGAACTGATCGCCAAGGGATTCGATGCGCTGACATCCGGCGGACGGATGGTCATCTGCGATATTTTTGCCGATGCGGGGGGTGCCAGCCCCGCATTCGCCGCGTTGTTCGGATTGACGATGCTCCTGACCGCGCCCGACGGTACGGTTCACGCCGACGCGGATGTCGCCGCATGGATGCGTGACCGCGGTATCGCTGAAGTCGAGGTCTTTCACTTTCCGCCGCCGATGCCGCACCGGATCGTGATCGGTGTAAAGCCATGACCCGGGTTCGGTTCGTGGTCGGGGGTTGGTTGCTGGCGCTTTGCATTGCCTCAGCCGGCGCGCAGGTGCCGGAGTCCGAAGTGCCTGTCAAGGAACTTGGCGACGGCCGGTACCAGGTCGGCAGAATCATCGTCGACAAGCCGGCGCGCAGCTTCAGCGTCGAGGCAAAGCTGATCCACACCGAAGATCCGCTCGAGTATCTCGCGGTCGCCCGGCGTGGAGTGAAGGATTACGAAAGCCTGCTCGAACTGAGGACGCGCGGGCTGCACTTCAATATCGCCTGCATTCTGATAGGGCTCGATGACGCGGGTGTCGTTCGACCCAAATTCCAGTTCGACGAAACCGTGGTCGAGGGTCCCGAGGTTTCAATCAGGATACGCTGGGAGGGTGACGACGGGAGTGTCGAAATCGATGCGGCCGATGCGCTGCGGATCGTCGGTGCTCCGGACGGACCGCCGCGCGAGACCCGCTGGATCTACACCGGTTCGGTAATGTACCCGTCGGACCCGCCGACCTATCTGGCCGACTCGTCGGGTTCGTTGATCGGCTTCGTGCACGATCCGATGACCGTCATCGAGCACCAGCTTGGATTGGGTATCGGTGCTTACGGTTCGATACTCGGTAACACCGATATCCTGCCGCCGATCGGAACGCGTATGACCCTGATTGTAACGGCGCTGCCTGACCCACCGGGTGGCGGCGACAGCGAGTCGGAGTGACGGGACCGGGCTCAGCGTGGCGGTGTCCCGCGGAACAAATTCTGTACAGATAATACAAGGTCTGACAACGTAACAAACAGGCGCTGAAAAATATCAATAATCAACATTAAAAATAATATATAACAAGCTGTTTTATAATAAAAGAATTAGAAAAGTCTAAATCAATTTCTGGCACGGAATTTGCTTGAAAGAGAGTAGTGCGCGGTGCCCGGCCGCGTGGGCACCGTTGGCCGAGGAAAAACAATAACAATGCCTGTCATGCGCCGGAGGAGGTTCAATGATGGCAACATCAACACAGGGAAGGGCCCGGGGTGGGCGGGCAGCCGCAGTCGGTGGCGAAAAATTCGGGTCTGTGCAAATGCTGAACCGCGCGCCATTTCGAATTGCCGCTTCCGTGCTGTTATTCGTTGCGGTTACCGCATCCGCTGCCGACGTCGGGTCCGACGGGCCGCAGCAGCTCGATGAGATCATCGTTACGGCCACGCGGTCGGAGCTGGCGATCGGCGACGCGCCTTTTTCGGTGAGCACGCTAACTGACTCGACGCTGCGCGAGAAACGCCAGGTCAGGACGATCCCAGAGTCCTTGCGTGAATTGCCCGGAATCATGGTGCAGAAAACGGCGCACGGCCAGGGGTCGCCGTTTATTCGCGGCTTCACCGGATTTCGCAACCTGTTGCTGATTGACGGTATCCGGCTGAACAATTCGGTGTTTCGCGATGGGCCCAACCAGTACTGGAACACTGTCGATCCGCTCAGCGTCAGCCGGATGGAGGTGGTTCGTGGGCCGTCGTCGGTGCTTTATGGCAGCGATGCAATAGGCGGAACCGTGCAGGTTCTCTCGCGCGGCTACGGCGATCTCGATGCGGTAGAAGGATTCGACGGCAATGCGTACTACCGTTACGCGGACGCGGAGAGCTCCAACGTCTATCGGCTCGAAATGGGCTACGGCGCGGCGAACGGGTTCTCCGCTTACGCCGGCGGTTCCTACAAGGATTTCGGCAACCTCGACGTTGCTGACCTCGGCGAGCAGCGCAATACCGGTTATGACGAGAAGGACATAGATGCCCGGCTCGAGTATGAGCTGGCCGGTGGAAGCCGGCTGATACTCGCCCACCAGTGGGTCGACCAGGATGACGCATGGCGGACCCATCGCACGATTTTCGGCGAGAGCTGGCAGGGCACGACCGTCGGCAACGAGCAGAAACGCGCGCTCGACCAGGAACGCCGGCTGACTTACCTGCAGTGGCGCGAGGGCGAAATGTTCGGGTTCATGGAGGACGTCAGCGCGAGCGTCTCCTACCACGAGCAGGACGAGGAGCAGGATCGCATCCGTTCCGACGGGCGCCGCGACAACCAGGGCTTCGAGGTCGATACGACCGGGTTGTGGCTGCAGGCGTCCACGCTGAGCCGGTTCGGCCGCTGGACCTACGGCGCCGAGTGGTATCACGACGATGTCGATTCCTACCGTCGCGACTACGCCGCCGACGGTTCGTTGACGGCGATCAGACCGCAGGGCCCGATCGCGGACGACTCGGAGTACGACACCTACGCGGCCTTCGTGCAGGACCAGATCCCGGTCACTGACCGGCTCTCGTTCATTCTCGGCGGGCGCTACACGCGGGCCGAGCTTGACGCCGGCACCGTCGTCGATCCGGAGTCCGGTGAAACTTTCTCGATGAACGAGGACTGGAGCGAGGTCACCGGCAGCGCCCGTGCGACCTACCTCCTCGATGACGCCGGCGACTTCCGGCTTTATGGCGGTTTGTCGCAGGGCTTTCGTGCGCCCAACCTGTCGGATCTGACGCGTCTGTCCACCGCGCGCTCCAACGAGATCGAGACGCCGGTGGAGAATCTCGATCCCGAGGAGTTTCTGACCTACGAGATCGGCATCAAGGTCGGTCGCGATCGCTGGTGGGGCGAGGCGAGCTATTACTACACCGACATCGACGAGATGATTATTCGCACGCCCACCGGGGAGGTCATAGACGGCGAGAACGAAGTCACGAAAAAGAACGCCGGCGATGGCCATATCGAGGGGGTCGAGCTCCAGCTCGGTTACCGTCTGACCGACGCATTGACCTGGTTCGGCAACGGCACCTGGATGGATGGCGAAGTCGATACCTTCCCGACCTCGGAACCGGTGAAGGTCACCGAGACGATGGACCGCGAAATGCCATTGACACTGCATACCGGGCTGCGCTGGACCGGCGTCGACGGGCGGCTGTGGTTCGAGGGCCTCGTGTCCTACGCGGAAGAGCAGGACGACCTGTCTACCCGCGACCAGGGCGATACCCAGCGGATACCGCCCGGCGGCACGCCGGACTACACGGTGTTCACGCTGCGCAGTCATTATCAGGTCACGCGCCATCTTGGTATTGCACTGGCGCTGGAGAACATCACCGACGAGGACTACCGAATCCACGGCTCCGGACTCAATGAGCCCGGGCGCAATCTCGTGATGACCCTGAGCTGGCGCCCGCAACGCTGAGCCCCGGGATTGTTGACAGTCGATGAAGTCGCCCGCCCGCGGTTCGCGTCGGCTCCGGAAAGCGCGATTGCGTCAAAGAAAAGGAAAGATAAAGATATATAAAACAAAAACTAAAAGAATATTTTTAATCTAAAAAATTGGAGTTTTTCGGCCCACTTTCCCGGCATGTTCGTGGATGGACTCGCGATACCCGGCCGATCAGTTTGCAAACTCGCTGGCCCGGTCGACAGGGCACTCGCCGCAGCGTCGGCCGTTGTCGCGTAAATAGTTCCAGCACTCTTGCAGCACCGGGCAGTAGCAGACGCTGCAAACGAGATTCTTGATGATCGCCGCACTCGGCCGCATCTGACCTGTTCACTTTACCGAGAACATCGATATCTCACCGTTGGCTGCCACGACCTCTCCGTTGATGCGAGTTGTCTTGTAGACCTACCAGCCCACGCCGCTGTCATCTCCGAGCGACTGATCGATGAGACTCTGCCATGACAGTATGGTCTGCGCCTCGCTCTTAACCACCACGCTCTTTATCAGCGCGGGACCCGTGCCCTTGTTGGCAAGCGTTACCCCGAAGCCGTCCTGGCCATAACTGTTGGCAATGTCGATGTACGGCCAGACCCGTGCTCATTGCCCTGGCCTGACCAGGCCTGGCTCGGAAAAGCACAGCGCCATTGCGCAGACACTCATCAAAGCCGCTGCCGCTGCAGTCATCATTTGGCAGTCGGGCTTGAATTTCACAGCGGAATTCTCCTGGCGAATCACGGATTGAGCGTGCCTGCCGCAGCAGTGGGCAAACCGTTGCCCCGGCAACTGACCCGGGTTCGCGAATGACCCGCATCG
>Ga0102955_1000060_pt1 | contig 22177 bp, 14 predicted proteins | sample SalPonF2_A_D1_MG_FD_78512 | JGI IMG/M metagenome (GOLD analysis project Ga0102955, IMG submission 78512) | Salt pond soil microbial communities from South San Francisco under conditions of wetland restoration - Salt Pond MetaG SF2_A_D1_MG ... | reverse complement strand
TTTCTCTTGTGAGGTCACGTCGGCGCTGCCGGCCGCGGAATCGGTCCATTCCAGCTCGGCGGAAGCCGCGTCCTGACCCATCGCCGCGCCACCGGACAGGTTGCTATCGATACCTTCCGCGGTCTCGGCAAAAACCTGGCCACCGTAAACGTCCAATGCCAGCGCTCGTTGCTCCGCTTCATCAGCACGACGCAATGCTTCTTCCCTCTCCTGCCGCAGCCGCAACGCCTCACGCTTCGCGTCAAACTGCTTTTCGCGCTCTGCCTTGAGCTCCCTCTCGCGCTGGCGCCACAGCATCTCAACTGCTTTGTTTGCATTGTTGCATTCGCGTTTCTCGAAGTCAGTCTCGCTGCCTTTGCCGTTACAGCGCGCGAGAGTCGCATCGAGGATGACCCGATCGGACTTGAACTCATCCACCGAACGCGGCGGCGGCGGTTCCGCACCACAGGCGTACAAAAACAGAAAGACTGGCAGCAATCTCAGCGACTTCACTTAATACAGCCTCATATCGGTCCATCCGGCTTATGTGAACTCTACCGAAACAAAAACGACGTTACTTGCGCCAGTTCGCAGTTTCAGAATTTTCCTAACGAGCGCGCTCGCGCCTTGGTTCGATACCGCCGTCGACGCCGACGGTTAATCCCAAACGTTGCTGCCACAGCGCCCGCAACTCGCCAGCATCTCCGCCTACCGCGTCGCCGGGCGACCCGTCCAGACCGATTGTGACAGGGGCGGCGTCGGCCGATAACGGCGGAAATACCAGGCTTTCTCCGGCGCGATCGGCAAATCCGGGCAAACCGGTTGAGGAACCGTTCTGCGGCATGCTGACCCGAGTCAACGGCCCCGACATGGTCAGCGCGATGAGATGCAACCAGCCATCGGTTCGCACCAGTATTCCACGTGTGTTCGGACTGAAACGCCCGTCCAGCATCCGGCCACCGAGACGCAGCGGTTGTCCGACCTGGCGCGGATCACGCCAGTCCCACAGCACGAGGTGGCCATCTTCCTGCGCCGCCAGAAGCAGGTCACCGTCCGGCGCGAACCGCAGCGCGGCGAGCCGGGTACCAACGGCGAGTCGACTAACGACCTCGGCATCGGCGATTGCGCGAACTTCGACCGCTCCATCGGGTACCTGCAGCGCAACGTAATCGCCGTCATCACTCAGGGTAATCGCAGTCGAGACCTGGACCGAACCGAGATCCATCCGGGTTGCCCCGTCCAATGCGCTCCATATACGGCTACCGTAGGCACCCACGGTCAATATTGCATCACCGCGAGTACTGATCTCGGCACGGCCAACCGGCCCGAGATCGTTACGGAATTCCACATCGGCCGGCGTTTCCGCGGCAATATCCCACAGCCGGAAACTACCGTCTTCGGCGGCGCTGATTAGCCAGCTGCCATCGTCCGAAACATGCAGATAGTTTATATCCGCGGCATGCGCCGGAACCGGCTCGGAGACGGAATTCTGGTTCGCGCCGGAACGGCGGCCAAAAACCACGCTGCCGCCACTGGAAATAACAAACACAGTGGCGTCCGGAGTGATCGCGGAAACCTCCTGATCGAGCATGAGACTGGCATCATCGCCGTCAGACGCAGCGGTATCCCAGACGCGGATGAAACCGTTGCGCTCGGCGCTGAGCAAAGCCGGCGCGGAACCTGCGAGCGATGCCATCACTGTCGGTGCTGACGCCTGATCGATTGACGTTGCATGCCGGAGTTGCGGAGTCACGGCACGGCCGGCGCCGAAATCGACAAGTTGCGCGGCAAATGGCGAACGCCACAACAGGAATTGTCCGGCCTCGCCACCGGTCACTAACAACTCGGGATAGGCATGCGGCAAGCGTCGCAGCGAATTCGCCAGTTCCGCCTGACCACTGCGCAGATCCCAGGCTCTGAGAACTCCGTCCCGGGCCGTTGCGGCCAGCCAGTCGCCGCTACTGTCAAACGACATCAGCGTTAGCGGGGTTTCCTGGAACGACTCGGCGAGCGATATCTCATCGCCAAATTCCCACACCCGCAACAAACTGTCACGCGCCGTGGCGGCAAGCCGGCGGGCTCCGGGGGCAAGGCAAATTTCCGTTACCTGTGCATCGGTGGCCACCCTCGCTATCGGTTGATCAGCACCGATTTCGAAAATGTGAATTGTGGTGCCACCTTCCGCCGGCGCAGCGGCAAGTGCGAAAAATCTGCCATCCGCAGACACCGCTGGCGGAACGACGAAGCCGCCTTGCGCGGGCACCGCCATTTGCAAGGTGCCCCGGCGAGTGTCCCAGACCTCGGTTCCGGCGCTGTCGGTGGCGGTCACGAGCAACGCATCACCACCAAGCGCAAATCTCATTACCGAGCTTCCGGTACGCTCGGGAATCTGTGCAAGCAGACGTCCACCGGCGAGATCCCAGGTCGTAATCTGCCCGCGTCCAAGATCGTTGATAGCGGTTGCCGCAGCGATCCGGCCGCCCGGGCCAAGCAGCACGCGAACGTTTTCGGTTGAGCGAGGATCCGGCAGCAATAAGCCCCGATCCAGCTTGTCGGCCACCACTTCGACCGCGTTCGGAGTGAATTGCAGACCCCATGCCTGCAACGTTCCCGTGACACCTGTGCCCTGATCTTCGACCGAAAGCGTCCACACGCCTCTACGCGTGTCGCCGCGCAGGGTTTTCAGCTGTGCATGACTATCCGTGTTGAAAGCGAAAGTGGTGGTATTGAAAATGTAATCGATTTCCCGTGCTTCATCGGCGCGGGTCAGATCCAGTTCGACAGCTTTACCCGACGGACTGGTCAGCACGAAATACAAATCGACCGGCCGCGAATGGTTCAGTGTGACACTGAGCTCGACAGCATCGAGCTTTCCCTCCTCGGTGATCTCGAGCCGACGGGTAAGCGGAACGAACTCCTGGGCCAGCAACGCGCTGCCGGCACTGCCCTGAGGCTCACCATCCCCCAGCGTCCAGCGTCGCACGAGATTGCCGTCGCTCAGCGTTGTTACCGTCCCGCCATCGTCGCTCAGTACTGCGTTTTCAAGATTGCCACGCGGTCGGATGGTTGCCGCGAGACTCGGAAAATCACGGCCGAACAGATCATGCAGGCGAGCGCGCTCCGATTCGTCACCTGCCGCAAGCGCCTCGAGGCGATAGAGAATTGCGTCGTCGCGCTTCTGCAAAGTCTCGGCGGCGTGGGCACGTCGTTGCCAGTAAGCCGCGAGAAGGCCTCCGGCCAGTGCCTCCCTGCCCTCCAGAGCAGACAGCTGCTGCAACGACTGTTGGGCGATGGCGAAATCATCCGTGTTCGACATGCGGCGTTCGAGAAACGCTGCCAGAAGCCGGTCGGCGGTACGGCCAAAACCGGGTATCCGGCGTAACGAACTGTAGGCGTCCATTGCCACACGGTCGTCTTCCGTCGCAATACTCAAAGTCTCGACGTAGGGCCGCGGCAACACCTGCGTGTACCACAATGGCAACAGGACCGCGAACACGACACTCGCGGCAAACAAAGCGACAACCCGCCATTTGAACGGCAGACTCTGATTTACCCAGCGCGCGGTGAAGACCTCCGCATATACCTTGTTGCGAATCTGCAGCCTGCCATCGGGACCGACAGTAGTCAGGCCGGATAGCTCAAGCGCACGGTGCAATTGCGAGTGCGGATCTGAGGTGATCCTGGCGCCCTTGCAAAGTCGGCCATAAAGGGTCAAAAGGGGCTCGGCCTTGTCGCCGCCCTCCAGCAGACGGATCCTGATCGCATTCAGATGAGGTTCGTCACGCAGGCAATTGGGAGCGAGAAACAACCGCATTGCGATCTGGTCGACAAGCTCACCTCCCGACTCCTTCTCGCGGGATCGCGCGACCGATCTGCAGAGCTTCTGAGTCAGGTAGGGTTGGCCACCGGTCCACTCAAGCACTCTGTCGAGAAGACCGCGTTGCAGGTCGGGGCCGACGCCCAGGTGGGGCGCAAAGTGCGATATCTGCTCAAGATCGAAATCGTCGAGCTGAATGGCATTGCTGACCTGGAACAGACCGCTCGACGGATCCGGTTGCAACTGTCCGGGCGTAGCGACACCCAGCAAAACAAATGAGAGACGCAGAAAATCCGGCTCGGTTGCCCGACGATCATGGCAGGCGCGCAGGCTGTTCAGAAATTCACTGCCGTAGGGTAACCCGACCAGAGTTTCGAGATCATCAAAGAACACCGCGACCGGCGCAGTGGTGTTCGCGAGCACGACTTCCCAGAAAAACTCGACGAGCCGTTCAGGGTTCGGCAGGTTTTCCTTTGCCCGCCACCATGTCTGCAGATCCACTTTCAGGCGCAGGTCGCGAGCGATTCTGTAAGCCAGGCCGTAGTACCAGCGCCGCGGTGCGTATTGCTTGTCCGGGCTGCCTATCTGAGTCAGGTCGACGACCGCGACCAGTTTTTCCTCGCGCCGCAACTGCCGCGAGATACGCGCCACAAGGCTGGTCTTGCCACTCTGCTTGGGCGCGAGCACATGGCAATGCTCGCCGCGTTCCAGATGCTCACGCAGGAGCTGGTCCGCGGCTCGAACCGCGTAACATTCCCGATCCGGCTGTACCGGACCACCGACAACGAAGAACTCACCGTTGCTGGCTACAGGCTGATTCAAGCTTCCTCCCAATGTACCGGCCGGCCGAATAGCGCCGCCCCCCGCCGCTCCCCGATCTGTTTGCGCTCTATCCTGCTTGCGCCTCCATCCGGGGCCACGAATAATACCCTTTCCCGACACGATAGGATGTAAAATGCTCATCTGTCATCCACATAATCTCAGCTCCGGCCGGGACGGTGACGAGCGCAATTTCGGTCTGCGCCTCTCGCTACCTGCCGGCGACTCTTTCGCCTCGGTACTTGGCGCCGACTGGAGCACGGAGCGCTGGTATCGCAGCGACAGCGAGCGCGAGGCAGCATTACTGGAAATCACCCGAAAACATCCGTTCTCCAGAATCGGCGACCGGCCGACCTATGTCGTCGAGCGAATCAGCCGTGCCCAGACAGACGCGGCCAGGGACACGGGGTGAATCACGGCACCCTGACATTACACGGAAATTGATCGTCAGGAACCACGGAGCGCGATATGGCGGACCCTACCTGCCCCGCATGCAGTGCGGAAGGCATCGAGAACATCGTATCAGCCGAGAGCGCCGAGCGGGCCAAGGGCGGAAATCCCTGGTTCCATGTGGTTTATTGCGATCGATGCGGACATATCTACGGTGTGCTGGCCAAACACGTCTTCGGCCCTGCAAGCGGGCCGACACTGGTGGTCAAGGACCGTCGATAGCGATCCGGTGAGTGCGTCAATGCCAGTGCTGAATCGCTGGATTTTCTCCTGCGTTGCTTTTCTTGCCGCTACCGTCGCTGCGGCCCAACCCGTTCAGGACGAGACTCTGCTCGAAACCGTCGTAGTTACCGCGCAGCGCCGCGGTACCGAACTGCTGAACTTGCCGGGCAACAACAGCAGAGTCGATGCCGCGACCGTGGAACTCGTCGGTCACACCCATATTTCGGAGCTGATGTACCGCAATCCGGGTGTGTGGATCAGCCGTGGGAGTGGCCAGGAGAACCTGACTGCAATCAGATCTCCGGTGCTGACCGGAGCGGGATCCTGCGGCGCATTTCTGTTCATGGAAAATGGTCTGTCGCTGAGACCAGCCGGCTTTTGCAATGTCAACGAATTGTTCGAGGTGAACAGTGAGCAGGCGGATGCGGTCGAGGTGGTCCGTGGTCCCGCGAGCAACCTCTACGGCTCAAACGCGTTGCACGGAATGATCAATGTCATTGTGGCCATGCCGGAGCGCGCGCGCCGCGTTTCCATGGAAGCCGGGCCCGACGGCTACCTCAGAGGAAAACTCGATATCGGCGACGCCAGCGAGGACAACGGCTTCCGGATCTTGCTAAACGGTACACACGACGGCGGCTGGCGCGACGATTCGGGCTATGACCAGCAAAAACTCAACGCAGGCTGGCAAACGCGTTTGGCCGGGGGCGATCTTGTTGCAAATTTTGCCGCCACCAATCTCAACCAGGAGACAGCGGGATTCATCTTGGGAAAGGACGCCTACCAGGACAACAGTCAGCGCAAAAGCAACCCGTTCCCTGAAGCCTATCGCGACGCGGAAAGTCAGCGTTTAGCCGCACGCTGGGAGCGCCGGTTGAACAACGGGCTGGACGTTGCCGTGACACCGTATGCACGGCGTTCGCGAATGGAGTTCCTGCAGCATTTTCTGCCCGGTCAACCGGTAGAGAAGAATGGCCAGGAGTCGGCCGGTGTCGAATTGACCCTGGCCGAGGCCGGGTCCGGAGTAATGAGGTGGCAGACCGGGTTGACCGCCGAGTTTGCCAGCGGGTTTCTCGAGGAATTCCAGGGTTCGGAAATCACCGAAGGCTCCGATTTCCTGATCGAGACGCGCCCGGCCGGGTTTCACTACGACTACGACGTAGCGTCAAGCATGCTTGCATCGTACGGGCAGTTGCAATGGGACATGACACCGCAATGGATGCTGGAACTGGGTGCGCGTTTCGAGTACCTGCGTTACGACTACGACAACAACATGCTCGACGGCAATACAGATGATCAGGGCAATGAATGCGGATTCGGCGGTTGCCGCTTCTACCGCCCGCCGGATGGCAACGATTCGTTTAGCGAAATTGCCCCCCGCATCGCGCTCAACTGGCGGCCCGACGATCGGCAGCAGCTATATGCGGCGGCAACACGCGGCTTCCGTCCGCCGCAGACGACCGAACTGTACAGGCTGCAGACAGAGCAACGCAGTGACTCGATCGATCCGGTCGAAATTGACAGCATTGAAACGGGCTATCGCTGGCTTGGCGAGCGCGTGTTTGTCGAGCTGGTCGGTTTCTACATGCACAAGAAGGATTTCATATTTCGCGATGCCGAAGGATTCAACTCGAGCTCGGGTCGCAGCCTGCATCGCGGCGCTGAACTCGATTTCAGGGCCCGGCTCGGCGCAGGATTCAGTTTTGCGGCGAGCGCCACGTATGCTCGTCATGAGTACGATTTCGACCAGCTCGCGGGCGGCGGCGAGGTCATTGAAGACGGTAATGATGTCGATACCGCGCCACGGCACCTCGGCAGCGCCCGCCTCGCATGGGATTCGGGCCGCGGTGGCCGTGGCGAATTCGAATGGGTACATTTGGGCGACTACTATCTCGACGCGGCCAACGAGCATCGCTACGACGGCCACGAACTGCTGAACCTGCGCTGGCAGCAATCGGTCGGCCGCCGGTGGCTGGTGACGCTTCGAATCAACAACCTGGCGAATACCCACTATGCCGAGCGCGCCGATTTCGCCTTTGGCAACTACCGCTACTTCCCGGGCCGCGATCGAAGCGTGTTTCTCGAGGTCGGGTTCGACGGCTCGTGAGCCGGCCAGGAATCCCCGAGAGATGTTACGACGCGCTTCCGGGACACACTCAGTATCGTGGCGGCGGCGAATTGCAGGCGCCGGTTCGGCGCGCGGCGTAGCCTGAGTTCGTCATTTCCCCAGCGTCGAAACAACAACTTTATCCGGATTCCGGAGGTGTTAATGCGATGCGCGCGGGACAATTCCATGGGATGACGACAAATCCACATTTCAATAACTTGTGTGGAAATCAACCAGAGCCAGTCCGCCCCGATGTTGGCATCGCCGCAAACTGGTAGACTCTCGGCTTTGCGGTCCGCCGAAACGGTGGACGCTGCCTCGAAAAACACACTGGTAGCCCAGCAATACCAGGCCGGCGGCGCCACATTCGGAAGACCCTAACGAACCAGCGCAGAAGATTAATCAAGAGCGGAGTCGAGCATGGCAGACGTGAACATTGTTCCACCCGAAGGTGGCGAAAAAATCACCCTTAGCGACGGCAAACTGACGGTTCCGGACCGTCCTGTCATTCCGTTTATCGAAGGCGATGGAACCGGCCCCGACATCTGGCGGGCGGCGGTCCGTGTCCTGGATGCAGTGGTAGAAAAAGCATACGGCGGCAAACGCAAGCTGATGTGGATGGAAGTCTTCGCTGGCGAAAAAGCCTATAACCAGTTCGGCAACTGGCTGCCCGACGAAACCGTGCAGGCCTGTCGCGACTACCTCGTCTCGATCAAGGGTCCGTTGACCACACCCATAGGTGGCGGCATCAGATCGCTCAACGTGGCGCTGCGGCAAATGCTCGACCTTTACGTCTGTCTGCGCCCGGTACGCTGGTTTGCCGGTGTCCCGTCGCCGGTCCGCAATCCGGGCAAGGTCGATATGGTGATTTTCCGCGAGAACACCGAGGACATATATGCCGGCGTCGAATTCGAATCGGGCAGCGATGAATGCGCCAGATTCATGGAGCTGTTCAAAGAGTCGTTTCCCAAGCACTACAACAAGATCCGTTTCCCCGCGACCTCGGGGATCGGTATCAAACCGGTGTCGCAGGAAGGCACCGATCGCCTGGTTCGGGCCGCGATTCGTTATGCGATCGACAACGGCCGCAAGAGCCTGACTTTCGTTCACAAAGGCAACATCATGAAGTTCACCGAGGGCGCCTTCCGTAACTGGGGCTACGCGCTGGCGGAGAACGAATTTCCCGAGCACACCTACACGTGGGAGCAATGGGAACGAACCAGCGCCGAGCAAGGGGCGGCAGCCGCCAATGCGGAGCAGGAAGCCGCGCTCGCGGCCGGCCGGATTCTGGTCAAGGACGCTATTGCCGACATTACGCTGCAGCAGGTTCTGACCCGGCCGTCGGAATTCGACGTCATCGCTACCATGAACCTGAACGGCGACTATCTGTCCGATGCGCTGGCAGCGCAGGTTGGCGGAATCGGCATTGCTCCCGGCGGCAACATCAACTATGACACCGGTCATGCCGTATTCGAGGCGACTCATGGAACAGCGCCCAAATATGCCAACCTCGACAAGGTAAATCCCGGTTCCGAGATTCTCTCCGGTGAAATGATGCTGCGTTACCTGGGCTGGACCGAGGCGGCCGATCTGATTATTGCAGCCATGGACAAGACGATTGGCAAGAAGACCGTGACTTATGATTTCGCTCGCCTGATGGACGGCGCAATCGAGGTGAAATGCAGCGAGTTCGCCGATCACCTGATTGCTAACCTGTAGGCGTTATCTTCCCTGCCCACGAGCTGGCGGCCGTGCCCGTATCGGCCGGCCGTTCAGTTCCGGACAGTGCAGCCCACCCCGGCCCTGCGCGTCCATGACAGCGGTGCCTGGCAACCCGAGGTGGTCCGGCAACTAACGTTTTGCGGGCAAGACCCGGCAGAGGCTGTGCGGCGGAATGGCAACGAACCAGCCACGGACGCTAAAGAGTGCGAGAAGAACAGGTAAAACAAAGCGCGCAGATTATTTTCGAGGCCTTTCTCGGCTATAACGAAGAATTCCGGCGCATCAGCCGACGCGCGGTCTCTCGCTTCGAGAACCGGCAGTGGAAAGAGGGCCAGCAGGATACTGTAGAACGTATCGAACTTTACGAGCAGTGGATTCTCGCCGCGCTCGAGCAAATTCGTAAGGCGCTCGGCAGCGAGCTCGAAGACAAGGCAATCTGGGCGGAAATAAAAAAAGAATTCTCACAGCTCATCCAGCCCTATCTCGATTCCGAGTTCATGAAGACGTTTTACAGCTCCATCACGCGGCGGGTATTCAGCACACTGGGTGTCGATGCCCGGGTAGAGTACATCGCTCTGGATATACGGCCGACTGCCAAAGTCGAAACTCCGGCGCCGAGTCATTCACTTCACTTCCGTGGCTCAACCCGGTTTCTGATCGACGAGTTGCTCGGCTTCTACAGCTTCAATGTCCCGTATCGGAATATCGATCGCAGCGTACGTTACATCGCTGCCGAAATAGACAATCACTGGCGTTCGGTCGCCGGCACCAGGCCGTTGCGCAAAGTGCAGGCCCTCGAACCCGTCTTCTATCAAAGCACCCGTGCCTATATCGTCGGTCACCTGGAGGGCGACGACCTGCGGGTACCGATGGCGATCGCGTTGCAAAATACTGACAACGGTCTGCTGGTGGACACCGTATTGCTGTCGGAAAGCGAAGTCAGCATGTTGTTTTCGTTTACCCGCTCGTACTTTCACGTAGATCTTTCAACCGTCGCCGATGCGATTGTCTATTTGAAAACGCTGATGCCGCGCAAACCAACCAGCGAGTTGTATACCGTGCTGGGGCGGGCCAAACAGGGCAAAACCGAACGCTATCGCAGCTTTTTCCATCATCTTGGCGAGTCCGACGACAAGCTGATCCAGGCGCCTGGCGAGAAGGGCATGGTCATGGCGGTGTTCACGCTGCCGTCTTACGACATCGTTTTCAAGGTCATACGCGACCGATTTGCATACCCCAAGACCAGCTCTCCACAGGAAGTCAAAGCAAAATACAACCTCGTGTTCAAACACGATCGCGCCGGCCGTCTGGTCGACGCCCAGGAGTTTCGCCGGCTCGAATTCCCGCTGCAACGCTTTGCTCCGGAGCTGCTCGACGAGTTGTTGGGTGAGGCGGCCGCGACCTGCAAGATCGACGGCGATTTTCTACTGGTCGAACACTGCTATGTCGAACGGCAACTCGCGCCATTGAATATTTATTTGCGCGAGACATCGGCAGAGGCGAAAAAACTGGCCGTTATCGACTATGGGCAGGCTATCAGAGACCTGGCCGCCACCAACATTTTCCCCGGCGACCTGCTGTCAAAGAACTTTGGCGTGACCCGCCATGGCCGCGTTATTTTCTATGACTATGACGAACTCTGCCTGATTACGGACTGCCGCTTCCGCGAAATGCCCCAGGCGCGTAGCTATGAGGACGAGATGCGCTCCGACGCCTGGTTCTATGTGGGCGAGGATGACGTGTTTCCTGAGCAGTTTCTGACTTTTCTCGGACTCGATGAAGAAGGTAAGCAGATATTTGCCGAGTATCACGGAGAGTTGATTTCAGCGGAGTGGTGGCGCAACCTTCAGACTCGTCTGCGCGCCGACGAGGTTATCGAAATTGTGCCCTACAGCAAATTACGCCCCACGGTAAGTCTCGCCTCCGGATAAAAAAAGCGCCCGCTCGAGGCGGGCGCTTTGCCACACTGGCGAGCCAGTGCCGATTATTTCCCCAGGCCGTTTATATAGGCCACTACGTCCATGATGGCCTGATCGTCCGCCAGCGTCATCGACATCGGGGCCATTTGCTTGCCATAGGTATCGTCGGCGTGTGAACCGCGGACGCCGGATTTGAAGTGCTTCAACTGAGTGACGGCATACCAGTCACTCAATCCTGTCAGCTTTGGTGCATTGAGCGCCTTGTTGCCTTCGCCTTTCGCGCCGTGACAGGCGATGCAGGTCTTGTACAAGGTTTCCCCACGCGCCACGTCGCCCGTTACAGTTGTGGCCGGCGCAGTGTCCGGAAACGTCCCGATATAGGCCACCACATTCGCAATGGCCGCATCGTCGGCAAGCGTCATCGCCATCGGCGCCATTTGCTTGCCGTAGGTATCGCCGGCATGGGTACCGCGAATGCCCTTTTTGTAATTCTGCAACTGGCGCGTCAGATACCAGTCTTCCTGGCCAGCGATTTTGGGCGCATTTAGCGCCTTGTTGCCCTGACCGGCCAGGCCATGACAGGCCGTGCACGTCGCATACAAGGATTTGCCCGCCGCCGGATCGCCAGCAGCCGACGCCGAGCCCGCTGCAAACGCAAGCGCCAATAATGTCCATCTCAATTTCGTCTTCATGACTTTCACTCTTCCTCTGATAATTGAATCCGGCCCTGCAACTCGCTCGCGCCCCGATTTCTGCTGCCGCGGCGCCGTAACCAGCGCTCGAATTCTACCCTATCGGCCGACGCCTCGCAGATCCGCAGCACCCACACTTGCACCCGGCGCACGCTCTGGCATGCTTCAGGGTCCGCTGGCCCCAATTACTGCCGCAATCGCGACCATGGATCCATCCGAATGAGCGACTTTATCAGCCTTGAAGACATTGAGTTCCAGGTTTTCGACGTGCTCGATACCGAGAATTTATGCGAGCGCGACCGTTTCACCGATCACGACCGGAGCACCTGCACCGGCGCGCTCGATCTCGCCATGCGAATTGCCACCAGCGAGTTTTTTCCCCACGCAGCGAAGCTGGATGCGAATGAGCCGCATTACGACGGCACGAAGGTCGAGCTGATACCGGAACTCGCAAATGCCCTTACCGCATTTGCCGAAGCGGGATTCCACGCCACCCATGCCGATCATGAGCACGGCGGCATGCAACTGCCGGCCACCGTCGCGAGCGCCTGCGCCGCTATTTTTGCTGCCGCAAACCTGAGCGCCGCCTCCTATCCCCTGCTCACCAGTGCAGCCGCCAATCTGCTCGCCATATTCGGCACCGACCAGCAAAAGCGGGACTACATGGTACCAATGTACGAAGGGCGCTATTTCGGCACCATGTGCCTGTCCGAGCCACACGCGGGTTCTTCTCTCGGAGACATCCGCTGCAGCGCGCAACCGATGGATAATGGCAACTACCGCATTCGCGGCAGCAAGATGTGGATCAGCGGCGGCGAGCACGAACTTTCCGAGAACATCGTTCACCTGGTACTGGCCAAATTACCGGATGCGCCTCCCGGCGTGAAAGGCATCTCGTTGTTCGTCGTTCCACGCCGGCGTGAGAATGGCAACGGCGGGTACGAGGACAATCACGTCGCACTCGCCGGCCTGAACCACAAAATGGGACAGCGCGGCATCGTCAACTGCCTGTTGAATTTCGGTGAAGGTGGTGACTGTATCGGTCAACTCGTCGGCGAGCCGAATCGCGGTCTCGCGCAGATGTTTCACATGATGAATGAGGCTCGCCTCGAGGTCGGACTGGGATCGGTCGCCGTGGCCTACGCCGGTTACCGGCACTCCCTCGCGTATGCGGCGCAACGCCCGCAGGGCCGCCATCCCGATCAACGCGATCCGCAAGCCAGCCAGGTGATGATCATCGAACACGCCGATGTGCGGCGGATGCTGTTGCGACAGAAGTCTATTGTCGAAGGCGGCCTCGCGCTGTGCCTGTACGCGGCGCGCCTGGTCGACGAAGAACGAACCGCGGCGCAGCAGCAGGATCGCCACGCGGCACATCTGCTGCTCGAACTGCTAACCCCGGTCTGCAAGGCCTGGTGCTCCCACTACGGGCTGCAAGCCAACGAGCTCGCGATCCAGGTACTCGGTGGCTACGGCTATACCCGCGATTATCCGGTCGAACGTCTGTATCGCGACAATCGGATCAATCCGATCCATGAAGGTACCAACGGGATTCAGAGCATCGACCTCCTCGGCCGCAAAGTGGCTATGGAAAACGGCGCTGCAATGAGCACGCTCGTGCGCCTGGTAAAGGACTGCATAGCGGCAGCCGGCGCGCATCCGGCGCTGGCTAAACACGCGGCCGACCTCGCCAATGCTGTCGATCTGCTTGATAACACAACGAAGGCGCTGCAAGCAGCGGGCGCACGCGGAGAGGTTCGTTTGTTTCTCGCCAATTCGCATGTCTACATGGAGATGTTCGGGCATGTCCTGATCGCATGGCAGTGGTTACGCCAGGCGAATGCCGCCGCCGCCCTGATCGCGGCCGGAGACGGCGTCGCCCGGCACGACTTCCTGCACGGAAAGCTCGCCGCATGCCGATATTTTTTCGAATGGGAGTTGCCGGATATCGAACCGAAGGCGCGGCTACTGGCGCGTCTCGATCGTACCTGCCTGGACACTCTTCCCGAGTGGTTATAAAGGACGAACCTATGAAAGCAGTGTTATGCAAGGAATATGGGCCCATCGCAGCGCTCGCAGTGGAGGATATCGAGCCGGAAACGATGCAGCCGGGTCATGTCAGGATCGCGGTGGAAGCGTGTGGCGTAAATTTCCCCGATACGCTGATCGTCAAGGGCAAGTATCAGTTCAGGCCACCCCCGCCATTCTCGCCGGGTGGCGAGGTAGCCGGCCGCGTTGTCGAGGTCGCGGATGATGTCCACGCTGTGAAGACCGGGCAACGGGTCATGGCGGTTATGATTTTCGGCGGCTATCGCGAGGAAGTCGTGGTTCCGGCGACCAACGTGATTCCGCTCGCAGCGACAATGGACTCGACGACGGCGGCCGGTTTCATGGTCACGTACGGCACCTCGATCCACGCGCTGGTCCAGCGCGGACGACTGGAACAGGGCGAGACACTACTCGTGCTCGGCGCGGCCGGCGGTGTCGGTCTTGCCGCTGTCGAACTTGGCAAGGCGCTCGGTGCACACGTAATTGCGGCGGCTTCCAGCAACGAGAAGCTCGCCATCGCGCACGAACACGGGGCCGACGAGGGGATCAATTATCGCACCGAGGATCTCGCTGCGCGGGTAAAGGAGCTGACCCGAAAAAACGGGGCCGATGTCATTTACGATCCCGTTGGCGGCGCCGCTACAACGGAGGCGCTGCGATCAATTGCCTGGCGCGGGCGTTTGCTCGTGGTCGGTTTTGCCAGCGGCGAAATCCCCGCCATACCGGCCAACCGGCTGCTGCTGAAAGGCTGTGAGGCAAGCGGCGTATTCTGGGGAAATTTTATCCAGCGCGAACCGGACGAGAACCGCCGCAATGTCGAGCGGCTGTTCTCGATGCATGCTTCCGGCGTGCTCAAGCCCCTGATAAGCGAGACTTTCCCGTTGGCCGACGCCAGCGTAGCTCTGAATCGTCTCGAACGCCGAGAAGCCATCGGCAAACTTGTTCTGTTGACCCAAGCCGCCGACTGAAGGTGATGCGGGTGCGGCCAGTTTCATGACCGCACCCGCGCCGCCTAGTCGCTTCGCGCCACCTGGCCGTGGCCGGCAAGCGGAACCAGCCTGATGCTGACACGTCGATCGAACGCATACGCATCGAGATCTTTAACCGCCGCTGTCGAACCGCTGGCGCCGTGGCCGAACGACGCGATTCGCTCCGCCTCCACGCCGGCATCGAGCAGCAGTTTCATAATGCCTTCAGCACGCTCTGCGCTGAGATCGCGGTTGTACTTTTCGTCACCCCGAGGATCGGCATAGCCGTCGAGCTGCACGGCCAGATCCGGCATCTGCGCCAACAGCGCCGCGAGCTCGCGCAAACGTAGTCCGGTGGATTCGGCTACCTCGCTTTCGCCGGTACGGAAATGGACATCGAACGCGATTCCCCTCCCCAGTGTCTCGATACTCGGCGCCGCAGCCAGACGTACCGCCAGCTCATCGAGCCGACGCTCCGCTTCGGCCTGACTCCGCCGCGATCGATTTACTTCGGCACGGGCCGCCGCCAGTTCGCTGCGGTTTGCAGAGAGTTCACTTTCGACGCCATCCAGTTTCTGCGCCTGTTCGACGCTATTGCCCAAGTAGGCACCCAACGCGCCGCCGAACAATGCCCCGAGCGGTCCGGCCGCCGCAACGCCAACGATTGCTCCGCCCACCACGCCAATACTCTCTCCGGGCCGGGTCGATCGTGAGCCGGCTTCCGCCTGCATGCTAGCCAGCAACGCCGCCAGCGTCGCAAAAACAATTATCTTTTTCATGTCGCTACTCCTTCGCTTGTGATTGAGATGCGCGACATTCATTGCAACGGAACGGGATGACGCTGAGATTGTTCGATCGGGTATCGCTGAGTAGTAATCTGGCGAATTCGGGCAGGTCCGCATGGATTGCGGCAATCCCTACTGTAAACAGTCACGTCTGCGAAGTAGGCTCGGTCGTAACTGCGCTTGGCGATGCAATTTCTGCGATCGGGCCGGTTCTGGGATGCACTGGCCGTGCTACCGGGCCAGCGTGGCGGGAGTATGGACACTTCAATTGTCTTTCTGCACATTGCGGTCATACTAACCACAGCTCACCTTTTGGCCGAGCTGGCAGGCAAGTTCGGCATGCCGACCGTTATTGGCGAACTGGCAGCCGGCATCGTCCTCGGTCCCAGCCTGCTGGGCTGGATCACACCAAACGAGATCATCCATCTCCTCGCCGAGATCGGGCTGATTCTGTTGCTTTTCGATGTCGGACTCGACACAGATGTCGGACGATTGATCAATGCCGGGCCGAGGGCGGCAATCGTCGCTATCGGAGGTTTCGTCGTACCTTTCCTGCTCGGTTTTCTGCTGACCCATTACGCATTCGGCTTCAGCATGCTGGTTTCGCTGTTCATCGGCGGCACGCTCACTGCAACCAGCATTGGCGTCACCGTACGCATCCTGCGCGACGTGGGTCGTCAGAACAGTCACGAAGGCCAGATCGTACTGGGCGCTGCAGTTCTCGATGACGTGCTCGGGGTCCTGTTGCTGGCAGTGTTATACGAGTTCTCGGTCAGCGGCGAAGTCAGCCTGTTGAATGTAGCCAAGGTGACAATGTTCGTTGGCGTCTTCTTCTTTACCGCGCCGCTGGCGGCAAAATTGATATCGTCGCTGATCCGCCGCCTCGAACATGTCAGCCGCGTCCCAGGGGTCATTGCAACGACGATTTCCTCGCTGGTTCTTGCGTTCGCCTGGCTTGCGCATGCCATCGGCGCACCTGAGTTGCTCGGCGGATTCGCCGCAGGCCTGGCATTGTCGCGGCGGTTTTTCCTGCCGTTCGGAATCGCCATCGCAACGCATCCGCGCTTCTCGCATCACATCGACCTGTCGATGCGCCCGATTATCGAACTCTTCTCACCGATTTTCTTCGTCACTGTCGGACTGTCACTCGACCTGCGTGCCGTCGAATGGCAGTCGTCTTTTATCTGGACTTTCTCTCTCAGCATTCTGTTTGTGGCGATCGCAGGCAAATTGGCTGGCGGCTTTATGCTCAGACGAGAGCACCCCCTGACGCGCACCGCAATCGGTATGTCGATGGTGCCGCGCGGAGAAGTCGGCCTGGTGTTCGCCGGTCTCGGCCAGGCAGCGGGCGTCTTTGGCCCCCAGGTTTACGCCGGCGTAATAATCGTCATTGCGTACACGACGCTGCTGGCACCCTTCTGGATCAAGAGTTTCTACAAGAGGTATGGGAACCGGCCACAACTATTCGAAACGGCCGGCGAAACCACCGTGGACGGTTCTGCACTCCGCCCGGCCGCAGAATAGTCGCCCCCCGAAGCAGTAACGGGCCTCACTCAACACTTGATTCAGCGTATGGCGCAGGGTCAGAGCGTTACTAAAAATCAATAAATTAAATAATATTTACAATACGTTGTAATTAATACTAAATGTTTAACTTTAGGTATTATGTAACACTGACTCCGGCGGCTGTTGCGGCGCAAAACCGAATTCTGGAATAATGGTTGCCCTTTTTCGGGAACCGCCGGAGATCGACTTGCCAGCCAAACCAGACCTGCGCGATGAGCTGTTGCCAGCAAACCGGGATCTCGCCCGGCGCCGATTCGTCAAGGGTCTCGTGGGCCTTGCAGCGACACCATTGTTGCCCGCTCCGGCTCTGGCGTTCGCTTCAACCGGCTCCGAAAGGCAATTGAGCTTCACCCATACCCACACCGGCGAGAAGCTTAGCGTCGTCTATCGTAACGGCGACTCCTATGCTTCCGATGCCCTCGGTCAGATCAATCATCACCTGAGAGATCACCGCAGCGGTGAGAAGTTCTCCATGGACAAACGCCTGCTCGACCTGCTGTTCGAGCTGGCCAACGTAACCGGCAGCCGCACGCCATTCCAGGTCATCTCCGGCTATCGGTCACCGAACACCAACGCCATGCTTAGAAAAAAAGGAAGTGGCGTAGCAAAACGAAGTCTGCACATGCAGGGAAAAGCCATTGATGTCCGTCTTGCGGATGTCCCGACCAGCCAGTTGCGGCGCGCCGCAATCGATCTCCAGGCGGGCGGCGTTGGCTATTACCCTAAATCTGATTTCGTGCACCTCGATACGGGCAGGTTCCGTACCTGGTGATCCCGTTGCCGCGGGCTTGGCCTGTTGGCGACACAACAATGTGGACGGTGGAGACGGGTGTCCAACCCTTGTCTCCGTGTCAAATCTCCAGCGTCTATATGAGTGTCAAGCCAACAGGCCCTGGCCTGCGCTTTGGTCCGATGCACCTCGATCGCCGGCTTTAGCCATGGCGGCAATCTTTAATCGAACGACACAGACCGGGAATATCCACGTCCTGGCTGGTGTCTACCCTTACTATTCTCGCTGTCGACTCGACCGCCGCCGCGGCCGTTCCTCTCAACTGTGAATCCAACACCCCGAGATCGGCTTCAGACGCATCTGTGCCGTTCCTGGCGCGCTCGGCCAGGCGTTTGCGCAATAGCGGCAGCGGCGCCTCACATGCCACGATCACGCAGCGGAGCCGGCGCCGCGCCGCGAGTTGCACGAAGGAATCCATCCGCCCTTCATCAAGAAATGCCGCATCGACGATAACGTCAATACCGGCACTCAACATGGCGCCTGCGTTGGCAAGGAGGTGACTGTAGGTATGCCGAGTTGCCGCGTCAGAGTAAATGCCGGCCCCCTGACCCGAGTGCGTATCGGCGTCCGGGCTCATGCCGTGCAGCCGCTTCCGCTCGACGTCTGAACGGATTCGCAGCGCCGGCAGGCACTCCAGCAGTTGCTGACTCAGCCAGGTTTTGCCGGAGCCTGACAGTCCGTGCATCAATACGAGCGTCGGTTTCGCGGCACCAATCAGTGAATGCGCAAACCGAATGTGCAATTCCCGGCGCTGATCGAGGCCATGCCGACGCTCCTCCGGCAACCCCTCATCGAGCAGCTGAAGCGCGGCTACTTTTGCTCGCACCATGCTGCGGTAGGAAATGTAAAACGGCAACACACCCGCACCTGCATAGTCGCCGCCGCGTTCGAGATAGGCATTCAGAAAACGGAAAGCGAGATCGGCACGTTGGCGCACGGCCAGGTCCATATGCAGAAATGCGACATCGCTCAGGACATCGATCCAACGCAATGCGGGATCGAACTCGATGCAATCGAAGGCAAGAATCTCGGAACCAAGCCGCACCAGGTTACTCAGATGCAGATCGCCGTGGCACTCGCGCACCCTGCCGTCGAGCTTGCGCTGCCGGAACAGTGACTGGTGCGCGGCAAATTCGGCCTCGCTCCAGTGCTTGAGCTGATCAAGGGTCTCGCCTTCGTTGGGGGCGAGTTCGTACAAATGGCGAAAATTTTCCCGCGCAGGCTGTACCACCGTCTCCGGGTCGCCCCATGGCTGCCCGGCGTCGGCGATCGCAGCCGACTCATGTAGCGCGGCGATAGTGGCAGCCACCCGGTCCATATCGGCGCCACCCAGCAGTCCCGCCTCGAACTGACGATCGAGCTGGGAACTTTGCGCAAACTCGAGCATCCGCACGCCGAATTCGACCACATCAGCGAGTTCAGGGTTGTCCCCGGCATCGACCAGCGCAAGTCCGTCGCCGGACTCAACAAGCACCACCAGTCCAAGATAGATGCCGGGCGCGGCACGCAAATTGAGCCTCAGCTCCTGCTCGCAGGCCATGTGGCGCTTCTCGAGCGAAGAAAAATCAAGGAAACCGAAATTGACCGGCTTTTTGAATTTATAGGCGAAGGAGCCGGTCAGCACGACCCACGAGATATGCGTTTCGATTACCTGGATTTTCGTGACCGGGTGCGGAAACACACCAGCGACGAGTTTCCGCGGATCGAAGCCCTGGCTCATCGATTCGGCGTCAAAGGTCCAGCTGTCTGGAAATAATCAGCTTTTGAACATCGGACGTGCCTTCGTAAATCTGGCAGACACGCACGTCGCGATAGATTTTCTCTACCGGGTAGTCGCGTGTATATCCGTAACCGCCCAGTATCTGGACCGCTCCGGAACAGATTCTCTCGGCGGCTTCCGATGCAAATAACTTCGCCATGCATGCCTGCTTGAGGCATGGCTGACCCGCTTCCTTGATCGCCGCGGCCTGGAGCGTCAGGGACTGGGCCGCCTCCAGCTCGGTGGCCATGTCCGCCAGTCGAAACGCGACCGCCTGGTGATCGAATATTCTCTTGCCGAACGCGCGCCGTTCCATTGCATATGCCCGCGCATGCTCGAGCGCCGCGCGCGCCATGCCGACGCTTTGCGCGGCAATGCCGATGCGACCGGTCTCGAGGTTGGCCAGCGCGATTTTGTAGCCATCGCCCTCGTCACCGATCCTGAGCTCCGAACCCAGCATCACATCTTCCAGCGTAAGCTGGGCCGTGTCGGATGCCTCCTGGCCCATCTTTTCTTCTATGCCGGAGACGATCAGACCTTCGCTGTCCGCCGGCACGAGGAATGCGCTGATACCACGCTTGCCGGCACCAGGGTCGGTGACCGCGAACACGATTACGACCCCTGCGATTTTTCCGGAGGTAATGAACTGTTTCGTCCCGTTCAGGCAGTAGCGATCTCCGCTTTTGCGAGCGCGGGTCAGCAAGTTCGCGGCATCCGAACCCGCCTGGGGCTCACTCAGACCAAATGCGCCGATGATCTCGCCACGTGCCAGTGGTTTCAGGAAGTTTTCTTTTTGCTCTGAGTTGCCGAGGCTTTGCAGAATTGCGCAAACTGGGGCGTTGTTGACGCTCATGATCGTGGACACCGCACCGTCGCCCGCCGCGATCTCGATCAGCGCAAGCGCATACGACACGTAGTCAAGCCCGGCGCCTCCCCACTCCTCCGCCACCGTCATGCCCATGAAGCCCAACTCGCCCATTTCGCGGAGAACGGCTTGCGGCACCGCCTTCTGCTCCGCCCACTCGCTGCTATGGGGCGCAAGACTGCCCCGCGCAAACTCGGCGGCAGCCTCACGGACCATTTGCTGTTGCTCAGTCAGAATCACGCGGACCTCCCAGCATCGAACCCGTCACCGGGCAAACTGCCGCCAGCGGCCAGGCAGGGACTCAAAGATGGACGTATGTGCCAGGTGCATCACAAATCGGGGCATAGCCTTCGTCGGCCGCGCCGATCGTGCGCGCACTGACCTTGGCACCGGAGTTTTCGAACAGCCATTTGTTCCAGGTAGGCCACCATGAGCCTTCCGTCGTGGCCGTGCGCGAGCGCCACAGATCGGGATGCACGTAGCCTTCGCCCGGCTCGCGTGTTGCGACCTGGTGCTTGCGCCGCGGATGCACCGGACCGCACGCAATACCGGCGTTGTGACCGCCGTTTGTCAGGCAAAACGTAAGTTCAGCATAAGGCGCGAGGCGATGGATCTTGTAGACCGACTTCCATGGCGCCACATGATCGGTTGTAGTCCCTACAAAAAACATCGGAGTCCGGATGTCGGAGAGGTGAATGTTGCGGCCGTCCACCGCGTAATGATCTTCCGCAAGCGCATTCTCGAGGTAGACCTTTTGCAACCAGTCGTAATGCAGTTGATACGGCACACGGGTTACATCGCGATTCCATGCCATCAGGTCGATAAGTTTGGGTTCCTTGCCGAGCATGTAGCGCTCGACAAGCGGCTGCCAGACCAGCGCGTTGGCATTCAGCGCATTGAATGCGGCCGCCATGTACGGGCCGTCAAGATAACCGTCGCGCGACATCGTGTCCTTCAGCATGCTGAGTTGCGCATCGCTGAGGAACATCTTTATTTCGCCCGGTTCGGAGCAATCCGTCTGTGCGGTAAACGTACTAACGGTATTCAACCGGTCGTCGCCATCTCGCGCCATTACGGCCGCGGCGATCGACAACAACGTACCCCCGGCGCAATAGCCGACCGCGTTGACTTTCTGTTCCGGAACGACGGCCCCTACGACATCCAGCGCTTCCATGAAACCAAGCTTCAGGTAGTCGTTCAAGCCAAGACCGGCATCGCCTTCGTCAGGATTCTTCCACGAAATCATGAACACCGTGTGACCCTGCTCGACCAGATAACGAACCATCGATTTGGCCGGCGACAGATCGAGGATGTAGAACTTCATTATCCATGGCGGAACGAACAACAACGGTTCCGCGAGCACCTTGCCGCGTTTTGTCTTGGGCGCGTACTGGATAAGTTCAATCAGCCGATTGCGGTAGATCACTTTGCCGGGTGACGCCGCCAGGTCCTCGCCCACTTCGAAACCGCCGGTATCGGGCTTGGGTTCGGGCTTGATCGAAGACTTGACATCCTGCGCCAGCAAGCGGAGACCGCGCTGGAGATTGCCGCCCGTTTCCGACCGGGTCGAGTCGATGACTTCCGGATTGGTCAACGGCAGGTTATACGGCGAAACCGCGTCGACCATCTGATGCGCCAGAAACGACACCAGCGCCTCATGATCCTTGGTTA
>Ga0102955_1000058_pt1 | contig 22755 bp, 18 predicted proteins | sample SalPonF2_A_D1_MG_FD_78512 | JGI IMG/M metagenome (GOLD analysis project Ga0102955, IMG submission 78512) | Salt pond soil microbial communities from South San Francisco under conditions of wetland restoration - Salt Pond MetaG SF2_A_D1_MG ... | reverse complement strand
CGGTGCCGCTTCTACCTCTTCCGCTGCCTTTTCTGCCTCTTCCGGTGCCGCTTCTGCCTCTTCCGGTGCCGCTTCTGCCTCTTCCGCTGCCGCTTCTACCTCTTCCGCTGCCGCTTCTGCCTCTTCCGCTGCCGCTTCTGCCTCTTCCGGTGCCGCTTCTGCCTTGCTGCTGGTTCCCTTGCTTTCCATTTCTTCTTTCAGAAGGTCACCAATGGTAGCAGGACCGGCAGCTTGTTTCTTTTTGTAATCTTTCAGGGTATCCTCACCTGAGTCCTCATCCATGGCCTTGACGGACAGGCCTATCTTCCTATCCTTTGAGGAAACATTGATTACCTTTACCTTTAGGCTATCACCTACATTGTACATGCCAACCGGAGTAGTAATTTTTTCTTTGCTTATTTCAGAGACATGGACAAGACCTTCAACACCTTCTTCGAGCTGGACGAAAATTCCGAAGTCGGTGACATTGGTGATTTTGCCTTCGACAATGGCGCCGCCGGGATAATTGTTGAGTGCAGCCTGCCATGGGTCGGGTTCAAGTTGCTTTATGCCAAGGGAGAAACGTTCGTTTTCTCTGTCAATCTTTAAAACTACGGCCTGTATCGTATCACCTTTCGCATACTTCTCGGTCGGATGTTTGATGCGCTCAGTCCAGGAAAGATCAGAGACATGGATAAGGCCGTCAATGCCTTCTTCTATGCCGATAAATATGCCGAAATCAGTGATATTTTTGATCTTGCCTTCGATGATGGAGCCGACAGGATAGTTTTCACTGACCAGATCCCAGGGATTTGGATGCAATTGTTTCATACCCAGAGAGATACGTTTGCTTTCGGTTTCTATGTTGAGCACCATGATCTCAACTTCGTCGCCCACCGTAACAAGTTTGGAGGGATGCCGTGGTTTTTTGGACCAGGTCATTTCAGAGATATGGATCAGTCCCTCTACGCCTTCTTCAAGCTCAACAAAAACACCATAATCGGTAATGCTGACAACCTTGCCGACAGTTTTGGAGCCGATGGGGTAGCGCTCCGTTACCGTGGCCCATGGATCAGGACGCAGCTGCTTGATGCCCAGGGATACACGGTCGGATTCCTGGTCATACTTGAGAATTTTGACATCGATGTCGTCCCCGACCTTATACAGTTTAGCCGGATGGGAAACCCGGCCCCAGGAAAGATCGGTGATGTGGCACAGGCCGTCCATACCGCCAAGATCGATAAAAAGACCGTAGTCAGTTATATTTGTAACCGTTCCTTTCACGACCATGCCCTCTTCCAGGGAGGTACGCATGTCGGCGCGCATTTTCTCCCGCTCTTTTTCAAGAATGGCGCGGCGTGAAATAACGACATTATTTCGTTTTCTATTGAATTTGAGAATTTTGAAAGGAAAGGACTGGCCAATGAGTGCATCCAGATCTTTAACCGGGCGCAAATCTATTTGAGAATAAGGCAGGAAAGCGGGCACCCCGATATCCACTGACATGCCGCCTTTAACGCGGCTTTCAATCTTGCCGTCGATGGTGCCGTCATCCGCCTGAATCTTGGCGATTTCTTCCCAAACTTTAATACCGATCGCCTTTTCCCGTGACAGCTGAAGTCCGCCTTCCTCTTTCCTTTTCTCTACAAAGACCTCGAAGGCATCACCTATCTTGATTTCCTTTTCTTCGCCTTCGGTACGGAATTCTGAGAGAGGAATGTAACTTTCAGCTTTGTCGCCGATGTCAACGAGAACATGATCATCAACAATGCCGACGACAGTGCCCTTAATGACATCACCTACTTTACTTACTGAACTGTTTTCTTCCATTTCGAAGAGATCAGCAAAACTCATCTCTTCCGAGTCTTTTTTGCCTGCATCTGCGGCATTTTCTTGTGTTGAATTTTCTGTCATGTTAGTTCTTGCCCTTTAGTGTAGTTTCTGCCAACTAGTTGAGTATTCATCTTATCTCCCTGTTGAGGAAGGACCAAAAAAGGCTATATACCAAAGACTACGAGCAAACACAACTTTTTCTTGATAAAAAAAGTTACCTATAGAGCACAGTCCTGTGGCAATGTTTATGCAGGCTGCAATAGGGCAAAAGCAGATTGTAACACGTGAAAACTTAGACTATAGTGTCGTGCTGGCTAAAGAACAGAAATGAAAAAGAAGAGTATGGGTGTCTAAGTCTTATGCGCGTGGCAATGTATTACAACAACAGGGATGTCCGGCTTGAGGAGAGGGAGACTCCCCGGATCGGTTCCGGTGAAATGCTGGTGCAGATTTTTGCAAGTTCGATCTGTGGCAGCGATACCATGGAATGGTACCGTATCAGGCACGCGCCTCTTGTTTTGGGGCATGAGATAGCCGGCAGGGTTGCAGAGGCAGGCGCGGATGTATCCGGGTTTAAGAAAGGTGACAAGGTTGTTGCGACCCATCACGTGCCCTGTTTTTCCTGCCATAATTGCGAGAACGGCCATGAGACAGTCTGTGATACTCTGCTTGGGGGGACGCATTTTGATCCGGGCGGATTTTGCGAGTATGTGCGCTTGCCATCAATCAATGTTGCGCGCGGCACCTGGCTTTTGCCCGATGAAGTGACATACGAGGCGGCCACATTTGTTGAGCCTTTGGGTTGTGTCCTGCGCGGACAGCGGATTGCAGGCATCCGGCCCGGCGCAAGTGTACTTGTTCTCGGCAGCGGTATTGCAGGTCTGCTTCATATCAAGTTGGCCGTGGCCAAAGATGCGGGCCTGATAGTTGCCACAGATCTCAGCCATGAGCGACTTGTCCTGGCGGGGCAATATGGAGCCCACCATGTACTCCCGGCGGACTCTGATGTGGCAGAGGAATTCAGAGAATTGAACAGCGGCCGGGGAGCGGATGTGGTGATAGTGTGCGCCGCGGCAGAGGCTGTCTGCCAGCAGGCCTTTCAGGCGGTTGGGCGTGGCGGTACCATCATGCTGTTTGCCCCTGCGCCGTCCGGGACAGTTGTACCGTTATCCATCAATGACGTTTTCTGGCGCCGTGATGTCACGGTCACAACTTCATATGCAGCAAGCCCGGCCGATTGTGCAGAGGCCCTGGAACTCATCAGGTCGAAACGGGTTCGGGTGGATGACATGATAACCCACCGCTTCGGGCTTGCAGAAACAGGAAAAGGGTTTCAGCTCGTTGCAGAAGGTGGCGGCTCACTGAAGGTGATTATAAAACCACAGGAATAAATTGACTGCATAGAAAATTGTTAAAAGGAGATGCGTTATGCCTGAAGTTGACAAGGAAGGGCAAGAATTCAGCCTGGAAAAAAGAACGAACACAGAAGGTTTTTTTCTCAAAGGGTCCAATTCTCATGATTGGGGCATGAAAAACCGCTTATCCCGGATTTTTAATCCTGAGACCGGCCGCACAGTGATGCTTGCCATTGATCATGGGTATTTTCAAGGCCCCACCAGCGGCCTCGAGCGGATTGACTTGAGTATCCTGCCGATTGCACCATATGCCGATACCTTGATGCTGACCCGCGGCATCCTCCGCTCTGTTGTGCCGCCCTCCTATACCCGGGCAATCGTGCTTCGGGCCAGTGGCGGGCCCAGTATCCTGAACGAGCTTTCCAATGAGCAGATTGCCGTTGATATTGAGGATGCTGTCCGCCTCAATGCTGCAGCCGTGGCGGTGCAGGTATTTATCGGCGCGGAGTATGAAACACAGTCAGTGCATAATATGACCAGGCTGGTTGATATGGGCACACGCTGCGGAATTCCGGTATTAGCGGTAACCGCAGTGGGAACGGAGATGAAAAGGTCCGCCCGCTACTTCAGGCTGGCCTGCAGGATTTGTGCAGAGCTTGGGGCCCATTATGTCAAGACATACTATATCCCGAAAGGTTTTGAGTCGGTGACAGCCAGCTGTCCGGTGCCTATCGTTATGGCAGGCGGCAAAAAGATCCCGGAAATTGAGGCCCTGACCATGGCATATAACGCTGTACAGCAAGGTGCTGCCGGTGTTGACATGGGTAGAAATATTTTTCAGGCCGAATCTCCGGCGGCCATGATCCAGGCCGTGGGTGCAACTGTACATCAAAATCTGCCGCCTAATCAGGCGCATGAGATGTATTTGGACTTGAAAAATAAAAAATAAAGCTGGCCTGCTGAAAATCTTGCACAAAAAAAGCAGGGCCGGTAAAGCCCTGCTTCAAGAGAAATGCGTGATACGGAAATTGGTGCGAAAATTTCCTGACCACGATGTTAAAATTTGTGGCCCGTTTATTTTGTAAGCTTTGTATATTTTGATCCTTCAAGGGACAGGTTGGCCATAAGCCCCTTGACCCCGAAGACAAAACCGACAACCGGATCCCTCATGTTATCTGTGTCTACAGAGCGGCCTCCACCATAGTCAATAAAGACAACAGAACCATCGACCCCCGCGGTCCAGCCGAGACTGTCACGGAATGTTGTCAGGGCATTTTCTTCCATGAAGACAAGGACAATAATTTTTGACTGGGCGCCGATCTGGAAGCCGAATGAGCCTGCGGCAACGCTATAATAATCTACAGTTTTGCCGCCAACAAGCAAGGCTCCTTCCCCATACTCACCGCCGAACACAAAGCCAACCCGGATGACATTGGGTATGACAAGCACCCCTTTCGCATTTTTTAAAAATTCATTTGCTCCCGGGACTTCATTTTTAAAGCGGTTCAGGGCCACGTCAACGCTCACATCAATTTCCTCGGCACTGCGTGCCTGCACCCCTTGAGAAAAATGTGGCGCAATTACCAAGACAAAAACAATAATTGCCGCAACTGTAGAGATAATTTTTTTACTGGTATAAAAATGTAAACGCATTGTTACGCCTCCTCAGAGTAAATTTTAATTTCAGACATGTGCTATGAGCCTTTTAATACGCTTTGTATCGCCTTTCAAGAGATTTTGTTGAAGTAGTTGGTGCCGAAAAGTCCGGCTGACCTGTGCCTGGCAGGAAAAGTTCTCAGGCAAATTCAGGGAAAAGCTGCAGGAGGGATTCTTCACTGGCAGCAGCAATCCCCCTTTCTGTAATAATGCCGCTCACCAGGCGGGCCGGGGTGACATCAAAAGCATAGTTGCTGGCAGGTGTTTCGGATAGCCCGCACATGACTGTGGTCAGTTTGTTGTCCTGGCTGAGTCCAGTTATAAACTTAAGCTCATCGCCTGAACGGTTTTCAATGGGGATCTCACGCAGGCCGTCTCGCAGTTCCCAGTCAATAGTTGAGGAGGGCAGGGCCACATAAAAAGGAACATTGTTATCTTTAGCAGCCAGGGCCTTGAGATACGTGCCTATCTTGTTGGCTACATCACCCGTGCGGGTGGTGCGGTCCGAACCAACAATAACAAGGTCCACCATGCCGTGCTGCATAAGATGACCGCCTGCATTGTCTGCTATGAGGGTATGGGCAATACCTTCCTGGAACATCTCCCAGGCCGTCAGCTTTGAACCCTGGTTCCAGGGCCGTGTTTCATCCACCCAGACATGAACCGGAATATTCTCCCGATGGGCAGCATAAATGGGCGCCGTGGCTGAACCATAATCCACAAACGCCAGCCAGCCGGCGTTGCAGTGTGTGAGGATATTAACCGGTTCGCCATTTTTTCTTTTGCTTATATCCTTGATGAGCTGCAGCCCGTGTTCACCTATTCTGCGGCAGAAATCTGCATCTTCGTCAGCTATCCGGCTGGCTGTTTCATAGGTTTTCCGAATCCTTTCTTCATGGGCCGATATCCCGGCAATGGCTGTAAGCTGTCTGTGCACGGCCCATGACAGGTTTTTGGCAGTCGGCCTGGTATCAAGGAGTTTGCGTGCGGCTTCTGCAAAATATTCTTCACAGTTTTTCGGCGGTGCGTGCACTGCTGCACAGTAAATGCCATACGCCGCGGTGGCGCCGATAAGCCCCGCACCTCTAACATGCATATCCCGTATTGCGGCTACAAAGTCGTCAACTGTTTTCAGCTCCTCTATAATAAACCTGTGCGGGAGATAGCGCTGGTCAATGATCTCAATAATGTGCTTATTTTCTTTCCGGGGCCAGATAGTCCGGTAATGGATAGCATTAACTTTCATGATGGTCGGCTGGTAAATTAAATCCTTTTTTCAATAATTATTACCCGGGTAGTTCACGAGTTGAGGTTGCCGGTTTTGGCAGAAAGAGGATGTTTGTCTATATTGGGGTTAGAAAAATTGTATGTTATTTAAAAATCAATGCTCTGATTAATTGACATCTGAATCGGTCATGAACTGACCGGGTTAGAAATAAGTTGTCAATATGTAATACGATATGAGACCCATACCGAGCGTGCCGTATGCCAGCAGTCAGGGTATACAGTCATCCTTCATTTTTTTCACCAGAAAGGCAAAGGTAAGTCCTGCAAAAATGAAAGCCAGTATGATGTGAATAATATTTTTCATAACAAAAAGCTTAAAAACAGTTTGCCGGGAAGACCTTTTCGGTGGATACTATAATACTGCTTGAGCAGTGTAGCAAACAAAGGATCAGGTTCTTCGGCAGCAAAGCCCCAGGCCGAGAAAAATTCCTTGGAAGAACCACATACATGCCGGCGCTGAATGTATCATATCCGGGCAGGGACAACAAGCGATTATAGAGACAATACTGTTACATGGCAGATAGAGACGGAAAGAAAAAAACAACAGGCCCGGTACTGACAGTTGCAGGTCAATGCCACTTGTCAGGGATATCCACGTCCTTTCTTGCAGCACTGCAGAACAAGCTTACCATTGACAATCCCAAATACCATGCTGCCAAAAAATATGGGCGCTGGGTCGGTAAGAATTTCCAGCAGAAGCTCTTTTTGTACACGTTGGATGATGCCGGCATTATCTTTCCCCGGGGCTTTGCCGCACAGGCTGTGGCACTCTGCAAAACATACATGGGCCGGGGGCCAAAGATTCAAGACAAGAGGCGCAGGCTGCCGGAAATCGATTTCAGTTTTCAGGGGGTACTGAGGCCATACCAGAAAGAGGCGGTGGCTGATATCCTGCGCAAACATTTTGGTGTACTGGTTGCCGGTACCGGATCGGGTAAAACGATTATGGCTCTTGAGGTAATAGCCCAGAGACGCCAGCCGACCCTGATTCTTGTGCACAGCCGGGAACTGCTGTACCAGTGGGAGGAACGCGTCAGGCAGTTCCTGAGAATTCAGGCTGGACTTATCGGTGATTCGAAATATGATATACAGCCTCTGTCCATTGCAATTGTCAATACTGCACGCAAGAAGCTCGAAGAACTGATACCCAGTTTCGGACACCTGATTGTTGATGAATGCCATCGGGTGCCGGCCAGTCTTTTTACCGAGGTTGTCAAAACGTTCGATGCATATTACATGCTTGGGCTGTCGGCAACCGCTTATCGCAGGGAGGACGGCCTTACTCCTCTGATCTATTTATACATGGGAGAGCGCTCGCATCAGGTCGACCCCAAAAAGCTGGCAGAAAGCGGCGCTGTCCTGAAGCCGGAATTTATCCAGAGAACCACCGGTTTCAACTATGTCTTTCGCGGCAACTATCAGACCCTGATGAACTCCTTGACCAAAAATGAAGCACGAAATCAACAGATTGCTGATGACATTAATAGAGAAGCCGGAGAAACAGCAGGTACAATACTCGTTGTCAGCGACCGCGTCGCACATTGTCAGAAACTGGCAGAGCTTCTTGCTTGTAAAGGACTGCAGGCAAGTGTGCTGACCGGGAAGCAGTCTGCTTTAGAGCGTTCAGCGATTGTAGGGTCTCTGCACCGGGGCGAGATCAAGGTCCTCATTTCCACCCTGCAGCTTGTCGGTGAAGGTTTTGATGCAGCCGGCCTTACTACGCTTTTCCTCACCACCCCGATCAAATTCACCGGACGGCTCCGACAGGTTATCGGCCGCATTCTCAGGCCGGCTGCAGGCAAGCAGCCTAAAGTTATTGATTACGTGGACGAACAGGTGGGAGTCCTGAAAAATTCGGCAAGAATAAGGCGCCAGGCTTACGAACAGGAATAGCGCGTGCATTCCCCGTAGCTCCGAATCTGCGCTTATCTGCCGCGGGGAGCTTGAATTGTACAGAGGTGAGCCTGAATCCGTTATGGTGCTTTGTTTCAGAATATTTAAACGCCGTGTTCCCCTTGATACTGGTGCAAGGGGACAAACTTCTGTATAAATCTTGCAGCATCAAATCAGTGAATATTTGCCAACTGGGGCAGTGCTATAGTATATTGCAGATAAATGAGCACAATGAGGGTGGAAGTGTATTGGCTGTTGCCGATAATTGTTTTCTTATCAGCAGTCAAAATGTAATCATGGATCACCGGGGGTGAAAATGAAAGACGAAAAAGCTGCCACGGCCCTTATCAAGAAACTTGATAAGCTATTGCGGAGTAAAATGGCGCCGATTTACAAACGGTACAACGTATCCATGCAGGATGTGCTGACGCCGCTCATGTGGAAGCCACTGGTCTTGGTCATCGGTAACTATTCTTCCGGGAAATCAACTTTTATCAACGAACTTCTCGATATGCCTGTACAAAGGACGGGACAGGCCCCGACTGATGATTGTTTTACCATTCTGACATCGCCTGGAGAGGGCGAAAGTGAGGAGGAAATCCCAGGTGGCACCATCGTTAATGATGAACGGTTGCCGTTTGCGCCGCTCATGCCTTTTGGTGAAAGACTGTTTTCCCACCTGCGCATGAAAAAGGTGAAATCCCCGATCCTCGAGAATTTTGCAATTATTGATACGCCGGGCATGCTTGACTCAGTCACCGAAAAAGACCGCGGCTATGATTATCTTGGTGTGGTGGGAGAACTCGCCAGGCTGGCTGATTTAATTATCCTGATGTTTGACCCCCACAAGGCGGGCACAATCAAGGAAACCTACCAGGCGATCAGGAGCACGCTTCCAGGTTCAACGGGTGAGGACAGGGTGCTCTATGTCCTGAACAGGATCGACGAGTGTGATAATGTCCCTGACCTGGTACGCGCTTACGGCACGCTATGCTGGAACCTCTCGCAGATGACCGGCCGCAAGGACATCCCAAGGCTATATCTCACCTTTGCAGCCAAAGAAGGTGATGTGCCGCCCCAGGGTGTGGAGTCATGGGTCAGTGAGCGCGATGAGTTGAAACGCGCTGTTGAGACAGCACCGACCATGCGTATCAACCATGTTTTCCAGGAAGCTGAACGGGGCGTCCGAGAGCTTGATCTTCAGGCCGAAGCCCTTGCAGCTTTTAAAAACGGCTTCGGCCTCCAGGTGCAGAAAGCTTTGAAGGTTGGCCTGCTCATTTCCCTATTGGTTTTCTGGTTCGGTGATCTGCTGCTCAAACTTGTAGCCGGTTTTCCCAAGGCAACCCTGGTCGGTTCACTTTTTTCAGGTGCATTTGCTGACAGGGTGCTGGTTTTTCCCTCCCTGGCAGCCTTGCTGGTTCTTGCCTTGACCGGTCTTGTCATAATAAACTTTATTTATCCCAGGTTTAAGAAGAACACACTTGAGGACCTGGATAATCTCATTCCCTTTGAAACGGCCTATAAGCGCGATCTCTGGCGCCGTGTGCGTAATCGGGTCGCAACCCGTATTGAGGAGGAAGGGCACAAACAACTCTGGATCGGCCATTCCTGGTACCAGCGGCGCCTGAAGAAATTTCTTGATAAGGATATCGGGCGCCTGAAGAATAAGTGGTAGAAAATTAAAGAGACTAAAGTGAACTAAAGTTTCAAGTGAGATAGAGTTACAAGTGCCTAAAGTGAGCTAAAGTTGAAGAGCGATCAGCGGTCAGTTATCAGTAACAAATCTGTTCTGCCGACTGCAAACTGACGACTGACAATTTTTGTCTCAATCTGTATTCGATATTTTATCCCTCGACCCTAGAAACCTGTGTTTTTGGGTCCTTTCGCCTTTAACCTTTAATCTTTCGCCTCATCTTCCTCCTCAAGCATGGGGCAGGCTTTGTTCTTGAAGAATTCGTAGTATAGCAGGGGTACAGCCATCAGTGTCAGAGCTGTTGCGGCCACAGCCCCGAACATCATGGCTATGGCCAGTCCCTGGAAGATCGGGTCAAAAAGCATGACAAAGGATCCTATTACAACGGCTGCTGCGGTGAGGACAATGGGACGGAACCGGACTGCACCGGCAGAGATCAGCGCTTTCCTGAGATCGCCGCAGTCGCGCCACTCCATCTGGACAAAATCAACCAGCAGAATGGAGTTGCGCACAATAATGCCGGCAAGGGCGATAAAGCCGATCATGGAGGTAGCAGTAAAAAAGGCTCCGAACATCCAGTGGGCCGGCAGGATCCCCACAAGCGTCAGGGGGATCGGCGCCATGATGACCAAGGGAGTGACAAAACTCCTGAACCAGGCAACAACAAGCACATAGATAAGGATCATAACGGCCCCGAAGGCGATACCAAGATCACGGAAAACCTCGTAGGTGATATGCCATTCTCCGTCCCATTTCATGGCATACCTGTCTTCCATCCAGGGCTGCACCGCAGAGTACTGTCTCAGTTCGTAACCCTCGGCAAGTTCAAGCTGCTTTATTTTTTCCTTCATCTCTAAGATGGCATAGATCGGGCTTTCCTTGGAACCGGCCACATCGCCGGTAACATAGGTGACCCGCTTAAGGTTTTTATGATAGATGGTCTTTTCCGCAATCTCTTCTTCTATATGGACAAGGGCACCAAGGGGAACAAGGGAACCGTCGGCAGCCGGCACGCCGATGCTTTTCAGGGAGGCAGGATGCGTCCTGGCCGCCAGGGGCAGCCGCAGAAATATCTCCACGGGCTCTTTTTCGTTTTCATAATGGATAAGGCCCGCGGCCATGCCGTTTAAACCGATGCGCATGCTCTGCGCCACGGCTTCCGTGCTTATGCCATGCGCAGCAGCCTTTTCCTTGTCCACCACCAGATTTATTTTCTTCTGATCATCCTCAACAAACCAGTCGACATCAACTACACCGTCCGTCTCTGTAAATATTTTCTTGATGGCAGCCGCTATTTCGACCTGGCGTTCAGGGTCAGGACCATAGACCTCTGCAACCAGGGTGCTTAAGACCGGAGGGCCGGGTGGGATTTCTGCTACCTTTATGCTGGCTGCGTAACGGTCCCCCAGCTCTTTTAAGGCAGGGCGCAGACGTTTGGCCAGATCATGGCTTTGCTGGGCTCTTTTTTCCTTGGCAACGAAATTGATCTGCAGATCGGCAACATTGGAGCCGGCACGCAGGAAATAATGCCGGACCAAACCGTTGAAATTGTAAGGTGCGGCTGTACCGATATAGGCCTGGTAATCAGTGACCTCCGGCACTGTCTTCAGGAATTCCCCCATCTCGCGGGTCAAGGCCGCCGTCTCTTCCAGGGTGGAGCCTTCCGGCATGTCAATTATCACCTGCACTTCACTCTTGTTGTCAAAGGGCAGCATCTTGACCGTGACTTTTTTTAGCGGCAGCAAAAGCAGGACCAGGCCGAGCAGGACCCCGACAAGCAGCAGGGCAACAATCCTTTTGACCGAACTGTCCAGAAGGGGACCTATAAGTCTTTCGTAAATTCTGAGGAGCCTGCTGTCCCCTTCGGCGTTTTCCGCACCATGCTTTACATTTTTCAAGACGAGGTAGCTCAGCCAGGGGCTGACAATAAAGGCTACCAGCAAAGAAAAGAGCATGGCGGCAGAAGCACCCACCGGGATAGGTCTCATATAAGGACCCATGAGCCCCGAGACGAAAGCCATGGGCAAAAGGGCTGCAATAACGGCAAAGGTGGCAAGAATGGTAGGACTGCCGACTTCATCAACGGCCAGGACCGCGGTGAGCGGATTGATGCGGTGCATCTTGAAATGGCGATGGATATTCTCCACCACAACGATGGCATCGTCAACCAGGATACCTATGGAGAAGATCAGGGCAAAGAGGGTAACCCTATTAAGTGTATAACCGTAAAGGTAATTGATCAGCAGGGTGAGGGCCAGGGTTACCGGGACAGCAACGCCGACCACCACTGCTTCACGCCATCCCAGGGTAAAGGCAATGAGGATGATGACTGAAACCGTGGCTATCAGCATATGCTTCAGGAGTTCATCCGATTTTTCCTTGGCTGTTTCCCCATAATCCCGCGTCACTGTTACCTGGAGATCAGCGGGGATCAGTTTGCCTTTGAGGGCCTCCATTTTTGCCAAAGCCTCATGGGCTACAGTGCTGGCATTGGCGCCTTTTTTCTTGGAAACGGCAATGGTGACTGCCTCAAACTGGCCGGGTGCTTGTATCAGGCCCTTTTCAACGGCAGCCGGCCCAAGCCCCATGAAAACATAGTTGGCAGGTTCTTGCGGGCCGTCTGTAAGATCGGCAACATCGCGCAGGTAAACCGGTTTGCCGTTGTAGATCCCCACAACAACAGAGGCAACATCCTCCATGTCGGCAAGGAAACCGCCTGTTTCCACGATAAATTCGCGGTTCCCGGCTGGAAAAGCTCCGGACGGCAGCACAAAGTTGGCCTGCTGCAGGGCCCGCATGATCTGTAACGAAGATGCCTGGTAAGCCTTGAGCCGAGACTGGTCCAGATTTATAACCACCTGCCGCTTCTGGCCGCCGATGATGGAAAACTCGGATACGTCCTGGTCTTTTTTGAGTTCGTCTGCCAGTTCTGCTGCTACCCTGCGCAGTTCGTATCCGGAGTATTTATTTTCGGCATCCCAGAGGGTCAGGGTCAGGATGGGAACGTCGTCAATGGACTTCGGTTTGACAAGGGGTTGGGTGACACCGGGAGGGATCTTGTCGAAATTGGCCATCAGTTTATTATAGAGGTTGACTATGGAGTCCTCCATATTCTCCCCGACATAAAAACGGACAATGGTAAGATTCATGCCCGGCTTGACAATGGAGTAGATGTATTCCACCCCCTTGATCTCCCAGAGAAATTTTTCCATGGGCCGGGTGACGCGGTCCTCAACCTCCCGGGCCGAGGCGCCGGGATATGCCACCATGACATCAATCATGGGAACCACTATCTGGGGCTCCTCTTCACGCGGTGTTATAGTCACTGCAAAAATGCCCAGCAGCAGCGACGCTAAAACCATCAGGGGTGTCAGCTTGGACTTGATAAAGGCCTTGGCTATCCTGCCTGATATACCCATCTTTTCCATACTACTTCTCCGTCTGCAGAATGGCGCCGTCCACAACCCTTGAAACGTTACCTGTGATAATGGTATCCCCCGGCTTCAGCCCGGCAAGAATTTCTGTCTTTCCACCGTATTTCCTGCCGGGCCTGACGAGCCGGTAGGTGATGACCCGGTTGGAACCCACCGTATACACACCCGTGAGCTGGCCCTTACTGACCACAGCCTCAGCAGGCACCATGACAAGCTCTTGTTGCCCCACCGGGATTTTGACCCTGGCGTATAGGCCGCTTTGCAGATTCGGTTCAGCCGGCAGGGCGATGAATATTTTGAATGTCCTTGAACGCGGGTCAACAGCCGGTACCGTTTCAGATACTTTTCCCGGCAGTTTTACCTTCAGGGAGCTTATTTCAACCTCAACATCCAGGCCCGGGGTGATCTGCCCTGCGAAACTCTCATCGATTTCAGCCTCAAGCCGGTAACGGGAAGTATCCTCGATGCTGAGCAGCCGCATGCCCGGCATAGCCATGTTGCCGGGATCAATGAACCTGCCCGTAACAACCCCGTCAATAGGAGATCCGATTTCCTTGAAACCCTGGAAAACTTTTGCCTCGGCAAGGCCTGCCTCGGCGCGCTTGACCATTTCCTGTATGCGTTCATATTCAATGGCGGCCACTTTTTTCTGGGTCTCGATTTTATCAAGTTCCTGGAGTGACAGGGCCTTTTCATCATAGAGGTTTTTGAAACGACTGTACGTGTTCTCAGCAAGCAACCTGTGCTGTTCGGCTCCGCTGAGGGCCTGGACAGCCTCCCGGTATGCGGCTTCTGCTGCTGCCACCTTGTTACTGATATCTTCAGAGTCAATGACAATGAGGAGCTGGCCGGTCTTGACCCTGTCACCCTCTTTGACCGATATTGCCGCAACTGGGCCCATGATGCGGCTTGCCACCATGCTTTCAATCTCGGCAGTGACCGTTGCCGTAGCTTCGTGGAAACGGGTGGTCCTGACCAATGCTAATTCCATGGTCGTCACACCCGAGACAGTTGGCCGTTCGACCGTGGCAGTGCCCGGTTCAATTTTATCTCTGCATCCTGTCATTGCCAGCAAGAGAAGCCCTGCAACAACAACCCATGTCTTCTTCATGTATTTGCCTCCGGGTCTGTCATTTCTGTCATTTTGATTAATTGTTTTCAGGAGTTACTGCTGCCACCCCAAGTTCCGGCAGTATGATGCCGCTCTCGAAGCAGAGCTTCAATGTGGCAAGCTGCTGTTCTTTTTCCCTTACCAGCACATTTGTTCGTGCCTGGTCCAGACTCATCTGGGCATCGAGCAGGTCCACCAGCGGTGAGAGTGAATTCTCGTAACGGATCCTGACCAGCCTCTGGCCCTCTTCGGCCGTGGCCAGGGCTGACTTTGCCAGTTCAGAGTTTTTCCACGCCTCTTCGACCCCGAGGAAGGATTCAAAAACCTGGAAGGTTGCGGCATCCATGAGCCGCGCCAGGTGTTCCCTGGTCTCTGCAATCTGGTAATGGGCCTTCTGCTTTTCATGGCGCCGTTTTGAGCCGTCAAAGAGCTCCCATTTGAAGAGAGCGAATACCTGCCAGCTTTCACCGTCGCTGCCAAAGGGCACCTCCGCATCGTTCAGTTGATAGGAAGACCCTACGCCCAGGGTGGGGAAATAGGCGGCTTCATTGAGCCTGAGGTTGTTTTGGGCGTTTGTGAAGTGGTGCTGCATGGATTGGATATCACGCCGGGCCCGGGCACTGATAGTATAGTGGTCAAGATCGTGCAGGGTTAATTCCAGATCATCCGTGGTGGTCCGGATGGATTGTTCGAGGCCCAGCAGGAGTCCCAACGAGCGTTGAGCAACCTTGAGATTTTTTTCAGCACTTACCAGTTTCTGTTCTGCTTCGGTCACTGCTGTAGAGGCTCTCAGGGTATCAGCGTAAAGGCCGAGGCCGTTTTTGTAGCTTACTCTGGCAATGCGCAAATGCTCCGAAACGTCTTCAAGACCTTTTTGCGCCACATGTATATATTCCTCGGCCATCTGGGCCATGAGATAGGTCGTGGCCACCTGCAGGGCCACGGCCTCCTGCTTGCGGAAGTATTCTTCCTCCTTTGCAGCATAGGCCGTCTCGCTCATGTCTATGCCGATGGAGGCCTGCATGGCGAGAAGGGGCTGAAAGACAGCGAGGGATGTCTGGAAATCGCTTTCCGGGGCCGGATCATTGAGAGAGTCTATGGCAAAATCCTGCATGGTAAAGCGTCCCTGGTTCAACTTGGACATGAAGACATAGGTGGGGTTGTTGGTTCGCAGGAAGCGCTCTTCGAGGCTAAGTTTGGGCATGATGTTGCTCCGGGCAATACCGATATCCTCTTTAGAAGCGGCCAAGGAATTCGTAAAGGCGGCAATCTCATGGTTTTTTGCTAGGGCTTCTGTCACAGCTGCCCGGAGAGTCATGACCTCGCCGGCAGAAACTTCCCTGCCAGGAAGAGTACATGCGGAAATTACTGCCAGAAGAAAATACACCAATCTTTTTGTGAAAGATCTCTTGTGCTGACCCAACATAATTTACTCCTCAATTTTGCAAAATAACCCCTGCATGGTTTCGATCAGACTGGTAACTCTGTCGTCTATAATTCTGTTATATATGAAATTTGCCTGCTTGCGGGTGCCGATAATTCCCTGGTGGCGCAGGATGGAAAGATGCTGGGAAATATTGGCATCAGTGCTTTTTATCGCCTTGCTTATTTCACCCACGGTCATCTCGTGATCCTGTAAAAGGCAGAGGATCTGGAGCCTGTAAGGGTGTGAAATTGACTTCAGCAGCGTGGCCAGATCAGTGATCTGTTCTGTTCTCAAACGGCAGCCTCCTGGAAATTTAGTATTTAAGCTAATACTTAAATAGCTAGTTGTAAAGGGGGTGCGACAATATACCGCATTGCTTAAAATAAGCAATTATAATAGTATGTTATTGCGAATAAGCGGTGTTGGAAGAAAAAAATCAGGAATTAAAGATAGGGTTCGATGCGTGTGTAAAATTTTTGGGCCATGATTTTATACCCTGCGCCATTAGGATGGATGGTGTCATGCATCAGCTCCTCATGGCCCATGAGGCCCCCGAGAATATCAGGGACCAGAAGGGCTCCGGTCTCTGCAGCCAGTTTTTCATATTCCTCTTCATAGCCGCGATCCCAGAACAGCAGCCTGATGCCCCCGAAAACAACAAGGGCGCCACTGGCCTGAATGGTATCAACGATATCCTTCAGGTTTTTGAAGGCCGTTTTCTTGTTCACCCCGTTTTTCAGGTCATTGCCGCCCAGCGTAATGAGGACGATACGGGGTGATTTTGACAGAACGTCCCGCTCCAGCCGCCGTAAGGCTCTGTCCGTTGTATCACCCGGTATGCCGGAATTTATCACCGGCTGTCCGATCATTTCAGCCAGCTGGGCCGGATAGCTCTTATCGCGGGGGGCCCCGGTGCCGAAGGTCAGGCTGTCGCCAAAACAGATGATATTATCACCACGCAGAGTGACCGGTTCAGGGCCACCGCATGCAGTTAAAAGCAGGGACGCCAGCAGAAGTGGAAGAATGTTGCGCCATAGGAAAGTATGCATAATCAGAAAGTAGCAACAAGACCCAGCTGAAAAGCAACATCCACTGCGGTTGCAGTGTTTATGTCCTCGGCAACCGAAATGTCGAGATAAACATCATCGGTAAAGGTCAGGCTGCCACCCATTACCAGCTGCACGGCAGGATCACCCATCTGCTTGAGACCGCTGTCATACAGGGCCGACTGGGCATCAAGCTGCAGTTTCAACTGGATGAGTTTTGTTGCCTGCCAGCCTATCCCCAGTCTGCCGGCAAGGGCAAAGTTCTTCTGTATGGCGGCCAGTTCACCGTCAATGTCACCCAGAAAAAGACCGGCCAGGCCGCCATACAGAGTAATGCGATATTTTCCCAGGCTTTCCGGGTCGTTTACTGTGAGCCCCACTGAGAAGTCATAGCCGCCGCTGCCGGTCAGCTTATCATAATCACCGGTGGGAAGTTTCAGCTCGGCGCTGAAGATAAGAGCCCTGTTCTCCCATGGCCGGGTATAAGCGCCATTAATGCGTATGTCGCCTATACCGCTCTGGGCGTCGGACACATCAAAGGAGGTGCCGGATCCCGAGAGATATGAAATATGAAACTGGTCATGGTTGTCTTCGCTCCTGCCGTTTTGGGACATGTTGAAGAAATCATGCCAGTTATAGATGAAGTCATCCAGAAAGCCGCCGCTATGATTGATATAGGGCACGTTTAAGGACAGCTGCCAGTTGTCCCGGGGAGCATAGCTAACGAGCAGGTTCCCGCTAAATGTTTCTACATCGTTTATTATCTGTTCATTGGCGTCATCAGCGATATCATAGGTATTGCTGATATTGGCGATCACATTCATCCGCCATGTGCCGGCCTCGGTGAGCGGGCTGTTGTCAAGAGAGGGAAGGCCGAATATCTGCTTGAAGGCGAACTGGTTTATATTGTGGAAGGCACGGACTTCTGCCGCCGCCGCAGTATAAAACGGGGCCAGCAGAGAAACAGCAAGAATGGCAATAATCAGCAAGGAACGGTTCATAGCAAATCCAGGGCGCGCATTTTTTGCCTGACAACTACTTGTTCTTTTTATGTCTCCTGTCCGCAACCCCTTGATTACAAGACACGAGGGACATGGAATGCCTGTTGGGGATGTCTATAATAGGCAAGGAGCATTTGTCAAGGATAAAGCAGGTAATTTTTTTTAGGTATTTCTACAGATAAAACTTGACCTCAGGATGTCTGTGTTGAATAGTATCTGCTGTCAAAAATGATTATTGAATGTTGTAGAGTGATGGATGTTGCTATCTGATAATTTTTCCAACAGATGAGGTGGACCCATGAAGATTACGATTGACAGAAATGTTGTTGAATTTGTTCCTGAAAATACCGCGGAAACGACTTCAATGGAAACATTGTGGCGGATTCTTATCGACTGTGTCAATGAAACAAAGAACCTGACGCCCATCGGCGAGTTTGTGCCGATAAAACAAAATCTTGCCCGCTTCACCATCGAGGGTGTGCCGGGTGGTAAGACCGTTATGTCGGAACAGGTTTCAGAGGAAGACTGCACCTATCTCTGCGAGATCTGCAACAAGTACATGAATGTCAAGAAGGGCCAGGAAGTACCCCTCTGCTGCGGTAGAGTGATGGAGGCCGTTGACTGACAGGGTGTTTGTGACTGTTTAGCACCCTAATGTGCCTCCCACTGACTTGACATATTGGCAATCACAAACTAAAATAATCAAGTGCTGTATTCAGTATAGATAATATTAAAAAAGCATTATCTGTTTGTTGTGCTTTGAAATTGGTTTTGGCAAAACCCCAGCTGAAATCCCGAGCCTTTTATAATTAAGGCACTTTGCAGCTCCTGCAGTGATGAAAAGCAGCCTGATTTCCATGCAGATTTCTGTTTACTGTTGGAGAAAGTCGGATCGGGCTTTTGCCTCAGTTTGAGCCTGCCGGAAATTTCTTGATGGGCTCACTCCCGCTGAAAAAAAGTTCTAGGGGCAGAACAGGGCAGAACACTCTGTAGCTGTTGGTCCAATGCAGAGGGATATTTGCGTGAGATATCAAAAGGGGACTGTTATGAATAAGAAAAAAATTGCAGACAGTATAATAATCAGGGTTGGCGGCGGCATTCGTGAGATTCCGCGTGAATCTCACGAGATTACAGAGAGCCTGGAGTCTGTGCTGCGGGAGACCGGTTTTGAGCAGACGGAAGATGCGCACCCTTTTAGATCCGAGCCGGGGATAAAGACAAAAAACAGCTCAGATAAAATTATAAACTGAGACCTCAAACCTCGGTATAAAAATTTTGAACAGGAACAGCGCATGTATTCCCCGTAGCATACTGCGGGATTAGCGCGCGAATCTGATAAACTTAACATCCTGACCTCAGGAGATTCCTGGGGACTCGAAGTCTACGCTTTACGCTTATCTGCAGCGGGGCGCTTCAATCTTTCACAATCAATGAGATACAAACTATTTTTTAAAATCCGATAACAAGCAGTTTATTCAGGCAACAATTTTTTATTGGAGACCATTATAGCGTAGCTGTTTTCTTAACAGTTCATCCCCAAAGGCCCCTTGTTCTACCGAGCGGGGGGCCTTTTCGTGTTTTTAGCTTGAAAAGACTTAATTTGTTGATAAATAAAGAAGTAATTACTAGGTTGCCGCATAAGGTTTGCTTTGAAAAAATCAGGACAAAAACCTGTGGGAATAAATGCAAGCACAAAGCACAATTGACTTCAGTCAACCTGCACCGAATATCCTGCATGCAGCAATAACAGGAGCCTGGCAAATCGGCAGCAAACTTCTTTCACCGGCAACCGTGCTCAGCCGGCTTGAAGCAGATTCCAGGATCACACAACTCATTATTGATACCAATGAGCTGGCAGCCTGGGATACGACGTTTCTGACCTTTATCCGCACCATAACAAAGGAATGTCAAAATCGGGACATTGGTCTTGAGGTGCAGGGCCTGCCGGAAGGTGTAGAACGCCTGCTGCATCTAGCCTCGGTTGTGCCGGAGCAGAAAGGTGTATCCCCGAAGAAAAAACACCAACCATTTATCTACGTGGTTGGCGAAAGCGCTGTCCTTTTTGTCACGTCATCCTTACAAATGCTCAGCTTCATAGGTGAAGCGACTCTGTCCTTCTTGAATTTCCTGCGGGGAAAAGCCCGTTTCCGTCGTATCGACCTGCTGCTTTTTATTGAAGAATGCGGGGCCGACTCGCTCCCCATTGTCACCCTTATAAGTGTTCTCGTCGGTTTGATCCTGGCCTTTGTCGGTGCGGTGCAGCTTAAACTTTTCGGTGCGCAGATATATGTGGCCAACCTGGTCGCCATTGCCATGGTCCGGGAAATGGGGGCGCTTATGACCGGGATTATCATGGCCGGGCGTATTGGAGCAGCATACGCCGCACAACTGGGAACCATGCAGGTCAATGAAGAGATTGATGCCTTGAGCACCATGGGTATCTCGCCCATGGAATTCCTGGTGCTTCCCCGCTTATTTGCCATGGTGCTGATGATGCCCCTACTTACTCTATATTCCGACCTGCTGGGAATGGTGGGTGGAGCAATAGTCGGGGTCGGGATGATGGACATAACCTTAGTGCAATATATAACCCAGACCCAGGCCACCCTGGATCTGACCAACATATCGCTGGGCATTGCCAAATCAGGGATATATGCAATCATTATAGCACTGTCAGGCTGTATGCGTGGCATGCAAAGCGGCCGCAGTGCTGCTGCTGTTGGTGAGGCAACGACTTCTGCTGTGGTCACGGCCATTGTCGGCATAATTGTTACAGATGGCATTTTTGCAGTACTGTGCGATGTGCTGGGCATATGAAAGAGACATGATGACACTCAACACCGGAGCAAAAAACACCCCACATATCATTGTCTCTGACTTGACAATGGCCTATGGTGATTTTGTGATCCAGCGGAATTTGAATTTCACGGTTAATCACAATGATATTTTTATCATCATGGGCGGCAGCGGCTGTGGCAAGAGTACCCTGCTGCGCCATATGATAGGTTTGCAAAGCCCGGCCAAAGGACAGATTTATTACGGTGACATAAATTTCTGGCACGCTGATCCTGCTGAGCGCAGCAGGTTGATGCAAAAATGCGGCATACTCTACCAGAAGGGCGCATTATGGAGTTCCATGACCCTGGCTGAAAATGTGGCCCTGCCCCTGGAAGAATATACCGACCTGCCGGCCCGTGATATTAACGAAATTGTGGCCTTAAAGCTTGCCCTGGTCGGCCTTGCAGGGTATGAAGAATTTTATCCTTCTGAGATCAGCGGCGGTATGCAGAAAAGGGCGGGACTGGCCCGTGCCATGGCATTAGATCCCGATATCCTCTTTTTTGATGAACCGTCGGCAGGCTTGGACCCGGTAAGTGCCAAAAGGCTCGACGACCTGATCCTTGAGCTGCGGGACAGTCTCGGGACTACAGTTGTGGTTGTAACCCATGAACTGGCCAGTATATTTGCCATTGGCAACAATTCAGTTTTTTTGGATGGGGAGACCCATACAATGATAGCCCAGGGCGACCCGCACATGTTGCTGGCTGAAACTGATGACCCGAAAGTTAAGGAATTCCTCACCAGAGGCGGCGTCGTTTCTGCTGGGGCCGGTGCAGGGTAGAATGAAGCAACCTTTGACAAGGTACAGGATATGAGCAAAGAGGTGAATAAGATTGCTATTGGCGGATTTGTGGTAGGAGGGATAGGCCTTGCTGTCCTGGCTCTCCTGGTGTTCGGCTCCGGCAAGTTTTTTCAGCAGAAGAGCATGCAGGTCCTGTTCTTCGAAGGCTCTGTTAAAGGCTTAAGTGTCGGAGCCCCGGTGAAGTTCCGCGGTGTTGACATCGGCGAGGTAAAAAACATTGAACTAACCATCAACCCTAACAATCTGGAGTTTTATGTGCCGGTATACGTACAGATTTTCCGCAACAGGATCTCCATCCTGGGCGGGAAGAGAGTGGGGCAATTCGATAACGAAGAAGTCGTAGACGCCCTGGTGACCAAGATGGGGCTGCGGGCCCAGCTTCAGATGCAAAGCTTGCTTACCGGACAGCTCTTCATCAATTATGATTTTTACCCGGATACCCCTATCAGGAAAGTTGGCCTTGAGAAAAAAACATATGAGGTCCCGACCATCCCAACCGCCCTGCAGATGCTCACTGATACACTGCAACAGTTCGTCGAAGACCTCCGCAAAGCAAACTTCGGGGAAATCGTGAACAATATTGCTCAAACAGCAAAGGGAGCCAATGCACTGATTAATTCGGCGGATATGCTGGAATCTGTTGCACATCTGAACACAGCTCTCCAGGATGTCCAGAGGTTTATAAAGCACACGGATGAACTTGTGAAAAAAGTCAATGGCAGGTTCGATTCCGTGGCTGACGATTTCGAAGCCACCATGGATGATACCCGGAAAATGGTGAACAATATTGACAAGCGTGTTGACCCGGTTGCGTCTGAAATTGAAAACACCCTGGCAGCAGCCCGCTCTTCATTTGAAAAAGCTGAAAGTGTCATGATTGAGGCCCGGAAACTGGTATCTGAAAATTCTAAACTCCGTCAGGAAATAATGATCACGCTGGAAAGTTTGGCTGATGCCTCGCGGTCATTGGAGGAATTGACAGAGTATCTGCAAAGGCATCCGGAAGCAATTATTACAGGAAAGAATTAAAGGGAAGGAAGAAGACCATGAAAAATAGAATTTTTGTTCGGTTTTTTGCTGTAATACTTGGCATTGCAATGCTTTTCCAGTTCGGGTGCGCCGGCCGTTCAAAACAGGCCCGGTTTTATGTGCTGACCCCGGAGGCGGGGAGCGCGCGTCAAATGGAAAGTGGGTCAGGGATTGCCAGTGATATCGCCATCGGCATCTCCCCTGTTTCTCTTCCCAAGTATCTCAGAAAGCAGCAGATAGTTGCCCGGAGCGGCGACAATGAGTTGCGGTTGGCAGAGTATGATCGCTGGGCCGGGAAGATAGAGGAGGATATCGGGCGGGTCATAGCTGAGAACCTGAGCCATCTGCTTGGAACTGACAAGGTGCTTG
>Ga0102955_1000053_pt1 | contig 23414 bp, 17 predicted proteins | sample SalPonF2_A_D1_MG_FD_78512 | JGI IMG/M metagenome (GOLD analysis project Ga0102955, IMG submission 78512) | Salt pond soil microbial communities from South San Francisco under conditions of wetland restoration - Salt Pond MetaG SF2_A_D1_MG ... | reverse complement strand
TTGCCACGGGTGTCTGGCCGGATCGCGGCCAGATGCTAAACCGCATGCTTGACACCGACCTGTTTAGCACCGAGCTTGCCGGTCCGTGCAATGCCGCCCGAATTGCATGGGAAATACCTGATGATGAGGATATGAACTGGTATGTCGCTGTTGTCAACCGTTCTGCGCGAAAGGTTCGCACAAAAATCGACAAACATCCTTTTGTAAGACTTCTCATCATCAACACCCCGGATCAATGCGTCATCGGCGGCAGAAAACCTTTTGTCGAGGCAATCATTCAAGAACTGGGATGTGAAGCGGTCTTTTTAGACGGCGTGGTCACGGTTCATTGTGACGCCGCATCCCCTGTTGCCGAAGACTACAAGAATCTTCACATGTTTCCCACCACGCCGCCAAAAGATATTAGATTTTACAGTTGTGCTTTAGGAAGTGCCTATACGCCGGACCTCGAAAGTGCTGCAAATTCAATTTTAGAGCAGGCCCTTTCAGGATTTAATTTCACAACCTTGATCGAGCAGGCCTATGCAGACGGCGTCCGAATCTTTCTTGAGATGGGTCCGCACGCCTCCTGCACGGGGATGATAAAAACAATCCTTAAAGAAAAGCCCCATCTGGCCCTTTCAGCATGTTCCCGCGGCGAAGACGACCCTTTCACCATGCTTAAATTTTTGGGAACACTGGCAACCCACAGGGTTCTTGTTGACCTTGATACTTTTTACGGCATCCGTGCATACGCCCCGTCCGTCCATGAGATCCACGCGCAACAACCGGAGCGTCTGATGAAACTGCCCGTGGGCCAAAAATTACCCTCTCCTTTTCTTCCGAAACCGAAGGCAGAGCCTGCGGCTGTTGGCGGTTTAAGGTTGGAGGCTGGAGAAAGGACGAGGGAAGATGGACGAGGGAAGATGGACGAAAAGCCGATGCGTCCTGTCGTCCCTCATCCTAGCGAAGCGGTCTCCCTTCTTCCATCGGTTTCACCTCAAACCTCTAGCGAAGCGATCCTCAAACCTAATGCCGCCGTAGGCGATAGTCGGAAGTCGGAAGAGTATATCCAATTTCAAAACCTCATGAACACCCTGACCGAGACCACCCAAGCCACAGCCGATGCCCATCAGGCATTCCTCGATTTTTCAAATGAACTCACCCAAAGCTTTGAAAAAACCTTTACAACCCAGGCCCGGCTTCTTGAATCCCTGATTGCAGACAAAAGTTTGCAAACCCAAGACGGCCTGCCAGGACAAGACCGAAGAAAAACCACACAACAACCCATTGAACCGGCCTTTGACCGGGACATGTGCATGGAGTTCGCCATCGGCTCTGTTGCAAAGGTGCTGGGTCCGGAGTTTGCGGTGGTGGACACCCGCAACGTCAGGGTTCGCCTGCCGGATGAACCCCTTATGCTGGTGGACCGGATTCTTTCAGTTCAGGGCGAAAAACAATCCATGGGCGCCGGTCGGGTGGTGACGGAGCATGATGTTCTTTTGGATGCCTGGTATCTCGACGGCGGCCGGGCGCCGGTATGCATCTCGGTTGAAGCCGGCCAGGCAGATCTTTTTTTGTGTTCTTATCTGGGCATCGATCATGCGGTAAAAGGAAAGCGAAGTTACCGGCTTTTAGATGCCAAGGTCAAATTCCATCGGGGCCTCCCACAACCCGGAGACGTGATTCGCTATGAGATCGAGATCGATCATTTTTCCCGTCAGGGGGAAACCTATCTTTTCTTTTTCAGTTTCGAAGGGTATATCAATGATTCGCATCTGATCAGTATGACCGACGGATGTGCGGGTTTCTTTACAGAAGAAGAGGTGCAAACCTCGGGCGGAATCATCCTGACCGAAGAAGACACCCAACGCCTGCCCGGTCAAAAACCCTCGGACTGGAAAGATCTGGTTCCCCTTGAAACGGAAAGTTATGATGATGCGGCCCTTGAATCCTTAAGACAAGGTGATCTTGCCCAATGCTTCGGCCCCGACTTTATCGGCATCCAACTTGCCGAATCCCTCCGGCTTCCAAGCGGAAGAATGAAGCTGATCCACCGGATTTTAAAGCTCGATCCCGAAGGCGGACGATACGGGCTTGGCCGAATCCGGGCTGAAGCGGACATCCATCCCGATGACTGGTTTCTGACCTGCCATTTTATGGATGACATGGTCATGCCCGGAACGCTGATGTATGAATGCTGCGCCCACACCCTCAGGGTTTTTATTCAGCGCATGGGATGGGTGACAACAAAAACCGGCGTCTGCTATGAACCTGTAATCGGCGTTCAAAGCGTCCTCAAATGCAGAGGGCCGGTAACACCCGAGACCCACAAAGTTTGGTACGATATCGAGGTAAAAGAAATCGGTTATGCACCGGAACCCTACGTCATTGCCGATGCCCTGATGAACGCCGACGGGCATCGTATTGTGTCGTTCAAAGACATGTCCATGAAAATGACCGGCATCACCAGGGATGAAATCGAGTTGCTCTGGGAAAAGACAGGAATCGGGGGTCAGGGGTCAGAGCCTGAGGCTGTTGGAGGTTTAAGGTTGGAGGTTGGAGGAAAGACGAGGGGAGATGGACAAGGGAAGATGGATGAAAAGCCGATGCGTCCTGTCGTCCCTCATCCTAGCGAAGCAGGCTCCCTTCTTCCATCGGTTTCACCTCAAACCTCTATCGAAGAGATCCTCAAACCTAATGCCGCCTTAGGCGATAGTCGGAGGTCAGAGATCGGGGATCAGAAAACACCCCTTTACGACAGGGATAAGATACTTTCCTTTGCAATTGGAAAGCCTTCAGAGGCATTTGGCGAACCTTATAAGATGTTCGACAACGACCGGATCATCGCCAGACTCCCCGGCCCGCCCTATTCCTTTTTGGACAGGATTGTTGCCGTTGAACCTGAAGCATGGATCTTAAAGCCGGATGGATGGATCGAAGCCGAATTCGACATGTCGCCCGATGCATGGTACTTTAGAGCGGACCGCTCGTCTTCAATGCCCTTTTGTGTTTTGCTCGAAGTGGCCCTTCAGCCCTGCGGATGGCTGGCAGCTTATCTGGGATCTGCCCTTAAAAGCGAAAATGATCTGAAATTCAGAAACCTCGGGGGAAATGCCGTGCTGCACCGCATGATTTTCCCGGAAGAAAAAAAATTGACCATACGCGCCCGTATGACAAAAGTCTCCGAAGCTGCTGAAATGATTATTGAGCATTTTGACTTTATGGTTTTTCAAGATGCCCAAACCATTTATTCAGGAGATACAAACTTTGGATTCTTCACAAAACAGGCCCTGGCTCAGCAGATCGGCATCCGAAACGCCCAAAAAACAGCATACATGCCTTCTCCGGATGAACTCCGGCACAGCCAGTCCTTTATTTTTGACGATACAGCGCCTCTTTTTCCCGAAGATCCGGACGTGGACCCCGCGTCTTCTTTGGCCATGCCGACAAAAGCCCTTCGAATGATCGATCGGATCGACGCCTTTGTTCCAAACGGAGGTCCCCAAGGTCTCGGTTATATCCGGGGTGTTAAAAAGGTCGATCCCGACGAATGGTTTTTCAAAGCGCATTTTTTTCAGGACCCTGTTTGTCCGGGATCTTTAGGAATAGAATCGTTTCTGCAACTCATTAAGTTTGCGGCAATGAATCAATGGCCGCATCTCGTTGAAACCCATCGCTTTGAATGGATCATGGACGAACCTCATTCCTGGTCCTATCGAGGGCAGGTCATTCCTGAAAATAAAACCATCGAAGTTGACGCCGTAATCACTAAAATGGTTGACAGTCCGGTGCCGACCCTGTACGCAAATGGTTTTTTAAAAGTGGATGGACTCTATATTTACCAAATGGAAAACTTTGGTTTTCGTTTGATTCCTATTTAATTTCTGATATCGTCAAATGGTTGAATAGGAAGATTTAAATGATGATCCGACAAGTTATCATAATGCCACTTAACTATTTACCTATTCAGCGGAATGGATGATCTTTTTTTAAAACGGGTGCTGTTTGAGTGGCTTAGGGATCGTTAGAAAGAACAGGCGCATGCCAAAATCGTATCCTTAAAAGAAGTTGCAAATTGTATAGCGAACCTATTGATTTTTCAAAGACGGGTTCCTGTTCTTTCTTTACGAGCCCTTGCCGCGAGTTCACGCGTTTTAAAAAAAGATTATCCATGGAGCGACTTTTTAGAAAAACACCTTGACCCCCCAATATGTTAGGTTGGGTCATTTTGTAATTTGATATTCGGATTTAACCTGAACAGAATTATTCGTTCAGGCATTAATTAAACAAGTTAACCACTCAACCATTTAACGATTTAACGAAACCTTTACCATGCGATATTCCAACGTCTACATCGATTCCTTCGGATATGAACTGGCCCCCAATGTGGTCACATCCGATGATATTGAACGTCGTCTTGAACCCGTGTATAAAGCCCTCCATTTTCAGAAAGGACAGCTTGAGGCGCTTACCGGAATTCGGGAACGCAGATTCTGGGACCCGGGCTACGCCATGCATGAAGGGGCCATGAAAGCCGGGCAAAAAGCCATAGATGCTTCTTCTGTTCTCCCCGAGCATATCGGTCTGCTGATTTACGGGGGAGTTTGCAGGGACAACCTCGAACCCGCAACCGCCTGTGCCGTATCCAACGGCCTTGGATTGGGTCCCAAAACCCAAATTTATGATGTTTCAAATGCATGTCTGGGTGTATTGAACGGAATGATTCAGGTGGCAAATGCCATAGAACTGGGGCAGATTAAAGCAGGTCTTGTGGTATCCTGTGAATCTGCACGACAGATTGTCGATTTTACCATTGATCGTCTTCTTGAAACAAAAGACATGGAGCATTTCAAAAAAACCATCGCAACACTCACCGGCGGCTCAGGGGCAGTGGCCGTATTATTAACGGATGCATCCTTATCCAATACAGGTCATCAGCTTTTAGGCGGCCTCATCACGTCCGCCACGGCGTATCACAAACTGTGTCGCTGGGGACCGGATACCGGAATTCCGGCCAGCGGTCTTCATATCATGCAAACGGATTCCGTGGGCGTTTTGCAGCACGGCGTGGCCCTTGGCATCGAAACATACACCGCATTCAAAAAAGAACTCTTGTGGCCGATGGATAAACCGGACAAAGTTATCTGTCATCAGGTGGGAGCGACCCATCAAAAAAATATCCTCGAATCCATCGGCATTCCAAAGGAAAAAGACTTTACGACGTTCAAGTACCTGGGAAACATCGGTACGGTGTCTCTGCCCATCACGGCGGCCATCGCAAAAGAACGGGAGTTTTTGCTTAAAAACGATCTGGTCGGATTTTTCGGCATCGGCAGCGGCCTGAACTGTCTGATGCTGGGAGTTAAGTGGTGATACTAAAAGGGTTCAAGGGGTCGAGGGGTCGTAGGTGTTCTCGGGGTGTGCTTCCCCGTTCACTCTGGTGTCTACGCGTCTGGTCATTTCAATGACTTAGCAGCGGGGGCATTCCTGCCCCCTCCGCGTTCTCCCGCGAAAAGCATGCGGAAGCCGCGGTCTCCCCCACTGCTAAATCACTGAAATGACGAAGCCACTCCGCCAATATCGTTACACGGGGAAGCACACCCCGAGAACACGTACCAAGAATTCAAAAGTTCAAGTGAAATACTTAAGAATTCATAATAGTTTAGCCCTTTGAAAGAAATCGATTTCAAAGGAGCTTCAGGTATGATTTAATTTTTGACTGAAAGCTGTCTGAGTGGATTAGGTATCGTTTTGAAAGAACCATAGGTGATTTAACTTTATGGATGAAACCCTCTGCTAAAGCTGAGACCTTTCTCAATAGCCCGGACAGGTTCTTTCATTACGAGCCCTTATTCATGAGTTCTTTCAGCAAAAATTTAATTATACCTGAAGCGGCAATGTTTTCAAAAGGCAAAAGTATTACTATAAATGAAAGGAGGGCGCTTTGAAAAAAACAGCATTTCTTTTCCCTGGTCAAGGTTCACAGACCGTTGGTATGGGGCTTGATTTTTATCAGGAATATGATGTTGTGAGAGAAATTTTTGATATGGCGGAGGAGATTTCCAAAATAAATATATCAAAACTTTGCTTTAAGGGTCCCATGGAAGATCTTACCCAAACCGTCAATCTCCAGCCGGCAGTCACCACGGTGAATCTGGCATGTCTCACAGTCATCGCAAAAGAAGGCGTCACACCGGATATCTGTGCGGGTCACAGCCTCGGTGAATACAGCGCCATACGTGCATCAGATATTGTTTCCCGGGAAGACACCTTCAGAATGGTCTTCAAACGAGGTGAACTCATGCACCGGGAGGCTGAAAAAAACAAAGGCGCCATGCATGCAATTATCGGACTTTCAATAGATGTGGTCGAGGAAATCGTCTCGGAAGCAAAGATAGAGGGTGTTGTGGCAGTTGCAAATCATAATGCTGAAAAGCAGATTGTCATCACCGGCTCCCCTGATCCTGTTGAAAAAGCCTCAACCATCGCATCGTCCCATGGCGCAAGATCTATACCGCTTAAAGTGAGCGGTGCGTGGCACAGTGATTTGATACAAGGCGCCCAAGATGAATTCAAGGACTTTATCGAGTCAATCCCTTTCAACACGCCCCAAAGGCCCACGATATTCAATGTCACCGCCGATTTTGAAAAAGAACCCGATGAAATTAAATCGATCATGGCCCGTCAGCTTTGTAGCCCGGTTAAGTGGTACGATTCCATGTGCAAGTTCATGGCTGAAAACATTGAAATTTTTGTAGAAGTAGGGCCCGGGAAAGTCCTTACCGGACTTTTGAAAAAAATTCTGCCCAAAGATTATCCATGTCAGATATTTAATGTCAACAGCATGAAGGGGCTGGAACGATTTTTGAAAGAAATATTTTAATTTCAACAAGATAATGTCATTATTTTTAAAAAAATAGTGAAAAAAAACAAATTTATGCTTTACATAATATTTTTCATAAGGTATTCTGCCGATTTACAAAAAAGCAAGTCGTCTTTTCGTCCAAGGATTACATTATGAAAAAGAAAGATATTGAATATTTTAAAGAATTTTTAAACGACCGACTCCAAGAGCTGTTGAGCCACGCAGACAATACGGTTTCAGGCATGACAACACCCAAGGAAAATTTTCCGGATCCGACCGACCGAGCTTCCCTTGAGTCAGACCGTAATTTCATGCTTCGTATCAGGGATAGAGAAAACAAACTTATCAAAAAGATTAGGAAAGCGTTAGCTCGTATTGACAACGAGACCTTCGGAATTTGTGAAAAGTGCGGTGAAGACATTACTGTTAAACGGCTTAAAGCCAGACCGGTTACGACGCATTGCATTGATTGCAAAACCAAGGAAGAGGCTTTCGAAAAAGCCCTTGGATTATAAATAAGCATGTGAGAATCGATCTTCACATCCATTCAACTGCATCAGACGGGACGCTTTCTCCGTTAGAAATACTAACCCTGGCTCAAGACCTTAGCATCGCGGCAATTTCCATAACAGACCACGATACACTGGACGGCTCAAAAGACGCGCTTTCCTTTGGAATTCCCCCTTCAGTCAAATTCTTAACCGGTGTTGAAATCAGTGCCGAACCGCCGCCGCCTTTTTCCTGTGCTGGAAGTTTCCATATTTTAGGCTATGCCGTCGATATCGACAATTCTGAGTTGAATCATACACTTTCAATGTTGAAAGACTCAAGAAAGAGTCGAAACCCCCAAATTCTTAAACGGCTTTCTCGCATGGGGATTGATATTTCATTAGACGAGGTCCGGAATTTGGCTGGAAACAGTCAGATGGGAAGACCCCACATCGCTCAACTTATGGTTGAAAAAGGCTATGCTCCGTCAATTAATGGGGCATTTGACGAATATCTGGGAAACGGCAGACCAGCTTATGTTGATCGATTTCGTTTTGAATGTGAAGAAACCCTAAAAGCCATATTGAACGCAGGAGGAATTCCTGTTCTGGCTCACCCACTTCTTTTGGGCATTGAAGAAAATGACATTCTCGAAAATCTGATTGCCGTGTTGACAGAAATGGGTTTGAAAGGGATTGAGGTCTATTATCCGGACCACACAAAGGATCTTATTGCATATTACTCCCGGCTCGCGAATCACCATAACCTATTGATCACTGGTGGTACGGATTTTCACGGAAAAATAAATCCCGAAATAACAATGGGGTACGGAAAGGGGGATCTCTTTATCCCTTATGAATTGTACGAAAAACTAATTTCGAGTTTATAGACAGGAATCACCATGACATCAACAGATCTATCTGGATTGCAGCAAAAACTTTGTTATGAATTTAAAGATATCGATTTTCTTGTTGAGTCCCTCAGGCACAGTTCCTTTGTAAACGAGAACCTCGAACTGGATATTCAGGATAATGAACGGCTTGAATTTTTAGGGGATGCCGTTCTAAATCTTATTGTCGGACACATGCTCATGCAGCGTTATCCGGAGTTAAGGGAAGGCGATCTGTCCAAGATGCGGGCCAATTTGGTGAATGAATCTCAACTGGCTTCCATCGCACAGGAAATGGATCTGGGCTCGTATTTGCAGCTCGGCAAAGGTGAGATCCAGACAAAAGGATGGGAGAAACAATCCATCCTGGCAGACACCTTTGAAGCGGTTATTGCAGCCGTTTATCTGGACGGCGGTTTTGATGCAGTATTTAGAATTATTGACAGCCATTTCTCTTTTGTACTCGACGCCGTGGTCATGTCGACGACGAATCATGACTACAAAAGCCAGGTCCAAGAGCTTGTCCAGATGAAACATCAGAAAATGCCGGTTTACACCGTTATCCATGAAAGCGGCCCGGACCATGATAAAACCTTTCGTGTACGGTTGAACGTTGGAGAGATTCAAACGGAAAGTGATGGAAAAAGCAAAAAGGCTGCCGAACAGAATGCCGCCAGAAAATGTCTTAAACTTTTGAAAGTTGATGAATAATACCGCATCCACCCGCCGCCCTTTCATCATTCCGATTTTCTTACCCCATGCCGGGTGCCCGCACCAATGCGTCTTTTGCAATCAAACATCTATTACCGGCGTCGGGCGTGACACTGTTTCTCCCGAAAAAGTGGAACAACAGATCCATGAATTTCTCAAATATAAGGGAAATGATCGTCGGCCGGTTCAGGTGGCATTTTACGGCGGAAATTTTTTAGGCCTGGAAAAAGAATATATCGAACGCCTTTTGGATATCTCCACAAAATTCGTAAACAACAAAGAAATTGATGCCATTCGATTTTCCACACGACCGGATACCATTGACCATGATCGGATTGAAATTATAAAGACTTATGCGGTTACAACCGTTGAAATCGGCGTGCAGTCCATGGATGATCGGGTACTGGCCACGGTCAAGCGGGGGCATTCTGCTTCTGATACACAACGGGCGGTGGCACTGTTAAAAGACCGGCACTATCAAATCGGCCTGCAAATGATGGTGGGATTGCCGGAAGAAGATGAGGCAAGCTCTCTCTTTACCGCAGACAGAATTGGCGAACTTGAACCTGATTTTGTGAGGATATATCCAACGATTGTCCTTAAAAACAGTTTGCTTGCCAGGTGGCATGAAAATGGAATGTATCGCCCCTCGTCTCTTGAACGATCCGTTGCCCATGTCAAAACACTTTATCTCTTTTTCAAAAAAAAGAATGTTCCGGTAATCCGTATGGGACTTCAGGCTTCTGAAGATCTTGACAGCGGCGCCGCTGTTTTGGCCGGACCGTATCATCCGGCATTCGGTCACATGGTCCATTCCGAAATCTTTCTGGATATAGCCACAAAAATCATGGCACACAAGTCGGTTTCCCATGATACGGTTACCATAAAGGTTCATCCCAAAAGCATTTCAAAAATGAGGGGCATGAAAAACAGTAACGTGGAGACATTGAAAAGAAGATTTCGACTCCAAACCCTCAAAATTTTACCGGACGCCACCCTTGCGGAAGATCAATTAACAGTATTAGAACCTATCTCAAAAACAATCTAAGTGCCCATAACGGCGTTGCGAAACGGTTCAAAGTGCTCACATACACCGTTGTATGCTCCGCTTTTTCACCGTTTCGCGCCCCCGATTCTCGGGATTTCGCAAAGCTCAACTTGCTTTTTGTTAAACCCTAATCTTATTTTTGAGATAGGTTCTATTATAAATCATCCAAACAGACGGGAAATGATCTTAAAATATAATAATATGAATTTTATAGAGAGATGGAGTGATGGGAATTGTTATTACCCCATTACGCCATCACTCCAGGCTTTTTGGAAAAGATAACACCATTCAACGTAGATTCCTTGAATTTTCGACTCATATGCATTATTTCTTTTGGACGAGGTCGAGCATCTTTTTTGAGGTATATTCCCCCACGTCCGCCAGGGCGTCTATGGGCAAAAATGAATGTGCGTTGTTTGAATAAAGGCAGGTAACAGAAGCCGGAAAGTCTTCATCAGCCTCATAAAAGATATAACAGAGGGCGATTTTCGGAAGCGGATAAACCATAAATGAAAAATCGCCGCCCACGTTGGAAGGCGCTTTGCAGCCTTTTAGGGTTTCAATGATCCGGTCGCTCGAACTTTCGATGTTATCAACATAGGGGACCAGGATTTGCTGGGTATGGGTGACAAAAGCACCGGCATACGGCATACTATTGGGGAAATCTTTAAAGGCTTTCAGCGGTTCTATCAAACATGTTTCGGGTTTGGCATTCAGTGCATAAAGGGAAATCAGAATTCCGATCACGCCGGCCTGCTGCACCTCGCCCAAGTAAATGCCATCGGATCGAATCTCACATGTTTCTCCAAAGGCTTCAAATAAAAAGGCATCACCATTCTGCTGTGCGGGCAAAGCATCGGCAAGGTCCGTCGGGATATTTTCGAATAGCTTCTCAAGATTATCCTGAACAATTTTAGCGTAGTTGTTACTCATCATTTTCACCAATTAGATATCGTTGGTTCTGTAAAGTTGTCATCTTTAAACTAAGATGATGACAGATGCTAATATCAAATTTTGCCATATCTCGAAAGATAATAATTATCCCAACAATCTTTAATAAACAAATCCGATCTTGATTTTCGATTGATTTTCAAGTATTTTTAAAAAATAAAGCCATGCTGCCCAGACTTATTTCAAATAATGCACCGCTTTTTAGATTCTTTTGAGTATTCCGTCTGACGATAATGTTCCATTGAAATTTCGGCCTTTGAAACGGCCCTGGACAGATCGGAGGTGATGAATCATGAACGAAAAGAATCGATCTGCAAAAAAAACCATGGGCAAATCGAATGCCTCACCAAATGAAATCGCCCATACCATCAATTTGGCCATCGTCGGCGGTGGCAGGGCCTGTAAATACTTCCTGGATCTTCTCCGCATTGAATCCTTCACCTATCTAAAAATCAATATTGTCGGCGTTTGTGATATAAATCCGGGGGCTGAAGGTCTTGTTATAGCCAAAGAGATGGGAATCTATACCACCGATAACTTTCAGGATATTTTTAAATTAAAAAACCTGGACAGCATCATTGAACTGACCGGCAAAAAAGATGTCCTGCTGGAGATCATCCGTCTCAGACCTACTGGAGTCGGGGTCTTGGAGCATAACATCGGAAGATTGATGCGGAAACTCTTTGAGGTCGATCAGCGCCTTAGATCTGCAGAAGAACAGTTGGTCTTTGAAAAAAATTTTTCCGACTTTCTCATCCAGCAAAGCACGGCTGCCATTGTTATTTTAAATACAGATTTTGAAATCGTTGAAACAAATGATCCATACTTGAAAGCCGTGAATAAATCTAAAGAAGAAGTCATTGGAAAATACTGTTACGAAATTTCCCATGGCTATGGTGTTCCATGTTCGAGTTCGCGTCCTGATATGAAATGCCCCTTAGTGGAAACCTTGAGAACCGGAAGATCCGCTCATGTTATTCACGAGCATCCCGAGCCGGGAGGTCATTTCAAATTTTGTAATTTGGTTACTTACCCTTTAAGGGATCAAGACGGCAAAATTTACCAAATCATTGAAGTTTGGAGAGACATCACAGAGCAACTGTCATACCGTTGGGATAAGCGAGTTAAAGAATTGAAATCTGACCTTCAAAAACTGGTTCAGGAAGACCGGATGATCTCTTTGGGAAAACTGGCTGCCAGTTGTTCACACGAAATCAACAATCCCATTCAAGGGTTATTGACGTTCAGCGATTTAATGCAGGAGATACTTGCCGAAGGCAAACCGAGCCAAAAAGATCTGGAACAGTTCAAGAAACACCTTTCTTTTATGTCTAAAGAACTGGAACGTTGCGGTAACATTATTTCCGGTCTTCTTTCGTTTGCCCGTGAAAGTCCCAGAGAATACAAGGAAATAGATCTTAACGAAGTCCTTGAGGCCGTCCTTTCCCTGACGAGACATAAAATGGAACTTCGAAATGTCGATCTGACTACCCGTCTACATCCGGGGCTTTTAATGATACAGGGTGATGAGCGAGAGTTGCAGCAGTGTTTTCTCAACCTGATTTTTAATGCTATTGAAGCCATGCCGGGCGGTGGACAATTACGGATAATTTCCACCCTGAAACGCGACAAAAAAAATGTTCGAGTAGAGGTCCGGGACACCGGATATGGAATCTCCAAGGAAAATCTTGAACACATTTTTGATCCTTTTTTTACCACAAAGGGAGAAGGAAAAGGGACCGGACTTGGATTATCCATTGCCTATGGCGTCACCAAAAATCATAAAGGAAACATTAAGATAAACAGCAAGGTGGGAGAAGGAAGTTCATTTGTCTTGGAGTTTCCTGCCTTGTAACTATTTACGAATCCTTATGTACTAAAAGGCAGATAATTCTTCATGAGAAATTGAGCGGGTTGTATGCGACGGAGGAATACCATGGATAAAAAGATGAGTATCATGGTCGTGGATGATGAGGCAATCGTCAGGGAATCTCTTTTCCACTGGTTTAAAAAATACGGCCATGTAGTAGAAACCGCTTCATCGGGCTTTGAAGCTTTGGAGAAGCTGGAAACATATCCTTTTCAGCTTCTTTTCGTCGATATCAAGATGCCCGGGATGGACGGCATAGAACTGCTGGAAAAAATAAAAACGGATTACCCGGATACGCTGGTGGTCATTATAACGGCGTATGGATCCATTGAGTCGGCCGTCAGCGCCATGCGAATCGGCGCCACTGACTATCTGCTAAAGCCGTTTAAACCGGATCAAATTTCTCTTGTCATGGAACGGATATCCGTTCAAAAGAGACTCGTATCACAATACAACTATCTAAAAGGACATTTGGAGAAAATCACCCGTTTCGATAACATTATCGGACATTCCCAGGAAATGGAGAAGGTTTTCAATTTAATTCCAGAGGTTGCCCAGAGCGATACTTCTATTTTGCTCGTCGGAGAAACCGGTACCGGCAAAGAGCTGGTTGCAAAAGCCATTCACGCTGAAAGCCTTCGATCGCATCTTCCTTTTATCGCCATAAACTGCGGTGCGATGCCGGAATCTCTTTTAGAAAGCGAACTTTTTGGGCATCAAAAAGGGGTATTCACCGGTGCCACTCGTGCTCGTAAAGGTTTTTTGGAGGTTGTTTCCGGGGGCACCCTCTTTCTGGATGAAATTGGAGAAATAAGCCCCAAAATGCAGATCAATTTATTGCGCGTTTTGGAGGAAAAGAAAATAACGAGTATCGGAAGCAGAAAACCTTTAGAAATTGATTTTAGACTCATCTCAGCCACACGAAGAGATTTGAAAAAGGAAGTGACTGAAGGAGTTTTTAGGGAAGATTTTTTTTACCGCATCAATGTCATTATGATCGAAATTCCACCACTTAGAAAAAGAAAGGAAGACATCCCTTTGCTGGTTGAACACTTTCTAAAAAAATACTGCCAGGAAACAACCAAATACGTCGATCATGTCACCCGTGATGCAATGGAGCTGTTAAGACACTATGAATGGCCGGGAAATGTCAGGGAATTGGAAAATGCTATTGAAAGAGCGGTCGTGCTTTCAAAATCCCGCACCCTCAGGGTCGAAGATTTATCTTTCATTCGACCTCCTGGCCTACAGTTTTCTCAAACTTTACCATTGCGTGAAATGGAAAAGGCGTATATTCAAAAAATCCTGGTCGAAAATAACTGGAATGTGACGCAATCCGCCAAAATTTTGGAAATCAACCGAGTCACACTGCATAAAATGATTAAACGGTATCGTTTGGAAAGGCCGGAAGGTTGACCTCAAAGAAAAAATCCGTCGGTGTGATGCCTCTGGGAAATATCTCCGAAATCGCTTTACAGGTTATAGCAGATCATATCGCCGGGTGTTTCAAGCTTACGACTCAAATTCTTCCTTCTATGGAACCACCTGGCGTTGCTTTTGATGAAAGAAGGTTGCAGTATAATGCCGGCATCATCATCGAAGCGTTTGAGTCCATACACTTTGGCAATCATGATAAGGTTATCGGTATTCTCAATAAGGATCTCTTCATCCCTATTTTTACCCATGTCTTCGGCGAAGCCAGACAGGGAGGAAAATGCGGTTTGGTTTCATTGTTTAGATTAATGAAGAACCCGGACGGTTCCGCCCCGCCCGAATCTCTCATTCATGAACGTGCGGCAAAAGTGGCGCTTCATGAGCTGGGCCATCTTTTAGATCTGCTTCATTGTGAGCATAAAAAGTGTCTCATGCACTTTTCAGGAGGTACTGATGAAGTGGATGAAATGTCTCTTGACCTTTGTGAGTATTGCTCAATTTATCTTCAAGATAAACTTCGTTGAGGAGTTATTAAGTACTCTAATTCATAAATACGTGACCGTATTTACGAATACATCTACTAAGAAGTATAAATCCTATTATGAAGCCTTCTTGAAAATTTTAATCCAATATTCAGGGGAAATGGCTACATGGGGTGTAGCCATAAGCCACGCCCATCTATCCATTTGAATTTATTATTTTTTATTGTGAATTTTCCTCTCAAACCTTTCTGTGATGTAGCCAAAGTTTTCACTCTCTCCTTTTCTTTTTAAAAAAGGATTTGAATCCTTTCTTTTTCAAACTTTAAAAAAATTGAATGATTCCAATGGGTAAAATTTTTTAGCGGGAATTCTATTAATCTTTGGCATTCTCATTGCAATTAAATTGAGTACCCAAGCCTTGCAAGTTTGGAAAAGCCGTGGCTTTTAGTTTCAATTCCAAACGACTATTGCCGCGCCATGAAGGGGGGGCTTTAAATGAAACACAATACTTCTAATAGGAAAGAGAAAAAGGCGGATAGACCCAAAAAAAGATTACGCCCAAAAAATCTCATTAGCTCAGATCAGCCTTTTGATTACGAAGAAGTGGAGGCGATAACCGGACCTGAATATATTCAACTTATGAACCGTGACGGCATGGTCTTCAGTCCTTATGAAAAAGTAAAGAAGAATATTCCGGGTTTTTATTTACCTGAGGACAAATGTGTCTGGATGAGGGCCGGAGTCATTAATTTGCGGTTCTGTGATTATGACTATGATTGCTACAATTGTCCGTTCGACCAGGCGATGATATCTGTCATGGGCGATAAAATCGCTCCGGATCGAGAACAAAGGCAAGCATACTGGTCAAGACATGTGAAAGAAAAATATAAAATCGCTGCAACACCTTGCATCCATTTTTTATCAGGACGGATAGAGTCTCCTGAAGAATGTACCGGTAGTTATAAATGCGATCATTGTACTGTTCATAAACTCCTGGATAAGGAAACTCCGATGGGAACCTCTGAAAGGTCGGCATACAAAAACGTATCCGGATATAAAATGGTTGAGGATTACTATTATCATTTCGGACATTCATGGGTACACATTGAAGATGGTGGACGTATTAAAGTCGGCATAGACGATTTTACATCCAATGTTTTAGGGACAGCGGATGCCATAAACCTCCCTCCGGTGGGCGTATTTTTAAGACAAGGAGAAATCGGGTGTGTATTGACCCGCCATGATAAAAAAGCCCCTATGCAATCTCCTGTGTCAGGAACCGTTTGTACTGTAAATGATAAGGTTTTAAAGCAGCCGGCCGTCGCACACAATGAGCCATACCATAACGGCTGGTTATTCAAGCTAAAGCCCGCAAACATCAAGTCTGAACTGGAAGGCCTCTATTCCGGCAAGGAATGTTTCCAGTGGATGGAAAAGGAGAGTCAAAATCTTCTTGAACTTATAGGACCCGGCTACAAGCAACTGGCGGCCACAGGCGGGGAACCGATTGACGACATATTTGGGCATTTTCCCGAGATTTCCTGGGATCGGCTGATAAAAACTTTTTTTCGTACAGCAGAAAAGCACTAAACATTCTGGTAAAAGAGAGGCAACCATGAAAAACAATGTCATTGAATTTAAGAAGAAAAAGGCCGATGGAAAAGAGAACGGCTTTCATCAAAAAAAACTTATTGGCATCGATCTGCCCTTTGATTACGAAGAAGTGGTCTCCATAACCGGTCCCGAATATGTTCGGAACCTTCACCGTGACGGAATAGCTGTTCTCCCGAATGAGGAACTGAAGAAAAATTTCGCGGATATTCTTTTGAGAGCCATTGAAAAGCCAACTTTCACGAAGGTGTCGGGGGTCCAGATTGCTGAAAATTATTATCACCATATCGGCCATTCCTGGGTGCAACCATTGCAAGATGGATGGGTCAGGATCGGAATCGACGATTTCACCTCCAAGGTTTTCGGACCGGCGGATCCGATAAATCTTCCGCCGGTCGGAAGCTTCTTGATGCAAGGCGAAATGGGATGGGTTCTGAACCGCAATGATAACGAGGCCCCCATGCAGTCCCCTGTTTCCGGCATCGTGTTCGCTGTAAATGATAGAATAAAAGAGCAGCCCGAAATCACACATGATGATCCATATGGAGAAGGCTGGTTATTCCTTTTAAATCCGGTCAGCCTTAAAATCGATATGAAGGCGCTTTATCTGGGGAAAAAATGCTTCCGGTGGATCGAAAATGAAATCCAGAATCTTTTGAAGTTTCTTGGGCCCAAGAGTGAAAGACTGGCAGCCACAGGCGGTGATCTGATTGACGACATCTTTGGACAGTTTCCAGAGATGGACTGGGACCGACTGGTGGAGACCTTTCTGCGCACAAAAGAAAACAGCTAAAGCTTTGTGCTTTGTTCTTGCTATTTCAAAGGAGGTTTACTGTATTTGAAACCTCCTTTGCTGTTTTAATAAGATTTTGTTATAAATAGATATTTTATTTGATGAACCTATCGACAAGATTTAACAATTTCTATACTTCTAATGCGTTATGAAAAAGGATGTTGCCAAAATAGAAACCGCCCTTCGGCAAATCGAGCAGCTTAATCTGCGACTTGCCACCTTAAATGCCATCTCCAAAATCATCGGTAGCCGTTTAAATCTGGATGAGATACTAAGCAGCACAATTGACAAAATCCTCGATGCCCCTGAGCCTGAAAGTGTCAGTATTTATTTGTTGAATGATGGGGGGAAAGTCCTTAATTTGACTGCCCATAAAGGACTTTCAGAGAATTTAACAAACAATCCGTTTATGAGATCTCGCGAACCCGGCAACGGACTTCTGGGTCAGACCTTACTAGATGGTAAGCCAAAGGTAGTAGATAATACGCTGCAATCCAATGGCCCCTATGTCGATCTTCTCATTGAAGAAGGCTTTAAATCCACCGTTTATATCCCACTGACAACCAAGGGAGCATCCATAGGCGTGATGTGTGTGTCCAGCTTGAATCCAAACACGTTTTCATCCGAATTTGTTGAATTCTTGACCGTCATCGGCAACCATATCGGTGTTGCCGTAGATAATGCAAATATGCATAAAAACATAAAAGAGGCCTATCAGGATCTAAAAGAGGTCCAGGAACAGATTGTTTGGACGGAAAAACTGGCCTCTTTGGGCAAATTAGCCGCCACTATTGCCCATGAAATAAACAATCCACTTGCCGGAGTTTTAAACTATATCCGATTGATCATAAAGCAGCTGTCACGAGATCGCTTTACTCATGAAAAGCTTGAGGATATTTCCCGATATTTGAAAATTATGGAATCTGAGACAGCCCGGTGCGGAGAGATCGTTAAAGACCTCCTGGCATTTGCCCGCCGGACTAAAATTACCATGGAAAGTAACGTTATTGAAGATATTATCAATAAAACCCTGAATCTCATTTCCCATGAACTGGAAATGAAAGAACTTCAATTAAAAAAAAATATTGCGCCGAATCTTCCAAAAGTTAAATGCGATTTTAAACAGATCCAACAGGTTCTTTTAAACCTCATGTATAATGCGTCAGAAGCAATGCCAAGCGGAGGGACTCTGACCATAACAGCCAACAGAGCCAACGCGGCTAAGGCGCTTTTAGAGGTGGCAATTTCTGATACAGGCTGCGGCATTTCTGAAAAAAATATGGAAAACATTTTTGAGCCTTTTTTTACGACCAAAGAAGAGGGGAAAGGCGTAGGTCTTGGCCTTTCCGTGGTTTATGGTATCATCGCCAGACACAATGGTACCATTTCAGTGGAAAGTGAGCCTGGAAAGGGAAGCACTTTTAAGGTCCGGTTGCCGTTTAGCTGATGGTAAGGGATGAGTTTGCTCAAAAGCAATGATTTAGCGCTTCTCTGTTGTATGAAAAAAAGTCCTTAACAGCAGGTTCCAGGAAATTTTGGGAAATTCGCCAAATATGTCGTCAACCAGTTCACCGCCTGTGGCCGAAAGTTGCTCATATCTAGGACCCATGAGTTTATACAGATTTTGGCCCTCCTTTTCCATCCATTGAAAGCATTCCCTTCCGGAATAGAGCCCTTCCAGTTCCGGCTTTAAATTTTCAGAATCCAGCATATATAACCATCCTTCATGGTAAGGATCATCATGGACGAGTTCAGGATTTTTTTTCACCTTATCATTCACCGCACAAACCGTTCCGGACATTGGAGATTGAATGGGTGCTTTTTTGTCATTTCGAGTCAGGATACAACCGATTTCGGTTCGTTTCATCACTGTTCCCACAGGCGGTAGATTTATCTCATCTACCGGGCCCAGAATTTTTGAAATAAAATCGTCTATCCCGATCCTGACACGCCGAAATTTCTCTATGTTCACCCACGAATGTCCGAAGTAATAATAATAATCTTAAATAATTTTATACCCTGATACGTTTTTGTATTCCGGTTTATCAGTGATCTCCAATCGGCTTTCTTCGTTCAGCAACTTATGGACGGCACAGTGATGACACATGTAATCACCCGAACATTCCTCCGGCGATGCGATACGGCCGGATAAAAAGTGGATACACGGCGTTGATGTAATCTTGTATCTTGGTTTAACGTGCTTCGCCCAGTTTTCGACCTTTTCCTTTTTGTTTAGAGCGTCCTTATTACCCATAGCTTTTATCATGGCCTGATCAAAAGTGCTTGGGTATGAAACTTGATTTCTTAATTTTATCATTACCCCGTAATCTTTGAAAGACACATCTGCGCTTGCACAGTTTGTCAATGAATGCGAACAACTGCCTTCAAGTTGTCGTACAATCTTCTTAAGATTTTCAATGCTTGTTACCCGTTCAACTTCTTTCATCGAAGCGTACGGTTCCGGAGATTGATCTTCAAGAATTTCATATGTGTCTTCAAATTCATCTGCAGCCAGCTGTGAAGTCAAAATGATGTAGTCATCCACCCTTTGTTTCGAATCCTTTAGTTCCGGCCTTGTAAGGAGAGATTCCTTCATGGTGTTTCCAATCAGCATCCATAAATCCCTGACCTCTTTTGCCCCAAAGCCATCGAAATGACGTTTATAAGCAATTTCTCGAGCATAGGCTGGTATTATAGATCTGTCTCTGCTTCTCACTGTGGCGGTAACCATTTGATAGTTTAATGTAATATACCATTTAAGCGTTTCAGGATCCATCTTCCGGTAATTCGGAAAACGTTGTCCATATTCCGGCGTCATTATTTCTTCTACGATTTTTTCGACCAGCGATTCGCGCAATTCTGTTAGAATATCGTAAATTGTCGTACTTTTTCTATAGATAATACGTTGGAGTAAAATTTCATTGCGGAATGCCCACTCGTTTGGATGGCTGGTCACTTTTTCCGTTAAAATCAATAACCGTCGCAATATATGATAACGTGGCGTCGGTTTCCATCCCAGCGCATCGTATGTGGCGGAAGCATTCACGCTAAGCTTTTTGTCAATACAATCCGCCATCCATGGCTGTTCTAATGTTTTTTTGCTGTTGAGCCACCCTGAAAATGATATTATAGCCAAACCCAAATAAGCCGGAAGCTTCGATACTCGAAACGGTTTAAAACCATGTCCGTAATAGTATCGTGTAACGGCTTCAAAAAGCTCATTATGCGAAACACTCCCTTGAGGGCTGGCATTGTAAATGGCCAGGCGCGGCAGGATATCGCTGATTTCAATAATTCTCAGAAATAACTTAATAAGATCCTTAATGTGGATATAAGGAACAGCCGATTCGCCGTATCCCGTTACAATTCTCGACATGACCTTGTTTCCGGACAGCCAGTATTTTAACAACATATACAACATGGGATATTCACACCAGTCGCTGTATACGGCTGCCAGTCGAACAATTGAGCATGGAAAGACTTCCGAATATTCCCTAATCATTTTTTCAGCGCTTCTTTTGCTTCGTGCGTAAGGAAAATCAGCATCAACGGGACTTTCTTCGGTCAATGCTTCACCGTGGGGAGGGAATTTGCATGCTGCCACCGAGCTGGAAAAAATGAAACGCTTTATTCCCAAGAGCTTTGACATCTCAAGAATATATCGTGTGCCGGTTATATTGATCTGCTCATAGGCAGGGTTTTCTTTTAGGGTGAAGTCGTAGTACCCGGCCAGATGCAAAACATAATCAGCACCGCCTTGATCTTTGATATAATTAAAGACATCTATCAGATCTTTCCGATTTGTTATATCAACCTGGAGCCAATGTATATTGTCATGATACGGTATGCCGACTTCCTTTTGGCTGCGACGTGCAATACAGAACAACCGAAGTTTTTCGGATACAGCGATGACAAAATGTCTTCCGATAAAACCCGATGCTCCGGTAACTACAATACTGGGTAGTCTTTCATTCATCAATTTTCATGCAAGATTCAGGTTATAGCTTATCTCTGAATTCCTTGGTAATGGAAAGATTCAGATCCAATCGCAAGTCCTGTTCCGATAAGCCCATAGCAAGCCCAAGAAACTGCGGAAGATAAAGTATGGTCATGCGCATATCTTCTTTGGACTTTTCCGAAATTTTCTTCTGATACGCCTCCAGGTTCATCTGGCACATCGGACATACCGTGACGATAGCGTCAGCGCCTCGAGCCGCCTTTAATATCCCAGCGACAAGCTCCAAAGCCACCTCAGGCTTGGTGGTCATGTGGGATGCGCCGCAACATCTGCCCCCCATGTTCCATGGATGAATCTTTGCCCCTACAGCTTCTATAACCGGTTCCATGGAGCGTGGCTCCTCAGGATCATCGAAAATAGGGTATGGCCTAAGACACTGGCATCCATAGTAGGGTGCAATGTTCATATCGATAAAGGGGTTTTTCACCCGGGAAACGATTTTTGCAGGACCGATATCACGGGCAACGACATCAAGGAGATGCCGGACCCGCACCTGACCGTGATAGTGCCGATTTTTTTCTTTTAATATGGTGTTAATTTTATCAAAAAGCTCCGGGTCCTTTCGGCTCTTTTTCTCAACTTTTTTCAAGTTCAGGTAGCACGCGCTGCACGGAACAAGAATCTCTTTGGTCCCGTCCATCTCCTCGGCCATGGCCAGATTATACGCCGGCAAAACCAAAGACAGGAGATAGCTGGTAGCCTCCGCAGCGCTGGCACCGCAACAGGTCCAGTCCTTAAGCTCTAACAGATCCACTTCCAGTTCCTGCATAAATGCCAGGGTGGAGGCGTTGTATTCAAGGGCCGTCCCCTCCAGAGAACAACCCGGATAATATAGATACCTCATATTTACCCTCCAAAATAAAATCGTATTACGATTTTATAAAACGCGGCTTCATCGCTTAACGCTATAATCCATAAATACGATGACGTATTTTTATCTGGACATTAGCCCGTATAAGCTGAAGTCCAAAAGTTTGAAGTTTGAAGTGCCTAAATTGAGCTAAAGTTGAGGAACGCGCTTTCAGCGCGATCAATTATAATTAAAATTGATGGAATACCTTAACTTCCCCGATGAATACGGGATAAATAGGCACTTTAGTTCACTTTAGGCACTTTAAACTTTTTCATACATAGAATGAAATCCAAGTTATAAATACATAACCGAATTTACGAATACATGTACTTGGTTTGGTAAAAGGTATTCTTCTTATCTCTGCTCTAACTCTTCCACTTTAAGAAAGATCGACTCTAACGCATTGCTTCCTTTTGAAGGGATCTCAAAAGAGACTTTTCCTTTGCTCATCAACTTCATGCCCAAGGGGGCAAACTGAAGCGGCATGAGAGGGTTTTTCATGGAAAGAAAATAGAGCGTCATGAACTCCATCTCTCTAACCCGACCATGGCGGCGTACACTCTCCATAAAGCTTTTGTAAAATCGGATACTTTTCTTATAGGGAGCCAGGTTCTCTTTTGCAGCGATCTGCTTGAGAGCGCTCATCGTCTCGGTCAGCGGAAGTCCCCGGGGACATCGCAGTGTACAGTAATAGCAGACGGAGCATAGGGAAAAGGTCTTGCTGTGAAAAATTGTCTCCTTTTCCCCCATAAGTACATTGTACCACAGCTGACGCGGCGTAAGATCCATGGCAAAGGCGTTGGGGCAAGAACCGGTGCAGGTACCGCATTGGATGCAGGCACTTACCATATTCCGAATTTCGGCCAGGGAATCAATGACCGGTTCAGGTGCAATTTCAGATTCCGGCTTGATTTCTATTATCTGGGCATGGTTCATGGCTCCCCCTTTATTATTGATGATTTTCGATTGTTGATTGTCGATTGAATGTATTTTGCCAATTACAAAGAAAATCGACTTTGACATAGCAGCCTGAGCTGCGTCGGTTTAAAACGATTCCTTAAATCAACAATCATCAATCCTATGCTGTTCCTTCAAACGCCGAATCGATGACGTCGAACATTTGCTGGTCTAAAAATCCGGCAAGGGTCGACGCGCTGTTCGGACAAACCGTGGCGCATGATCCGCATCCCTGGCACATGGCGGCATTGACCAGAACTTTTTCCAGTTCCGGATCTACCATGCGAGCACCATACGGACAAGCCTCGATACACCGCTCACATAGACTGCAAAGGCTGTGACGGACCTCTGCCAACACTTTTCCGGCAGGCATCCGTTCATGCGATAGAATCCTTAAGGCTCTCTGGGCCGCAGCTTCGGCGGTTGCTATCGATTCCTTAATGTTGCGAGGAGAATGCGCA
>Ga0102955_1000052_pt1 | contig 23491 bp, 19 predicted proteins | sample SalPonF2_A_D1_MG_FD_78512 | JGI IMG/M metagenome (GOLD analysis project Ga0102955, IMG submission 78512) | Salt pond soil microbial communities from South San Francisco under conditions of wetland restoration - Salt Pond MetaG SF2_A_D1_MG ... | reverse complement strand
GTCTCCGAGCACCTTGATCGCGCGCGTTTTCGCAAGTCCCGGAGCTCCTTCAACAAGCAGATGACCATTGGCGAGCAATGCGATGAGCAGACGATTGACCAGGGTCGTCTGGCCCACGATATGCTGACCGATATGGTGTTGCAGCCTTGCTATTGACTCTTGAGTGCTCGACATCTTCTCCCTGCCGTCTGACTATCCCGGCAGCCAGTCGCGGCCGGCAGCCTGAAGGTGAAAAATACGGAGCCGACAATCATGCCAGAACGGGTGTCTGACTCTGCCAGCGTAAGCCCGATTTTGCCGGAACGCTTGCCCGGATAAAAAATCCCGTGAATTATACCGTTAGCTGCTGGTAATACATTGCCGATTGCGGTTCAATCGGTCCCACCCGATCATGGGGACTCGCGTGACGAAATCGACGGCACTGCTGACACAGCATATTCTCAGTCAGATCGTAGATCTGATTGAGTTGCCGATCATGTTGCTCGACATGCGGCAGGAGTCGCTGCCGCTGATCCTGGCCAATCCGTGTTGCCAGGAACTGCTCGAACAACTCTGGGGACGCGGCGATAATCTCGTTCTCGGTGAAATGCTCGACGATCAGACGCCATCTCCGGCCGCCAGTCAAATTGTCTCTGAGCTTGCGTCCGGTGCGCAGTTGACCTTGCGGTTGCGGGCGGGCAGCGCTGGATCGCTGGACGGTCTTACTCTTCGCCTGCTGCCTCTGCACGACAAATCCGGTGCAACCACTCATGCTTTGGGCCTCGTTGCCGGTGCTGCTGCCGCCTCCCGGCCGCAGCCAAAAAAGGTTCTTGCGGAAGCGCCCGGTGCGGTTGAGTCGGCCGTCGATCGCGTTACCGGACTCCTGTTGCAGCCCGCATTCGAGAGCCGTGTCGCGGCTTGCTGGAACGAAGCTGCGATGAACAAGGCCGGTGTGGGTGTAATGGTCTTTCGTATCGACGATTTCGACCGGTATATCGAGACTTTCGGAAAGCAGGCCGCCAATTCCGCGCGCCGACTGATCGGTCATGCAATCAGTGGTTCGCTGCGCCGGGAAGAGGATCTGGCCGCCCGTTTCGACGGCGATGAGTTCGTCGGCAGCATCAGTGGCGGCGAGGCCGATGGGGTCATCGCGCTGGCAGAGCGTGTTGTGTCACGGGTCGTTGCGTTGTGTATACATCATCCGCGGTCCGAGGTGACGCGTTATTTGAGTATCAGCGCGGGAGTAGCATTTGCTGCCGCGGCAAATAGCACGTTTGAAGATGTGCTGTCGGAGGCGCGCCGCCGTGCCGGAGTGGCCCGAGAGCAAGGCGGAAACCAGGTCAGCTTTCCGGATTGATGCCCACCGCAACTGCGGGCGCTTCGTTCAGAGGGCGAATGACCGCCAGCGCACCGATTCTCGGGTGATCGAAATAATGAATCTCGTTGCTGCGCATCCTGCGTTTTTCGGCCATTTCGAATCGCGGTAACTCCGTTTCGAGGATATACGGCGTGGCGGCGGCAGAGGCGGCCGCTCTCGTCTGATCTGACTGCAGAATCAGGTCTAGTCGCAGGTGCAGGTAGCGAGAGCGGTACATTGATACCTCGCCGTCGAGACCGGGTCCGGCGCCGCCAAATACATCCACCGGCAAAACAGGGGCTGCATCTGCGTCGTAGCCGGGTTGTGCCCAGGCGAGATATAGCAGTGGTTCATAGGCATCGCGGCGGCGCAGCGTGTCGTAGTAGGCCTTCAGGCTAAGCGCAGACTCGTCGACCGCGAAAAATCTGCGTTCCTGCTCCTCGGTTGGCGCGGTCTCATCGCTGTCCGCGCCTGTCTGCTCAGCCGTCAACGTATCTTCTTCCGTGGTGTCGTCGTCGCCCGTTACTTCCATTGCGATACCCGGGCTCATTATGACCCCACTGTCTTCGCCAGGATAAACGCCGCCCAGGTAGACCCAGTCGCTCGGCACCGGCGAGAAATCTTCACCGGTCGGTGCGGCGTCGCTGCCCTGGGCAAATACAATCAACTCAACCTGGTACCAGGAGGCAGTGCCAGATTCGCCCACCTGCTCGTCTTGCGATGTCGCCGGGACCGGCGCCAGAGCCGATATCGCCAGCAACGTCATTGCCAGGCGCAGAGTCGTTCTTAAGCGCAATTTCGGCACCGGGTGCCTCCCTGTCAGATTCGTGCGCGCACAGTGTAGCGGTGTGCGTCTCCGGCACCAAGCCTCGTCGCCCGCAGATTGCTCCCGCGCGAGTGGTGAATTACGGCGACGGACGCAGCCTCTTGAGCACGCTTTCGACGGCTGCCAGTCTTTCTTCGTCGCTTGCAGAAGGAATCCGGAATCGAAGCTTGTCAGGCCCGTCAAGGCTGAATAGACGGGCGTCGCTTTGCACCAGTTTGACCAGAGCTAGCGGGTCAACCGCGGTGTTTTCGCTAAATGCGATTTTTCCGCCGGCGCTGTTGGCATCGATTTTGCGTATCCCGATCGGCGCGGCCCTGACCCTCAATTCCGCGATTTCGAACAGAGTCTTGGCCGGGTCTGGAAGAAGACCGAAGCGATCTATCATCTCGACCTGCAATTCGCGTAACGCTGCGCTGTCTTCTGCACTCGCGATGCGCTTGTACTGAATCAGCCGCATGTGTACATCCGGCATGTAGTCTTCGGGCAGCAGGGCCGGTACGCCCAGTTCTATCACCGGGCCATGCTCCAGCGGTGCCTCCAGGTCGGTTTCTTTTCCGGTTTTCAGTGCTTCGACTGCACGCTCCAGCAGTTCCATGTACAGCGCGAATCCGATTTCCTGGATCTGTCCGCTTTGCTCGTCACCGAGAAGTTCTCCTGCGCCGCGAATCTCGAGGTCATGGGTTGCCAGGGTGAAACCTGCACCGAGGTCCTCCAGCGATTCGATCGCTTGCAGCCGCTTTTCGGCATCCGCTGTCAGTGCCGCCTGCGGCGGCGTCAGCAGGTACGCGTAGGCTCGATGATGGGAACGGCCAACACGGCCGCGCAATTGGTGAAGCTGGGCAAGGCCCAGCCGGTCGGCGCGATCGATAATGATTGTATTCGCAGTCGGAACGTCGATGCCGCTTTCGATAATCGTGGTGCACAGGAGGACGTTGAATCGGCGGTGGTAGAAGTCCAGCATCACCTGTTCGAGGTCACGCTCGCGCATCTGCCCGTGACCGACCCGAACGCTGGCTTCCGGCACGAGCTTGCGCAGGCGAGCCGCTACTTTCTCAATGCTCTGGATCGCGTTGTGGACAAAGTAAACCTGGCCGCCGCGCTTGATTTCCCGCAGACAGGCCTCGCGAATCAACGCGTCGTTCCACTCACTGACAAAAGTCTTGATCGCCAGCCGTGCCTGCGGTGGCGTGGTAATCAGGGACAGGTCGCGAATACCGCCGAGCGCCATGTTCAGCGTCCGCGGGATTGGCGTTGCGGTCAAAGTCAGGACATCGACCTCTGCACGCAGCGATTTAAGTCGTTCCTTGTGGCGGACACCGAAGCGGTGTTCCTCGTCGATTACTACGAGCCCCAGATCCTTGAATCGCACGTCAGCGCCAAGCAGCTTGTGTGTGCCGATGACAATGTCGACAGTGCCTCTCTGCAGGCCCTCGAGGATCGCCTTCGATTGCTGGCCGCCGCGAAAACGCGACAGCACCTCGATATTGACCGGCCAGTCGGCAAAACGATCGGAAAAAGTCTGATGATGTTGCTGTGCCAGCAGCGTTGTCGGCACCAGTACCGCGACCTGGCGGCCATCCTGCACGGCTCCAAAAGCCGCTCTGAGGGCGACCTCTGTCTTGCCGAAACCCACATCGCCGCAAACCACCCGATCCATCGGCTGGGTCGAGCGCAGATCGTCGAGAACCTGTTCGATAGCCTGTTTCTGGTCATTGGTTTCTTCAAATGGAAACGCCGCCTCGAACGCCGCCATGTCGCGTTGCTGCAATCTGAAACTGTGACCCTTGCGGGCGGCGCGCTGGGCATACAGGTCGAGTAACTCGGCCGCGACGTCGCGTATGCGTTTGGCTGCACGGCGGCGGGCCTTGACCCATTGCTCGCCACCCAGGCGATGCAGCGGCGCCTGTTCCGGCGCTGCCCCGGTATAGCGGCTAATTTTGTTGAGTGCATGTACCGGAACGTAAAGCTTGTCGCCGCCCGCATAGGCGATCGTGAGAAATTCACCGTCCAGTCCGCCCGCGGTCAGATATTCGAGACCGACGTAGCGGCCGACACCATAGTCTTCGTGTACGACCGGTGAACCGGCATGCAAGTCAGTGAGATTGCGGATAATGGCATCGGGGTCGCGCTCGGTTTTGCGGCGGCGGACTTTTTGTCTGACGCGGTCGCCGTAGAGCTGCTCCTCCGCGACTACGGTGATTCCGGCTGCGGGTAGCAACATTCCCGTCTGCAGCGGAGCAACGGTAATCGCCAGTCGGTCGTCGCTCGCGGCAAACTGCCGCCAGCCATCGACGACCGGCGCAGAAAGGTCGTGACCGCGCAACATCGGCAACAGAGTTTCGCGCCTTCCGGCCGATTCAGCTGCGAGCAAGATGCGACCGTCAAAGCGTTCCACAAATTCAATTAGCGCGCTGGCCGGCTCTTCGGCGCGAGAATCGAGCAACAGCCGCGGTGGCGTCGCGCTGCCGAGGTTGCGGCAACCAGCGCTCATCTCGGTTTCGGGAATTTCGAACGCGCCGATGTCGATTCTCGCAAGGGACTCGCCCAGACCTGCCACCGACTCCGGATCGAGAAAAATCTCCTCCGGCGGCAATATCGGTCGCTCGATGTCGTGGCGCCGCGATTCGTAACGTTGTTGTGCGTCGCGCCAGGTTTCCTCGAGTGCAACCTGGGCGCCGTCGAAAACCGCGAGGGTCGAGGTTGCGGGCAGAAAGTCGAAGAACGAAGCGAGTTGGTCGAAAAACAGCGGCAAGTAATACTCGATTCCATTGGAAGCGATGCCTTCGGAAATCTCGCGGTAGGGAATCGCGCGGTTCGGCTCTCCCTCGAAGCGGGCGCGGAACGCGCCGCGGAATCGCTTGATCGCCGCCTCGGTGAGCGGAAACTCGCGCGCCGGCAAAATCCTCACCGACCCGGTTTTCGCCAGCGTGCGCTGATCATTGACATCAAAACTTCGAATCGAGTCGATTTCGTCATCGAGCAGATCAATCCGGTAGGGCCGGGTGCTTCCCATCGGAAACAAGTCGAGCAACGATCCGCGCACGGCGAATTCGCCGTGCTCCATGACTTGCGGTACGCTCAGGTAGCCTGCAGTTTCGAGCTGTCGCCTGAAGCCATCGATACGCAACTGTTCGCCGACCTCGAGCATCAACGATCCCGACTCCACATAACTCGGCGGGGGCAGGCGCTGCATCAGCGTGGCCGCTGCGATGACGACTATGCCGCGGTTCAGCCGCGGTAATCGATACAACACCTCCAGACGCTGTGAAATAATGTCCTGATGGGGCGAAAAAGCGTCGTAGGCTAGCGTTTCCCAATCGGGAAAATGCAGTACTGGCAGGGAGTTATCGGCAAAGAAACCGGTCTCCTGCTCAATCCGGTCTGCTTCCAGTGCGCTTCGCGCGACAATCACCACAGGACCGGGAGCCGCCGCTGCGGCCTCGGCAAGTGCGAGTCCGGCCGCCGCTCCATAGAGCTGGCCCCAGCGACGGCGCTGTTGCGGCGCCGGCAAATCGGGGGCCTGGACTAGGTAATTCTCAGATGATTCTGGCACGCGGCTTCGGTTCGGCGAAAAAACCGACATTATCGCATGTCAGACCTCCTTGACGCCGCAGCAGCGGCCGCGATGCATTCAGGAACTGGTGGAGCGTTTGTCCACGGCATGGATCACGGTCTGATTCTCGAAATAGACGATGAACGTCTGGTATTCCCATCGCGTGATCGGCGGGTCGCCGACGGGAGCGAATTTGTCGACAGGGGGTCCGTAGCGCTCCTCGACACCCGACATACTCATGCCGCGAGCGGGCCGCAATCCGGCGTTCTGGCTCTGCGCGGTTACCTCTTCGAGACGCAGGACCTCTGCCTGCGCTCCGGTGGACCAGACCCCTCCAGCAATCAACACGATTGCGAGCAAGCGTACAATCATCTGACACCCCTCCAGTTAGCGGCCTTCGAATATAGCATCGGGCCGATAGACGAAAAACCGACTACGTCATGGAATTTTGATGCGTTTTGTGACAATGGAGGTTGCAATCGGAAGTCCCCGGCGGAACCGGAGTCCGCACCCAACGCAGCGAACCGGCGGTGCGACGGCTTTTCTCGGCGCGTCCGGGAGTTCGGGTTGCGCCTGCGGAATGTGCTTTAATTCGCGTCCATGTTTCGGCCATTAGAGATATTTGTCGGTCTGCGCTACATTCGGGCGCGGCGCAGCAGTCGATTCGTCTCATTTATCAGTATCGCCTCGACCGCCGGTGTTGCAATCGGCGTGGCCGCCCTGATCGTTGTTGTTTCCGTGATGAACGGCTTCGAGAACGAACTGCGTGGACGTCTGCTGAGCCTTTCTGCGCATGCCACCGTCACCGCGGCGGACGGAGCGTTGGCGGGCTGGCGCGATCTTGGCGCGGCGGCCGCCGCGGCACCGGGCGTTTCCGCTGCAGCCCCGTTCGTTCAATTCGACGCAATGCTCGGGTTTGGCGCAAATCTGAGCGGTGCGCGCCTGACGGGTGTGATTCCGGAGGCGGAGAAGAACGTATCTACCGTTGCGGCGCATATGCGTGAGGGGAGTTTCGACGACCTGGTCCCCGGCGCGGACAGAATCATTCTCGGTCGTATTCTCGCGGTTGTGCTCGGAGTTCGGGTGGGCGATGGAGTCACTGCGCTGATACCGCGCAGCGGCAACGCCGGAGGCGGGCTGGCACCGCGTCTAAAACGTTTCGTTGTTAGCGGAATTTTCGAAGTCGGGCTCCAGGACCACGATGGTGTGCTGGCCTATCTCCATCTCGAGGATGCAGCGGCGTTGTCCGGCCTGGGCGATGCGGTTGACGGTTTGCGATTGCGCTATGACGACGTGTTCGCTGCGCCGCGTGGAGTTCGCGAGTTCGTAGCCGGGTTCGATGGCCAACTCGCAAGCAGCGACTGGACTCGCGAAAATGCCAGCTACTTTCGCGCAATTCGTATCGAAAAGACGATGATGTCGCTGATGTTGTTCCTGGTGGTTGCGGTTGCCGCATTCAATATTGTCTCGACGCTGGTGATGGTGGTTACCGAGAAAAAGACCGATATCGCGATTTTGCGAACTCTAGGACTGGCGCCGTCCAGCGTCGTACGCATATTTGTCGTGCAGGGTACTTTGCTTGGCTGGATTGGAGCCCTGCTGGGGGTCGCGCTCGGGGTGTATCTGGCATTGAACGTCAGCGAAATTCTGCCCGCTGTCGAGGGATTTTTCGGTTTTGAACTCTTTCCGGCAAGCGTTTACTACATCAGTGATCTGCCGTCCGATCTGCACAAATCAGATGTCATTTGGATCGCTTTGGCATCTCTTGTTCTGACCGCGCTGGCCACCGTTTACCCGGCATGGCAGGCGGCACGGGTACAGCCGGCCGAGGCATTGCGCTATGAGTAGACGGTGCGCACCGGACTGCTCCGCGGGGCGGATACGCTGATGGACTACGAGACCGGAATTGGCCTGCGCTACGTCCGTTCCCATGGAGACAATCGTTTCGTCTCCTTTATATCAATGGTATCGATGATCGGAATTGGTCTCGGTGTCGCCGTGCTGATAACCGTTCTGTCGGTGGTCAACGGCTTCGAACGCGAGTTGCGCGAACGGATTCTGGATATGACAGCGCATGCCAGCGTCGAGCCAATGCAGGGTGGACTCGGTGCCTGGGGAGAACTCGTCGCCAATGCGGAGCGCCATCCGGACGTGATTGCCGCGGCACCGTATGTTTCAAGCGAGGCAATGCTTGCGAGCGACACGGAAGTAAGCGGGGGCGGACTGCGCGGGATTTATCCGGAGGCGGAAAGCAAGGTGTCTGGCGTTGCCGGTGTCATGCTCGACGGGGCCCTCGACAGCCTTCAGGCAGGCGCATACCGAATCGTTCTGGGCTCGGAGCTTGCGGCGTTTCTCGACGTCGTGGTGGGCGACCGCGTGATCGTGGCGATCGCCGAGGGAACGGTAACGCCGGCCGGGCTGATGCCGCGAATGCGGCGATTCGAAGTCTCGGGGATATTCGAAGTCGGCATGTTCGAATATGATCGAAACCTCGCGTTCGTCCATCTGGCCGACGCGGCCCGTCTGTACCGGTTGGGAGACGATGTCAACGGTATCCGCCTGCGACTGGATGATCTCTATCGCGCGCCCGAAGTGGTGCGCGAGGTAGCGCGGCAGATGGGTGGCGGTCTGTACGTTTCCGACTGGACTCGCCAACATCGTAATTTTTTCCGCTCGATCCAGATTACGAAGCGGATGCTATTTGTCATTCTGTTACTGATCATTGCTGTCGCTGCTTTCAATATCGTTTCGACACTGGTAATGGTCGTGCGGGAAAAGCAGGGCGACATAGCTATATTGCGAACGCTCGGCACGACACCCGGGAGCATAATGCGAATCTTCATGACCCAGGGAGCGGTGATCGGAGTCGTTGGTACGTTGGGAGGACTGCTTTTCGGAATTCTGCTCGCGACCCAGCTGGAGTCGGTAATAAGCGGAATCGAGCGTCTTTTCGGAACCGATCTGCTCGCGACCGACGTGTATTTTATTTCCGATTTACCTGCGCAGCTGAATGCGTCCGACGTGATGACTGTTTGCATTACAGCCTTGCTTCTTGCGCTCCTCTCAACACTTTATCCGGCCTGGCGTGCGGCGCGAACCCAGCCGGCCGAGGCTTTGCGTTATGAATAAGCGAGCGGATGGAATTTCTGCTGAGGTACTGGCCTGCGACGATCTGCAGAAATATTTTCGCGAAGGACCGAGCCGGGTAGATGTGTTGCGTGGTGTCGATTTTGCCGTCCGGAGCGGCGAACTGGTTGCAATTATTGGCGCTTCGGGTTCCGGCAAGACCACGTTGCTGCAGTTGCTCGGAGGTCTGGATATTCCTTCCGCCGGCGTAGTTCGCGTGGCCGGACGTGATATGTCGGCGCTCGACGACGGCGAGCGCGGTCGGTTGCGCAACAGCGAGCTGGGCTTCGTCTACCAGTTTCATCACCTGCTGCCGGAGTTCAGTGCGCTGGAAAATGTGGCGATGCCCCTGCTGATCCGGCGCGACAGCGTTGCGTCGGCGACCGAACGGGCGGCTCGGTTGCTGGAAAAAGTCGGGCTTGGCGGCCGCCTCGACCACAAGCCGGCACAGCTGTCCGGTGGCGAGCGGCAACGCGCCGCCGTGGCCCGCGCGCTAATCACGCGGCCGGCGGTGGTGCTTGCCGACGAACCAACCGGAAATCTCGACGGGCCGACCGGGGCGCGGGTATTCGACCTGATGCTCGAACTCAATCGCGAGGAGAAAACCGCGCTGGTGGTCGTGACTCACGATCTAGCAATAGCCTCCAGGATGGAGCGCGTTTTGCGTCTCGAAAATGGCGCGTTGCGCGCGGCCGACCTGTAGATAAGAACGTTAGCTCGAGCTGCGTTGGCGACGGGCTCTACGGGTATGGAACCGGTAGGTGAGGTAGATTCGCCAGGCAAGGTTCAGGATCGTGTAAACGATCGTCGCAACCGCCAGTCCAAGCACAACACTGCCTATCCAGAGCGGCTTCAGCGTCTGCGCGATGCCGTGGATCAGCCATTCCCAGGTCAGCTCGAAAGTGAAGGGCAGCTCTTCCATCCCGGTCAGGACTATTCCGTTTTTGTAGCCGGCGTAGAAGATGGGAGCTATGGTCAGCGGGTTGCTAAGCCATGTTGCCGCAACCGCAACCGGCATATTGACGCGCAACCAGACTGCCGCCAGAGCCGCTGCGATCATATGTCCCGGCATCGGCAGAAAAGCAATAAAGACGCCAAGCGCACAGCCTCGCGTCACGCCGCGGCGGTTGAACGACCACAATGCCGGATCGTGCAGCAATGCACGAAACGGCCGCAGGTACCAGTTCTCGTGGAGTGTCGCCGGGTCCGGAAGTATTTGTTTCAACTTTCGTCGGGACATTTGGATGCCGATCCTCGAGAAATAGGACTACCTTGCGACCCATGTCGCGAGGAAGCTTGAGCGGGCCAGACTAGAAGTTATCTCGCATCACCGCCAGTTTAAGTATGCGCCGTTCTGCAATTGCTTTCGCGCTCGGCGCGTTTTTCGCGCTGTGTCTCCCGGCAATGCCGTCAATCTGGCATTTGTTGACGATTTCGGCCGTATTGGTCGCGCTTGGATTGCGCTGGCGCTCGCTTTTCGTTCTTGCGTTCGTTCTCGGCAGTCTATGGGTCCTGCTGGCGGCATCGCAACGTCTCGCCGATCGTCTCCATCCGGCTCTGGAGGGCCAGGATCTGCGGGTTACCGGAACGGTTGTTTTCGTTGCCAATCCTGCTCCGGATTTCACGAGGTTTACGTTAGCGCCGGATACTCCAGGCCTGCCGCGCCGTCTGCGCCTGAGTTGGTACGGCGCGTCACAGGAGATTGTCCCCGGGGCGGTATGGCGCTTAACGGTACGTATTTGGCGCCCACACGCGATGCAGAATCCTGGGGCATCGGACTACGAGGCACAACTGTTCAGGGCGGGAATTGGTGCGGTCGGCTATGTCCGTGGCAAGGACGGAGTTCGCCTGTCCGATCAGTCTGGGTGGCGCGGCGCGTTATGGCGTTTTCGCGGCGCAGTGGACGACCGGGTTGAAGCGGCGCTCGCCGGGCATGCCGCCGCGCCGGTCGTGCGCGCATTGATCACGGGCTTCCGTGACGACATCCCGAAACGCCTGTGGGAGACCATGCGCGCGACGGGGACGATTCACCTGATGGCGATATCGGGTCTCCATGTCGGTGTCGTGGCGGCGCTGGGTTTCCTGGTCGCTCGGCGGCTTGCCGGATTCCGCCGTTCACGGCGGCCATTTAATGCCTTGATCGCGGGGACCGCATGCGGGTGGCTACTGGCGGCGGCCTATGCCGCTCTGGCCGGTTTTAGCCTGCCGACGCTGCGGGCATTGATAATGCTCGGCGTAGTCGGGCTGGCATTCGGATCGCGCCGCGAACCGGCGCTGCTCGGCGGTCTTTGCGTTGCCCTGTGCATCGTACTTTTCCATGACCCGCTGGCAATGCTGGGAAGCGGTTTCTGGCTGTCCTTTGGTGCCGTCGCGGCGATTCTCTGGGGACTGGTCGTAGCCCGGCGCAGGCGCGGGCGACTGCGCGGTTTCATGTATGCCCAGGTTGCGTTGACATTGGTGCTCGCACCTGTGCTCATTCAGTGGCAGGGTGAGTTACCAGTCAGCTCCGTGCTGGCCAATCTTTTGGCGGTCCCGGTGTTTTCGTTTTTTGTCGTTCCCGGCGCGCTCGCGGGGGCTGCAATTTCCTATGTCGCGCCGGTCACCGGTGGCTGGATCCTGCACCGCGTCGCAGACGGGCTGCAGTGGGTTATTTCAGTACTGCAAACGCTTGCAGTAGCCCCGCTTGCGGTCGCGACACCGGGTCCGGTGGTGACGCTCGTGATGCTGGTTGGCGCCTTGCTGGTGACCGGCCCCGCGGCATTGCCGCGCCGCGGTCTTGGCGCGCTGATGCTGGGTCTGCCGCTTTTCGGATTGGCCGCCAGGTTGCCCGACGGTGGCTTCGAGGTTACCGCGCTCGACGTGGGTCAGGGTCTGTCAGTCATAGTAAGAACGCGCCGGCACGCTCTTGTGTTCGATACGGGTCCGTCTTTTCGCTCCGGAGCTGATACCGCCGCGATGGTCGTGCTGCCGGTGCTGCGCGGTTTCGGCGTGCGCCAGCCGGATTTGTTGATCCTGAGCCATGGAGATCGCGACCACGTCGGCGGTGCGGCCACGCTCGTCAGGCGGTTTCCGAATATTCGCGTTCTCGGTTCACAGTTGCTGCCGGGGCTCGGGGCGATGCAGAGGTGTGTGCGCGGCCAACGCTGGGTCTGGGATGGCGTGGTATTCGAGGTTTTGCATCCGCCGCTGGCAATGCGTTTCGAGCGTGACAATGATTCGTCCTGTGTCGTGCGGATCGGCGCCGCGCCCGGGACGGTTCTCCTTACCGGAGACATCGAGAGGGCGGCGGAGCGGATACTCCTTGACTACGCCCCGGAGCTGGCAGTGGACGTGGTAATCGCTCCGCATCATGGGAGCAGAACTTCGTCCTCACCGGCTCTGGTAGCCGCAACACAGCCTTCCTGGGTGGTTTTTGCAGCGGCCAGCGGCAACCGGTGGGGCTTTCCCGCGCCGGGCGTGGTTGCGCGCTGGCATCGCGCGGGGGCCATCTCGCTATGGACAGGCCGCGATGGCGCAATCGGATTCCGATTCGTCTCTGGCCGTCCCGCAGCGCCCCGCCAACATCGGCAACGCGCAAGACGAATATGGCACGAACGGCGCTAGTCGGTTTGGGAGCGGCAGCCGAGTGCAGTATTATCGCGAGGTCCAGGTCATTGAATTCTTCGTTGGTACCCGATGTTTGAAATTATTAAAGCTGGCGGTTGGTTGATGCTGCCACTGCTTGCCTGCTCCGTAGTGGCAGCGGCAATCATCATTGAGCGGTTGTGGACACTGCAGCAAAAGCGCGTGTTGCCGCAGAATCTTACCTCCCGGGTCTGGGACTGGGTGCAGAAAAACCAGCTCAATGATGAGCATTTGCTGACGTTGCGCCGCAGTTCGCCGCTGGGCGAGGTGTTGGCTGCCGGGCTGATCAATCGCGACCGCGAGCCGCACGAGATTCGCGAGAGTATCGAGGATACCGGGCGCCATGTGGTGCACGAAATGGAGCGATTTCTGAATTCGCTCGGGACAATCGCGGCGATTTCGCCGTTGCTGGGACTGCTGGGAACCGTGATCGGCATGGTAAAGGTCTTTGCCGCCATTACCGCGCATGGCGTCGGTAATCCGTCAGTTCTGGCAGGCGGAATTTCAGAGGCGTTGATCACAACGGCCGCCGGATTGTCGGTGGCGATTCCCGCGCTTATCGGTTACCGCTATTTGCGCGGACGAGTCGAATCGCTGGTCGTGCAAATGGAAAAAGAGTCGATAAAACTCGTCGACCAGATTCGCGACGGCAAACTTCTCGGGGATCCGCAACAGTGAATCTGCAGGGGCGGCCGCGCGAGGAACCTGAAGTCAACCTGACTTCGCTGATAGACGTGGTACTTCTGTTGTTGGTTTTCTTCATGGTGTCAACCAGTTTTGTGCGTGAGGCCGACCTTACGGTGAAGCTGCCGCAGGCCTCCGCCGAGGCCGAAACGGTAGTCGAGGATACGGAGCGCCTCGTGCTGGTGGTGACCGCCAACGGCGAATACAGGGTTAACGACCGCGATCTGGTAAATACGCGGGCAGAGACTTTGCGTGAGGCAATACGCAAGACGGTCGGCGAAGATCGTGACCTTCCGGTGGTGTTGCGAGCCGACGGACGGGCCAGCCATCAGTCGGTTGTAACCGCGATGGACGTCCTCGGCCGGATGGGTTTCGACCGCATCTCGATTGCCACCGTCAACGAGCAGGATGGCTCCTAAGCTTATCCCGGCTTCGTCGGTCTATCTGCGCCTGCTCGCCTATGCGCGACCCTACCTCGGTGTGTTCGTGCTTGCCGTGCTGGCAATGGCGCTGGAGGCTGTGAGCCAGGCGGCGCTCGCTTACCTGATCAGACCGATGCTCGATGACGGGTTTGTCAACCGCGATCCCGCCACGCTAAAACTCTTGCCGTGGGCGATTGTCGCCATTTTCCTGTTGCGAGGGCTGGGTGCGTTCGGATCCGCCTTTGGCCTGGCTTGGATCGGCCGACGCGTGGTCAAGGCGCTGCGGCGCGACCTGTTCGGTCAATACCTTTACTTGCCCGCGAGTTTCTATGATCGCAGCAGTGCCGGACATCTGCTGTCGAAACTGACCTATAACGTCGAACAGGTCGCGGAGGCCTGTACACAGGTGATCACGATAATTGTGCGCGATGGCCTGACAGTGCTCTTTATGGTTGCGTTGATGTTCTCGATCAACTGGCAGTTGACGTTATTCATGATGCTTGTGGTGCCGCTGATCGCGCTCCTGGTGACCTTTCTGAGTAAGGTATTCCGGCGCTACAGCGGCCATATACAGACCAACGTCGGCGAGGTTACACGAGTAGCCGAGGAAGTCATCGCCGGGCAGAGAGTGGTAAAGATCTTTAATGGCCAGACCGCCGAGACGCAGGTCTTCGAAGTGGTCAACGAACGTAATCGTGGTCTGCATATGAAGCTCGCCCGGGTGCAGGCTGGCAGTGTGCCGGTATCGCAAATGTTGATGGCCTTCGGCATGGCGGGAATCGTCTATGTCGCGACCCTGGAAACGCTCCAGGTGAGTGTCGGCGAGTTTGGTTCATTTTTGAGCGCGGTCTTGCTGATGATGGCTCCGGTAAAGCGGCTGACGTCAGTAAATGTCAATCTGCAGCGCGGGATTGCTGCCGCGGAGAGCATTTTTGCGGTACTCGACGAGGAGCGCGAGCCGGACGTCGGCGAGCGCCCCCTCGGTCGGGCTCGTGGCGATATCGAATTCCGTAACCTCGTCTTCGGATACAGCGCCGATAAAGGTAACGTTTTGCGCTGCATCAATCTCCGTGTCGATGCCGGTGAGACGGTGGCGATAGTTGGCGCGTCGGGCAGCGGCAAGACAACTCTGGTCAGCCTGCTGGCGCGGTTCTACGAACCGCAACAGGGTGCGGTGCTGCTTGACGGCACCGATGTGCGCGAATACCGGCTCGCGGACCTGCGGCGGCAGGTGAGCCTCGTAAGCCAGGATGTCGTTTTGTTCAATACGAGCATTGCAGCCAACATTGCGTATGCCGAGAGCGGGGACGTCAGACCCGAGGACATAGCAGAGGCGGCGGCCAGTGCGAATCTCGCGGAGTTCATCGCTTCATTGCCTGCTGGCCTGGAAACCAGGATCGGCGACCGCGGCGTTCTGCTGTCCGGCGGCCAGCGTCAAAGAGTCGCAATAGCCAGGGCGCTGCTAAAGGACGCTCCCGTGCTTATTCTCGATGAGGCAACGTCGGCGCTGGACAGTCACACCGAGGCATTGATCCAGGATGCACTCGACCGGCTTTTGCGTAATCGCACCACGCTGGTGGTTGCGCATCGGCTTTCAACTGTTGAGCGCGCGGATCGCATCGTAGTGCTGGAGCAGGGCAGAATCGTCGAGACCGGTACCCACCGTGAATTGCTGGCCAGATCGGGCCGCTACGCGCAGCTCTATCGTTTGCAGTTTCGCGATCAACCCGGCCAATGACGGGGACCGACGTGGCGAGAATTTCCGGCCGCGAGCGACTGCGCGCGAAAATTGAAACCGCCCTTTCCGGTCTTTGGTACGGGACGGCGCGGCCGCCGCTGTGGGCGAGGCTGGGTGAGCGGCTGTTTCTGCGCATCGCCGCCGCGCGCCGCCGGCATTTCATGTCAGGCGCCCGCAAAAGCCTGCGCATGCCCGTGCCGGTTATCGTGGTCGGAAATCTCACCATTGGCGGCACTGGCAAGACTCCGCTGGTTTTATGGCTTTGCGAATGGTTGAAAACTCGTGGTCTGCGACCCGGCATACTCAGCGGGGGATATCGTGGCAATTCCAGCCAGTGGCCGCGACGGGTCGGTCCGGAAAGCGATCCCGAAACCGTAGGCGATGAGGCAGTATTGCTCGCTCGGCGCAGTGGGGTGCCCGTGATGGCGGACCCGCTGCGGACACGTTCGGCGGCCGAGCTCCTGAAAAGCGGTGTTGACGTGATTGTCTGCGATGACGGGCTGCAGCATTACCAGATTGAGCGCGATGTCGAATTTGTCGTGATTGACGGCGCGCGCGGATTTGGCAACGGCCACTGCCTTCCGGCCGGCCCGCTGCGGGAGCCGGTCGAACGCCTGACCGAGGCGGATTTCGTTGTCGTGAATGGCGAGACCGGACTCGACCTTCGCGAGTGCCTGACGATGCGCGTTGCGCCCGTGGAGCTCCGCAATTTAGCGGATCCGAGGCGCACCAGACCGCTGAACGAGGTGAAGGGTTGGCGGGCCCATGCAGTTGCGGGGATCGGCAATCCGCAACGTTTTTTCGATACGCTGACGGACTTGGGTATCGATTTCGTTCCCCACGCATTGCCCGATCATGTAGAAATTGAGCCCGCGTGGCTTGAATTCGGCGACGATCTTGCCGTGATCATGACCGAGAAAGATGCCGTAAAATGCGAGTCCTGGGCCGCCCCCAATTTTTGGTTTGTCAGGGTGGCCGCGACATTCGAGCCGCATGTCGTGGAGGGACTTACGACGCGATTGGCGGCATTGTTACGAATTTGAGTTTGCTACGAGGCTTTGTGATGGATTCCAAGTTACTCGATATCCTGGCGTGCCCGTTGTGCAAGGGTCCCCTGGATTACGACAAGGCAGCTGCGGAGCTGATCTGTAAACACGATCGACTGGCGTTTCCGGTGCGCGACGGCATTCCCGTTATGCTCGAGGATGAGGCGCGGAAGATGACCGCGGCAGATAGCGACCAATGAGAGTTTTTGTCGTTATTCCGGCGCGTTACGCTTCTTCGCGATTGCCGGGGAAACCGCTGAAGATTATCGCGGGCAAGCCGATGATCCAGCATGTGTGTGAGAGGGCGCACGCCAGCAATGCCGATGAAGTCGTGGTGGCAACCGACGACGCGCGAATCGAAGCCGTTTGCCGCGAATTTGGCGCAACTGTCGCGATGACGGACAGTTCGCATGTTTCCGGGACCGACCGGATTGCCGAGGTCGCGGAGCGATCCGGTTGGGACGAACAGGATGTCGTAATAAACGTGCAGGGCGATGAACCGCTCATCCCGCCGTCGGCAATCGCCCAGGTTGGCGGGCTGCTTGTGAACGAGCCGCGCGCGCAGATGGCAACGCTGGGCACGCCGATCCACGATCTCGACGATTTTTTGAATCCCAACGTAGTAAAGGCCGTAATGGCGGAGTCCGGCAGAGCGCTGTATTTTTCACGCGCTCCTGTCCCCTGGCATCGCGACGGCGCGGCCGAGGGGATTGCGAGTCAGAGTATCTACGAAGGCGCGCTGCGGCATATCGGGTTGTACGCGTACAGAGTGGGGGCATTGCAGACATTGGCGCGTAGTGCCCCCTGTTTGCTCGAGCAATACGAACAACTCGAGCAGCTCAGAGCTTTGTGGTGTGGAATGTGGATCCAAATGGACATCGCGACCGAAACGCCGCCGGTCGGGGTTGATACGGAACACGATCTGGAGCGTATCCGCTCGTTATTAGAAAGGCAGCCGGGGTCGCATCAGGCGGGTGAGGGAGAGGAATGAAAATACTGTTTGTGTGCATGGGCAACATCTGCCGGTCGCCGACGGCGGAGGGAGTATTTGCCAAAATGCTGGCGGATATCGAACCGGAACTCGACGTGGAGGTCGATTCCGCAGGTACCCACGCGTACCACCTCGGGCATGAGCCGGACCGCCGGGCGCAGGCGGCAGCCATCCAGCGCGGAATCGATCTTAGTGGTTTGCGTGCGCGAAAAGTGGCGTCGCGCGATTTCGAATACTTCACCCATATCCTGGCGATGGACGAGGATAATCTGAGATTGCTGCATGAATGGTGCCCGCCCGAATTTCGCGGCAGGGTGCGCCTGTTTCTCGATTACGCGCCCGAAGCGGAAGTGCGCAATGTTCCCGACCCGTATTACGGCAGCTCGAACGGATTCGAATACGTGCTGGATCTCGTTGAAGAGGCGAGTCGCGGACTGATTGAGGAGCTGCGGCGGCAGGCTCACAGCGCGTGAGCCTGCCGCGCAGGATTTGCTAGCTTTTGCCGCCGGGTTCGCCGGCTGCCGCGTTCTTGTCTTTGCCCTGGGCCTCGGTCGAAGGAATCGGGAGCGGTTTCTGTTCCTGTAGTGCTCCAGGACCATCGCGACGTTCGGCCGATGCAGAGGTCTGCGGAGGCGCCGCCGGGTTTGCTGGCGGGGCTGGCGGTGCGCTGGCCGGCGGTTTCGGCGCCGCGGCTGGTGCCGGCGGAATCGGCACGTTGGTGGATTGCGTTCTTACCTTGGTTTCGACTCGCGTGGCAACGGGCTCGGAGGCAGGCGCATCGGCCTGTGGCTTGCGCGCCGGCTTGTCCGGACTCGATTGGCCCTGAGGCTGACTTGCTGACTCCGGTTTGTCCCGGTCGCCTTGCGCGCCAGCTGCTGACGACGAAGACGACTTTGGCGCCTTGGTTTCAGCGGAGCTCGGCTTTTCTCGCGTCGCAGCTGGCAGTCGAGCCTGCGCAGCCGGACGAGGTTTTTGCTGCGGCTCGGCGCTGTTTCCAGCTGGCTCGGCTACCGCTGCCCGCGCAGGAACATCGGCCTTTGGCTCTTTCGCAATTGCGCCTGGCGCAGTTGCGGTTTTGTCAGGCCCGGCCGCCTTATCCGCCGCCTTATCCGCCGCCGGTTGCGCGGTGTCTTGCGCTGACCTGGCCGGAGTGTCCTTTTGCACCGCTGCGCGCGGCTTCGCGTCATCGGATTTCTGCTCCGTACGGACGGCGGCCTTGGGTGAGGTGGTTTTGTCGCCGTTACTCGCAGGCCTAACCTCGGTTTTTTCCGTTACCGCTTCAGTGCCGGCTACAGCTGCGGTAGCAGGAGAATCCTGTGTTGCCCGGGCTTGGTCCGGAGACTTGCGTCTGCCACCGCGCGATCGGCGCGATCGCCGCGCGCCGCTGCGTCGTTCCGGTTGCTTCTGTGAATCGTTTTCATCCGCAGCGGTGGCCGGTTGATCCCCGGATTGTTCGCCTGTTGCGGACGGAGACTGCGCAGTTGCCGCTTCGGCCCGCTGCTTGCCGCCACCGCGTTTGCCGCGGCGACTACGCCGTGACCGGGTTGGTTGCGACTCACCGCTGCCATTCTGCTTGCCCCCGGTGTCGCTCTTCTGGGCAGCGGTTTGGACGGCGCCCTTTTTGCCCTCAGTACCCGCCGCGGTTTTACGTGCCGGCTTCTTGCGTCGCGAATCGGAACGCGAAGCTCGTTGGCTGTTGCTGCGGCCCGCACTTCTGGCATCGCCTTTTGTCCCGCTTTTTTTGCGTCCGCTGCGCGTGGCCGGTTTCTGTTTCTCCGGTGCCGCCTTTACGCTGCCCGAGCCGGTGAGTGACTGCCACATTTTGCGCAGCCATGCACTGAACCCGCTTTCGCTCGGCGTTTCCGGTTCCGGTGGTGGGACCGGAACAGGGCGATCCGGTACCAGATTGCCCACGGCAGGTTTCTCTGCGACGGGTTTGGGTGCGGGCATGCCCGATTCGTCTTCGTCTTCCTCGCTCTCGGTGGGAAGTTGGTAGCTGACTGCGCTGAATTCCGGCAGTTCCGCCTCGTCGTCACGAACCCGGCGAATCGAGTAGTTCGGCGTTTCGAGCTGCGGATTGGCGACCAGCCGCAGACTGACATTGCTGGCGACTTCAATGTTGTTTACCCACTCCCGTTTTTCATTGAGCAGATAAGTTGCGACTTCTACCGGTAGCTGCGCGACGACCATCGCAGTTCGCTCCTTGCGAGCTTCCTCGCCGAGCAACCGCAATACCGCCAGGGACAGTGACTCAACGTCGCGGATCACACCGAATCCACTGCAGCGCGGACAAACAATGTGGCTGGATTCGCCAAGCGATGGCCGCAGGCGCTGGCGAGACATTTCCAGCAGGCCGAATCGGGAGATGCGCCCGATCTGCACCCGCGCGCGGTCCATGCGTACGGATTCACGCAGGCGGTTCTCGACCTCTCGCTGATTTCGTTGCGGGCCCATATCGATAAAATCAATGACGATGAGTCCACCGATATCGCGAATCCGCAACTGGCGGGCAATCTCTTCCGCTGCCTCGAGATTCGTATTGAACGCGGTGGCTTCGATGTCGTCGCCTTTCGTCGCGCGCGCGGAGTTGATGTCGATAGAGACCAGGGCTTCGGTGTGGTCGATCACGATGCTGCCGCCCGAAGGCAGGCTGACGCTGTGACTGAAAGCTGACTGAATCTGGCTCTCGATCTGATACCGGGTAAAGAGGGGTACTTCTTCCGCGTAGCGCTTGATTTTGCGCTCGTTATGCGGCATCACCCGCTCGACGAATTCCCGCGCCTGGTTGTAGACCGACTCGTCGTCGATAAGGATTTCGCCCACATCGGCGCTCAGATAGTCGCGCAGCGCGCGGATGATGGCGTTGCTTTCCTGGTATATGAGCGAGGGTGACGGGCCCTGGACCGCGGCGACCTTTACGGCTTCCCATACCTTTAGCAGGTAATCCAGGTCCCATTGCAATTCCTCCGGGGTGCGGCCAACTCCGGCCGTGCGAACGATGACTCCCATGCCCTCAGGCAGCTCGAGGGCCGCGAGAGAATCGCGCACCAAATCCCGGTCTGGTCCGGTGATGCGCCGGGACACGCCGCCCGCTCGCGGATTATTTGGCATGAGAACCAGGAAGCGGCCGGCCAGGCTGATAAAAGTCGTCAGCGCAGCACCCTTGGTGCCCCGTTCTTCCTTTTCGACCTGGATGACGATGTCCTGGCCTTCTTTCAGAACATCCCGGATGTTGACCTTGCCGCCCGACTCCGGCCGATTGACGAAATATTCCGGCGAAATTTCCTTGAGCGGCAGGAACCCGTGACGCTCCGAGCCGAATTCGACAAAGGCGGCTTCGAGGCTGGGCTCAAGGCGAGTTATTTTGCCCTTGTAGATATTGGCCTTTTTTTGTTCCCGGCCGGGCGCTTCGATATCAAGGTCATAGAGTCTCTGACCATCGACGATTGCAACCCGCAGTTCTTCCTGCTGGGTTGCGTTTACCAACATTCTCTTCATCGGCCCCTTCTCGCATGGCGATGCGCGGGGCTACATACCTTGGTGCCCAACCGACCCGTCGGTATCCACGGACCGCTACGACGCGGCCGGACACGGGTCAAAAGCCGAAGCCAGGTGCGTAAATGCACCTAGCACCGCTGACAGATTGCCGCCGAAAACTCGCGGCATGCCATTCGCCTCAAAACGGCGTTGGCGCTGTTGCGCAAGCGCTTTCGGCGCTTGCGCTTTCCAAGACTGCAGCCAACCGCAGCCCGATTATCGGGCTGGTGACAAACATTGCGGTTCCGCCCATTCAGGGGGGAACCGCCCCAAAAAATTCGCTGGCGGCGTGGGTCGGCAGTTTGTCGAATTCTCGCGTTGCGCCCGACGCCGCTGCGGTACTATAGCAACAGCAGCGTAGACCAGCAACGAAAATGACCGCTAAGCCTTTGAAAAATCGTAAAGACTCCTCCAATGTCAGCTATCATCGCGTCAGCGACGAGGAGGCCGGTCAACGCCTCGACAACTTTCTTCTGCGGGTCATGAAAGGTGTGCCGAAGACCCGTATTTACCGCGCGATTCGGCGTGGCGAGGTTCGGGTCGATGGCGGGAGAGCAGCGGCGTCCCGCAAGCTCGGTGCCGGAGAGGCGGTACGATTGCCGCCGTTGCGGCGCCCGGAGACCGAGGCGCCCCGTTCCCCTGACGCCGCCAGAAAGGCGATTCTGGGGCGGATTATTTTCGAGGACGAGCGCTTGCTGGCTATCAACAAGCCATCCGGGATGGCAGCCCATGGCGGTAGCGGAGTGAGCTTCGGCGCTATCGAGCTGATGCGTCAGGCTCGCCCCGATCTTGCTTATCTCGAGCTCGTTCATCGTCTCGACCGAGAGACGAGCGGTTGTCTGTTATTCGCCAAGCGCCGCAGCGCATTGCGCTCCATGCACGAGCGCTTGCGGGAAAACGCGGTCGAGAAGCGCTACCTCGCGTTGCTGGCTGGACGCCTCGATACCGGCGAAAGGCGGGTAGATGCCGCTCTTGTAACCAACCTCCGGCGTAGCGGCGAGCGGATGGTCGGCGTAGATCCGGACAACGGCAAGCGATCGGTTTCTACCTTCAGGCCGGTGCAGGCCTATCCCGCCGCAACTCTGGCGGAGGTCCGGATCGAGACAGGCCGCACCCACCAGATCCGCGTCCATGCTGCACATATCGGTCACCCGGTCGTGGGCGACGAGAAGTACGGCGATCGAGCGGTAAATCGGGATTTCCGCAGGCTCGGGTTGAAGCGGATGTTTTTGCATGCGCAGTCGCTTTCGTTCGAGCGCCCGGGTGGCGGCGAGACTTTGTGTATTAGTGCTCCGCTGCAATCGCAATTGCGAGAGTTACTCGATCGGCTCGAAGCCGGTGATGCGGGCGGGTTACGGTAAGGCGAAACCGCTTTTGCGCAAAGCGCGCGACAGCCAGATCAATGGCAACCCGATCAGCCCGGTCGGATCGCGGCTGGCAATCTCGTCAAACAGTGAAATTCCAAGCGCCTCGGCTTTGAAGCCGCCGGCGCAATCCAAAGCCGGTTCATTGGCAATATAGCGATCGATTTCTGCGTCGCTGAGTTTGCGAAATTCCACCCGAGTCTCATCAATGTGGTGTTGCTCGGCTAGCGGTGGCGGATTTGAGACGCTAACTGCAGTAAAAAACCGGACCTGGCTGCCCGAGCAACGGCGCAGCTGGCGCGCCGCGGCCTCTGCCGTCAACGGCTTGCCGAGAATGCTATCGGCGACGCTGGCGACCTGGTCGGAACCAATGATTGTGGCGCCGGGAAACCGCTCGGCGAGTTTTGCGGCTTTTTGCCGGGCCAGGCGCAAGGCCAGTTGTGGCGGCGATTCGCCTGCCAGTGCTGCTTCGTCGATGTTGGCTGCGGCCTGGGTAAACTGCAGTCCAAGACGCCGCAGCAACTCGGCCCGATAACTCGAGTTCGACGCCAGGATCAATGGTCGGGGCGGATTGACCAAAGCGATGCTCACGCGATGTCCTTGCGGTGGATACGGTCGCACAATTGTACGCATGCGGGACCTGGCATGGGTGGCTGAGATAAACCGCATTACTATCAGTAACTTGGTTGAGAATGAGAGTTTTGACCCGATTCTGACAAAAAGTTATAATTGACCGCTTATGTCGGGAACTCTCACCGAGCCTGTCAGGATTTATGAGCTCGCCGCCAGAAGCACGGTGGTTGACGAATTTCTCGATTTCTCGGATCTGCCACGACTCGCAGCGATTCTTGTGCCTGAGAAGGTCGAGGACTGCAGCGTGCGGGTTGAATTGGTCGTGTCCCGGGCAGACGAATCGGTTGCGGTCCGGGGTCACCTCGAGGCGGCGTTGGGATTGCAGTGCCAGCGCTGTCTTTGCCCGATGTTGTTCCGGGTCGATCACGATTTTTGCTGGATGCTAAGCGAGACCGAGACGCGGCCGGGGACGCTGCCGAGCGAGTTTGAAGCGATCTTGCTGGAGGATTGCCGCGCCGAGGGGATTGCGAGAGGAGAGGGTAGGGATACGACGCTGAAGTTGGCGCCCCTGCTCGAAGACGAGTTGATGCTGCAGGTGCCATTTGCGCCGACGCATGACGAGGAGGCCTGCAAGGCAACTGGCGACGCCTTTGCGGCCCGCCCCGACGATG
>Ga0102955_1000050_pt1 | contig 23761 bp, 27 predicted proteins | sample SalPonF2_A_D1_MG_FD_78512 | JGI IMG/M metagenome (GOLD analysis project Ga0102955, IMG submission 78512) | Salt pond soil microbial communities from South San Francisco under conditions of wetland restoration - Salt Pond MetaG SF2_A_D1_MG ... | reverse complement strand
TGGTGGCGATGCAGGGACTTGAACCCCGGACACCACGGATATGAGCCGTGCGCTCTAACCAGCTGAGCTACATCGCCACGCATAAGAGGGGACAACTATGTTAAATTTCCCTTGACATGTCAACAGGAAAATAACTCCTTTTTAGCCTTAAAGACCTAGCACACAAATGCATGAAGGAGATCTGTAAGAGCGTTAAAAACAAAAAGAGCCCCAGTGGTAATCGGGGCTCTTTTTGTTTTCTATGTAAACCAGGCTAAATTGATAGCCGGGGAAGGGCGTTACATCATGCCGCCCATGCCGCCCATGCCGCCCATGCCGCCCATGCCGCCTGGAGGCATACCGCCGCCGCCGCCCTTATCCTCTTCAGGATGTTCTGCGATCATGCATTCGGTGGTCAGAAGGAGCCCTGCAACACTTGCAGCATTCTGCAGGGCAAAGCGGGTTACCTTGGCCGGGTCAATGACACCTGCCTTGATAAGGTCTTCATATTCTTCGGTTTCAGCATTGAAGCCCATGGCATTTTTCATTTCCTTCACATGCTCAACAATGACGGAACCTTCACGGCCGGCGTTGTTGGCGATCTGGCGTACAGGCTCTTCCAGGGCGCGGGCAATCAGCTTTTTGCCAAGGGCCTGGTCGCCTTTGAGCTCAAGTTTGTCGAGCACCTTAATGCAGCGCAGATAGGCAACACCGCCACCGGGAACAATGCCCTCTTCAACTGCAGCACGGGTTGCATTCAAGGCGTCTTCAACACGGGCCTTGCGCTCTTTCATCTCTGTTTCAGTGGCGGCACCGACATTGATAACGGCAACGCCGCCTATCAGTTTAGCCAAGCGTTCCTGCAGTTTTTCACGGTCGTAATCAGATGTTGACTCATCAATCTGGGCCCGGATCTGCTTGACACGGCCTTCCAGTTTACTTTTGTCACCACCGCCGTCTACGAGGGTGGTGTTGTCTTTATCAATAACAATGCGCTTGGCACTACCAAGATCATTGACAGTGACATTCTCGAGCTTGATGCCGAGATCTTCGGTAATCACCTGGCCGCCGGTAAGGATGGCGATATCCTCCAGCATGGCTTTTCTGCGGTCGCCGAAGCCGGGGGCTTTGACAGCAGCAACATTCAAGGTGCCGCGCAGCTTGTTAACAACCAGGGTGGCAAGGGCTTCGCCGTCAATGTCCTCTGCAATAATGAGCAATGGTTTGCCCATCTTGGCCACCGACTCAAGAATGGGCAGCAGGTCTTTCATGGAGCTGATCTTTTTTTCATTGATCAGGATGGACGCGTCTTCAAGGTCGACCTCCATCTTTTCCGGGTCGGTGACAAAATAGGGCGACAGGTAGCCGCGGTCAAACTGCATACCCTCAACTACTTCCAGGGAGGTTTCCATGCCCTTCGCCTCTTCCACGGTGATGACGCCTTCCTTGCCGACCTTGTCCATGGCCTCGGCAATGATGTTGCCGATGGTCGCGTCGTTATTGGCGGAAATGGTGCCTACCTGGGCAATTTCCTTCTGCTCCTTGGTGGGTTTGGAAATCTTTTTGAGCTCGGCAACAATGGCCTCAACGCTGCTGTCGATACCACGCTTGATATCCATGGGGTTGGAGCCGGCAGCAACCAGCTTGGAACCTTCAGCGTAGATGCCCTGAGCCAGGATGGTGGCAGTTGTGGTGCCGTCACCGGCAACGTCACTGGTTTTGGAGGCAACCTCTTTCACCATCTGTGCACCCATGTTTTCAAATCTATCCTTAAGCTCAATTTCTTTGGCAACACTGACGCCGTCCTTGGTGATTGTGGGAGAGCCAAAGGATTTTTCCAGCAGAACGTTGCGGCCTTTGGGGCCCAGGGTAATTTTAACAGCATCTGCCAGGATATTGACGCCTTTGAGAATGGACTCGCGGGCTTTTACTCCGTATTTAATATCTTTTCCAGCCATAATTATCTATCTCCTCTTTAAAGCCAATTTTATCGTTTGGTAAAATCCAGAATGGTTTGAAAGCTACAATATAATGGGTGCTGTTTTTATTCAACAACGGCAAGAATATCATCCTCACGCATGATGAGATGATCGACGCCGTCTAATTTGACATCAGTGCCGCCATATTTGCTGAATAAAACACGGTCTCCCACTTTTATATCAAGTTTGATCCGGTCGCCGTTATCGTTAATCTTGCCTTTGCCGACTGCGATAACTTCACCCTCAGCTGGTTTTTCTTTTGCAGAGTCCGGAATAATAATACCGCCTTTGGTCATTTCCTCTTCTTCCAAACGCTTGACCAGAATCCGGTCATTCAGTGGACGAACTTTCATTTTTTTTCCTCCATATACATGTTAGTTTTTATTTTTTAATTTTTTCCCGATGGAGCAGGTGTCTGCTTCATCTCAGGGAACAAGACAGTAACAATTTAACTAAAACCTTGAAAAACAAGGTTATTTTGGCATACATGCCAGGATGGGCGAAACTATAGGTACGATATTTTAAAAATCAAGAGAAGATTTTAAAAAAAATTATACTTCAACCACCCAGCCGTAGGGATCTTTTTTATGTCCGTTCTGGATGGCCTGCAGCTCAGTGAATAATTTCCGGGCGAGGGCTCCTGTTTTCCCATTATTAATGGTACACACCTGGCCTTTATAGTTGAGTTCCCCAACCGGGGAAATAACGGCAGCAGTTCCGGTTCCGAAGATTTCCTGCAGGCTCCCTTTTTCATTGGCCGCCAACACATCGTCAATGGTGATCCTTTTTTCCGAGACCTTCAAGCCCCAGTCTTTCGTCAAGCGCAGGACAGAATCCCGCGTGATGCCCGGCAGAATACTGCCGGTCAACGGCGGTGTTATAAGTTCATCATCGATCAAGAAGAAAATGTTCATGGTGCCGACTTCTTCAATGTACCTGCGTTCAATGGCATCCAGCCAGAGCACCTGTGTGTACCCTTGGTTTTGCGCCTCTACGGCAGCCATTATACTGGCAGCATAATTACCGGCCGTTTTGACATTGCCGACGCCGCCGGCAACAGCACGGACATACGTGTCAGTCACAAAGATTTTTACAGGATTGAAACCTTCAGGGTAATAGGCCCCGACCGGACAATTAATAATGAAGAAAAGATACTGTTTGGCTGGCCTGACCCCGAGTCCTGCTTCTGAGGCAATCATGGCCGGTCGTATATAGAGCGTTGCCCCTTCAGCCCTGGGAACCCAGGACTTGTCGAGGGCAACAAGTTTTTTCATGGCGCTGAAGACAACATCCACAGGAATTTCAGGCATGCACATCCTTGTGGCTGAGTCATTCATTCTTTTCAGGTTGTCAGTCGGTCGGAAGAGGTAGATCTTGTCATCGGTGCCGCGGTAGGCCTTAAGACCTTCAAAAATGGCCTGACCGTAGTGCAGGACCATAGCTGCCGGCGCCAGTGAAAAATTTTCATACGGCTTAATTGCAGCGTCATGCCAGCCCATGCTTTCGTCATACAGCATGACGAACATGTGGTCAGCCATATGCTGTCCAAACCCTAAGGAATTTTCGTCCGGCTTCGCCTTCAGGAGGTCGGGAGCCGATTTTACGACCTGGATATCCATGCAGTACTACTCCTTCGAATAAGCTTCTTTTTTGCTTTTCCTTTTTAATACAGTATATTAGAAATCAAGGAAGGATTTCTCTATATAAAAATAAAAATATAGCCTATACCTCCAACATCATGAAATTGCAACTTTATATAGCGAAAGTATTTCGCTGGGGAGTATAAAGACAGCATTGGCATAGTAAGTATAAATCAGGCCTGCGGCCCGAAATAAATCCGCTGCTGCGTCGGCCTGTCAAACAGGGTAGTCATTACACTGCAGGGACCCAATAAATGGAAACACAGCCTGAAACAAAGCCCCAAAAACCATTCAGCCCGCTTGTCTTCCGGTATTTTCTCCTGCTTTTTCTGGTCTCTTTCCTGTTGTTTGGCCGTCTGCTCTGGCCCTTCTTTTCCATTCTTATCCTTTCTTTTCTCCTGGCAGGACTCTTTCAGCCGGTTTTCAGATTTTTTCATGAGCGACTCAAATTTTCAGGCCAGTTTTCCTCTCTGGTTACATGCTTGCTCATTATAGTAGTTGTCTTTGTGCCGCTCATGATATTTGTTATTGCCCTTTCCAAGGAGGTTTTGGGGATATACCCCCTGATAAAGGGTAAAAACCTGGCCCTCATGATGCAGCAGCTGCTGGAAGAAAACCAAAGCGTTGGCAGGATAAAGGAAATTTTTGCAGGATTTGGTATTGAATTGCACCCTGAACGGATCAGTGCGGTTTTCTCTGAATTTGGGAAAGTAGCCGGGCTCTTTCTTTATAACCAGGCAAGCGCCTGGGCTGCAAACATCATGAATTTTGTCATCAGTTTTTTTATGATGGTCATTGTTATCTTTTTTCTATTGATCGATCAGGAACGTTTTATCTCCTATATCCTTGAACTTTCGCCTCTGCCGGACCAACAGGAACGGCAACTGTTTAGAAAGTTCGAAGAAATTGCCAAGGCTGTTCTTGTCGGCAATGGCTTGTGCGGACTGCTGCAGGGCTTTCTGGGCGGAGCGGCATTTATGTTTTTCGGCATTACCTCTCCCATTTTATGGGGAGGTGTCATGGCCATCCTTGCCTTTCTGCCAATTTTCGGCATCGGGCTGGTTCTGGTGCCGGCCGCCATAATTCTGTTTTTGAAAGGCAGTGTGGGGGTGGGGATTTTTATGCTTATTTTCTATGTGACACTTTCTTTTTCTGTGGAGTATATGTTGAAGCCCTGGATGGTTGGTGAACGGGTAAAGATGCACACGCTTCTCGTTTTTCTTTCCATTCTGGGGGGGCTCAGTGTCTACGGTGTTTTAGGGATCATTTACGGCCCCTTGATCGTCACAACATTTCTTTCCCTGGCAGAGATATACCGCAATAACTACAGTGAATATGTCAGAAAGGCCACCTGCTAGCGAGAACAATAAAAAAGCCCGGTCAATGAATGACCGGGCTTTGGATTCCCTGGCTCCCCGGGCCGGACTCGAACCAGCGACAAGGTGGTTAACTGGCCCGCGGCCGCGCCTTTGGTAAAACCGGAATATCTGTAACGTGCAGCGGCACAGTGATGCGGCTGCGGGACGTTTTATGGGCGGCGCTGCCGCTGTCGCCCGACTGTGCGCCGATCCTGCGTTTTCGGCTGAACTGGAAGCGGCCACCATATTGACTTTTCATTCTACCAAATAGACTTAAGATTGCCAGTGGAAATCATAAGTGTTAATTATTCTTCACATATTCAACATGTGGCAGGGAATGTGAACTATCGTTTAGCCGAAATGCGCAATAGCTGAGAGAATAACAAAGAATGGTCGATTTTATCCAACAGTTCAATCCCATCATGCAGGCGTTTATTGCCACACTCTTCACTTGGAGCGTCACGGCAGCAGGTGCGGCACTAGTTTTTTTTACAAGATCTTTAAATCAAAAAGTAATGGATGCAATGCTTGGATTTGCTGCCGGGGTAATGATTGCTGCCAGCTTCTGGTCTCTTCTCGCACCAGCCATTGAGATGGCTGAACAGTTGGAACAGGTTCCTTGGTTGACCGCAACCATAGGATTTATGGGTGGTGGAATTTTTATGCGGCTGATTGACAAATTTCTGCCACACCTTCATCCCGGGCTAAATATTGATAAAAGTGAAGGGATAAAGACTTCATGGCAACGAAGTACCCTTCTTGTCCTTGCAATAACTTTTCACAATATCCCGGAGGGCCTTGCTGTAGGCGTAGCCTTTGGCGCGGTAGCAGCTAACCTGCCGTCTGCTTCGATTGGAGGAGCAATTGCTTTGGCAATTGGAATTGGGATTCAAAACTTCCCTGAAGGTACCGCTGTATCAATGCCATTGAGAAGGGAAGGGATGAGTAAAGGGAAAAGTTTTTTTCTGGGGCAGGCTTCAGGCATGGTGGAACCAATCGCTGGGGTTCTCGGAGCTCTATTTGTCATAAAAATGCAAAACATTTTACCATACGCTCTTTGTTTTGCTGCCGGTGCCATGATTTTTGTCGTTGTGGAGGAATTAATCCCAGAATCCCAACGAAAATATGAAAATATCGATTTAGTGACAATGGCAACAATGTTTGGTTTTTCGGTAATGATGATACTTGATGTGGCTTTTGGGTAAAGAGAATTTCTGACACTTCTTGACGCGCTATGCGGTTACTTATAAAACCGGTTATTATTTGTTTTATTGCGATGATGGGTTCAGGGTACGGAATAAATATATTTGAGTTGAAATCTGACCGGTATCGAGATTAATACAGTTATCAAAGAAGGTGAAGCTTATGAAGCAATAACCACTCTGGCACAAAATAGCGGTGTGGACCTGATAGTCATGGGATCACATGGCAAAAAACGTCTTCAGCGCCTGCTCATGGGCAGTGTCACCGAAAGGACCATTGGATATGCTTCCTGCCCGGTGCTTGTTATTCATTGATATTTGATAAGGCCCCTTTTCTTAACATTTCCGGCAACGACTTTAAGAGGTATTGAGAGGGGCATGATTGCAGTTAAAGGCTCAAGGGTTCTTTGCTACCCCTGGTCGCATTTTTATCAGCAGCAAACCCTTCTGCGTCAGAATATCCACCGGTTCCAGGGTGATGGGAATATTGTGCGCTCCCATTTTGGCTACAATGGGCTGTATGGAACCCAATTCTACAGGATATTCCTTTTCACCGAGGGATGAAAGCAGAAGCAGAAGAGCATCAGCCGGATCAGTCGTATAGAGTGATTCGGGCTTTGGAAAACGCGGCGTTACGAAAAGCACCTTTTTACTGCTATCAAAACGGAGAAAGATTTCACAGGTCACAGGCAACCTCACATTGCCAAGATTCATCGAGATATCTCTGCCGGCTATTGTTGTATTCAGCGTCAGGTTCTGACTGGCGACAACACCCTGGAGGAAGAGTGATTTTTCTCGCGCCTGTAGCTTTTCCAGAGATTGAATGGTTACATCTCCCTGCACATATTGACTCCGGGCTTCAAGAGAAATGGGCAGCCCATCCTTTATGGTCCGGAACAGGACCCCCTCCGGGATGGTGATTGTTGCCGCTTCGTCAACGGCCGCTGCCGAACAAATGATTGTCAGGAATAAAAGAAAGAAAAAAGTCAGGGAAAAAATTTGCAGCGATTTCACTAGCGATGATTTCATGGCACGAATCCCTTCTATTTATAAACTGGGTAGCAGGTTCAAAGGTGCGGTCTATGCAACTACTCTAAAAAACTTCGAAAGTATCGGGGTTCAAAATTCAAGGCACGAGCAGTAAAGTGTGGTGAATTTTTTTCATGCTCCGGCTTTGCTTGCCGGCTTTTTTCCTTCAATTTTCTGGACATGGGCCACGATGGCATCGTATTCCATTACTACAAGATACCTGCCCTGTTCGGCCACCTTGCGGCAATATTCGGCAACTTCCTCGTGGGCATACATCATGGCAGTGAGTTTTTCCTGGCGCTTCCTTATATATATCAATGCCCATAAATTTTAAGGATAATATGCTCTATTCATGTTCATCTTTTGTAATTCTTTTCCAAAGTTAGAACACCTCTCCCATTATTAATACTGTAACAGTAAACCAAGTATATTGTGCCGGATATTTTCCCCCCTTACTCCTCACTTTTTACTTTATATTACAGATCCAGGTACCCTTCGGGTTCCAGGCTCGTGGCCAGCATCACCATGTTAATGTCAGCATGGTCCTTCCAGCTGGGAACTTCCCTGTTCGCGGGTTCGAGCCAGAATTGCTCGATCTGCTCCTGGAGCGGCAGATAGTGTTTTAGAGCATCCAGTAATGAATCCAGGCGGGATTGGGTGCTGTAACGATCAGGGTGAAGGGAAACAAGTGCTTCTATCCTGGGGATTGCCTGCAGGCCGATGGACAGGCCCAGCTCCCTGAAGGCAAGACGATGGGACGCCGGCAGGTGCATGGAGTTGTCGCGTGTGAATATGGACAGGCCGACTACGGACGTCTCGAGCATGTCCTGCAGCAACTCCGGCAGCGGGAGTTGCACATTTGCCCCTTGCAGTTGCACCAGGCGCCAGGCATCTGTCATCAGGCCGCCAAGACCGAGGGGATCGGGAGTTGTCCAGTTAACACCGCGGCACATATCGGTCAGGTCCATAATTTCAGCAGCAAGTGTCCGGGGATCACTCTCCGGCAGCCCGGGCGTGTGTGCACTGATTTCCATACAGGTGATCAAGCCGTCCAGGGGATCATGCTGTCCCATGGAGGCCACCAACGGCCGGGACAGATCAATACTCATCTTCCAGTACAATCCTTTTATGCCGTCGACTTCGGTATGACAGAAAGCACTATGCACCCGGCTGGCAAGTTCTGCTGCCCAGGCAGTATAAATTGGATTGTCAATGACCCTGCTGGCGCAGCAAAGAGCATGCATCCACTTTGTCAGGTAATGGTAATATTGGCCGTCGCGCTCCCATTCAAGCCTTTCATCAAACGGTTCCCACTCCTGCCGTTCCGGCAATTTCTTGCCGATCCGCAGCCCGCCTGCAATGGGATGCAGCTGGCCGGTTCTCTCATCAAGACCGCTGATCCAGCCGCTGCGGGGATCATCATCCCGATGACGGCCGAGGATTTCATGAACCTGGTCCATAAGGCCCAGAGCCAGATGCAGGTGCTTCTCCCTGCCGCTCTGCTCATAGAGTGCCAGGTAATTGCAGACGGCAAAGGCGTCGGTCCACAAATAGCGGCGAACCGGAGCAGCACCTTCCGGCAGCAGACCAGTCCGGCCGGCGAATTCCTCCATGATTTCCTGTACAATATTTTCTTCCATCAAAGTTCAAGCTTCATAGCGTGAAAGTTTTTTCAGTTTGCCCCATTGTCTTCATTCTCATCTGCGCCGCTGGTGAAAATGCGAACCTTGGCTGCCAGCTCCCATATTTTTTGCTGCACAGCCCAATTAACCGTGCCTTCAGGATACGAGCCGTCTTTCTTTTTTTCACCGGCTTCTTTGCCTGTCAGCAGTGCAATGCCCTCGTCAATGGTGGCGACAGTATAGATATGAAATTTCCCATCCCGTACTGCTTCGACGATTTCATCCCGCAGCATGAGATGCTTGACGTTGCTTGCGGGGATGATAACACCCTGGGTGCCGGTCAGACCCTTGGCCCTGCAGACGGCAAAAAACCCCTCGATTTTTTCATTAGCCCCGCCGATGGCCTGCACTTCACCGCGCTGGTTCACGGATCCGGTGACCGCAAGATCCTGACGGATCGGAAAACCGGAAAGGCTGGAGAGGAGGGCATAAAGCTCCGAGGAAGAGGCTGAGTCGCCTTCAACACCCTCATAGAGCTGTTCAAAAGTTATGCTGGCTGATAAGGCCAGGGGAATATCCTCGGCATACCTGCCGCCAAGATAGCCTGCCAGGATAAGGCTGCCCTTGTTATGAATAGGCCCGCCGAGTTCAGTTTCGCGGTCGATATTAATAATACCCTTGCTGCCCACAAATGTCCTTGCCGTAATGCGTGAAGGCTTACCAAAGCTGTAGTCGCCCAGTGGCAGAACAGATATGCCGTTTACCTGCCCCACCTCCTTGCCCGTGGTATCAATGAGGATGGTCTCCTCTTCAATCATTTCCTGGATAATCTTTTCGATCCGGTTGGAACGAAAGATCTTCTCTTCAATTGCCTTATTGACCTCACTTGCAGCCACCAACTCTTTTTTTCCCTGTTCCGCCCAGAAAGAGGCCTGACGAATGATATCCACCACGTCGCCGAATACGGTGATCAGTTTATTCTGGTGGGCTGCAAGCCGGGCGCTGTATTCGATGACACTGCTGACCCCGTCCGGACTGAAATGTTTCAAGCCTTCTTCACGGCATATATTCCCGATGAAATGCGCATAGAGTTTGCCGGATTCTTCGGTCCAGGGAGTACGGAAATCAAAATCGACCTTGACCTTGAAGAGCTCGGGGAAATCCCGGTCAAGATTGTAAAGGAGATAATAAAGCAGTGGGTCGCCGATAATGATCACCTTGATGTCCAGGGGAATGGGCTCCGGTTCCAGAGTGCGCGTGGTCATGAAGCCGAGGGCCTTTTCAAGGCTTTCGATGACTACCTCCCCGTTCTTCAGGGCCCGCTTGAGAGTTTCCCAGGCCAGAGGCTTGGTAAGCAGTTCAAAGGCATCAAGCAAAAGATAGCCGCCGTTTGCCTTGTGCAGGGCACCGTTTTTTATCATACGGAAATTGGTGACCAGGGCGCCGAACCTGCCCGCATATTCAACGCGGCCGAGCAGATTCGTTGCAGTGGGGTTTTTTTCATAAACAACTGGAGCTCCCTTGGTGGAGCTGTTGTCCACGATGAGATTGGCGCGGTATTCATCAAAAGTTATCTGCTGTTCCTGCATCATGGCCATGAACTGCTGTTGCTCCGGTGAGGCCTCCGCCATTTTCTTCAGATGCTTGAAGGAACTTACATGCTTGAGCAGGAAGGCCCGGACTTCAACAAGGAAGGCGACAACATTTTCAAGCTCCCTGTATTTTTCCTTCAAATCATCGAGAAAATGGTCGATGGCAAATGCAACGGTCCTGCGGTCAATCTCCAGCATCTTGTTCTTGGCTTCTTTCTGCAGTTCCTGCGCCTGCCGCATCGTTTTGCGGATTTCCTCCTCCAGTTCCTTCTGGCCCTTTTCAATCTTCTTCAGGGTAGCATCTTCCAGCTCTTCCATTTTCTCGGCTGTCAGGGCTTCGCCCTCAATTACTGCTACGATACCGATGCCCTCCGGTCCCTGCAGTAAGCGGAAGCCTGCTTTCTTGACCTTTTCCTCCAGTTTTGCAAAAAATTCCTGGCTTCTCTTGTTGAAACGGTCTTTATTTTCCTGGCGCTCCTTCTGGTACTCATTGCTTTCAAATGCCTTGGGAACCTCTGTTTTCAGCTCCTCAACCAGCTGGTCAAGATCATCCCGGAACTTACAACCCTTACCGGCCGGAAGCCTGAGCGCTTTCGGAGTATCGTTGTCGTTGAAATTATTGACATAGAGCCAATCGTCTGGCACAGGTTTTGTCTCGACAAGGGTTTCCAGGTACTTGCTGATAATGGTCTTTTTTCCTGTCCCCACCGGCCCCAAGGCGTACATATGATATCCCTGGCTCTTAATGTTGATCCCGAAAGAAATGGCCCGCAGGGCCCGTTCCTGGCCGATAACTCCTTCATAAGCCGGCAGTTCCCCGGTACTCTTGAAAGCAAACTGCGCAGGGTCGAACTGGTGCCGGAGCTGTTCCGCAGAGAGCTTTGTAGCCTGGTAGGACATTGTGCTGTTTCCTCCTGTGTTGTTTTTTGCTGCAGACCGTATCGGTTTGTGCCCGGCCCGAACTCTGGAAGGCAAAATAAGTTAAAGAAACCGTCTTTATAAAATACACTATGACATACTTACTATATTATTTTATTTGTACCCTTACCGGATGTCCACACTTTTGCGAAAGAGAAAAAGAACTTATTTAAAATCCCGCTGCAAAACAAAGGTAGCCATGGTGACAACTGCAATACCCGGGAAAATTATTGCCGGCGGCAAACCTTTACCAAGACTCCAGTTGATCATCAGCACAAAGGCCGGATAGAAATAACTGTAGGCCATGACCCGTGTGGGGCCCAGGTAGAGGGTGGAGATATGGGTCAGGTAAAATGTGATGATGGTTGAAAAAACAGCCAGGTAGACAATGCCTGCCCAGACCTTTGTTTCAACCGTTTGCCAGTCAACCCCGCTTAAACCTGAAATGGAGAGCAGAAGAAGCCAGACAGTGCCGGTGGCCAGGACCCAGAAGGTCATGATCACCATGGATTCCCGTTGATGCAGACGTCTTACCAGGGGGGTATAGGCAGCCATCATAAAGCAGCCTGCCAGAAAAAGAAGGTCTCCGTAATTAACATTCAACTCGAGCAGCCGGTTAATATCACCCCGGAATATAACCCAGAGAGCACCGACCATACCGAAGAACAGGGCCCAAAGCCGACCACGGCCCAAACGTTCTTTAAGGAAAATTGCGCTGTAAATCCCTGATATCCCCGGCACCAGGGTAAAAATGACGCTGGTGTTCAAGGCAGTGGTGTACCGCAGCGATTCAAACATACACCAGAAAAAACCCACGGTAGAGGCACTGATCAATGCGTAGCCGCTTAGCTGTCTGGCCGACGGCAGGGAAAAACCATGGTTCAGCACAAGAATTGGCGCGAGGCAGAGAACGGCCACCACGTAGCGGACCAGGAGCAGCACTGCCGGCTCCAGGCCATGGGTAATGGCAGCGCCTACCGTAAATGAGCTGGACACAATAATCGATGCCAGCAGCATGAGGCAGTGCACACTCCACAGCGGCAGCTGCGTGTTAAGATAGTTTGGTTTTTGGGGTTCAGACATGGAGGGACAAGATACTCGCTGGATTAGTAAAAGAAAAGGCGAAAGAGTTGGCAGGTGACAGTAGTTTGCTGGTCCCGGCATGATGTTTTTTTTGCTGACTGCCGGCAACTGTCACCTGATTGCCGGCGAACTTGACTTATATCAATGAACCCATGGTGCGGGTCCGGTATATTGTAATGCAACAACGACTTACCCTCTAACAGAGAAGGTGTCATCATGCGTGAGAAAAAGATGAGCAGGAACAAAACATACAATGTCCTACCAGGCACCAGGATGGGTTTGCTGAGCACAGAGTACCTGGAAAAGTTGACCGAGGTCGCCAAAAAACACAATATTCCCTTTTTCAAGATAACCTCGGCCCAGCGGTTGGCGATTGTTGGCCATACGCCGGAAACAGCGGAGCATATCTGGCGGGAACTGGGCCAGAAAACCGGGCCGAAAAAGCCGGTCGGTATCCATTATATCCAGGCCTGCCCGGGCATTAAATGGTGCAAGTACGGGCGCCAGGATTCCCTGGCTCTGGGGGAAAAGCTGGAAAAGGCCTTCGGCGCTCTGCCCCTGCCCGCCAAAACCAAGGTAGGCATATCGGGCTGTCCCTTGAACTGCTGTGAAAGCTACGTTCGTGACATAGGTGTTTTCGGCAAAAAGAACGGCTGGACCCTGGTCTTCGGCGGCAATGGCGGCGGCTGCCCGCGCATAGGCGATATTGTTGCAGAAAACTTAAACGATGAAGCGGTCATTACGATGGTAGGCAAATGTTTAGAATACTACCGGAATAATGCCAGGCCAATGGAAAGGACCGGCCGCTTTATGCGAAGATCAAAGATCGACGCATTCTGGGAGCATATAGGGGTGAGGGGAAAAAGCAGGTACTAGGAGCCGAAGCCTCCGAAGAGCATGGGATGCAGCAGTCGCATGAGGATGAAAAGCACTATGGCGGCTGCCAGGGCCGGAGGGTAATATTCACCCGGTGCCAGCCGCTGCTTGCCCCTTATGATTGCAGCAAAGGGAATGGCCGAGGTGTCGGCCAGGAACTGTTTTACCTGGACGGAACCCGTGGCCTGCTGCCGCCGGTCCTGGTGTATGGCACTGACTATTCCATACACAACAAAACCACCAAAGAATATCCAGTCACCGATATACGCGTTTGCCAGCAGGTGTGCCAGCCCGAAGAGCGCAAAGGCAAAGTTCTGCGGATGGCGCGTTATCCTCTGGATGCCCTGTCCATTGCTGACAATCCTGCCGGTCAGTTCCCCCATGGTGGTCATGGGGTTTGCCGTTACGAGAGCCTGTAGCAGGACGATGATAGCCCCAAGCATGAGAAATTGCGCCAGCAGCGTGATTGAGTAGCCTGCTGTATAAAGCAGAATGCCGGCATGCCGGTGGGTGAAATAGAAGTAACAGAGCGGGACAAAGGTGGCAAGGGCAACCAGGGAGTAGATGGCCTTGAATCCCGGTGAACCAATGCGCTTGATGGCAAAAGTGCGCACAGGGGTGCTGGAGCCAATGATGTGGGATCCTCCGAACATAAACCACCAGAAAAGAATCATCCCCTCACTTTGCATAAGAACTCCTAAAAGAAATTTAACGGTCAAGATCAGGGAAGCGGAGTATCTGTATAGGCGATGTTCGCCTCGTCGGCGGTAAACGCTTCCATGGGTTTCCCGGACTGCAGGTCTGCCACCCAGTTTGGATTCAGGAGTATTGATTTAGCGCTCAGGATAATATCCGCATCCTTGAGGGCTTCATCTGCGCTGGCCCGGTCATAGATTCTGCCACAGATCATAATCGGCAGGTCAGTAACTTCCCGGGTGATTTGTGCCATATTCTGCTCAGTGCCAAACGCTTTCCCGGTAAAGTCATAGGTGGAAACAGATATTACATCTATGGGCTCACGGGAAAGCAGACTTATAATCTTTTGGTATTCCTCTTTGCTGTCGTAGAGTGAGACTTCCATGTCCGCTACTCCCCAGTTTGATATCCTGAAAGTAATGAGGCGGTCCTCTGGTACAACCGCCCGCACTGCCTGGATAATTTCATGGGCAAAACGATAGCGGTTTTCAACAGTGCCGCCGTAGCTGTCGGTCCTCTGATTGCAGTATGAGGAGAGAAACTGGTTGATCAGATAACCGTGCGCCCCATGGATCTCAATACCGTCAAAGCCGGCGGCAACTGCACCCTTGGCTGTTTCTACAAAACCGTTGATGACATGCTCGATATCAAACTGGTTCATTTCGTCCGGAACCGGATATGGCTCTCCGGTCAGAGGATTTTTCTGCTTCGGAGTGAGGGGGCTGGGGGCAATGGTTCTCATGGCTGGATTGACCTCGGGCCATGCCATGCGGCCGCAATGAAACATCTGCATGATGGCAATGCTGCCATGCTTTTGCATGGCCCTGACCACGGGCTGCCAGGTCTCTATCTGGCGCCGGGTAGTCATGCGTGCCTGGCCTGGATAGCCCTGGGCACTTTCATAATCTGTAACTATCGCCTCGGTAAAGACAATGGCGGCATTACTCTCTGCACGCCGCACCAGGAAATCCAGGACATCCTGCCGGGGGACACTGTCTCTGATCGATGACATGCGGGTCATGGGGGCAACGCCGACCCGATTTTTCAGGGTGTAATTCTTCAACTGGAATGGTGAAAAAAGGGTAGTGCTACTCATGGGGCATATCCTTTTAAAATTTTCATAAATCTATTATGGGGTTTTCTTAAACGTTTCAAATTGCGCTGTTCTCATTGCTTAACTGGCGAATTATTCAATCAGGGCATCAACCTGATGCCGGATATTATTACTGTCAGCAGCCGGGCTCACCCGGGTGGCCGCAGCAGTTTTTCAAATTCAACAGTTTAAAGGTGTTGTTCTTTATAAGCATTGTGAGCTTTTTTGTCAGCGGCATCGGCTTGGAAATATTACTGACAGCGTCTTTGATATTTGGTTTTTTCTTTTTGGCACACATAAGACTCCTCATTTTAAAAATGTACTGTATTGTTTTCAATTCCAATTTATAATCTGTTTTACAGAAAAATACATAACCATTTACTGACCTTCAAAGAGGGAGGAATTTTCCGTGGATATTTTACTCAATTATATAGAAGTGCGCGTCCTGGCAAGCCTGATGGAAAAGAGCATGACCACACCGGAATATTACCCGCTGTCACTCAATGCCCTCACCAATGCCTGCAACCAGAAGTCGAACCGTGAACCGGTTGTGGCCTTTGATGAGACGACCGTGGTGCGGGCCCTTGACGGCCTGCGGGAAAAGCAAATGGTTGTGCTCAGTGCCTCGTCCCGGGTGCCCAAATATGCGGAAATCTTTGTAGATACCCGGAAACTGGTAAAACGGGAAGCGGCCCTGCTCATGGTACTCATGCTGAGGGGACCGCAGACAGTAGGCGAATTGCGGGGACGCACGGAAAGAGTATACCGGTTTGAGGACCTGGCCGAGGCCGAGGCAACTTTAGATGAGCTGAGCGAATCAGGTTATATTACCAAGCTGCCCAGGATGGCCGGCCGTAAAGAACCGCGCTATGCACATCTTTTAGCCGGTGCAGTGGAGAGCGAGCCAGAGGCTCCCAAACCGGAAGCGGCCGCGATAGTTGTGCGGGCCGAAAACGAAAGAATCGATGCGCTTGCGGAAGAGATGCAGCAGTTGCGGCATGAATTTCATGCGCTGCAGGCTGAATTTGAAAAGTTCAGAAAACAGTTTGAATGAAAAGAAAAGAATCGAAGGATTCAAGGCTACAAGGGTAAAAAGATTTAGTATGGAAAAACAATTATCAGCACTGATCGTTGACTGATCCTCATTCCTCTGTCTACAAACTCTCAAGGTACTCATTGATCTCTTTTTCTATCAGAGCTTCTATTGCATCTCCTAAAACATGAACCGCCACCACGTCCTTGAGGAAACATGTACCGATAGTGCACGCGAGGCAACCGATCTCGTATTTATTCAGGATCTCGCCGATTTTCGGGTGCGTTTCGATCACTTCCTTTATCGGCCGGTTTCCCATATCATTATGAAGCTTCATGCTCTGTGCTCCTTCAAGGAATTTGCATCAACTATACATGAGAAGACAGGGGCGCAAAATGACTTAGATCAATTTATAAATAAGGGCGAGAATAGGAGGGGAGAATGGTTGGCTGGCAATCGGAGTCTTGGCTGTGTTTTTCTTTCATGGCAATGAAAGATTAAGAGCCGGTTTTAAAAGGCATAAAAAAGCGGACAGCGCTGTCCGCTTTTTTATTATGGCAGGCCCAGAGACACGGCACCGGCATGCTTGAAGTATCACCCCAATAAGGCAACTAGCGGTTACCGCCCCTGCCGCCGCCCTGACCACCACGTCCTCCTCCCTTGCCGCCTTGCCGGCCGCCGCCTTGACCGCCGCGACTTCCATGCCCGTCGCGCCCACCCTGGGACCGTCCGCCACCACGGGTGCCTCCTCTACCGCCACGGGGTTTATCAGGACGCTGCCGGGCCTCATTTACTTTCAGGGCCCTGCCTTCCAGCACTTTTCCATCCATCTCTTCAATTGCCGCTTTAGCTTCAACTTCGTCAGATATTTCAACGAATCCGAAACCGTTTGATCTGCCCGTGGTTCTATCGGTGATAACAGCTACCGATTCAACGTGCTCATAGGCAGCAAAAGCGTCACGCAAATCTTTTTCCTTTACCTGGTAAGATAAATTGCCTACATAAAGCCTCATGATTTTCTCCTTGATAGGATACAATCCAGATTTGCGTGGGTGGAATCACTGGGCGCGGCTGGACATTTTATTGTAAAAAACTTTATCCGCAAATTTCTTTGGTATGTCAACATAAATATTGAGGCAGCATATTGTGTCCACTTCTCGAAGCAGCATTTTAACGGTGTCGGCTGACCCGGTGGGTACCGCGATGGTAATTGACCCGGGTTTTCTTTTCCTGAGATAGGCGATGGCAGCCCGCATGGTATAGCCGGAAGCCAGACCATCGTCAACCAGGATAACATGTCTGGCTGCAATATCCGGGAACGGTTTGTTGTACCTGAACTTTCTGTGGCGCTGCTCAATGGTTGCCATCGTTGTTTTGACCTGGCGATCGATCTGCTCATAGGTAAACAAAAATGAATACATTCCGGCGCAATGTTTCGCTGCTGGCGACATGCCAGGCTCTGATGATGAGTGGCACCTCACTGATCATCACCACAGCGGCCCTGGTCGGCTTTGCCTTGGCTGAGGACAAATCCTGGGCCACCCTGCCTCTGGCCGCCCAGTTCATTGCCACCATGTTTACCACCATTCCAGCAGCGCTGCTGATGGAGCGTATCGGCCGCAGGCAGGGATTCATGCTTGCCGCGCTCTTCGGTGTCAGCGGCGCTGTTTTTGCCACCCTGGCCATACTTAAGGGCAAATTCTCTCTCTTTATTTTCGGAACTGTGCAGATCGGCATCTTTAACGGCTTTGGCAACTACTATCGTTTTGCTGCTGCAGATGCCGTGGACAAGGACCTCAAGGGCCGGGCCGTGTCCTTTATAATGGCCGGTGGCGTCATTGCCGCCTTTGTCGGCCCCAACCTGGCCAATATGACACGAGAATTTGTCGAAAACGCCCCTTTTGCCGGAAGTTATGCTTCTCTTGTCTGCCTTTATATCTTATCGCTGGCAGTCCTGTCATTATTAAGGCTGCCACCCAAACCGGCGGCAGAGGATATTCCCGGCCAAGGCCCTGGACGTTCCCTGCGGGTTATTGCGGCCCAGCCAATGTTCATCGTGGCGCTTGTCTGCGGAATGCTTGGATATGGCGTCATGGCTCTGGCCATGACAGCAACCCCTCTTGCCATGCAGCACGTCGCCCATCCTTTTTCCAAGACTTCATTTGTCATACAGTGGCATGTTCTCGGGATGTTCGCACCTTCCTTTGTCACCGGCCACCTGATCAAACGGTACGGGGTGCTTAATATTCTTCTTGTCGGGGCTGTCCTGGGAGTTGTCTGTATGGCTGTTAATCTCGCTGGCAGCAGCGTGTGGCATTTCTGGACCGCTTTGCTGTTTTTAGGGATCAGCTGGAATTTTCTTTTTATCGGCGCCACAACCCTGCTCACCGAAACCTACCGCCCCGAGGAACGTGCCAAGGCCCAGGCGCTCAATGATTTTGCAGTATTCACTACTGTAGCGCTGTCATCACTTTCAGCCGGGGCCCTGCAAAGCCGCTACGGCTGGCAGGTAGTCAACGTGGGGCTGATTCCGCTGCTGATGCTAATCCTGGTAACCGTTCTCTGGGGCAAAAGCAGGCACAGATCAACCATGATCTCCACCTGACTTTCTGCCGAATGTGCTCCCCGCAGGCGGCCACCAATATAATCAGGGACCTGCAATTTTATAGATTGCCAGGTTCAGTCTTTGATTTTTTCTTTCCTGCCGTTTGTTTCCCTTTGCAGGCACGGCAGCGATCGTTACCGCACCACTGGCAGGAGAAGCAGTCAGGGCATGGATGTTTCTTCTTGCCCCCGTCACATTCCGGCACATAGACCATCCCGAGATTGTCGGGTAATTTCTTAAAGCCCATACTTCACATCACTTCATATTGGCACAACTGCTATGCCATTGTATTTCGCATATAAATTAACTATAATGGACTCTCTCTTCCGCGAAGCCGAAGCTTACTCCCTTTGCAAGGAGGATAGAAAAAAGAGTCCCCTGAAAGTGATTATCGCTTTAGTGCTCTTCGGGACACCTTCACCAATCTCAGGGTATAAATTTTACGGGATGTCTAAATTTATATAGTATACCTTATTCGTTGAAACAAAGCTCCTTGCTGATGAATGGCGTATCAGTAAAAAATGATTATTTTTAGCTATATAGAGATAAAATACTTATGTGGAGACAAAATATTGGGCAATCCAATGAGTGAAAAATAGAGAAGGAGTTACGCATGGAATCAGAAGAAAAGCAGGATAAGGCCACGGAAGAGGAGCTTGCGGTATACGAAAAATTACGGCAACGGGTCAGTAAAACCTTTGCTGAACTCCAGGACAAGATCAATGGTGAAAGCATCAGCAGGGCAATTAACAAGGCAACCTCTGAACTCAAAGAGGCAGGTGGTCACTCCATTGAAGCAGTCACCAAGGCTTCTGCAGCCTTGAAAAAAGATATTGCCTCGACAACGGAACACCTCAAACCCAAGATGGATGGGGTGACAGGGGGGGCCAAGAAGCAGTTTGATCATTGGCTCGATAAAGGCGGGGCGCTCTGGCATGATATCAGCCAGGAGACAGGGCATGTCTATGAATTCTCCCGTGACAAGGGTATGGCCTTCCTGGCCAACATCGCCAGGGGGCTAAGCGAGTGGAGCCAGAGCCTGGGTGAAAAATTGGATACTTCGCTGCAATATAAAACCGGCGAGATCACCCATGGCGGCGAATTTGTCTGTGCCAACTGCGAGTCCAAGATCCACCTGAAACAGCCGGGACGCATACCACCCTGCCCTAAATGCTCAAAAACCGAGTTTCGCCGCTCATAAACATAGCTCAAGGAGAAAAATATTTCCAGGGCTGCAGGCCGTCTGCCTGCAGCCTTATTTTATTGCCCTTATCTCGCCTATTTTCATAAATTCAAACTTCCCGGTCGGAATGTTCTTTTCAGCAAGCGCCTCCCTGAGTTTTAGAGGCGGATCATCAATGGGCTCGGAGGTTAACTGGAATGTACCCCACTGCACTGCAATGGAATGTTCGGATTTTATATCCAGGTGTATCTGCACCGCCTCTTCCGGGTTGATGTGCATATCTTTCATGAACCAGCGGGGTTCATAGGCGCCGATAGAGATGAGGGCCAGGTTTATGGTGTTGAACTTTTCACCGATCTCTTTGAATTGCTTGGGATTATAACCGGTATCACCGCTGTACCAGATAGTTTTGTCATCGATCTGCAGAATCCAGGAAGCCCACAGGGTTTTATTCCTATCCCACAGGCTTCGCGCTGACCAGTGTTGTGCCGGGGTGGCGGTGATGGTTGTCTTTGCAAATTGCCGCACATCCCACCAGTCAAACTCCATGATATTTTCTGCATTTACGCCGGCTCTGACAAACCATTTCTGCAGACCAAGAGGTACCAGCCATTTTGCTCTCGACCCGATCTGCTGCACTGTATTCTGATCAAGGTGATCATAATGACTGTGGGAGATAACGATATAGTCTATGGGGGGAAGGTCTTCTATCTGCAGGGCCGGAGGATTATAGCGCTTTGGCCCTAAAAAACTCACAGGCGAAGCTCTGTCTGAAAACATCGGATCGGTAAGGATATTAACCCCATTGTACTGGATAAGAATCGTGGCATGGCCTATCCAGGTGACTTGTAATGCATCCATGGGGTGTTGAATTGCAGCAATATCCGTCTCTACCCTGGGGACCTTGTGGGCATTTGCTTCGTAATCGGCAAATTTCTCGTTGCTGAAATAGCGCATCTTCATGTATTTAAAAAATCCCCGTTTTTTCTTCTCAACATAAGGATTCTGAAAACCGTCCTTGGTATGATGCAATGCTTTTTCTTCCGCCGCTCCCCTATCCTGGGAGTAGACGCAGCCTGAAAACACATAGAAGACCAACACAGCATGTAAAATGAGATGGACCGTTGACAGGCGATGTATCATGAACATGGCAGTCCCTTTGCGTTATCAGCAATTGCCCTTTGCTTAAGCAAGCTCTGTTTCAACTCCAAAACAGCCAACTCCTTTGCCTTGGCTTCCACGTCTACCGTAAAACTAAAGCCTTTCCAGCATGCAGGAAAATCCGTTGGGTCGATATAATCCGCATGCGGCCTTGGATCTTTACCCTGCCAGCCATTTAGCGGTGAAGAAATGTGAAAGTACGGCTCGCGGCCAACCCTGTCCCAGCTGTTGCGTGACAGGGCAGTTGCCTCGGCCACTGTAAGGCCGTCATCTTTGCAGCGGTGATGATGCACATCGAAGACCAGGGGAATTTTCAACTCTTCACATAGTGGTGCAAGATCGACGACCGTATAGGTCCGGTCATCGTTTTCCAGGCTCAATCTTTCCTGGACAGCAGAGGAAAGGAGATGAAAATTTTCTCTGAACCGCTGCAGCGTTGTCTTTTTATCATTGTAAGCACCGCCGCCGTGGATATTGATCACGTCCGCACCGACATACTGGGCCAGCATAGCCTGGTATTCCAGTTCTTTTATTGAATTCTCCACAACCTTATTGTGCGGCGATGACAGGACAATAAACTGGTCAGGATGAAAGCTGAGCCTGATATCATGCTGATCACGGATTTTTTTTACCTGCTTGAAATTATGGAGGATTGCTTCTGCATCCGGGAGATCCGCAAGACTGTATCCTACATCCGGATGGGTGAAACGCGGAAAGAAGGGGGAAAGAATGCGAAAAGCACCAATGCCGTTCTTCCGGAGAAACTTTAGGGCTGCAAGCAGGTTCTCGCTGTTATGAAGGCAGAGATCAGAGAGTTTCTGCAGCTGCTCGCTGCGGTTGAACTTCAGAAGATGTTTAGCCGTTGTGGCCCGAAACCTGATCGGCTCCTTTCTGAAAATACAGCACAGCCCCAAGCGTATCATGCCTGGCCCTGCCTTCTGTTTTTTTCTATGCGCCGTGTCATCATTTTTCATACTTCGTCATCATTCTTGAAAGATCTGGCATGGCATAAGCCGTTTACAGATATTTTTCATGGTGCTGCAAGAGTCCTGTTGACCAAAATCACCTTTCTGTATAGGGTAATCCAAAATGATTTTTAAAGCCTGCAATTTCAGGTAAAACATTCATTCCAAATCCAAACGGGGATTGTGGCCATGGCTGAAAAACCTCTTATTTTTTATTCCTTGAGCACCTGCGGTCATTGCGAGGTAACCAAGAAAATGCTTGATGATCTGGATCTTGAGTACCATCCTATTGTTGTTGACCTGCTGCCCCCAGACGAGAAGGAAAAAGCTGTTCAGGAAATGATAAAATCCAACCCGCGCTGCACCTTTCCAACCCTCATTTACGGTGATAAAGTTATCATCGGCATGAAACTGCAGGAGATAAAAGATATGCTGGGTGTGCGAACGGAGGTTGATGATCTGTATGATACGCTGCGCAAGATCCAGGAACCCAAGGGCTATTACTTTAACCGGGACAAGGAAAAAACCTTTCAACTCCTGCGGGCGCTTCTGGTCAACAAGGATCGTTACGGTTATATGTCCTGTCCCTGCAGGCTGGCAACCGGCGATCGCGAGAAAGACAAGGATATTCTCTGCCCCTGCGTTTATCGGGAACCGGATGTACGGGAGTTTGGCAGCTGCTACTGCAATCTTTACGTTTCCGACGAATGGAACAAAGGGGCTATCGAACGTCATCTTGTTCCCGAAAGACGCTCGGCAGAACATTATCAGTAAGAGTACCCAATAATGATGCTGAAACGCACTCCCCCGGATGATTCCTTTCAGATCAGATGCCCCAGGCTGGGCCAGCAGATCCATTTTTCATACTGCAGGGGGGAAAACATGAAACTTCCATGTTTCAAGACCCTTGACTGCTGGTATATGCATTTCAATGTTGTGGAATATCTCCGGCAGGAGCTTTCCGCGGTTGAATGGGAGGATTCCTTCGAAAAACCACCCACCCCGAAAATTCTTTCCCTGGCTGAATTGATTGAGAAGGCTCAAAAACAGGCGAAAGAACAGAAATAAAAAAAGGGATTGGCTGCTTTTGCGGCCAATCCCCTTATTAAAAATTCTTAGATTTCCTTGCAGCTATTCTGCTTTTTTCTCCTCTTCCTGGCCAGCCTCCTCTGCTTTTTCCTCCTCTGCTTTGGCAGCTTCCTCTGCTGTCGGAGCTGCGACCGGTTTGCCGTAACCCGGGGCTGCGACCGGTTTCCCGTAACCCGGAGCTGGCGTCGGTGCTTCCTGTTTTACCTCTTGAGCGCTACCTGCACTCTTTTGTCCGCCACTTCAGCCGCCGGCGCCTATGGCAAGGCCGCCAATGCCTGTGACCAGGCCGGCAATGCTGAGCCCTGTCACCACTTTTTTCAGGTATTTCTTGTCCATGTTTTCCTCCTTTTCAGAGTTTTCGGCCTCGCAAAAAGCTCCCCTCCGGCATTAAATGCACACGTAACCAGATAGATAGTATTGGGCCCTGTTGCTTAATAAAGAGAGCTTTTACGATTGCACCATGGTTGATCTTTTTTACTGGATCAACTTTTTTACGCCCATGTTTTTTTTATTATAAATTATTTGAAGACCATAGTCCAAATAAATAATCATTTTTTACCCAGACAAACCGGGTGCTGTCACTTCCCATACAATTCCACGTTGCTTTCAAAATATTTATCTATGATAATAGCTTGTATGCGTAAATCCAGATCCATCT
>Ga0102955_1000049_pt1 | contig 24074 bp, 22 predicted proteins | sample SalPonF2_A_D1_MG_FD_78512 | JGI IMG/M metagenome (GOLD analysis project Ga0102955, IMG submission 78512) | Salt pond soil microbial communities from South San Francisco under conditions of wetland restoration - Salt Pond MetaG SF2_A_D1_MG ... | reverse complement strand
TAATGATTTTTCATAATTGCGATGCTCTCTATAAACATCTCCGATTTTAAGATAAACAATATATTCTTCAATTTCTGAATTTGTTTCCTTTATCCATAATTGCTTGGTTGATTCATCAACTTGAATTTCATCGTTGACAACCTCGCATTTTATCTCTCTACCATCGAGCAAATTAATTTTGCCATAACCATTATTGCAGTTTCCTTGAATACATGTCCCTTCAATAGCAGCAACACTGTTAGAAATGTTTAAGATGAGAACTAAAGTTAGTATAGATAGAATTGATTTCATGAAAACCTCATTTTACGGTTGAGTTCATGTGCAGGAGATGTTTTTATATTATCTCATTTTATTCAATATTCAAGATTTCTTGCCACAATCGATGGTTTTTATGCCTGCCGATGTAATCTCTGGTGCATGATGGCTATCTCAACTTCAGGGAAAGTATAAATTCCTCCCCTTCATGCCAGCTATAGGTAAGCCGCTAGGTGTAAATTAAATATAGGTATAGGGACTTTTGTTTAATAAATATTTAAAAGCCAAACCTGACCTTAGCCAATAGGTAATTTAGGGTGAATTAGGCAACAAAAAATGAGTATTATGTTCCCTGCTTTTTCAGAAACAAACTATTCATGAGCGGAACACGATTCATACTGGCGGGAAGTTTTATCGACGGCAGCGGCGCCGATATGCGCAGGAATGTATTCCTGGCAGTCAAGGACACCATTATTACCGCCATTGGCTCTGCAGCAGACCTTTCCCGCAACGACCGGGTTGCAATCGATGACTTCTCGCACTGTACCATTGTGCCGGCGCTGGTGGACTGCAGCGTCTCTCTGTCGCGATCACCCGCTGTGGACAAGTGGCTGGGGTTGTCCACTGATAAGGCCGGTTTCGTGGAAAAGGCAGCCATGTTGGAGCGGCATATCCGCTACTGCCATACACACGGAGTGCTGGGAGTAGCCGAAAACGATGACATATCAGACCTGCTGGAACATGATCTACAGGTGATGGCGCCGGGGGGCAGCATTGACATTCGGACATCCGGCCGTATCTGCCGGAGTAAACAGGATTGTGCAGACGGCAACCCGGCAGGCGGCGATTTTCTCAAGATTGGTTATTCCGGCAATATCGAAAATGAGGAAGCCCCATATGCCAGGCTTAGCTATGAAAACCTGTACCGCATTCTGCAGCAAAGAGGCGGGAAAAAAGCAGTGGTGGCGGCCAACAGTCGGCAACAGGTGGCGGAAGCGCTTGAGGCTGGATGCGATGCCATCGAACAGGGATACGCTATGGGTGAGGATAATCTCAGGAAAATGGCGGACAAGGATGTGCTGTGGATTCCCAGCGTACTGCGGGCCAAGAATGCCCTGGATGGTGCAGGCAGTAGCGGGGATGTGTGCTGCCGTTTCTCAACGCGCTATGTGGCACCGGGAAAGCCGGTTCCAGGGGCGGAGGTTTTTTGGAAAAAGATGCTCGCCGAACAACTGACCCAACTGCGTCTTGCCAGAAAACTGGGTGTGACAACGGCTGTGGGAACCGGTGCCGGCAGTGTCGGTATCCTCCATGGCGAGTCGATGGTCGAGGAGATGAAATTATTCATCAAGGCCGGTTATTCGTTGGAGGAAACCATTCAGTGCGCATCGGAAAATGGAGCAAATTTTTTCGGTATGGAGAAGCTGGGACCGCTTGCCGTTGGGCGGCGAGCAACCTTCCTGATCACCAGAGGCTCGGTGCAACAACTGCCACGGAAACTCTCCTACCTGGAAGGCATCTATGTTAACGGTTCACCCAGCATCATATATCGAAAAAATCCTGTCGTGACAGCGTCATAGAGGCGCTTTGCACTGCCTGAATAGATGAACGGTCTCGGAATTCTATATCATGTCCCAGGAATTCTGAAAGGAGAAACGTGCCTGAAGGTGTCGTTGCTAAACGAAAAAAAGATGGACTAAGTTAATTTTTTCCGGTGTTCAACGCAAGCTAAAAGCTTTACTGGCTCAGAATGGGATGGGAGAGAAATTGAAAGATGTGAAAATTTTGTTTGATATTGACTCTGCCCTTCAGGAAGCAAGGTTAGGTCAAAATATATATTCTTTCAAACACTAAACCTTCTGGCATGAGAGAAAACTGCTGCTCGACAGATAAACCTTGTAACTTTTCCCCTTCAACTTTAGATCACTTTAGGCGCTATAACTCCTCATCCCTTCCCATACAGTTTGCGTAGTTCATCCTTGGCCTGCTTCGGGATGCGCTTCTGGTCACTGTCAAGCTTGGAACCCGCCCGGTTGATGTAAAACACGAGCATGGACATGGCGGCCCTGAACGGCGGCGACTTGCGCCGGCTGCTGGTATCTGCTGAATTTTTCTGCGATTTGGCAATTTTCCTTGGGTCTTTCCAGGTAAATACTCCCTGTTCCAGGTCCAGGGCATTACTTTCCCGCGTCACCTTAGCTGTCCAGTCTCCAGGGGAAGAATATTTTGATTTGTGTCCCATTTTTATTTGTCAAAAAATGGTGACGCAAGACCTGGCTTGGATTTTCCTTCACACCAGCGGCGGGCTGTGATGCACAAAAAGCCGTAAGGGCTCTGTTCCGGTGTTGCGTGTACCATGTTCGCCCTGCACCGGGATATAAAGATAATCGCCGGGCTCGATAGGCTGCCAGCTGCCGTTAACATAAGTCTCGCCATGCCCTTGGACCACAAAGACGGAGTCTGCCTGTTCTTCGTGCTTATGGATGGGGGTTTCCGAACCGGGAGCTATCTCAATCAGGCAGACACAGGCCATATTGGCCTCCTTGCTTGTGATAAACATCGCGGCCTTGACATTGTCGAATACAGGGTGCTTGGTGAAAATCATTTCCCGCTGCGGATAAAATTTTGTCTCCATGGTTCACTCCTTACCTTAAAATTTTGTCGTAGGCAGTCTCCTGAATAATATGGAAAAGAATTATAAAAAAACTATAAGGCGCAAAGGGGATTTTTCAAGGGATGGATATTCGTATCTTGGAGTAATGTCATATCTGTTTTTTCATATGCTTTGCCAGAGGTGTCTGGCCCTGCATAGTAAGCCTGGCACCCCGTATATTAAACCTTTTACAGTTATTTCTGTCTTCGTATTAATAAGTTTGAAGTTTGCATTTGAAATCTGAAATTTCCGTCGTATTCTTGTCTTATTGAACCTTATTATTTCCTGATTCTCCTTTGACCATTATCCACACAATGCATATAATATTATTTTACGAAAGCATCAGCAGGATTTGGAACGATGCCTACTATATCAGCATGCAGATTGGATTTTTTAGTTGATGATGAAACTAAGCTGATCGGTTTCATTGCCACAGTACTGCAGATTTCCGAGTATGAGCTCTTCCGGATAGCCTACCGGATATGGTTTGACCACCCGATTCCCGATAAAAGGCTGGATTCCTTGTTCAAGGAATATCTGGCGACCAGCAATGTACCTTACTGGGTCAATGATTTTGTCAGAAAAGCCCATGAGAAATTCCTGGCCGGAGAGTTGAACTATAAAGACTACGGCATTAAACGGCGGATATGCGACCGCCGGTCAAAGATAAAAGGCTGGATCATTATCTCCTCCCTGTTAATATTTTTGTCAATCTACAGCTACCTGATCTCTCGGTATGTCTCTTACTGATTGAGGGAAGCTGTCAGCACTCAGCTAAAAAAATTGAGTACTGTTTTTTTCACAGTACTCAATCATCCCTTTATCATTCTTCCATAGCCCGTGTCCGGGTTATTAAGACTATGCTGCGGTCAGTGCCTGGTCAAGGTCAGCCTTTATATCGTCGATATGCTCAAGGCCAACGGAGAGCCTGACATAGTCCATGGGAGCACCTGCAGCCTCCTGCTCAGCCGGAGTGAGCTGGGAATGTGTAGTGGAGGCCGGGTGGATGGCCAGGCTTTTGGCATCACCTATATTGGCCAGGTGACTGAACAGCTTTAAACTGTTAATGAATGATTTGCCTGCTTCAAGACCGCCCTTGATGCCGAAGCCAACCAGGGCTCCGAAGCCGTAATGCAGATATTTCTCTGCCAAATCGTGGGTGGGGTGTGATGCGAGACCCGGGTAGATCACCCAGTTCACCTTTTCGTGATTTTCAAGATGCTTTGCCACGGCCATGGCATTGTCGCAGTGGCGTTCCATTCGCAGGGTCAGGGTTTCAATGCCCTGGAGGATCTGGAAGCTGTTGAACGGCGAAATGCAAGCGCCCATGTCCCGCAGCAGGATGGTGCGGGCCCGGATAATATAGGCGGCATTCAAGACAGCGTCGCTCCAGACAACACCACCGTATGACGGATCCGGTTGGGTAAACATCGGGAACTTGCCTGAGGCGGGCCAGTCGAATCTGCCGCTGTCTATGATGACACCGCCGATGCTGGTGCCATGACCGCCGCAGAACTTGGTCAGGGAATGGACGGATATGTCGGCGCCGTATTCAAAGGGCCGGCACAAGTAGGGGGTGGGTACGGTATTGTCTACGATCAGGGGGATATTTGCATCGTGGGCTATCCTGGCTATTTTTTCAATGTCCGGGGTGTCAAGCCGCGGATTGCCGATGGTCTCAATAAAGACGCATTTTGTTTTATCATTGATAGCAGCTGCAAATGCTTCCGGGCTCGAGGCGTTCACAAAGGCTGTCGTGATGCCGTATTGAGGCAGGGTATGCAGGAACAGGTTGTAGGTGCCGCCGTAGAGGCTGGCCGCGGCAACGATGTTGTCGCCCGAACGGCAGATGTTGAGGATTGCATAAGTGATGGCGGAAGAACCTGAGCTGGTTGCCAGGGCGCCGACACCGCCTTCAAGGCGCATCATCCTCTTTTCCAGGACATCGGTGGTCGGGTTCATTATCCGGGTGTAGATATTGCCGGTAGCCTCAGGCTTGAAATCACCAGGCCGCAGTCCATCCTTGTCCAGGTTGAGCCGTGGCGCCCATACTTCCGGCTTCAATGAAAAAAGTTGGGCTGCATCTTCGGTGTCTTCAAAAACATAGCTTGTGGTCTGGTATATGGGCACAGCCCTGCTGCGGGTTGTCGGATCGGGCGTATGGCCGGCGTGCAAGGCGAGAGTTTCAGGCTTCCAGGACATTTGATACCTCCATTTTTGATGAAATACTATAACCGGCTGACATCTGAACTCTTCTGTAAGCGGTTCCAGGCTTTCAAAGACTATTCGAACTGACTAGGAAAAACGAGATGTAAAGTCAAGGGAAAAGGACTGCCAGACCTTGAGCCTCTATTTTTTCTATAGTCAGTATCAGTTTTATTAACACGAACCCTTGCATTAATTACCCTACAATATTTACCTTCGCCGGTCCGCGCTGCACGGTCCGATGGTATTCTACCGCAGGTTCGCCAAAGACCATGGCATACCCCACAATGTGATCTTCGGGAATTCCGAGTCTTGTGACCAAGCCGGGATAAAGGGAAAGGGCCATCATGACCATTCCATCCCAGACCGTTCCGACTCCGCGTGCATGCGCCATCAGCTGGAAGGTGGCCAGGGCGATGTGGGTGTCCTGCACCGGGCAGGGGGCGTCTTTCGGAGCGCTTGTAATGAGCAGGTGCGGCGCGCCCCGGAAAACCATATCCTTGCCCTCCTCCTGCCATGCTTTGACTGCGCCACCGATGTACTGTGCGACCAGGCCCTCCGGCAATTTGCCTGCCGCTTGCAGTTTCGTCAGTTGTGCCATAACCTCTTCCCGCAATGCTTTCATGACCGCTCCCTCTCTCACCACGGTGAACAGGACGGCCTGGGCGTTGACGCCCGTCGGAGCATGGCAGGCTATATCCAGGAGCTCGTCGATCAAGGCCGGGTTCAGGTCCCTGCCGCTGTAACGGCGCACTGATCTCCTGCCCTTGATCAGCGTTTCAAGCCCGGCCGCATCCGGCATGTTTCCGGCCAGCTCGGTACTTGCATCTGGATCTCTGCCGAGAATAGACACTGCGCCAGTCGGGCATACAGCAAGACAGTGCTGACAGCGGTAGCACCCATCCTCATTGGTGATCCTCGGGTAGTCGTCCATGCTGATGACTCCAGCAGGGCAGTCTTCCGCGCAATCGCCGCATTGGCTGCAGCGCTCCTCGTCTACGTGAAACTGAATCATGGGGACCTCCTTATTTTTCTCAAATTATATTGCTGATCAGCAAGAGATACAATATTTTACGAAAAGAGCAAAGAAGTTGGAATATATGTGTTATATTTATGGTGTTTGTCCAAAAATAAATATATCGATGTTTTTGTTATTTTGTTGCAATTAATAGAAAATAGGGTAATATATGTGGCTACCTTATAAAAGGTATATGCACTAAGTGCCTGGCGAATTCTTCATAGGTCGTTCTTCCTTCCGAGACTTTTTCATCCCGTTAGATTAGAAGCCGCTATTTAAGTTTCTGCTGATCACTTGCAATTGGACAGCAGAGATCCCCCTGAGTTGACCGTCGTGTCCGCGACATGGCTTTCTCTAATTATCCAAGAAAAATATTTATATAACCAGTGGCAGAAACGTTTATTGCCGTTTCGCAGGTGGTGCCGGTAAGTCAATCATCGGTATTTTTATATCCCGATAATCATTGGCACAGGATACTGCTATACGGCTCTGTCACACAAATAAATACATACAAAGAGAGAATAAATGAGTTTTACACAGTTTGATTTTCATCCGAAAATTGCTGCAGGCATTAAGACCTGTAATTATGAAACCCCAACCCCGATCCAGGAAAAGGCTATTCCAGCAATCCTGGAGGGTCGTGACATTATGGGCCTGGCCCAGACCGGCACTGGCAAGACCGCCGCCTTTGTCCTCCCTATTTTGCAGCGGTTGCTCGATGGCCCGCGCGGCAAGATCCGGACCCTCATCGTCGCCCCGACCCGTGAACTGGCAGAGCAGATTCATAGCGACATCACCAAGTTGGGCCGGCAGACAGGAATTCGCAGCATAGCAGTATACGGCGGGGTCGGCAAGCTGCCACAGATCAAAAAGATCCGGTCTGGCGTTGAGATCGTTGTCGCCTGTCCCGGCCGTCTGCTTGATCATTTGAATGACAGAACCTTTAACCTGTCCAAGGTGGAGCACCTGGTCCTCGATGAAGCGGACCATATGTTCGATATGGGCTTCCTGCCGGACATTCGTCGTATTTTAAAATATCTGCCCACCGAGCGGCAGACGCTGTTGTTCTCCGCCACCATGCCCGGAGAAATTCGCCATCTGGCTGAAGATATTCTTGATAACCCGGTCAGGGTGCAGATCGACCACAGCCGGCCGATTGCCACCGTGAAACAGGTACTTTTTTCGGTGGAACAGTCTGGTAAGACGTCTCTGTTGAAAGACATCATGGCTAAGACCAACATGGCGGCAACTCTCATTTTTACCCGCACCAAGCACCGGGCAGCGAGTTTGGCCGGTCAACTGCATAGGGCCGGTTATGCTGCCACCTCATTACAGGGCAACCTTTCGCAGCAAAAGCGACAGAAAGCCCTGAACGGTTTCAAGCGCGGTGAATTCAAGGTCCTGGTGGCTACGGATATTGCAGCGCGCGGTATTGATGTGTCCGGCATTTCGCATGTGATCAATTTTGATGTGCCTGATACGGTGGATGCTTTTACCCACAGGATCGGCCGCACCGGCCGCGCCTCCTGCACCGGAGAGGCTTATACCTTTGCAGGCCGCGATGATAGGAAGATCATCGTTCAGATCGAAAAGCTCCTGGGCAAGAAAATGGGCCGGATCGATGGGTTCGGCTCTAATGTAGACCTTCCGGGTGAAACGTTTCCCGCAGCAGAGCGGCCTGCCAAAAAGCCGTGGAAAAATGCGAAGAAAAACAATCGTATCACCGGGCGCAGCAATGGGCGCCCTACCGGTAGAAACGCAGCATCTGCCAATGCGAAAAATCAGGAACAGCCGTATGTCAGGAACCACAAGGCAGGCGGCAGGCAGAAAAGTCGGAGCCGCGCAGCCATGATGGTCGACTCCACTGGCAACCTGTTTCTGAATCCGTAAAAGTGTGTTACGGTGAGTGAAACGGGCAAAACCTGCGAATGCAATATTTAGTAAAGCATTGTCATTGACTAACTTTGTGCTGGTTACTTGGTGGCTTAGAGAAATCTGGATCCGTAACGAAATTCAGAACGATGATCAGCGCATATTACCCAGGAGAAATTATATGAATATTTATGTCGGACAATTGCCCTATAGCATGACTGAAGAAGAACTCAGGGAAATGTTTATAGAATATGGCGAAATCGGCAGTCTGAACCTTATTAAGGATAAGTTCTCAGGCCAGTCAAAAGGCTTCGGCTTTATTGACATGCCCAATAACTCCGAGGCGGATAAGGCGATCAAGGCCCTTAACAAGACTATGCTTAACGGTCGTGAAATAAAAGTCAATCAGGCGGAAGAGCGGAAAAAAAGCACATTCCGCAAGAAAAGGTATTAAGCCGGAGCAGCGAGAAATGATTTTTCAAGAAGAGATCCTGGTTACTTTTGCGGGTCTTTTATAGCTAATACAAACTATTAAACAAGGACAGAGTCTTGGCAAGAACAAACTATTCATTTGAAAAGCGCCAGAAAGAATTGGCAAAGAAAAAGAAAAAAGAGGAAAAAAGGCAGCGCAAGCTGGAGAAGAAGAATCCTGCCGGGGAAAATGAAGACCTTCCTCAGCAGGAAGATTAATGCCTTAGAAATTGTTTTTTTCGTTTTTCTGCAAGGAAACAATTTCGTGAAGGCATTTAACCCCGCATGGGGGGTAGAGCCTTAATTGAGTAGAAACCTTTATTCCCGCTTTTCCTGAACCGGAAAATTCTATGCCACATGGAGTTTCCTTGTGGCTTATTTCATATATGACGCCATAAGTTCGAAGCGTTTGCCTGGCAGCGATAACGCAGCAGGGCAGGACAAACCGGATTTATGGCGTTGTATATATTAAGAGGACACGAAAATGATCACCGCATCCAATGTAGCTCTCTCTTATGGCAAGAGGGTCATATTCCAGAACGTCAATATCAAGTTCACCCCTGGCAACTGCTACGGCCTGATCGGGGCGAACGGCGCCGGCAAATCCACCTTTCTGAAAATTCTGGCTGGTGAGCTTGAGCCTGACCGGGGTGAGATCAGCAAGGGGCCGCGCCAGCGTATAGCCATGCTCAGCCAGGACCAGTTCGCCTTTGATGAGCACACGGTATTCAATACAGTGATCATGGGGCATAAGAAGCTCTACAGAGTGATGGCTGAGCGTGAGGCCCTCTATGCAAAGGCTGAATTTACCGAAGAAGACGGCATCCGTACCGGGGAACTTGAGGCCAAATTCGGTGAAATGAACGGCTACGAGGCAGAGGCAGAGGCGGCAGTGCTGTTAAAGGGCCTCGGCATAGCAGAAGAGATGCTGCAGAAAAGGATGAAGGAGCTTGACGGCAGCGAAAAGGTGCGGGTCCTTTTGGCCCAGGCCCTTTTCGGCAACCCGGATATCCTCTTGCTGGACGAGCCTACCAACCAGCTGGACCTGCAGACCATTACCTGGTTGGAGCATTTTCTCTCCCGCTTCCAGAACACGGTTATCATCGTCTCCCATGACCGGCATTTCCTGAACCAGGTCTGCACCCATATGGCGGATATCGATTATGGCAAAATCCAGGTATATGTCGGCAACTACGATTTCTGGTATCAGGCCAGCCAGCTCCGTTTCCACCAGAAGGAGACCGAGAGTAAGAAGGCCAGGGCCAAGGCCGATGAGCTTAAGGAATTTATTCAGCGTTTCAGTTCCAACGCATCCAAGGCCAAGCAGGCAACCTCGCGCAAGAAGCTGCTTGAGAAGCTTACCGTTGAGGACATGCCTATTTCCTCGCGTAAATACCCCTACATCGTTTTCAAGCCGGAACGGCCCTGTGGCGACATAATTCTTGAGATCAAAGGTCTTTCCAAAGAAATTGACGGGGTTTCCATGTTTGAGGATCTCAACCTCACCGTCAACAAGGGCGATAAGATCGCCTTTGTCGGAGCGCACAGCCTGGCAAAAACCACCCTGTTCCAGATACTGGCAGGGGAGCTGCAGCCGGACAAGGGTAGTTTCCGCTGGGGAGTGACCATCAGCAACGCCTATTTCCCGAAAGAGAATAATGCGTATTTTGATAATGAGGAGCTTGATCTTGTCGGCTGGCTGCGCCAGTACGCACCTCCCAAGGAGCATGAAAGTTTTGTCCGGGGATTTTTGGGTAAGATGCTTTTTGCCGGAGAGGAGGCGATGAAAAAAACCTCTGTTCTCTCCGGTGGCGAACGGGTTCGCTGCATGCTCTCCAGGATGATGCTCTCCGGCGCCAACGCCCTCATACTTGATGAGCCGACCAACCATCTCGATCTTGAGTCAATCACCTCTTTGAATAACGGCCTGATAACTTTTCCGGAGGTGGTGCTCTTCGCCTCCCATGACCATCAGTTTGTATCCACCGTGGCAAACAGGATTGTCGAGATCACCCCGAACGCCATCATTGACGTGATGATGGACTTTGACGATTATCTGACCCTGAAGGAAGCGGATCTGGCCGAAGGGGAGAGTGAATATCTGGAAATGCAGGCAGCCTAAGCTGAAAAATTCATGTAGCGACCTGTCCGCATCTCCTGCGTCATCAACTATTCCGCATACTCTTGTATAGCTGAACAGTTTGTTGTCCTGCTGCAAAACAGCAGGACGATTGACACCTTGGGGCCATAGACATCCCACGGCGAGAATTTTCCAGGTTGGAGATAGTGAAATATTTAGATGTGAAAAAGAACTATTATCTTCCAGATCTTCAGTTCAGGAGAACGGACATTAGTGCGAAAACAATCCCAGCCCAAACGAGAATACAGTAAAAAGCAGCCCGCAAAGCCTGCTCATACCCTTAAGGGTAGGCGGCCGGCCGGAAGTTTGCGATTTGCTCAAGACAAGGCGTCAGACCGCGGAAAACCGGCGCCTGTTACCTTTGGAGGTCTGCTGCGGCCGCTGATTAAGGCGCCGTCCGGGCCGCTATCCCATGCGACTCTGCAGAGTTCGCCCCTGGCCCATCTCGACTACCCTGCAGAACTCAAGATCAAAAACCAGGCCCTGTCTCAGTTCTGGCAGCATTACCGGTTACCGGGAAAACCCGAACCAGTCATTGCTGCCCCCAGGCCACGTGGCTACCGGACCACATCCAAACGCAAAACAGTGCTCAAGGGCAGCACCCTCTACCTCCTGTTCAATGACCGAGCCTTGCGTTCCCAGCAGAAGCCCTTTGTCGAATCTCCCCTGGAGCCGCCTGAGCACTGCAGGATTTATACATTCCTGCAGCAGAAGATCAGCGAAGCGCCTTTCAAACTGGTGGCCGCCCACCTGAACTATCTGATTATCCGCGGCAGCTATAAGGAGCGGGCCGTGATCTTCAATGTCGATACATTAAACGGCCTCCTGGTCCGTAAACTGAAGATACTGGCCAGCCATCTCGAGAAGCTTCCCGAACCGGTGAATTCGGCCTATATTTTTACGGACCCGGGTTGTTCGGATTATTATCTTGAGGAGCGGCAGTCTATTGATATCCTGCCGTTCAAGAAACTCTTCGGCAAGGCAGACCTTGCTGTCAGTCATCATGACTGCCGTTATTTCTATCACCCCACTTCGTTTTCCCAGGTCAATGAGACCATGGTGCCGGTGATGCTGGACATGGCCCGAACACTGCTCCAGCCGCATCCGGCTGAGACGCTCCTGGACCTTTATTGCGGCTACGGCCTGTTCAGCCACTTTCTGGCGCCCGGCTACCAAAAGGTGATAGGTATCGATGCGGAAGGCCCGGCCATCCGGGCTGCCATCTCGAATAAAAAGCACAATCCTGGCTCCAGGAAAGCACGTTTTCTGGCCCGCCGCATCACGGCAGCCGGTGTTGAAAAAATCCCGCTTTCCGATGATCTCGGCGCCGAGGCAATACTGCTTGATCCCCCCCGGCAGGGGCCCCAGGAGGGTGTCATTGCTGCCCTGAGCCGGCGTGCACCCCGGAAAGTGCTCCACATTCACTGCGGGGTAGACCAGGTCCCGGATTCTCTCCGGCATTGGAAGCAGCATGGCTATAAGGTCCGGCGCATTGTTCCCCTTGACATGTTTCCCGGCGCAGCCGGCCTGGAGGTCTTGATATTGCTGGAGAAGGGCGCAGGGTAAGATCAGGCCCCTGCAGGTAGGAAAAGTCACCTGACGATTTTAATATTTTTGTACAGTGTGATTATTCCGATAAGAAGCAGATAGATCAGGATCGGCGGGGCAAACAGAAAAATGAGCACAAAACCCGTATAAAACAACACCAGTTTAATGAGGCCTCGCTCCCTGGCCCGGGTCCGGCGTTGTTCAATTGTCTTTTTCCTGGCCTCCACCACCGAAGGTGGCCATGTAAAACAGGCGTCCTCTTTCAGGTCAGCCCGCAGCGTCTGAGCTCTGCGGCACTCGGCGCTCAGCTCTTCAAGGGCGTCGGCCCTAACACGAGCTGTATCAATCTGTTCAGCAAGCCTCTGATACTGACCGTTAATCCTGTCAAATTCGTTGGTGCCGACCTTAATTATCCAGCCCATATAGACGAGACAGCAAACGGCATAGATAATCTGCCATTTCCGGAATATTTTCATAGAGTTCAAGTTTTTTTGATTGCCAGGAACATCAGCTGATGGAGCTTTTAACCCGTCCGACTTCGCCGCTCTGCAGGCGGACCTTAATGCCATGGGGATGGGCCGGGGATTTTGTCAGGATATCTTTGACAACTCCTTCTGTGAGTTTTCCGGTTCGCTGATCTTTTTTTAAGACGATGAAAACCTTTGCCCCCGGCTTGATATCTGATCGTTTCGTTCCATCCATATTGTATCCCTGTATCGCCTGCGCTCTTTGCCTCTATTTTTTTCTTCAGCCATCTGCCAACACAAGATTGTAATCTATTCTTTTTCTTTCTCCCTTGCCCCCTCGACCCCTTGAAACCTTGGATCCTTTTCTCTTCAACCTTTCACAATATGGTCCAGCTGGTCTGCAAGGTCTCCCAACTCGGTCTGCCAGTATTGCCTGGAGCCAAAATCCGCATCCACCCGGGTCTCGCCGTCCTCGGCATACTGGTAAGCGCACCAGGCCGTGTAATGGATATAGCGCATGGCCCGCAGCGGCTCGATCAATCGCAGACTACCCATGTCAAAAGCCCTGAACATTTCGTAGCCTTCCAGAAATATCTCGATCTCAGCCATTGAATCCTCCTGATAGCCGGGGAGCAGCATCCAGAAATCCTGCACCGGCGGGCCCACAACCATATCGTCAAAGTCGATAAGATAAAACGATTCGTCCGGCCGGTATATGAGGTTGGAGAAATGGCAGTCACCGTGTATGCGGATCATCCCGGTATTGTTGAAAAGGGGGGTAATTTCATTGATAAGGGCATCGGTCAGGTCTTTAAAGCGGCCCAGTAAGTCTCCCGGCATGAAGCCGCCTTTGAGGATATAGTCAACCTGCTGCCGGGTTGACCTGTCCGGGGCCATGGTAAGCCGGTCCTTGGGCAGATGCATGGCCCCGACATTGTGGGTGCGGCCCAGCAGACGGCCCAGTTCCAGCCACTGGTCGTCATTGTATTCATCAAAGCTGCGGCCTCCCGTTTTTGGAAACACGGCAAAATACATGTTGTCATGGCTTCCCAGGCTGGAGCCGTCTGCGAGCATGAGCGGTGCGACAACCGGAATCTCCCGGGCGGCAAGCTCAAGAAGGAAATCATGCTCATCCTGCAGCCCGTCCTGCGACCAGCGGCCGGGCCGGTAGAACTTGGCAACCAGGCCGCTGCCGTCCTCTGCCTCCAGCTCGTAAACCCGGTTGATATAACTGATCAGGGGCCGGCAGAGATTGGTGCAGCGCCGGCCCAGTCCTTTCTCCACCAGGGTGATAACCCTGTCAGGGGTGAGGGAGTGGAAGACGGTCTCCTGTTTCGGTTTTCCGGATATATTCATCTAGTTTCCTTTGCGTCCTGAGCCTTTTCCTTCACGCCTCACTTTCAGCCTCACAGTCCCAGCCCTCAGCCCTCAGTCCTTAGTCCTTTCTTTTACCTTTTACCTTTTGCCTTTCCCATTTTGCATTCTGCATTCGTCATTTAAATTCCCTTGATCCCTTGCCCCCTCGACCCCTTGGAACCTTATTTCCTCAAATACTCTTCGCGCCGGGATTCCAACTCCTCCCAGCGGCTATAGGCTTCTTGCAGCAGCTGTTCCAACTCGCCCAGCCTGGTACCTGCGCGGGCAGCTCCATTGCCCTTATCCCTGTATAATGATTCATCAGTCATTGCTTCGTAGAGGAGCTTCTGCTCCTGCTCCAGGGTCTCGATCCTGCCGGGCAGTTTTTCCAGTTCTCTGGACTCCTTGAACGTCAGCTTCCGGGGGCCCGCGGCTTGGCCTTTAATCCGTTCCTTCCTCTCCTCCCTGACGAGTGGACCCTTTTTCCTGTGTACGGGACTCTGCCTGAGCCAGTCATCATAGCCGCCGGCATACTCCTGCAACAGGCCTTCGCCTTCAAAGACCAGGGTACTGGTCACTATGTTGTTGAGAAAGGCCCTGTCATGGCTGACAACAAGCACCGTGCCGTTGTACTCCATGAGCAACTCTTCAAGAAGTTCCAGGGTTTCAATATCCAGGTCATTGGTCGGCTCGTCCAATACCAATACATTGGATGGCCGGGCAAAGAGCTTTGCCAGGAGCAACCGGTTCCGTTCGCCGCCGGATAGAATACTGATTGGTGAACGGGCCCGGTCCGGGGTAAAAAGAAAATCGCGCAGATAACCGATGATATGGCGGCGGCGGCCATTGATCTCGACAAAATCGTTGCCGTCTCCCAGGTTGTCTACAACGGTTTTCATATCATCCAGCTGGGCCCGCTGCTGGTCGAAATAAACCGGCAGCAGGTTGGTGCCAAGGCGGACCTGTCCTGCATTCGGCCTCAGATCACCAAGCAGCAGGCGCAGCAGGGTGGTCTTGCCTGCACCGTTGGGGCCGATAATGCCGATCCTGTCACCGCGCAGGACCGTGCCGGAAAAATTCCTGATCACAAGATGGTCGCCATAGCTGAGGGAAACATCCTCCAGTACGGCAACCAGTTTGCCGGAAAGCCCGGCCCCGGTGATCTCCATGCGGACATTTCCCACCTGCTGACGCCTGACCTGGTGTTGCCGGCGCATTTCAATGAGGGCCCGCACCCTCCCTTCGTTGCGGGTCCGGCGCGCTTTGATCCCCTGCCTGACCCATGTTTCCTCCTGGGCCAGTTTTTTATCAAAACGGGCATGGCGGCGGCTCTCTGCAGCCAGCAGCTCCTCCTTACGGCGCAGATAGGTGTTGTAATCTCCGGGCCAGCTGCTGATGCTGCCGCGCTCAAGGTCCAGTATCCTGGTGGCCAGCTTCTTGAGGAGGTCACGGTCATGGGTGACAAAGAGAAGCGTACAGGAACTGGCCAGCAGGAATTCCTCCAGCCAGGTAATGGAATCGATATCCAGATGGTTGGTAGGCTCGTCCAGAAGCAGCAGGTCAGGATGGCAGACCAGGGCCCTGGCCAGCATCACCCTGCGCTTCATCCCTCCGGAGAGTTCGACAAAATTCCTGTCCGGGTCAAGCTGCAATCGGGAAAGCACAGTTTCGATCTGCTGCCGCATCTGCCAGATGGAGGCTGTTTCCATCTCATGTTCCACAGCTGCCAGATCGGCCAGCAGGGACTCGCTGCCATTTTCAGCCAGGTGGCTGCTTACATCACGATGCTGGTCCAGCAAAGCCATGAATCTGTCAACCCCGCCCGCGACAACGGAATAGACAGTACCCTCCAGGGAGGCCTCAACCTCCTGGTCGAGCAGTCCGATTTTCATTCCCTGCTGTCGCATGATACGGCCGCTGTCCGTTGGCTGCTTGCCAGCTATCACACGCATGAGGGAGGATTTGCCTTCACCGTTGCGGCCGACCAGGCAGACCCGCTCGCCCGCCTCTATCTGCATGCTGATCCGGTCAAGGATCGGCAGACCGCCAAAGGAGAGCGAGATATCCTGTAAACTGATGAGCGCCATGCTATTACGATTTTGACCGGGGCGTGGCTTTTGTTTTCTGCCGCGGCGGCCGCGATTTTCTGCCGCCGCCGGGAGGTCGTCCGGGCCCTCTGGAACTTTTTTTTGCGGCACCCCTCTTCAGATCAGGCACCTTGCCATCCCAGGCCGCGTGGATACCCTTTTCCTTGAGAAGACGTTTGACCCCGTAGAGATCCCGGCCGGTGATTAAAGAGATCGCCACACCTTTCCGGCCCATCCGCCCGGTGCGGCCGGTGCGGTGCACGTAATTTTCTGGTTCCCTGGGAAAATCGTAATTAAAGATATGGCTCACCCGGGAGAAATCAAGGCCGCGGCCTGCAACATCAGTGGCAATGAGCACCCGGATTTTGCCCTGCTTGAAGCGGTTGAAGATCGAGGTCCGCCTGCTCTGGTCCAGGCTGCCGTGGATATACTCCAGGGAGTCAACCACCCCTTTCAGTTTGCGGTAAAGAAGTTCGCCGTTTCGTTTGGAATTGCAGAAGATGATGGCCTGGGCCGGATTTTCTGCTTCAATATACTGCTTCAGCACCGGCAGTCGTTCCTTGTCGGAGAGATAGCGTAAGCGGTGGGTGATGGACAGGGGCGAGACCTCTTCCAGGTTCAGTTCGATACGCACCGGATCTTTTAAAAAAGAGTTGGCCAACTCCTCGACATCGGGGGCCATGGTTGCGGAAAAAAGAAGGGTCTGGTGCTCGTTCATGATGCAGGAGAGGATAAATTTGACATCCTCGATAAAGCCCATCTTGAGCATCTCGTCGGCCTCGTCCAGCACCACAAACCGTACCTGCTCCAGGGTGAGGGTGCTGTTGTAGAGATGGTCGATAAGCCGCCCCGGCGTGGCCACCAGGATATGGACCCCGTGCGCCAGCTTGGCTTTCTGGATATCCATGGAAAAGCCGCCGTAGATGGCAAAGGGCGCAATGCCGGTATGTTTGCCGATAAGGCCAAGCTCGTCCACATACTGCAGGGCCAGCTCCCTGGTGGGGACGAGGATGAGGGCTTGGATGCCGGGGATTCTGAAGTCAACCATCTCAGCCAGCGGGATGCCGCAGGCACTGGTCTTGCCGGAGCCGGTTTCGGCCATGGCCACCAGGTCGCGCCCTTCGCGGATAAGCACAAAGGTCTGCTCCTGGATGGGCGTCAGCTCGGTAAAGCCCATCTCGGTCACGGCCTTTATCACTTCGGGACTGAGCCCGAGTTCGTCAAATTTCATGGTCAGGATACACCTTGTGTCAACAAGGAGGTCAGTTTTGTTTTATTATATTGTTTCTTTATATTTAGATATTAGTCATTAAAAATAGATATGTCCGCTTATTTTATGGTTCAAAACAAATCTGCATTGAGCGAAACCAACAAGTGCAAGGCGCAATTCACATCAGAACAATTTCAAGAGCCTTCCGCTTTATTCCAGGTATTTCGGACTCTTGTGCCTGTGTTGTTGGACCGAATATGCAGGCCGGGATACTGCCTGCGTTTGAGTTTCAAGGCGCTGGCAATGACCAGATGCCGGTAACACTTGCGCGGGGCTTCGTCTGTCGGGCGTTTTGATTCCGTAAAATTCTTCACGCAGCCGGAGACTCCTGCAGATTTAGAAGAAAAAGAAGGAAATAAGGGGCGGCAGCGACGCGAAGCGATGTTGGCGATCAACCCATTACCTTCATTCCGGGAATGATCGGAGGTCAATTGCATAATCCATCAGTGCGGTGCTGCCGGTCCCCCGGAAAGTCCCGCTTGTAGGAGCCGCCCCACTGGAATGGTAACTGGCAGCCAGCACGATATGGCGGTCCGCGACGGCCAGACCATGGGTTGGATCATAGCCCCGCCAGCCGGCCCCAGGAATATATACTTCCGCCCATGCATGCAGGTGGCGCTGCACCATGTCAGGGTCTCCTTCCTGGTAGCCGCTCACAAATCTGGCTGCCAGACCAACGCTGCGGCAGGCAGCAATGAACAACACGGCAAAGTCCCGGCAAGATCCCTGCTTCCTCTCCATGGTCAAAACGGGCGGCAGGGGTGGACCATCGTCCCGAATCTCGACGGTAAAATTCTCATAAATTGCCGTGTTCAGCAGGACCAGGAAGTCAAGAGAATTGCCGGCTGCCTTTTCGACAAGATGTTGAACAAAGGCTTTGATTTCGCTTTCCGGTTCAGCAGTTCCCAGAAAAGGTGCAAGGGCATTGGCGTCGCTGCCGGTATACCTCGAGGGCAACTGACAAAAAGCATTTTCGGTCACCAGGAAACCGAAGGGATTTGCACATAATGTCCGCACTTCAAATGTGGAGGAAACAGTCAGTGCCTCGATTTTTCCCTCAAACCATACACTGGTGGCAAGATTTCCTTCCGCATCAAGAAAATCATGGGTGCCGGCAGGCGGCGGTTCTACGCGCATTGAAAATTCTCTGACTTGCTGTGACGTGTCGTTGCGCGGCCGCAGCCGCAGAACGTGCGGCTCCAGAAACACGGGAAGGGAGTATGAATAGCGGATCAGGTGGGAACCTTTGAATAGCATTATAACCTACTTTTCAGGATTTAATTTTGTCAGGAGCCGGTCGATCCATTCACCCGGGAGCTCCTTTATTGCCTGGCGCAGAACAGTATCCCACCAGGTGGAGATGTCGATAAGTTCCTCCTGTTCGTAGCGGTGTTCAATCATCTGGAAAGAATTCCGGCGGTAAAGAACAATGTCCACCGGGAAATCAACATCCGCCGCACTGATCCGCGTTGAATCAAATGCAAGGCAGCCCACCCTCACGGCAAAAGCCAGTGAGTCCTTATTACTGAAAGTCCTGTCCAGCACCGGTTTGCCGTATCCCGGGGCGCCGATGATCTGATAAGGGGTCTCTTCGCTGATCTCCACCCAGTTGCCCTCCGGGTAGATAAGAAAGAGTGAATGGTCTTTGTCCTCAGGCATCTGGCCCCCGATAAGGCAGTGAATATCAAAATGGAGGCCGCTCTCTTCGAGGGATTTCTTATCCTCTTGTGCGACTTGCCTTATCATTTGGGCAAATCCATTCACAACCTTGAACATGCGTTGATAAGGTTCGTTGAGTTCAGCCAGGTGTTCTTCGAAATAGGTGATTGATTTATCACGCACAGATCGCAGCCCTGAAGTCATCAGAAACAGGCAACCCGTCCCGTGCTTCATACAGGTCAGTTTTTTGCCCGTGGTTAATTCTTTACCCGATGTTATAAGCGTGTCTGAAATGCCGACAAGCCCTTCATGCGTTCGCATGCCTAGACAAAAGGTCACGTGTTTACCTCCTGGATGATTTTCCGGACCGAATTATTAACATCTGAGATATGTCATCAGGCTCAAGCATATGCTCTAGACAATCGACTTATTACGCCCGCAGAATTATTGTTGGGAAAGCCCGTTAGTTACAGCCGGGGTTAACTTAAAGAAAGTGGAACTGATCTCCTGGCCCACCTCGTTCATACGGACCTGCAGGGAGTCGAGATACTCATGCATGCCCAGTTCCATTACATCCTCGATATCGGCATAGTTCATATCAGCCATCAGCCGACCAAGACATTTTTCTGCGCGGTTAAGGGCCGACCCATATGGTGATCCGGTAATCTTGTGGAGAGAATCAAAGGCAGTGGCCACGCAATGGCGGATCGAACGCGGAAATTCCGCATCAAAGATGAGAAAGTCAGCCACATGTTTAGGGGTTATCCGATGGAATCGTTTGCGGTACATGTCATGGGCGCTGGCTGATTTCAGAACGGCAGCCCACTGGATATTGTCGTATGCACTGCCAATATAATCACCAACGGGAAGCAGTATGTAATATTTGACATCGAGTATCCGCGAGATCTTATCAGCCCGTTCAACCATTAATCCCATACGGGCAAAATGCCAGGGTTCTCCATGGCTCATTGTAGAGTAAAGTAATCCGGAAAACATATGTCCGCGCATTTTAATCATAAGAAAAAACTTATGTGGATCGTTTTGTGCAAAACTGGAATGCTCGGCCTCTTTGAGGTCGATATAAAAACGGTTGAGCTGTTCCCACATCTCGCTGGAGATGATTTCCCTGACCGAACGGGCGTTTTCGCGGGCGAACTGCAGGCAGGAGATGATTGAGTTCTGGTACTGCCTGTCAAAGGTCAGAAAGCGGAGTACGTTTTCGTAAGAATATTCACTGTAGGATTCTTCAAACTGTTTCTGGTCACCGGTTGTGGCAATCATCGGCGACCATTGCAGGCTGGCATCCAGGGGGAGATCCAGGAGCAGATTCAGATTGACACCTATAAAACGTGCAACATTTTCAGCGCGTTCAATATACCGGCACATCCAATATACCGAATTGGCAACACGGCTCAGCATGATAAGTCTCCAGCTAGATAAGGGGCATAGGTTGACTTATTCCGGGCGGTCAACCACCCAGGTGTCCTTGCTCCCGCCGCCCTGTGATGAATTCACCACCAGGGACCCTTTGCGCAGCGCCACGCGGGTCAGGCCGCCGGGCAGGACGTAGATTTCTTTTCCATAAAGGATATACGGGCGCAGATCAACATGCCGGCCCTCAATCGTGTCTTCTATGAGCGAAGGAACCCGGGAGAGGGCCAGGGTTGGTTGAGCCATGTAATTTCTGGGATTTTCCCGGATCAATTGAGCAAACTTTTTCCGTTCCGCCTGAGAAGCGTGCGGTCCCACAAGCATACCATAACCGCCTGATTCATTGGCGGCTTTTACGACCAGCTTATCCAGATTTTCAAGAACGTAAGCCCGCTCTTTCTGTTCCGCGCAGACATAGGTGGGAACGTTGGGCAGGATCGGTTCTTCACCGGTGTAATACTTGATGATCTTCGGTACATAAGCATAGATAACCTTGTCATCCGCAACCCCTGTGCCCGGTGCATTTGCCATTGCCAGCTTGCCGGACTTGTATACTTCCATGAGACCCGGAACGCCAAGCATTGAATCAGGCCTGAAAGCGAGCGGGTCAATGAAGTCATCATCGATGCGGCGGTAAAGCACATCCACCTGTTGAAGACCCTTGGTTGTCTGCATGTGAATGAATCCATTGTGAACGATGAGATCCTGGCCTTCCAAGAGTTCAACGCCCATCTGGCGCGCGAGAAAAGAATGTTCAAAATATGCGGAATTATAGGTGCCGGGAGTAAGGACTCCAATGGTCGGTGCAGAGACACTTTCAGGCGCCAGGTATTCCAGGATATCAAGCAGGAGGTTCGGGTAGTCATCGACCGCCCGGACATTGGATGCTTCGAAGACTTGTGGAAAGGTGCGCTTCAGGATCTGTCGGTTTTCAAGAACATAGGAAACCCCTGATGGGCAGCGCAGATTATCCTCCAGTACGTAATACGTTCCATCACTGTCACGCACCAGGTCGGTGCCGGTTACATGACACCAGATATTGTGCGGCGGGCTGAAGCCCTCGCATTCCTTGCGGTAGGTTTTGCTGGATAAAATGACATCTTCGGGAATGACGCGGTCTTTCACAATCCGCCGGCCATTATAAATGTCGTCGATAAATGCATTCAGTGCGAAAATGCGCTGTTTCAGACCGGCCTCGATCCTGTCCCATTCTGCCCCGTCAATAATACGTGGAATAATATCGAACGGAAAGATTTTTTCCGCACCTTCCTCATTACCGTATACCGCAAAGGTAATTCCCATCTGCAGCAGCATTGTTTCAGCAGCTTTCTGTTTTGCAAGAATGCTTTCCCCGGAAAGAGACTCGAGTCGTTCGATCAGCAGTTTAGAGCCGGGCCGGGGTTTTCCCCGGGACTCAAAGAGCTCATCATAAAAGTTATCAAGCTGGTAGTTCGTGAAATCCATTATTACCCTTCATTTGCTGGGAACTGAGAATTTTTCTTACTGTTTCCTGGCAACATAATTTGTAATGCATGGAAGTGGTGACTGGAAACAGTAAACTGTCAAACATGAAAAACCGGAATTTCCAAAAACATCATGGCAGTTATCATACCTCTAATATTCAAGCTCTGCAAGGAATTGAGCTGCCTCCAACAAGGGATATACAAGGGCTCAGATGTAAAAAAATGGTATTTTCCGCCCACGGAAAATAACGCCTGCAGCCAATTTTCTCCTGCCTCATAAGTTCTACCTCCATTACTTTTATGGAAATGTAAACCTGTATCAGGACGGCACACGCCTCACTTCAAGCTCTCCCGGCAGAACACCAGTTCAGCAGCAGTGGATAAACCGGCATTGAACGTATATCCCTCTGTTGTAAAATCCCGCAGGTCACTTGTTTTTTCAAGATGATTGACCACCACATAATTGACCATCAGGCCGCGGGCGCGTTTGGCATGGATGCCGATCACCTTGTATATGCCGTTCCTGTTTTCCTTGAACGATACCTTAAGGACCGGTCCGTTGAGTGCTTCCGGTCGGATAACCTTGAAATATTCATCTGACGCAAGGTTGACAAGGACAGAGTCTTTTTGATGCTGCAGGTCCCTGCTGATGGCCTCGGTCACAAGGGTATCCCAGAACGCATATAAATTTTTAGAGCGTCCGGCGGCAAACTTTGTTCCCATTTCCAGGCGGTAGGGCTGTATCAGGTCAAGGGGCCTTAAAACTCCGTAGAGTCCGGAGAGGATGCGGACATGGTCCTGGGCGAAGGCGAGGTTATCCTCAGAGAAAGTTTCTGCAGCAAGACCGGAGTATACATCGCCCTTAAAGGCGAAGAGTGCCTGTCTGGCATTGGCCGGGCTGAAGGGCACGGTAAAGTCCTGATACCGCTGCCAGTTGAGCTGTGCCAGTTTTTCGCTTATCCCCATGAGTTCACCAATCTGCCCGGGGGTTAACTTTTTCAGGCCATCGCTCAACTGCCGGCTCTTTTCAAGCATTTCCGGCAGGGTATGGTCTGGATATTCTGGTCCGGTGAAATCCAGTGTTTTTGATGGTGAAATAACCAGTATCATAACGTTCACCCAGTTTTTTATTTTTAGTTTCCCCGGTTTTTCCCGAAGATTCAGCAAAACCAGGAGACCTGGAAACGGGGATGCGGGTTAGTGGTAAATGGCTCTTAAAAAATGTAAAGATTTTCAATTTATTTCTGTATACTCTTACCATAATCCATCAACATAATCAGGCAAAAGGAGAAATGTCATGCGTTGGAAAAGTGGCCGCAGAAGTTCTAATATTGAGGATCGACGCGGGATCCGCATTTCAAAAAAGATTGCCGCGGGTGGTGGTCTTACGACAATTGTCCTGGTTCTTGTTGCTATGTATTTCGGTATAGATCCCGGTGTTGTCATGCAGGTTGCCAACCCGGGCCAGGGACAGAAGAGCGGGTGGAGAAGGTCACCCTGTCAGCAACAGAACAGGAGCTGACCGATTTTGTTTCTGTTGTCCTGGCCGATACCGAAGACACCTGGCATGCAATTTTTCATAATGTAAAAAACGGACACCTGTTGCCTGAAAATATCACAGCATTTTTACATGTTCGCTGTGGGAAATCTTCTGCAGCTGATTAATGAGAAAATCTTTCATCTGCTGTTCCGCATTCGGGTTGTCGGTGCCATTGCTTCTGGTGGCCTCCCTGAAGAATGCATTACATATACTCCGGACAGCGGAATCCCATTGGGCCGCATAACCGCTTTGGGCTGGATCTTTCTTCTGGCCGAGCGTGCCCGCATCATAATCCCTGCGGCCATGGGCCCAGTTGCTGATATGTCCATAATAGATGAGGCTGCGGTCCAGCAGAATATAGAGAAACTGGATGTTTTTAACCGGGCCGATCTGTATTTCCCGGCCGCCTAACGGTATGCCCAGGATCCTGGTCTGCGCCATACCTTTGGAGCCCAATGCCGCCCACGTGGCACCGGCAAGGCCGCCCAGAGCGGCAAACAGTCCGAAACTTGTACCGGCAGTTGCTGCATCTATGGCAACAGCAATGCCGGCCCCGCTGATCCCTGCAGCAGCAATCTGCTGCTTGCGGCTCAGGCCGAGTAATTTCCAGGTGGACTCGCTGAACAGATCTTCATGGAG